>JADMIO010921785.1_pt1 | contig 45467 bp, 40 predicted proteins | sample 8958161 | NCBI WGS metagenome assembly JADMIO01 (sample SAMN16585339, study PRJNA669376) | soil metagenome | isolation source: Crop rotation soil | place: USA: Cullars Rotation, Alabama | collected 2011
CGCGACAACTTGTCCACGTGGAATTCTAAGCTTAGGATCCCAATGTGCTGGAAAGTTCATCATGCTTTCAATGTGGTTTTGGTACTTATCTCGCTTCACCAACAAATTGTCAGCCGTGTATTGCTGGTACTTATAGCAATACTTTGAATGCATCTTCATGCCTGGATTGTAATGACGGATATACTTCTGCTGGTGGCGCAACTGTTTGTGTCCCAGCTGGATTCGGACGATATTCAGATACAGTGACACATATCGCTTCAGATTGTCCGGTTGGAACTTTTAGCAATATTCAAACAGCATCTGATTGTATTCAAGGCACATCAGTCAGCTATTTTGATTTTGCATGCACAGAATGCTCATTGATTGCCTTTAGTCAGGATCCAACCTTAAATCCAGCGAATGTCGGGTGTCTATTATCATCAAATACAGCTATGAGTAAATCAACATATTGTCCCAGCATTCAATTTGCAAATTCGCTTAAATTTGGAACAGATCTAGTTTGTTTAGGTGGAACAGATCCATCATTAGTTTCTCCTATTAAATATATTTACACTGGTCCAAATGACTCCTCAGGTTACCCTACAATGTATGCTCCGAGATATACACCCAATACTGATTTTCCTATATATGTTTTGAATTGTGAATTGCTTTATGGTACAAATCCATTTCCCACTCCTCCAGCTTTTGATCCTAAATTTACTGGAACTTTATCATTAATAGCTCCAACTTTGACTTCTTGCGCTTCAAATTTGTGTGCATTTTCATCTACTAATACAAACTTCGCCTATTTCTCAATTCAACCGCCAGCAGGAGCTGTTTCACTTACATTGAATTTTAATTCTGTAAATGCAGAAATAATAATTGTATATATAATCATTCAACCTCTTACCGTTTTACAAATATCTACAACAGGTGATATTTCATTAAAGAATATAGCCTTTAGATTGTCAGCAAATGTTGAATTTACTGGTTCAATGCCATATCCAATTTTTTCGCTTCCCGAAGACAATGTTAAAGTGACATTCAGCAGTACGGCAGTTGTTTATGATGGCCAAATAATGTCTAATCAAATTGTCACTTCTGGTAACAACATCCTCTTTGGCACAAGCAGATATTTTTATTTTCAAATAGCATCTATTCCTGGAGAAAGACTTGTAGCGGGAGTGGTTTCTGATTGTCCAGCAGGAACATTTTCTCAAGAAACCAATGTCAGTGTATGCACACCTTGTCCAATTGGAACAAATTCAATGCCAGGAGCCGTGGTTTGCACCACATGTCCAGTTGGAAATTATATTGATGCCTCGCAAACATGTGTTCCTTGCAGTCCAGGAACATTTAATGCTACACCGTCCTCCACTTCATGCAGTCCGTGTCCGGATGGAAATATTTCAGCAGCAGGTGCAGCGGCTTGCAGTCCTGTCGGTTTTGGTAGATATTCCGATCCATTAACTCATATAGGTTATGATTGTCCCCCAGGTACATTTAGTAATATTCAAACTGCTTCTGTATGTCAAGATGGTATTGGAGAGTTTTTTATTGAGACAGATTTTGAATTTCTTCGTAGTTCACTTATTGGTCAAAGCTTAACAACATCAGCAGACCCAACTGTCTCCAGTTGCTATCTGCCTAATCCAACATCAATTAGCAATACAATATATTGCCCTTCTATTGGATTGGGCTCTAATGTAAATATTGGAACATCTTTAAGCTGCAGTGGAAGTACTCCAGCTTTGATTTCAACTATCAGATATAATTATTTTGGATCAATTCTCCCTACCCTTGGAGCGGGTAGATATGTTGCTTACAGTGTTGCACCAGTAGTTGTGGATGGTTGTCAAAGAGTTTTACAAAATAATCCTGTAAAAAACCATCCGATAATTAGTGACAAATTTTTTTACACTATTGGATTGACTGCAAACAGAGTTAATATTGTACAATCAGCCGGAGTATTTCACTTTACCACTACTTTAACAGAATTTGTAGTGTTTCAAGTATTACCTACATCCCCCAGTGTTGTGTTTGATTTTTCTGCAGTAACAACGAACACAATTGTTGTGTATCATATTCCATCAAATCAATTTGTTGTTACAATTACAACAATTGGTTCTGCAGGTAAGAATATTGTGTTGTATCCAAACGATGATGTAACATATGGAGGTTCATTGGAATTGCCTGTCATTAATAATGTTAATGCTGGAGACCGAATAATTTTCAATGGAAATAATGAAACTCATCGTGGTCAGATTATTGGCGCTAGAATTATATCTTCAGGCACTGGAAACACGTTCGACACACAGAATTATTTCTATTATGTGTTTGTATCTGTCCCTGGTCAAAAAATCGAGAATTCTGTAGCAGTGGATTGCCCGATCAATACATTTACAAGAGAGCCCAACAGCATCACTTGTACACCTTGTCCAGCCAATACAACTGCTCCTCCAAAATCTTTTGCATGCAATGCTTGTGGTATTGGAAGCACTATGGTTGGGCCCGATTGTGAAATTTGTGTCCCTGGAACATTTAAAACAAGCACAAGTCCAACGACGCCATGTTTACCATGTGCAGATGGACGTACTTCTGGTTATGCAGCTACAGCTTGTGTTGCTGTCGGTCCTGGCAGATATTCAGATCCAATAACTCATGTTGCCTTTGATTGTCCGCCAGGCACTTATAATCCTAGTTCATTAGCTTCATCTTGTTTAACTTGCCCAACTGGAACAACTTCGCCTGCTGGAGCTATAGCATGCTCAGCTTGTGGTGTAGGAAATATCCCAAATCCAAGCACTTTTGTTTGTGAACCTTGTCCAGCTAATACTTATCAACCTCTTGATGCTGGAAATACATGTATTCCTTGCGATCCAGGCGAAATCTCTCTTCCAGGTTCTGGCGGTTGTGGTATATGTGTAGCAGGTTATGAATACGACGCCGATGACAATCAATGCCTTCCATGTGATTATGGAAGTTATAGCAGTTATCTCACAGATTTTATTTGCGTTCCTTGTCCTGAAGGAACAAAGGCAAATGCACTAGCTGCGGCAATTTCTTGTATTGATTGTGGTGCTGGTTATTTTTCAAGGGAAGGATCTGTTTCTTGTGATATTTGTTTGGCAGGAACATTTTCAACTGGTCCAAGATCAAAGAAATGTACTTATTGTGCTCCTGGACAGTATCAGATATTATTGGGGCAAAGTGCGTGTGTGACGTGTCCTAGTAGTTATTCATCTGCAGTAGGTTCAGCGATTTGTTCTGCTTGTACTGCTGGTCAAAGGATAGTAGGTGGATTATGTCAAGATTGTCCAGTAGGCCAGTTTCAGCCAAATCCATTGCAAACTGGTTGCATTGCTTGTTCTCCAAAGTCATATGCGCCTATAACTGGCCTGCCATTTTGTTTACCTTGTGGAACAGCAGCTACAAGTGGTCAATCAGTTTGCACTGAGCCAGAATCAACAAGAGATCATCCTGAATTATAAAAATTTTAATTTAATAAAATACTATTTATTTTCTTTTAATCAAAAATCAATCCATATTTCAATTAGTGCAATTGATATTTTATTGAAATTGATCTATACTGATAAATTACTTTCTCAATCAATACGCCCATGAAATCCCGCAAAGAAAAGAAAACTGCGCTACAATCAGATGTGCAAGTTGAGAAAACTTTGTCACCAACTCAAGTGATTACAGTTATCAAATGGCGTATTCCCAAAAGAGTTATTTTCGCAACAATACTTATCACAATCGCCATTTGGTTCCTTCTTCCCATTCTTTTTCCATCATGGTACATGATAAATTGGGATTTATCGTTTCTTCCTTTTGATGTAAATATTTTCAATTCTATTCCATTGAATTCTCAGACTATTGAATTAATAACCAATATCACTTCATATTTAAGACCTTTTCAGCATGAAGAAAGAGTTACGCCAGGTTCCCTTCTATTAAAATTAGGGGCAAAGGCACATTTCCCTGTTTTAATGATTCCAGGAATAACAAGCACTGGACTGGAATTGTGGTCAGGCCATCCTTGTGCCAAAGATTATTTCAGGAAAAGACTTTGGGGCACATTGACAATGTTTCGCTTTTTATTAATTGATAGACAATGTTGGATAAAACATTTACTGTTGGATCCAATTACAGGAATGGATCCCGAAGGTATAAAGTTGAGAGCGGCTCAAGGTTTGGAAGCAGCCGACTTTATTTTGCCAGGTTTTTGGGTTTGGGGGAAAATAATTGAAAATCTGGCAGAAATAGGATATGATCATGATAATTTACAAATGGCTCCTTATGATTGGCGACTGTCATATCAAAATATGGAAAAAAGGGATCATTACTTTTCAAAATTAAAGTCTACAATAGAAATTTCCGTGGCTATTCATAAAAAGAAAATGGTTGTAATTACTCATTCAATGGGGGCACAGGTCTATTTTTATTTCATAAAATGGGTGGAAAGTGCTAAAGGAGGCAATGGTGGTTCTTCCTGGATAAATGACCATATCCACGCCATTGTCAACATCGGCGGTTCCATCTTGGGCGCTCCAAAAACAATCAGTTCCTTAGTTTCTGGGGAAAGTAGAGAAACGGCACAATTGGGCACTTTAGAAGCATATTTTCTAGAATTATTTTTTTCTAAAGAACAAAGGAGGAATTTGTTTCGTTCTTGGGGAAGTCTCAAATCCATCCTTCCGAAAGGTGGTAATGCTATTTGGGGTAATTCGACTATCCTTAGCTTCCCGGAATCAACCAATTATCCTAATTGTACATCAGACACTATGACAAATTTTTTCAAATTATTTTTACCATCAGATGAATATTCACATTTGTTGGAAAATTATTCATTTGGAATTGCGAAAGATCCTTCTAATGATAAATATGATGAACCATTGTACTGGACAAACCCTTTGGAATCTGCTTTGCCAAATGCTCCCGATCTTAAAATTGTGTGTGCTTATGGAATCGGAAAACCAACAGAAAAAGCCTATTATTACAAAGAAAATCCAGATTCTTTGAACGGCAGCAACGGTAGTATCTCTTTCATAATTGATACTTTGGTAAATGACCCTTCACAAAAAATTGATTTCGGAATTGCTCATTTTGATGGCGATGGTACCGTGCCAATAATATCTTCAGGTTTTATGCCATATAAAGGCTGGAAGATGAAAAAATTCAATCCTTACAATGTTGCCACATATACTCGTGAATATTCCCATGAACCAGTTTCATTTGTCAAAGATGTAAGAGGTGGTCCAAAAACAAGTGACCATGTCGATATTCTTGGCAACCATAAATTAACAGAAGATATTCTTCTGATTGCATCTAATTTCCAAGTGGAAGAGGTTTATACAGACAAAATCTTGTCAACTTTAAAAGAAGATTTAGAAAAAATAAATTTATAAATTTGCAAAAGATGGTCTCACGGAGAATCGAACTCCGATTACAGGATTCAAAGTCCTGGGTGCTGCCGATTACACCATGAAACCGAATAATCAAATTTATTTATAGTTATTTATTAATAGGAAAAAGCTCTTTTTGCTTGATTTTAATCCATTTTGATGAACAAGAGCCACTTGCATACCAAAAACTATCGTTTTCACTACAAATACAATTATTTCCCCAGGATTCTGCTGGACAATGTGTGGATGGAGGATGATTGTAACCAATATCTTCGAAAAAATGAACTTGATCCACATGAAGAAACATTCCAACAGCCAGAGAATGGACAGGAGCATCTCCCCATCTTTCATAAAAGAATCCTCCAACAGTGTTTAATAATTCAACATATTTTTCGTATTTTTCTGATCTAAAAAGTGAAAATGAAGCGATTTCAAAATTGCTCCAAAAATGGCATTTACTATACTTCCCACCAAGCTTTGTGTGAAAGGACAAATGATTGTTTTTATCAATCAATTCTTGATTGTTTCTCATAAAATATAAAGTGGTTTCCCAAAGAGTAGGGATTGTTTCACGAAGTTCAATCAATGAAATGACCCAGCCATATAATTTTCCGTTTTGTTGCATCCAAACAAAAGGATCATATTTAATCTCACAAAGAAACTGGACATCAGGCTCTACTCTCCAATAATATTCATACTTCAGCGTTAGAGGATGTTTATAAAAATACATTGAAAAATATTGACACATTAAATGATATGACATTTTATCACCATATAAAACTCCTTCTCTTTTCATTCTTTCCATAATTCTTGGGAGGGCTTCCTTGTCAATATGTGGAGGGATTTCCCAATGAGCAGATGGAATCAATCCAAATTCAATTTGGGCTTGAGTAATTTTTCTAATTTCCAATTTAAATTCATTTGTAAATTCAGAATCGTTTAAAAATACATATGGATAGTTGTATTTTTTGTTAAATTTATCTTCTAAATTGCTTACTGTATTTTTAATATCATTTAAATCCGAGTTGCGACACAATACAAGAAAACATGCATTGGCTTTTTCAGAAAATAATGGTTTAAATGTTACATTACGCAAATAACCTTTGGGTCCTTTGCTCCATTCTAAATCCACATAGTACAAAATAAAGGGTAGTATTGCTATAATTATCAAATTAAATATTAATGAATGTAGTTGCAATTTCATGGGTTTGTTTTTTAAAAGGTCCGCTCACAATCGCTGTTTCAAATTTGATTTTTCACAAAAAATAGCAATGAGAAAAACAAAGGTTTAATATAAAAGCGATTTCTTTGCCTTTAAAAATGGAAAACTAGAGTTATTTTCGATTTGTGTTGAAGAATTGTTACTTTCACATAATATCTGAGCCGATTCGTTAGATAAAGATGAAAACAATGCATTAATGGTTTCATACTTGAAAGAAATGTTAATATTGCAAAATTATTAGTTGGAACAATGAAAGGCTATGGAAAAACAAAAGATCTTTTTGGATATGAAGGGTAAAATTATATTTTGATGATTTATACCTATCGTTATTATGAAGATGATGACTATTCAATAGAGATCAGTTATTTAGTCAACGTGATCGATAATGAAACTTCAACCGATAAGTGGTCATCGCTTGTTGGGATTGCTGGAGAAAATTTTGTAATTGTAAAATTTTTGCAAGAAAAAATGAAAAATCTTTAATTTTCCAAGATAAATTTGTTTTTTAGAATGTATCTAAATCCGACCGTTTATTTAATCGGATGACTCAAGTCCTTCTTCTAATTTCCTTTTAGGGATTACAGAAAAAAATGAAGATTCCCAATCTTTACCTTGAACATAATTTAAAATGATTTGAAAGACATGATTTGTTGCTAAAACTTTGCTTGATTTCATTTGAGATGTGAATTGTGAAATGTTTAAAGCTGCTGTAGGAATATTTAAAGTTTTTGCTCTTTCTAAAGATATTCCTTTGTGATGATTTCTATCGATTAATCCACCAATAATATATGTTTTAGTTTCGTCTAATTCTGTTAAAATATTTTCTGAATCGGCAGTTAAATATACAAATAAATCTAAATTTAATTCTTCTAATGATTTCTTTTCCAAAATAACATCCCATTTTTCAATATTTGAATGGAGAAAAGCGAGACGTTCTGCAGTTTTATCTTTAAAATTTAAAAATGAAAGGTTTACAGGCTGTTCTATTCTTCTATTTGCTGCATAACAATACATCAATTGACTACATAAACTACTAATGGATTTACCAGTCATAAATTCGTCATAGCTCAAATCTATAGCAATAGAAAACCTTTTTGGCTTTTGTACAATGTCTTTTAATTGAATTTTTTTTTCTCTCATTGGTTTTTCATTTGGATTTTGTCTAAAATGTTCTTTTCGCTCTTTCTTTTTTTGTCTCATTTTTTCTTTCCATTCTTCCTTTGAGTCTTCAAATTTTTTCCTTTTAGCCAATTTTTTCATTTGGGTTTTCGATAAAATCTTTTCTTTTTCAACAACTTCCATATTTTCATCCATTTTTCCAAATTTTCACACTGTTTCAAGGGTTGATGGAAATTTCAAAATTATTGGACTGTTCTTTAGCCATAACAATTATTGACAATCGCACAATCGTCGGCATTTTTAAAGCAGTTGACAACGAATGCAATATTATTCTCCATAATGCAATGTGCAATGAAAATTCAATAGGTTCTGTAAATATTTCCAAAAAATACATTAAAACAATTAAATGTCAAAAACTTTATTAAATTATTTCCCTTTCTTTTTTTTCTTTATTCCTGTTTCTGTAATTCAATTACTTTGAGTTCGTCTTCAGCTTGCATCAGCAATTCCTCTAATTGCCCACAATCGATTTCATTTTCAATTTCTAAATCACTTTTGTTAGAATTAATTATATTTAATCTTTGTTCTGTTAATTGTTGGACTGCTGTTTTGTAATATATTGCTGAAGATGGCAGACTTTGTAATGCTGTCAAAGTCTGCTGATATGTGTCTTGCAATAATTTACGAGCATTAGGTTCAACTTTAATACCAAATATTCCTGTCTTTTGAGTTAGAAAATTACAGTTTGTTTAATTGAATTGCATAAATATTTCGTGATTTGCATAATTTATCCCTGGAAAATGAATTCCAAGAAATTCTGCCCTGAAAGCCCTTTAATTATAGCTCAAACAAGTGCTCTATCACTTAAAACACCTGATTCAATTCTTTCAGACTCAGGCACTAACTATTCGGATTTATTGTCAGAATTTGCCGCTCTTCCTCCTTCACAACAAACACAATTTCTGCAACAATTGCCGCAATGTCTTTCCATCAATCAATTAACAATATTGAAAAGTTCAATTGATCCTTTGTTTAAATGTGATTTTATTAAAAATTTACCAACAGAATTAGCACTCTATGTTCTTGGTTTCCTGGACTTAAAGACTTTGGCTGTCGTTTCACAAGTGTCAAAAACCTGGAGACATTTAATAGAAAATGATATTCTTATTTGGGAAAACATGGCAAAATTGACAAAAAACCCTTCTTTTCCATCAAACTTCCCACCATTTCTATCAGATCGACCGATAAAAAGCTATCATGTGGAATTAGAGCCTTCTAGACTATCTTCAACCAGTGCCAAAATTAAATACTATAAAGAATTTTCAAGAAGAAACTTCCTTTTGAATGACAATTGGATGGCAGGCAAATTTACAAAAGAAATAACTGTACCTGCCCATGGTGCTCATGTAATTACATGTCTTCTCATTGCAAATGACAGTATAATTACAGGTTCAGATGACAGCCTCATTAAAATCTGGGATATAGAAACAGGTGCTTTGAAAAAAATATTGATTGGTCATATTGGTGGTGTGTGGTCTTTGGAATCTTCAGATAAATTTCTTATTAGTGGGGCTACAGATAGAACACTTAGAATTTGGGATATGGATTCAGGGCGAACAATCCATGAATTATTGGGTCATACAAGTACAGTGCGCTGTCTAACAATTTTCCGAGATAAGATAATTTCAGGATCAAGAGATGCAACAATAAGAATATGGAATTTGCATACAGGTGAAAGCATTAAAACTTTAACTGGACATACAGGCAGTGTAAGATGTATAGACATTTGTGATTATTTTATTGTATCTGGTTCATATGATAACACTTGTCGTGTTTGGAATGTGGAAACAGGGGAATGTTTATATGAACTTATTGGCCATACCCATAGAATATATTCGATTGCTTGCAGCTCTAAATATATAATTTCTGGAAGTCAAGACAATACTGCAAGAATTTGGGATGTTAATACAGGAAAATGTTTACATGAATTGAAATTGCATCGATTACTTGTTTCTACAGTTTCAATATTTGGCTCATTGGCTTTTACTGCAAGCTCAGATGGCACTGTTTGTGTATGTTCCTTAGAAACAGGGAAACTTATCACAAGATTTGAAAGTACAGCATCAATGATATCTAGTTTGCAAGCTGATTCTAAAAAGCTTGTTTGCTGTGCTGACAAATTTGTAAAATTATATGATCTGAAATCTGGAATGTTAATCAGTAATATTGTCAATGATGTTGATTTTACTTGGAGAAATGTACATAATGAAAATACTTTGGCAGTTGCGTGTCAAATCAATGGAAGTTCTTATCTCAGAATTTTGGGGTTTGAACCTTTATAGAAATATAATAAACAATTTAAAAATAAAACTCTGCAGCCATGTGAAATCTTTGCCATTGGGTTTGAAAAAATTTTTACCCCAGAAATTACTCAATCTATCATGTACTTTGTGAGCACTTTTGGTATAATATCTTGGCTCCTAACGATAGTCAGTGGTTCTATTGCCAATCCTATTGTTTTTGAATTTACGATTAGCAAAACCTGGCTTGACTTTTGGGGAAAAGCTTGTAATATTGCTAAACATGCAGCCATAGAAGTTGTTCTTGAGACCTATCGGGTTAAAATCAATATAGAAGCTATTAATTATGAACAAAAAACTTTTTTGGAAGATTTTATGCCTAAACATTCTCATAATATTATATCTTCTCTCAATCATAGTTTGTCAAGGCAAATATTTAAAAATGGAATACTTTCAGAAACGTCCTGGCCTGAATTCGATGTCCATCCATTCACGATCGATTTATTAGCTGTACAAAGTCCATCGATCAAGCATTTAATATTAACAGACAGCAAACTTTTCCCTTTAATAGAAAAGATCCTCCCGTCAATGACATCTCTCACACACTTGTCATTAAATAATGAAGCTATAGAAATTTTAATGTCGACAAATATTACTTTTCAATCATTGCAACATTTGGAACTACAATCCTTACCGCAAGATTTCGAAAACTTGAAAATTTTTTTTAAAAGACATCTTAACACATTAACAGGCTTAGATGTGAATATTACATCAACAGAAAAATTAACATCTTCAATATTTTATCAGAGTGGATTAATGGTGGATGAGATTACAGTGAGTGGAAACTGGGAAAATTTGCATATTGATGACATCAGTGCCATAAGAGATTTAAAAACTTTTAATGAAGCAAAAATTAAACCTTTTCGATTAGATGAGTTTATCACACTTAAAAGTGGAACCCAAAGCTTTCAAAGATATGTCCTAGGAAAGCAAATTGGCAAAGGGGATTTTGGAATTGTTCGTCTTGCCAAAAGGTCATCAGATGGCAAGATTGTTGCGATAAAGAAATCCCATCCGTCAACAGATAAATATCTTATAAAAGAAGCCTCTTTTTTATATTTGTTGAATCATCCAAATATTGTGGCTTATGAAGAATCCTTTCGATATGCTGAGAACTTTTATTTAGTTATGGAATATTTCAATGGACAACCTTTAACAACATTATTAGAAAAGAAATCTAAAACACCAATTATTCCTCAAGACTTAGTCCAGAAAATCCTCTACCAATTCATTTCAGGAATGATACATTTTCACCAAGAAGGTATTGTTCACTTGGATATAAAACCAGATAATATTTTGATAAACAGCAATAATGAAATTAAAATTATTGATTTTGGATGTAGTGAAATCGATAGTGAGGATAATGAACCATTAGCAGGAGATGTTGGAAATCTCGGGTCAAAGGCTCCTGAGGTATTAAAAGGTACATATTCAATTAAATCTGATATTTGGTCCGTTGGTGCTCTTGTATTCGAATTGTTATTAAATCAGAAAGCATTTGAAAGTGAGAAAGAAACTATTTGCTATTGTATGAGACGTGGTGGTTTCCAGCTTGAAAAGCTTTCTAAATCATGCGAAGATGTTAAAGATATATACTGCGGAGATAAGGAAAAATATGTATATATTCATTTGATTTTTGAAAATTACCATCATAAACTCAAACAATACAACTGGGCTTTGCCGGAAATTATTTCTTTTGTCGATGTTTGCATGCAGAGTAATCCTACTGATCGACCAACAGCAAGCGAATTATTGCAACATCCACTTTTTAAAATTGAACAAAAAAAAGAAGAAAACAATGAGAAATTTGATTATGTTCAATAAACTCCAATTTTATTAAGCAATTCAATTTAATTTAATTTAATTTCCGTTTTTTTTATTCAATTGATCTTCAATAGAAAATCTTTGAGGGTTAAAAACTACAGCAGAATGTTCATCTTTGAAATCATATGCTTTAATAAATTTGAAAGGTTCTTCGTGGCCTTCCTTCCATTTCAATGAACTTTTGAGTCCAATATGTTGGAAAATGGATGGATTGGCTACGAGTTCTACTAAATTGAACTGTTGAAGAAATTTGTTGCACATGGTATCTTTGGCTTCGATGGGAGTTTTGTTTTCCACAGATGATTTTAATTCATTGAAAATATAATAGTAAAGGGCAGAGATATATGTTGGAGAAAAGATGACAGCGACATTACTATATCCTAAATGAAGCTCACTAACTGATTCTTTCAAATCCAATAATAATACTTGACGATTTGTAAATTTAACAAAAATTAATCCACAAACAAAGAATATAATGTAAGAATAAATTGACGGATACCTGACACTCATTGCTTTTTTTCTCATAATCAGAAAATTTTTGAGATTAAGAAATATAGCGAAAATGAATGTGAAAATTAAAGAAAATAAAAACGCCATAAATACAAATGTCAATACATTTTCTTTTCCCCAACCTAAAAAATCCGTTGGCCGGAATAGCTTCAAATAAAGCCAGCGATCGTTCCATTTTTTTGTTTTTTCTATGGATTCAAATGTTGTGTCCAGCCAGTCAGTAGCTGCCAAACAGTCATCTTCGAAAATGCCCACGTGTTTGCAATTTTTATTTTGCATGAATTTGAGGACACGAAGAAAATCTGCAATTTCTTTTGTCATGGCATCGGATGTAACGGCCGGAGAAGTAAGGAATGATTCTTCAACAGGCAAAGGCTCAATTTTAACTGTTTTTTCCAATAGACTTAGATCTTCATCAACAACATTGTTAATGTTTATGATTGTTAAATCAAAATCGTTGGCTCTGTATTTATTCCTTACTAACATAGAAGTTATTGTTTGCAATAAAAAATTCTTTTCTTTTCTTGTTTGATGCATAACAGCAATACACAATTCTTTTGATTTACTGTATAACATTTCTTCCTGTAAATTCGATTTTTTCCAATTCTTTATTTCATCCAAGGCTTCAGATGACGTTTGTCGATATAAATTAGACAGTCTTTCCAATTCTGCAACATCCAATTCATAAAACCAACTATGTGGGATTCTTTTGCAAGTTAAATAAGTGAGATAAAGAATCAAAATTGACAAAATACTTGCTTGTGCAAACTCATTTTCATAAATTAATTTCATACCCATTCAATTAATTTAATGTTTTGAGTATTGGCCAATTTTCTCAGCAAATCCAAACACATCAAAATAAAAGTTTTTATGTTCTTTTTGCAATTGCAATAAATTGTCAAACCCTTGGCAGATCGATACGAAATGTTGAATTGGCAAGAATCTCTCAAATCATATCTCAATGAAAACAATTTTTCCAATTATTCCAATTCTAAAGCATCATTACTGTTTCAAACACCTCAAGAGTCACAGTTCTCTACTCATTTAATAACCCATCTTTCTCAAAATTTCATTAAAACGGTTTCTCTATCCCTTCCAAATGTATGTTCTCTCTCACTTCTTCATTTTCAAAAAAACAGCTATTTTATGTTTGGGAAAATGGATTCACAAGGCAACTTGGAAGGATATTATACACAGCAATTGGCCAATAGAATGAGACTAACAATTTCATCTTTATCTTCAATGCTCAATTTTAAATTTAAAACGAGTTTGGCATTTAATACTAAAAAATGGAAAAACGAAATTGATTTTATTTCCAAAGAATTTCTATTTGGCTACAAAACTTTTTTCATTTTGAAAAACGACAAAGACAAAAGAAATTTAGGGATTGGCAGTGAAATATATTATTGTCCAACTGATAAGACCGGTGGAATTTCTATTGGTCTCAAATCATTCCATCCTATTTCACAGAATGAATTTATATTTAATTTAAATCCACTTTTGGGCCATTTTGGAATTTCATATCATTCGCCAATTGCAAAATATTGCCAAATCGCTTCAAAATTTGATTTTAATTTCTATTCTTTTGAATCTGATCTCTGTTTTGGTCTCAAATTCATTCCATTTCATGATTGGAGAAATTTATTATTTAATGTGAACAAAGACGGCGTTTCCTATGGATTTGATATCTCACTTGGATCTTTGCAACTTTCTTTGAAATCTTTTACTCAATTTAAATCTAATGCAAAGAAATTTCTTTCTGTTGAGTTAATTTATGAAAATTGAATTGTTTTATTAATTATTTTCCAACTGATATAGATGGCTCGCCTTTTTCTTCATTTTCCAATAAAAAATCAATTAAAAACCTGGAAATTTCTTCTTTTCCTGATGTATTTGCTTCATATAAACAGGTCTTTTCATTGATATTTTTGGCTTGAATGTCTGCGCCGTGTTCCAAAAGAATTTTCACCGTTTCTAAATGACCATTGAGACATGCCCAATGCAAAGGTCTATTTCCTTCATTATTTGATACATTTGCATAGTCTGATGGCCCTTTGCTTAATAATAAAGCTAATACATCATTGTGACCATTAGCTGCTGCCATATGTAGGGCTGTATTGCCGTTATTGTCTGTTTGCATCAAGTTAAATGTGGGAAAAGCTTTTAAAATTTTTTCTATTTCTTCCAATTCACCAAAACGCGCACATAATATAAATTCTTCATAGTCTGTTATGGAGAGAGATACAAAGGAATTTTCAATAGTCATGGGTTGTTTTAAAACTTTTTCCATTTGAAACAAATATAATTTTATTGCACCAATTAACTTTTAATAATTTGTTCGAAATTCTTTTGAGCTATACATTGGACCTTTTCTTCATTTTCTTGTAAAATAGATTGTAAAAAAACTTTATCATTGTACAATCGATGGTATTCCTTTGAGATAGGAATCCATTCATTTATCAGCAAATCAGTTAATTTTGACTTTAGATCCTGCATAGATGTAAACGAAGGCAATTCATTAGAATTTTCTAAAAACCCTTTATAGATTGTTAAGAGATTAGAAACAGATGGCCTTGCTTCTGGGTCATATGACGGAATATTAATACAATCTGTTAAAGCTGCTTTGATTTTAGCGGAAATTGTATCTTTTGTATCAGATAAATCTATTCGAGACATTGGATTTTTATCAGATTTACTCATTTTACTGTTTGAAATTAAACTATTAATTTTACTTCCATTTAATTTTAATATTTGAGGAATTTTAAATGTTTGGCCATAAAATTTATTATATTTCTCTGCAATATCTTTTGTCAACTCCAAATGCTGTGTTTGATCTTCACCAACAGGAACGAAATCAGCTCTAATTTAAGTATTATTTACTGATACAATAAAATATCGGCAGATTGCAAAATTGGATAGCATAATAGACCAGCTGATGCGCCGTCTTCACTTTTGATTTTATATTGTGTCATTTTCTTTAATCGTGAAACATTTGCATAGCACATTAAATGCCACATTAATTGGCAATGTTGTGGGATTTTCGATTGTCTAAATATAAAACATTTCTTTGGATTAAGACCTGCTGCCAGAAGTCCAGCTGTTGTACTCAAAACATCAATATTAGCAATATTTCCAGGAATTGTGCATGCATGGAGGTCAGCAATAAAAAAGAAACAGGAATATGGGTCTATCAATGAAATCCAATTTTTAATTGCTCCAAAATAATTGCCTAGATGGATAAATCCTGTCGGTTGTATTCCTGAAACAACAATTTTTTGCATGCAAGGGAGGATTTTATTTAAATAGCTGTTTTTCTTTCTTCTTATATCTAATAAATGCCACAATGATTAGCAATGTTAAAGAATACAATAAAGCTATACTGCTTCTAATGATAACTGAAGAATGATCCCCTATCCAATTAAATAGTTTGCCATCGGCTTGCAACCATGAGCGACCAGTGGAATGTGATACAAATTGGCGCAATTCTTCAGTTGAGAATAATAGAACGCGTTCATTTGAATTTTGTTTCCATTGCTGGAGTATTTGTGTAACAAAAATAGGACCTGTTGAAGCAAAAACTCGGAGGTATGGAATGAAAATCCAATTGTTGTGAAATTTAGCTTCTGTTAAAGCAAACATAAGAAAAGGAGAATGTTGAGAAGCCATGAAAAAATGATTCGATACCAAATTCCCTTGAGTTGCTTCTGGAAAAGCTAATGTTACACTGTTAATCAATTGATCTAAAGAATTATTTATAGGGAATGCATCTAAATCAGTGTATATCCCTCCTTCGTGATATAATATCAATAATCGAGCCAAATCTGCTCTTTGTATATTTAAAGCATAGGATTCATATAATGGTAAAATCCAGGAATATTCTTCTTTAATAAGATTAATAATGTCTTCATTTGTCCATAGATATACACTATAGTCAGAATATTGTGTTGTCCAATATTTCATTGAAGCATTGGAAGGATAGCTGGAAAGATTTTTTTCTTTCCAAGTAAAATGTATTTTTTTTGGAATTTTCCGAGATTGAGGCAATGGATCGTTCAATTCCGAATGATTTAATAAATATGAAGAATTAAAATGCGAGATTTCAGACAATCCAATTGACATTGTAGAAAGAGCTAAGGAAATCAGCACTAATTGCCACAATATAAATGCTGCCGATATTAAAAAAAAGAAGATTGGTAGTAAATTTGATAGTGTTTTCATAATTATATTTTTCATTTGAAAACCGTTAATATAAATTGTTTAAATATAGACAGATTTATTCTAATTAAATGATCTAAAAAGGAATTGCAAAGTATATTGTTTAGCGTCTTTGTCCCAATATTCAATCAAAGAATCCAAATCTACGCCTTTATTTTGCACTTTAAATGCAATAGTTTCATAAGGCTCAGCAGCAACCAGCAAATATTGATAATTTCTATTGGCTGTCTCTATTCTTTGCTCAAAAGCACTCATAAATCTATAGTTTGGACATTGAATTGAAGATGATATTTCAGGATATTGGATTTGAAATAATAAGCCGAAATTACGTGTTTCCTCATCTTTGATTTTTGTCACTTTGTATCCAGGTCGCCCTATTTTCATCAAAATTTTTTTTGGTATGGAATATTTCATTGGAACAGACGGAAGTGCAGAGTTACCTTCAGCTGCATCTTTGGCTGCCCTTCTTGCTAAATTACTTTGATGTTTTCTCCCCTGGGTATGTGATAAATATGAACCTTCATTTTGGTGAAGGGTTAGACATAACTTGCATTCAAATGTTCCTAAATGATTTTTCATTAAATATGGATCAGAAGACAAGTCTATAACTTGAAGGGCTAGTTTACGAAGCCGTTCTTTGCGGTCTGCATTAGTTTCTGACGGTGTTGCTAATCCAGCTGATCCTGGTTTGGCTCCTCCTCTGTGGTGAAAATCCATTTTCTTTAACCCTTGCTTTTCAAAATTCCTTCTTATCACAGTTTAAAAAAGAGTTAAAAATCTTTATTTTCTAAAATCTTTAGAAAATTCATAAATGAGCCAATTTGAATGCAATTCCTTTTTAATTTTATCAAACTAGCAAGAGTTGTGCGGACGGGCTTTATATTTAGGAATGGATATTCTGTATATCGTTGAAACCTTAGATTATAATATTTGCCAACGATATTCACAATATATACAAGACAAGTGTAATAGGAAAAACTTGGCAATGTCAGGTCTGAACGCTTTAAAAGAGGAGTATATTCAAAATTAATGCTTTGGATATAGTCAACAAATTCTTTTACTAAGTTATTATCAGAATAAATAGCAATGAAAATTGAAATGAGTTGTGGAATGTGTGGAAGATACAAATTACAATTCAAATATGTCGAATGACATTCATTTGCAAATACATATATTACAGAAGCTATTGATTTCAATGTACTTTTCTTGATATCATTGTCAACAATAATAGATTGATGCTCAATTAACTCTAAATTGTTGGATGGAGCTAGTGAAAAAGAGATAAACCAAGAATCTAAATCATTTATCATTGTTTTCTTTGGGATTTCCAATAAACCACAGAGGATCTTTATAATTCTATCTTTTCCAGGTTTTTTGTGCAAAAGCTCTTTTTGAACATTTAGGAAAAAATCTTTCAAAAGATTTCTACTATAATCAATCCTATCATTTTCCGGTAACTTGATAAAACCTCCACTGTGAATATACCAGATAAACTCCCCTTTAATTGAACTAAATAACAAATTATTTGGCAAAAGATCCCACCATTTATGGAATTTATCTACTTGACTTTGAAATTTAGACAATAGTTTAGCATCTGCTTTTTCTGTTAGAAATGAGTTGCATTCAAGCATCAGTAATGCTAATTTAAAGCTGCCACTAAATATACTTGGCATATTTCTTAAAATATATGCTCTAATTTGCGGAATATATTTAGTATCAAGCCCATTATTTAATATTAACTTAACAAATCCTAAATCATTTTCATTAACATCACGCCAAAACCTGGAAAATGACCATTCCAACAGTTCCTGAATAATAATTAAAATATCATCTTTAATGTTTGCCGTTCTGATATATGCAAACAAGATATAACGTATAATTGAATCATAAACACAGTCGTAAAAATCCCTCATGTTACAAACATTTAATTCATTTGTCACAATGACATTATTCTCAACAAATATTTCTTTACACATTGCTTTATATTTTTCAAGAGAAATAGTCGAGTAACTTTCTACTTCAGGCCACTCTAATGGAATCAGCTTATTTATATCGTTATTGTCACTTTTAAATAGTATTGGTATGAATTGAGGAGCGATAGAGTATGAATTAAATAGATGTTCCATATGTTTTGTGGTATAGTTCTGATAGATTTGTTCTTCAGCTGCTTCCAACTCAGATAATGTTTCTTTGAAAGTCATAGAGATCTGAATTTGTTTTACAAGACTGTTATCAGAATGAGGGAAATGATAGTGCACAAAAGCCCATATTTTAGCAGCTAAAATGTATTCTTCAAAGCCAAATTTTATCTTCATGCTTAATTTTTCCCTATGCAATTTTTCGAATTTCTCTATCAAATATAATCGGACATTTAATGCAGAAGAGATTTTGCCCAGCTTAGAAACAAAATTTGACAGTCCTAACATATACATATCCCCTTCTTTTTCTAATGTAGAAACAGTATCAACAGTAAAAGCTTGCAGCCAGGCAATACTGCTATAATCCAATTGACCGGATTCCTCCAACCTGCAAAAACAACGTACTGCATTGTAATGAAAGCCCAGGCTAGAGTTTAATAAACTGGCATGGTTGCGAAAATTTTCTTCATTTTTACTATTTGTGATGGAGTTAATAGCATAGTATATTTTGCTTATTTTTAAAGGTCTAAGAGTTACTCCAATCAATTTTTTAACAAGTTCTTTCATTTCACTTGTAGTAGTTTTCAAAAAGGCTATATCATATTCCTCCCATTCCTCTTCAAATTTAGAAACAGTCACGTCAGGAAAAAAAGAGGAAAGTTCATCAGCAATCAATACAAAAGGGTTTTTGATAAATCCGATTCTAAGTTCTTTATCTTCTTTTGAAAGGTGCTTTTCCTTTATTAAAGCTTCTAAGAATTTATCCACATGCTTGATGTCATTTGTTGGATAACAGGAAGACATTAAGGCAATGTTTTGAATAATTAAACGGTTGAAACTTGTAACCAATAAAAAATCAAATATGTCATCTAAATTTTTAAATGAAACATATTTGTGATTATCTAATGCAATTCTTTTGACATTTTTTAAAGCTAATTCAAACTTTTGAATATTTTGTTTAATTTCAGAAATATTACTGGAAGTAGCAACGACTTCATTGTTGGAAGCTGCAAAAAATTCAGAAAATTCTTTTGATAAATCCACATATTCTTTTTCTAATACCAATGATAAATCTTCAATAAGGTTTTCCACTTTAGTTTTTCTCAATATCACTTGAGTTATCGAATAATATATTCCATATAGTGCTATCAAGGAGCGACCACGTTCTAAAGCATATCCCGCAACATCTTCTATCTGCTCAATCGTCAATTTGTTTACTGATACAGACATTTGAACGCCAACGCGATAATTTTGTTTACAAACACGTACTTTTTCTGATATAACGTTCAGTTTTTCGAGGTACGGTTTGGCTTTCCCCAAGGATAAAGCTTTAACATTCACTGCTGCAATGAAAAGTATGCAAAATGCCAAAATCTTTTTTCTCATACGACAGGGGATAATAAAACTTTTCCTGCAATCTATAGCATAATAACACTTGACAACATAAAATAAGAATAATATTGTTTGTGATTGCTGAAAAATGGAAGCCTTTTTTAGCAAAAAATTACTGATGGGACCCTGGAAAAAATGTTGACTTTAATTGACTCTGTTAAACGCATGAATGCACGCCAAGTAAACCCAATTGTTAAGTGTAGACATATGGACAAATAATGAATGCTATGGCTATTATAATGACAGCATTTATGATTTGGAAAGGCTTGGGAATTGTGTTGAATAATGAAAGTCCCATTGTCGTTGTTTTATCAGAGTCCATGTCACCTGCATTTGAAAGAGGGGATATTTTGTTTTTAGCAATGACTGAAAGCCCTTTAATTGCAGGCGACATTTGTGTATTCACTATTAAGGGCAAAGATATTCCAATTGTCCATAGAATAATTAAAGTTCATGAAGAAACAGGGAAATTACTGATTCTGACTAAGGGCGACCATAACAAAGTTCATGATAGAGGCCTTTATAATAGAGGCCAATTGTGGATCAGTAAAGATGATGTTGTTGCTCGGGTTTATGGTTATGTCCCATTTTTAGGAATGATAACAATTATAATGAACGATTTTCCACAAGTTAAATATGTAATATTGGGACTTTTGGCTTCATATGTATTGTTAACAAGAGAATAATAAAAAACAGTTTTCCCGCTTACCCTTGCAATTGAATTCTACAGAAAATGGAACATATTAGAGATCCTTGGTAATGCTCATTTTTAATCAGTCCATGGCGTATTATAGAAGACACAGGTGGTGCTCTTTGTATGGGAGCCATTGGGGGTAGTTTATGGCATCTTCTGAAAGGAGCCAAGAATTCTCCTTATGGTGATAGACTGGTTGGTGGAGTAGCAGCAATGAAAGCCCGTGCTCCAATATTAGGAGGTAAAGCAATAATTTATTTTTAGGGAATTTTGCTGTTTGGGGAGGGATGTTTTCGACCTTTGATTGTGCATTGATAAGCATTAGAAACAAAGAAGATCCTTGGAATTCTATTATGAGTGGGGCTTTGACTGGCGGTGTATTGGCTGTTCGTAGCGGACCTGCTGCAATAATTCGATCAGGTGTGGTTGGAGGCATTCTTTTGGCGTTGATTGAAGGGATGGGTATTGCATTGAATAGATATTTTGCTGAAGAATATAGACCGAAACCACAACTTAATCCTCAATCTTTACCTGCATAATTTCATTTAAATAAAAATCAGTTTGCCCCCAGTTGAAATTATGGGAATTGCAGAAATTCTTCATAAACTTGAAGGCATTTCTCATTTACAACAAGGAGAAATTGATGATTTATTTACAGAAATCATTTATCTGTTAAATGAAGCAGAAATCAAAAATGAAATTTATTTTCCTGAAAATATTGTGAATTTGTTTTATAAAAAAGAAGATCTGATTTCATTTGTTACTGCTATAATTAAATTATTGGGGACTGAACATAAATTGTTTGCATATCAAATCTTAAATTCAAATTATACCATTGTTGATGCTATAATTAGTGAAAATGAATCTTTAAAACTATTGACACTGAATACTTTATTCCAAGATTTAAATAATTTAAGGTATAAATATCATTCTTTAAAGTTCCTTATAAAAAACAATGTTGCCTTAAATGAAAATATAATTTTTGAAGGAATGAAAAGTAATTTAAAAAATATTTCAGATTTATGTATGGAAAACTTTCATCTTATTGATTTTTCTTCTCTTAAATCAGTTATTCAATTTTTAAAAGATGAGAAAAAAACATTAGAATTGGAATTTTTACAAACTCAAATGAGGAATGAGGATGGAAAAACTGAGTTGATTCAATTAGCAAAAGAAATTGCCACAAGCGAACCGAGTTTAGACAATGAAATCTCGGGGATTACAGAAAAGATTTATTTATTTGAGACTGGACAATGTACAGAATATTTGGATCTTGAACAAAATTGTCGTTCTATCGACAATTTTGAGGAAGAGGACATTAAAAACCATTTATTATTATTGCAATCTTTTGATGACACACCAAAAAAAACGATATTTCTATGGTCTTCTTTGGATAATTTAGCAGATAATTTATTAAATAACAACATTGAAGAGGGTAGAATTGCTGATATGTTGGCTATTGAGGCAATAATAACGGAAAATGAAAACTATTTGTTAAGTTTGAAACAATATTCAAAAATCAACAAAAATTTTGAATCTGAACTTCTTTCTCAATTCATTCTTGAAAATTCCAAAATAGAATTTTTTAATTCATTGTTAACTAATGACGATTCTTTAAAAGCCATTGAGATTTTGAAAACTCATTTGGACAATTTTCACAATTTCATTGTTTTTTGTGATTTATTGATCAGATTGAAAATTAATCATCCTTCATGGATTGAATTCTTGAAAAAGGTTTCTGCAACACATACAGAAATGTTTTCTTTTATTGCCAGTAAAACCGTAGACATTTTAGCAAAAAAAGAAAATGATAATAATTATGAATAAATTAGCGATTTCAATAGAATTTATTTTGTCAACTTTTCTTTAAAAAGCTGGTGATCTAAAAGTTCATCAGCAGTCGGTCGAGATTCAGGATTTATTTGCATGCAGACATCAACAAAATCAGCAAAAGCAGGATGAATGGTATCGTATTGTCTAAGATCATTGTGATCATTCACAAAAATACAATGAACATATAGAAAATAAATTTCCGTTTCTCTGTATAACTCTTTGGCAGTTTCCGCAGATTGTGACAGTGTAGGAAGTTGGAATTCCTTGTTGTCCATATTAATTTTTAAGTCATGCATGCATCTTGAAAATGGTGATTTATACAAAATTATTCGAAAAACAAGAGCACCAATTGACCAAATGTCAGATTTTGTGCTGAAATTCCCATTAAAAAGCTCAGGCGCTTTTGTTTCAAGATTGCCGATTCCTTTCAAAAAATTTGCAGATTCCTTTTGTTGAATTGCCCCACATCCAAAGTCCAACAATTTAATATTATCTTCAGAATCTATGAGAATATTTTCCGGTTTTAAATCAGAATAAACAATCCCAAAAGAGTGGGCATGTGAAAATGCTTCTAAAAGCTGTTTCAATATTTTTTGAGCCAAATCTAGTGGAATGATAGGGATAGAATATGTTGTCACATCAGTATTCACTGGTCGGATCCTATTTATTAAATTCTTCCCTTCAATATATTCCATAACCATGTAAAAACAATTCTTATAAAAAAAAGATTCTTCATAAGAAACAATATTTTGATGTTCCATTTTTGAAAGGTACTTGCATTCACGTTTAAGGAATTTGATAGAGTCTGGAGTGCAAGATTCTTTTATCGCAAATAATTTCCCATCACTAATTCTCATTGCTTTAAAGACAGTTCCAAAACAACCTTTGCCAAGAGGGTTTCCCAATTTATAATCTGAATAGCCAAAAAATCCATCTGTGCTCCTAGAAAACACTTCTAAATCGGATGGAGATATTTGTGTAAAATAAAGAGTTTTCATATCTCTAATTGCTTTTAAATCTTTTGGTGACAATTTGTTCCAATTGCCTTGGATGCCAATATAAAGAAGTGTCATTCCTGTTTTATAAATAATTTCCATTGGTAAATTTTTTTGATAATCCACAACCAATTGTACAACCCTCAAACAACGGCTATGGATTTTAAAAAATGTCTTTAATTTCTCAAGATCCAGTGGCAATCCATTTATATGTATACTTTGTAATCGTGAAAATTGAATATTCTTGGAAAAAAATAATTCTATTACATCCGATTCTAACACTAAATGTGACAATTCAATCATTTTTGGTAAAATAAATGCAATTTTGTCAAATAAATTTCCATTAGATAATGTTAAACTTGTAATACGAGGAGCTGCAACATTTATCAGATCAAAAATAAGAGGATGGACCTGATAATCTTGCGGCCAATTGTTGTCATCAAACTCTGAGTGATTAAAAATTTTTTTTGAAAGAGAGTTTTTGTTTGAAGATGTCATTCTGTCGTCAAATGTTGGCAAAAATTTTTTTAAAAATGTTTTCTGTAAGAAATCAATAGAATCTATTTCGATTTTCACTTTAAGAGCATTTTCATCAACTGTCACTTTGGCAATGTTGGAAATTTGAGATACTTCAGTCCAAAATTCAAGTCCACTTTCACCAATTGCAAATTCAAAAACAGTTGAACTTTGAATAGTAGAAGCTTGAACCAACATCAAAAGACTAGCCAAAAAACCAAAAAACACCACTGGCTTCATTTGCATAAAAATACTGCAAGGGATTAATGTTTCTGTAAAACTGAATTTTTTGAATAATAAAAAGCCATTATAATCAAGCAATCGATTGGCTAAAGCTAATCATTTTGAATAACTCTGCAAATTGTTTTAATTGTAATATTAAATTTTTGGAGACCCTGGTTTTGCGTAAATTAATGGAATCTACAGTGCATATTTTCAATACTTTAACCAAAAGCAAAGTAATTTTCAATTAATAAAGGTTCCTCTTGTTACAAAACAAAAGGGCATTATCACTTGGTATTCTTGTGGACCAACCGTATATGATTCTAGCCATTTAGGACATGCTCGTAACTATTTAACTTTTGACATTATTAAAAGAATTCTCGGTGACTATTTCGGATATAAGTAAAATTGAAATTTAAATAGGATTTATATGGTTATGAATATTACTGACATTGATGATAAAATTATTGTGAGAGGAAGACAAACACATTTGCTTACAAAGTATAAATCTGAAAACACAATTATTACTGAAAATGTCTATTCATTCGCAGAAGATTTATGGAGAAAATTTGTGGAATCAATCGGAATTGAAAGCAAAGGGCCGATTGAAAGTGTTTTGGCAGCATTGGAAAAGAGAAATAGTCAAGAAATCCCTGATGAAAATTCCAAATGGGTTCTTCACTATGAAATTGCAAAGAAAGGCGGGGAATCTATTTTAAAATCTTCAATAGGGAATCCTTCAGAAGGGCTTTTAGATGGAATCGGTGATATTTTATCAAAGCATTTGGATTCCATTCATGGCTCTGCAATTACTGATGCTAAAATATTTAAAGATATGACTATTTATTGGGAAAAAGAATACTTTAAGGATATGGATGCGCTTGGAATTTCACGTCCAGATGTTTTAACTCGTGTGACAGAATATGTCCCTGAAATCATTCAATATGTTCAAAAAATTATTGATAATGGGTTTGCTTATATTTCCAACGGATCTGTTTACTTTGATAGAAATGCTTTTGAAAAGGCTGGTCATGTCTATGCTCAACTTTGTCCATCTGCCGCACATAATACAAAACTTGTTGAAGAAGGGGAAGGCTCATTATCTTCAGGAAAATCCGAGAAAAAGTCTCCATTTGATTTTGCTTTATGGAAAGCTTCTAAACCTGGCGAACCATTTTGGTCTTCACCTTGGTCGAATGGTCGTCCTGGTTGGCATATTGAATGCTCTGCAATGGCTTGTGATGTGTTAGGTCAAAGTATTGACATTCATTCTGGTGGAATTGATCTTGCTTTCCCTCATCATGACAATGAAATTGCACAGGCTGAAGGATATTATGCCAAAGATGGTTGGGTTGCCAATTTCCTTCATGCCGGTCATTTACACATTGAAGGGTTGAAAATGTCTAAATCTTTGAAAAACTTTATTACGATTCAAGAAGCTTTGAAAAAATACACTCCACGTCAAATTCGTATTTTATTTCTAATGCATACATGGAATGCCACAATGGATTACAAAGAAACATCAATGGAAGGCGCATTAGCGGTAGAAAAAACATTGGTAAATTTTTTTGCCAATATTGACGCTTTAATTCGTCAAAATAAGGATAATTTTGGAGAAAATCATTCTTTCAGAGAAGATGAAAAAGCTTTAATGGAATATTTGTTCAATATTCAAAACAAAGTCCATTCTGCTTTATTGGATTCATTTGATACACCTCTGGCTCTTCAATGTCTTTTAGATTTAATTAACAAAACAAATATATATATATCCAAAGGCTCGATTTCCCCATATCCATTAACAAAAATTTCAGCTTTTGTTACAAAAATCCTTACTGCTTTTGGATTAATTCAAAAAGATTCCATTGGATTCTCGTCTGCAGTACAAACGGATTCTAAACTAATGCCTGTTCTTGAAATACTTTCAGAATTCCGCGATTCTATTAGAGAATTGGCACGTGCAAAAGCACCACATGTAGAAATGTTAAAGCTTTGTGATAAATTACGTGATATTTCATTGCCAACTCATGGAATAGTACTTGAAGATCGTGAAAATTTACCATCATTAGTAAAATTAATGGATGAAGTGTCTTTAAGCCGCTCAAACTCCCTTAACGGTAAAGTTGAGAAAAAAGCCAATTCCTTGCAAGAGGAAAGAGAAAGACTTGCAGCTGAAAAGGCAGAAAAAGCGAAAATTCCGCCATCTGAATTGTTTAAATCTGATCTATCATATACCCAGTTCGATGAATTTGGTGTTCCCACACATGATGGCATTGGAGAGTTAACAAAATCTAAACGCAAAAAACTTTTAAAAGAATATGAATTACACGTTGCTCTTTTTGAAAAATATAACAAAAAATAAATTGGAATTTGCTTATTTAAATTTGTAAAAAAGGACAAGAAACTTTATTTTTTTTTACACTGGTGAAATAATCCAACCTCTTGAACAAAAAAAATCATACAATTTCCCGGTTTTGTTTACATCAATTCTCAACATTTTTTGAGCAGCGCTTTTCTTAAACGGATTTTCCATATAATTGGCAATAAGTGTCCTTTTTGCATGTTGATACATTTCCGGTAATAATCTCAATGCTGAACATAGCTCCACTTCCTCTGCATCCAATAATTCTATACCATCACAAGTGCTAATATCAAGCGGGGCGCCAATACGGATTTTCTGCTGTCTCTGTACAGATCGAATGACTTCTATGGAAGACGGCGTGCCTTTTTCGTCTGATGAAGAATTACCATTGCCAGAAGATCTTATCGTCGGTTTGAAATCACTGAGATAATTGCTTTCTGAGCTGGAAGAATCTATAGAACAACGACGCCGCTGTTCGGCTTGCACGATTTCAGTGACGATCTGTGAAAGCGTGATGAGTTTGGAAAGATTAGCCCCACGAAACTCTTTATCAACGGCCTTGATGGAACGAAACGGTTGCAATTGCTTGCGACGCTTCGCATACATTTGCAGTAAAGGATGGATAAAGGATTTCCCTTTTATAGCCCTTTTTAAAATAAACCAATTAAAATCGGATTTTCCCCTTTTTTGGGAAGTTGTCGTATTTTCGTTTAAAACCCTTTATTGATTTATTGTTATCATTGACTGCAAACTGTTAAAGAACTTTTTCAATTCAGATGCTTTTAAAATCATAACAGTCCTTCCGACCTCTACACCATCCTCTTGGAAAGCCCGTTTAGAATCTGAATCTTGATTTGAACATGGGAATTCCCAAAATTCTTCTGAATAATCTTTTAAGATTTCATCTTCATCTTTGTAAAACATCCATTCACCTATGTTTCCTACTGCTTCGTCATTCTCAACTTTGGACGAGACAAAACGATAATTTGTTGTTATATATAAAAAATGCGAGTGTTTAGGAATAGTTTCAAAAAGGAATTTAAATAATGGCAAACTTACCTCATTAGGCATATTTATAAGCCTTTCATTAATTAATAATCCCATTGATTTTCCTACAAATTTGCTTGCAGAATTATGTGTTTTCAATATTTTCTCAACTACTTCTTTGACAACAGAGTCGGTGCTTTCTAAACATGTAATAAATGCTAATGCATCACCTTCTTCGCCATCTGTTTTTATAGTAGTCGTATTATTTTCAACTATGAGGTCTACCAATGGGGAAACTGTAATGGAAAAGTCAAATGAAAATAATTTTGTTAAAAAAGTTTTGATGCAGTGAAAGTCGCTTTCATTTGAATCAAAGAAATCAAAATCAATAATAATATCTTCATTATTTTCTATTTTTTTCTCTTTCTTTTTTCCTACATTTGCTTTTTTAACTGGATTCTGTTTCACAACTTTCTTTTTCTTATATTTCTTAGCTTTTGTTTTAAACACAATAACTCCAGGCTCTTTCTTTTGGCTTTTAATATCCAAATCCTTTTCAACAAAAGACATTTTTTTCAAATGCAAATTTCTACAAGGGTATCAATATTTTCTAACTCATTTTCATCAAAACCCGTCCCTTTCACAATGACTTCCTTTAGAGTGAAAGATTTCTTCAATGCTGTTTCAAAAAGAAGACAATTTGTTAATTTAATATTTTCGGAAAGATCTAACTGTTCTAATTTAGCCGATTTTTCTATAAGTTCATATATTCCTTCATCGACCAATTGACAATTCTCAGCAATCAAGATTTTCAAATTTGGCATAAAATAAAGCTCATTCAATAAAACGACATTATTATGAGATATATTTAATTCTTTTAAATTATGACAATCCAACAAAAAATCAATAATTTTCTTATTCCATTGATTTTGACTTGAAAAATCAAGGTTTTTCAATCTACGGAAAATATACTTCCAATTAGTAAAATCAAAGTTATTCCAATCCACTAAATGACAATGGGCTATTGATAATTTGTTTAACAACAAGCAATTGCCCAATGAATTTAAAACTAAACACAATCCATGTTCAGTAAAAAAATTATACGACACATCCAACATTTCCAATTGTCGGCAATTTGAAACAAAAGAACAAAAATGGCTAATTGTACGATCATTTAACAAATTGGAAGATATATTTAAACTAACAATACTACCTACGTTCCATGAAGAAAATTCACTAATGTTGCATTTTGAAAGATTCAAAATTTCAATGTCTTTCCTTCCTTTTAAATATTCAAAAAAGGAATTGCATTGACCTCGATTCAATTTCATTTCCATATCAATATTTTTGGAGCTTTTTACTAATTCAAACAGGACTGAATCGACATCTTTGCAAATAACCTTTTCAATGCTCGGTGACTGGGTTTGCTGTGGATTAATTTGTTCTGATCCAGTGAAAGATTTTGTTAGATTTGTACTTGAAAATGGAGATGATTCATAAAATGGATTTTCATTTATAAAATATGGCTCTGATGCAATTTCAAAATCTTCTTCATTAAAATTATCGCTTGATTCTTGAATTGTATAAATAGCTTTTCTCTTTTCAATTATCTGTTCTTGACTTTCTTCGTCGTCTTTTTCGACTATTGAGATCTTTTTGGTTCTAGCAACCGCTTTAACATTGTTATATTTTTCAGTAATTTGATTATTTCTTGGTTTTTTATTTTTTGTTCTTTCCTTCCTAACATTAAGGGATGAGCCTTTTTTCTTTGGTTTTAATCTAATATAATTTGCTACAAACGATTTCATTCCTTTTGATGCATTTCTTCCAGCAAAATAGGAAAACCCATCTTTCTCGTCTTCATCCTCATTTTCCTCATCTAATCGCATGGCAACTTCCAACGTCGATAATTCATTGCTTATTTCCAAAAGCCCTTCGATCATATTAGTATTTTCCATAACATATTTAATATTAGACAAACAGTTGATTTGTATTTGAATATCATTGATTTCTTTAGCAAATTTCAACGATTGTCTATACATGTCAATAACAACACTGCTATTTTCACCACAGGAATCCATAGATGTTGCTAAATTGCACAATACAATTGCCATTTCTTTTTTATTGTTTGGAGATATCAATGTCATTTCTTTTTTGTGATAATTAACAGCATCTCTATGTTTTTTCAAGGATTCTGAAAGCACTCCTAAATTATAGTATAAAATAGCTTCATCTTGTTGACTGGCATTTTTATCAAGATATTTCAATTGGCTTTCAAATATTTTCAAAGCTTCTTGATGCATATCTAAACTCGAATAGCAATCACCTAATTGTCCATATAATGAAAATTTTTCATTTTCGCTACATTTTTGCAATTGTTTTTCTAATTTGCCTATTTTTTCTTTATTTTTAATTGCATTGAGTACAGTTTCAATATTATATTTTGCTTTTTCCACTAATTGACAATCATTAGGCCAATGGACTTGAATTAATGCCAAATAACTTTGAAAACTCTCTAATGCACTTTTATATTCCCCCATTTTAAAAAATGTATCACCCATATTACACAATGCATCAGCAGTACAATGATCATATTTGATATCTTTGGCAAGTTTTAACAAAATATGAATATTTTCTATGGATTTTTCCCAATCTTTACGCAAACTATAGTGAGCACTTAAATTTTCATATATATGACATTGAGTTTCTTTTTCATCAATTTTTATGGCAATATTCAAAGCTTCTTTGTAAAAATTCTCAGCGTTAAGAAAATCTTCTTTGAGATCGTATGCTACGGCTAAATTCATATTAGCATCCGCCAACATTAATTGGCTGGAATCTCTTGTTTTCCTATCAACAGCTGTTGTGAAAATAAATAAAGCCAATGACAGACTTTTTTCTAAATGTTCAAAACACAATTTTATATTTTCAGGTAAAATTATTTCAGAACACCAATTTAAATACGTGTCACCTAAATTACAATTAGCCCTTTGCTCTTCAATTTTATCAGCTTCAGATATTGCAATTTCTAAATGATGGCGATGACTTTCGATGGCTTTTTCCCAAAGTTTTTGCTTCATAAAAGTTATTCCCAATACACCATAGGCACGACAAATAAGGATTTTATCATTCATAGCAATGCAAAGTTCCAATGCAGCTCTGTGCCATTTGGTTGCCATTTCCAGCTTTCCACGGTCTCGATACAAATCTCCCAAGGCTCGACAAGCTTCCGCCTCTTCCTCCAAATTTCCTTCCTCTCGGGCCGATACTAAAGAGCTTTTCCAGTCTTGAATAGAAGATTTTTCTAGTCGGTCATGCACACTGCGGTTTTTCCCCATTAAATGCGAAAAGTCTAGGGATGGAAAGAATAAATATTAAATATCAAAAATGAATTTTATTTTCTTTGACTAAGAGTGATAAAGAATTCAATTTATGCCTGTCCTTTTCTTTCCGGAATCAGCATTTAATAAATTGGAATGAGGATGGCTATCTGGAGAAATACCACTTCTCATAAGATGGGATCTGGATTTTGAAGGGCTAATGCTTGAGGAAAAACTGGGTTTTGAGGTTAAACTAGAAGAATGCTGTTTTCTTTTTTTAACTTCATTTTTTCTAATTTCATCTTTTTTAAAAAAATATTCGTTGACAATCTCGTCGAAAATAGATTGATGTGGATTTAAAAAAATTGCAGCACATAAAGGATTTTTATAAGCAGCCAATTGACCGTTAATCACTTATTAATAATATTATTACTTTTTTCTTTCAAAAACAGACCCAATTCTTCAGCTGCAAATATCGGAGGGTTAGGAAATGGAGGACCAAAGTCTGGAACAAATGAATGTTTTATCATATTTACCATATATTTATCTTGGATTTTTTTAACGATAATGTATATTTGGAGGAATTTCGATTCTAACCATTTCGATGAGAATTGATTTGCTTTTTCATCCAAGAAAACAATTGTTACAACGTTGTTCCCAATATATCTTTTTGTTTCAATTTGATCTTCATCATTGGAAGGGAGAAGGGTGGAAACATGATACATAATTTCTGCATCTCTGAATCTATCATGAATTGAATATTGGCCTGTAGTATTTTTCTTAGTATCTAAACCACCTGCAAATCGTTCAAAGCCTTGCAATCTAACTTTTGTTCCAATTAATTGCAAAAAGTCATCAAATTGGGGAGATCCTTCTTTGTTTGAAAAATAAGCAGAATCATTGTCGACCAAAACATCTTCTTTGGCATAAATTACTCCAAACGTAAATTTAGTGGGATGGGAAAGATCATTTAAATCTAATAATTTATCTTCAATATCTTCTATATTTAAAGGGGCGATATCACTATTTGGAAACAAAATTCTGAGCTGTTTATCAACACGTTTCCTACTTTTTTCTGGATTTCCCATAATATCTTCAAATGATTGTTGGTATATTTTAGTAGTGCCACTTCTGGTTTTAACGATATAATAAACGATGTCTCTTTCTTTGTTACAAGGATACATAAGATTATCCCATCTAAACATTACTGTTACAATCATTTTCATGTCTGTTGTTGTAACAATATAATTGAGCTGTGGCCATTCATGGCATATTCTTCTATAAAATGACTTATAATGCACTTCTTTTGGCATTTCAGCAACATTAAATGCTTCTTTCATCCTATCTTTTCTAATTAAACACTAATTAAATTAAATTATTACATCAAAAGTCACATTGACAATTCCCTCTTTTTTTTCATCTTCCTTTTCAATAGCATATAATGATAGTATTGGTGAAGAGCTTTGACAAGATAAACTTGGACTGTTAAAGGAATCATTAGATGTTGATTGTGAAATTTCCTTACGGAAAACATTTTCGAAATTCTTTTCTTTTCCCAGTGGCGCAAAAAGTGCACTTGCAATTGGTTTGGCATTATTTCTGCCTCTGGATAGCCTTCTACCGTTTCTCAAGTGTGGGGAAGAAGGAGATGTTCTATCTTTCCTGAAATCCATCGCCAATCCTTCAGTTGGTTCTATAGCAGCCAACTTAAATTTCTCCAAATTACCATAATCAATGACTTCCTCTTTAACTGAATCTTCAAGGTTTGCAAATGTAACGACATCAGAATTAGTTTCCATGCTAAAAATATAACGTAGCGAACAGAGACATAAAGTAACAGGAAAAAATTTTAGTTTCATGGGTATTATTTTTTTTATGGGAATATAAAATTTTCTATTGATTTTTTAATTGGTGGCTTTTGTTCAAGGGTATAACTGATATTTGATTTTGATTAATAAATAAAGTGATTTTTAAACATTTATTCTTTGTCTTTATTTATGTCTGTATTGCTAAAAGTTGATTCAGTTGTATCAGGTTTTTGCATAGTTTTTGGAAATGCATTTGAAAAGTCAGCAATCCACTGGACGGTAGATATCGGTGATGAAGAAAACTTGCAAGTGTCTTCCATCGATAAATCTTCTTCACTTTCATCACTTTCACTGGGAATAGATAGGATATTTTCAAATCCAGTAGATATTGGAATGGAAAGACCAATTGATTGATTGTTACTATTATATTTATCTTCAGGATCTTCAATTTCTTCAGCAAACCCAAAATCCACTTCGTCAACATCCTCATTATTCTCTGCTACAAATTTTTGTCGAAGGAAAAGTGCTAATTTTTCAGTATCATTAATTGCTGCTTCAGTTTCTTCATCTGAAATCATTTCCATGATTGATGGCGGTTTCTGTCCAGCCAACACACTGTTGTTTTTATCTTGAATTATTTTATGGGATTGATAAAGATAATCTGTCCATTCTTTTTCTGAAGTCCATTGAGATACTTCACTAACAATTGTCCTATTACTATTTGACAATTTTATTATTTCCTCAGAGATTAATGTCAAATGTCCCATATAGCCCAGTCTCATTCCGCCATTGGCCACAATTTCATCGTTTTTACCCTGTGCTTCAATAATTCTATGGGTTATTTGCAAATCTACAAATAAAGTCTTCATTAGTGGCTCACATTGGTCTTCAGTGAATATTATTTTCATTGCCTCAACAATTATAGAATGGAGGAAATTGTTCAAAGGAAATCTGAAGAAAAAAGACAAAAATATTTTACAAATCTCTTTTTCTTGATATTTTTGAATAATTTCATTGTCGGATAACTGCAAAAACTGAGATAAAAGCCGGATCGATTCTAATCTCTCTATTCCTAGCGATATTATAGGCCCAGTTGTTGATGGAATTTCTTTTTTTTCCTGGTTTGTCAAAACTGATACAAATACATCAATATTATCACAAAGAGTTGATTTAAATTCAGTCAAGTCTATTGATGAAATATTCTGAGGATTGCTTTTAATTGAATATCTTTTAATGAGAGCTGAAAAAAAGCAAATACAATTAATAAAAGAATCAGAACCACTTTGGCAGTACTGTAATAATTTGACTATGGAAGCTTTTGTTTTGAATGGAGCTAACAACTGTTCTGCTGAAATTTCAGAAGATTCGGATAAATTAATAATTTCATTCAATAATTCAGTACAAGAATAATGGGAATTAGGACTTTGATTGGGATCAAGTAATGAAAGGATTTTAATACTGCAGTCTTGTTCATTAAACCAATCAAATACTTTTATATCCTCTTGTTCAAGCGACAATACTTTGATGATAACTTCAACAATAGACATATTTGTACATTTCTGAATAAAAATATCGACAGCTCTGTTTTCCTTTATAAATTCCACTGCCATTGTTGGGAAATTAGACAGTATTGAAATCCATACTTTGCAATAAAACCCAACTATTTTTTCGGATATTATCCCATCATTATAAGCATTCAAATAATCGTAAAGAATATTCCAATTAATCCCTATGGCTATTTTCATCCTTTCATTGGAACTTGTAATTAATTCTGATGCTACAAATGCAAAATTTTTTCTTTTTTCTTCACTTTCCGAAAGGTTTTCATTCCAAATATATTCGAACAGCAAATGATAATTCTTTTCTTCTGTTAAACTTCTTAATATCTTTTTACAAGTCAATTAACTGGGTATTGCCAGTCATTACTTCTTGAATGACGTCACTATGGGATAATATGGAGACCAAGTTGGGGCCGTCTTCCCCTTCAAACAGCTTGTCAATAGAAGCGGCTCTTGCATAATTATGCTTCCAAAACATTTTTAGTCAGTCAATCCCTGTTGAAAAAAAATCATGCAAGTTGCCCAATTAATTTTTCATTGCGATCATTTTGGTACTGCATAGTTTAAATGAAATGTAAAAAGCTTAAGCTGATATTATTTTCAAAATTTCCTCAGAAAAAGTTTTTATGTGATTAGCAATTAATTTTTATTCAAGCTTAATTTAGTGGTAGTAGTGTCTGCCATAGTTTGATCCGTAGCGGCTTCCGTAACGGCTTCCATAACGGCGACCGTAGCGTCCATAGCGTCCATATCTAGAGTAGTTTCTTGAGCTAGAGCCTGAAACATCAGAGCATGATTCTTCATAAGTGCCTCCAAAGACTGAAGCAGCGACAATGAGAAGGATTGATAAGATTGGTAATTGCATTATATCATTGCTCAGAAATTGCTCTTATTTATACCTTTGACAGCTTATTAAAAGGCACAGATTTGTAAAAAGTTAATATTTTGAGATTTCCTCTGACATGTTTAGATTATGTCAACTTAGTTGAAAAATTAATGCATGAATATTTTTATTAATATCATAAACGAAGTTCCAACTAAAATCCCAATATTTTCTATCAACCAAATGCGCCAAGTTTTGGACTGTTTCTGCTGATGTTCATGCAATAATTCTGGGACAAGATCGCTCAAAGCTATATACAGAAAGTTGCCTGCAGTGAATGCTAAAATCCAAGGCCTTAATCCTCTTGCTTCATTCAATCCAACACCAAACAAAGCACCAAGGAATGAAAAACAATTGGAACCCAAAGCCCATAAGAAAGCTTTCTTAATACTCATTCCTGATTCCAAGAATATGGCGAAATCTCCCATCTAATTAACAATTCTTTACTTCATGAGGCAGTTCATGTAACAAAATAGCAATTGAAGTTGAAAGACCCGTTTCCAATGAATTTGTAAACGAAATCCCAATGGCAATGCCATCAACAAAATTATGAAGTCCATCTCCTGCCAATAGTAAGTAGCTTGCGAGCTCATGATTTGGATTAAAATGTTCGTGATTATGCGGATGTCCAATTATGGATTCTTCATCAATTTCTGATTCTTCAATTGAGTTTGTCGAATCTAAAGAGCCCACCGTGGTATTTCTTGCAGGATTATATTCGTTGTGATTGTGATCTCCTCCATGGCCGTGTCCATGATGGTAATGTTGAAGTAATTTCTCAAATACAAAAAAGAAATAAATTCCAGCAAATAGACAGCATAGATATCCAAGTTTTATATGGTCATCCTTGCTCATTTCCAAAGCTTCTGGGATTAAGTGGAAAATAGCATCACCTACCAATGAACCAATAGACATTGCAACTAAAAATGAAAGATATCTTCTTGTAACTTTCCCCTTCACATGGAAATATGCTATTAATAATGCTAAACTCAATGAAAATGCTGTAATAATAAACACCGATAGGAACGACCATCCCAAATTGTTCCAAAAATATCCTTGATAGTTTACTGACTGCTTAAAAAGATTGACAATTGCCATTAATGAGATAACTTTAGTTAGTTAATGACCGCTTTCAAGGGCTGTAAAAATGTTTAATTTAAAAAATTTGTCAGCAATCAATTTTTATTCAAGCTTAATTTAGTGGTATCTTCTGTAGTTTGATCCATAGCGGCTTCCATAGCGACGGCCGTAGCGTCCATATCTTCCATAGCGACCATATCTGGAATGGTATCTTGAACCAGAGCCTGAAACATCAGAGCATGACTCTTCATAGGTGTTTCCAAAGACTGAAGCAGCGACAATGAGAAGGATTGATAAGATTGGTAATTGCATTATATCATTGCCTAAAAATTGCTCTTATTTATACCTTTGACAGCTTATTAAAAGGCACAAATTAGTCAATATGAAATGTCTGCCTTCAAATTGATTTGAAAAATGATGTCATTTGATGCATTTAATAAGAAAAATTGTTTTAGAGCTTTATTAAAAAGTATTCATTAAATTTGCTTTAAGATAATTACTGAATTTTAAATTTTAAGGCCTAATATTAAAATTTCTTTTCTAAATCTGTTTTCAAGAATTAAAAATGGCATTTTTATTTTTACAAAAGTTCGGGTCAAAACTGTCACAATATATTAAACGAATTCAATGTGGAAAGATCTTTAGTTTGCTTAATAAGATAAAGGAAAAAGCTTAAAACAATTGGTTCAATTATTGAATTGTCACTGATTTTTTCAGATATAATAACGGATACTTTGGCTTTGATGGAAAAGTTTTATCAATGAGTTTAGAAATTATTTAAATTTTTTATAGGAAATATTTAAAAGTTTAGAAGACGATCGTTTCTATATCATTGAAAGAATTTCAGGTACGAAGGAAATCTGTGAGCTTATCGCAAGAGTTCCAGCACAGCCTAATAATTAATGTCTGATGCAAAAATCGTTTACATATAAAATTGATTGGAATATTTTTTTATTAACAATACAATTCTATTTATGAAAGATTTATCAGCAAAAATACAAATTGGCTGTTATAAGGTTGCAGGATTTAATTATAGTTCCACATATTGAAGTTTCTAATACCATACTACAAAAAAATAAAAATATTTATATTCGCGAAATTATAAAATAAAATTAAATAATTGTTATCATCTGAGGCAACCCTTGCTATGGAAGGTGATTTGGTTCACTTGGCTGGAACATCAACTTCCAAAGACCGCATCAGTTATTTTTTCGACCCTCAAGTTGGCAACTATCATTATGGACCTGGTCATCCAATGAAACCCCACAGACTTTCACTTACACATAACCTTGTTCTCAACTACGGTCTCTACAAACAAATGCAGGTTTTCAGGCCAAGGAAAGCATCAGAAGAAGAATTATTACAATTCCATTCACAAGACTATATTGATTTTTTGCAAAAAGTTACGCCTTTTAATGTTTCAACGTTTTCAAATTTATCTAAATTTAATGTGGGTGATGACTGTCCTGTTTTTGACGGTATGTATGAATACTGCTCAATATACACTGGCGGTTCAATAGCAGCTGCACGTAAACTCATTTGTGGCTCAAGTGATATTGCCATTAACTGGTCTGGTGGGCTTCATCATGCAAAAAAAGTAGAGGCATCTGGATTTTGCTATGTAAATGATATTGTTTTAGCAATTTTAGAACTATTAAAGTATTATCCAAGAGTATTATATGTGGATATTGATATTCATCATGGCGACGGCGTTCAAGAAGCTTTTTATGTTACTGATCGCGTGATGACACTTTCATTCCACAAATATGGAGATGGATTTTTCCCTGGCACTGGAGATTTATTTGAATGTGGTGAAAAAACAGGGAAATATTATTCTGTGAATGTACCATTAAAGGATGGAATTGATGATGCTGGTTATGCATATGTATTTAAGCCAATTCTTAAGGCATGTATAGAACATTATCAACCATCGGCTATTGTATTGCAATGTGGTGCTGATTCTTTAGGATGTGATAGGCTCGGTTGCTTTAATTTAAGTATGAAAGGGCACGGAGAATGTATTAAATATGTAAAAAGCTTTAAAATCCCAACAATTGTTTTAGGTGGCGGCGGCTATACAATTAAAAATGTTGCCAGATGTTGGACTTATGAAACATCTCTTTTAGTTGATTCACCGATATCAAATGATTTGCCTATGAATGATTTTATCGATTTCTTTGGACCAGACTATAAATTACATCCAAATATTTCAACAAAAATAGAAAATCAAAACACAAGAGCTTATTTGGATTCGTTGAAAGTGGCCGTTTTTGAACATTTAAGATGTCTTAGAAACTCTCCAAGCGTCCAAATGCAGGTTGTTCCAGTTTATGAAGATTCAGATGATGAAGATGATGTCGATCCTGAAATCCGAATGCCGCAATCTTTACTAGATTCAACCGTTCAGCATAAAAACGATTTTTTTGAGGATGATAGAGATAATGATGGAAAAAATACTACATTTAATGAACCTTTTCCAATAAATTGATCATTGTGAAATATTATATTTTTCCGTTTGTTTAAAAATGCATTTTATTCAAAAATTCGAAAGGGATCCAATAATTAATGAGGTTTACTGGCAACAATTTAGTATGCAAAAAATTATCAATGTAAAAAAGCATAAATTTTAATATTTTTCTAGTATTTTCAGGGGGTAATCAAAAAAATGTTAAACGAAAGCCAAGATCCCTCACTTGTTTCTTCAAAACCAAGCAGTTTTCCTTTATTCACGACAAATACTACATCCAGTTGCAAAAATACCCATTTTATTACCTACAAAAACCTTATTAATCAAGCAGAGAGTTTTGAAAGATTTAATAATGTAGAAAGGGCACTTGTCTATTATAAACGGGCTCATTCCATGTATCCGAGTAAAAAAGAGCCATTGCAAAAAATAGAGGAACTGTCAGCTTTACAGGAAAATTTAAATAAGCAAACTTCCTCTGAATTTAAATTCGATACTGTGAAGAATTTATGGCATATAGAAAATACTTTTAATTTATCAGATGAAATATACAATCAACTTTTGGACCATCAGAAAAGCGGTGTTGCCTGGCTTTGGAAAATTCATAATTGCGAGCTGAAAGGCGGATTATTAGGCGATGATATGGGATTAGGCAAAACCATCCAAGTTATTACTTTGTTAATTGGTCTAATTTCAAACAAATTGATTTCCTCGGCTTTAATTGTTGTACCAAAAGGATTGTTGGATACGTGGAAAAACGAATTTAAGAAATGGGCACCGTCAATAAATATACGATGTTTATTGCAAAATAATTCTCAAATGGTTCAATTGAAGTTTTTTGGAATATATTTAACAACTTATGGAACAATTCTTGCAAATTCAGAAAAATTGATAAGGGAGGATTTTGTGTGGGATTACATTATTTTGGATGAAGGGCAATGTATAAAAAACTATAGATCAAAATCCGCTATGGCTTTGAAACAGATTGAGGCTAATCATAGACTATTGCTGAGCGGGACGCCTATTCAAAATCGATTAGACGAGTTATGGTCTCTTTTTTATTTTTTATTCGATGAGAAATTGCTAGGAACTAGAGCGAATTTTAGAAGTTGTTTTGAGAGGCCAATTATGGTCGGACATAACAAGGACGCCACTGTTGGCGAGAAAAAATATTCTCAAAGATTAGCACAAGTTTTAAGGGAAATCATTGAGCCATATTTACTAAGGAGAGAAAAAAAATTGATAATGACATCAAAAGATGAAAATGAAATTGATGAAACAGAAGATGGATTTGTTGTTGGATTAAAAAATGAAATTGCGGTTTGGTCACAATTAACGAAAGCACAAATTGCTGTCTATGATTTATTTCTTACTTCACAGCAAGTATCAGCTGTTTTAAACAAATCTCAACAAGCATTAACTGCTTTAATTGCTTTGAAAAAAATATGTGATCATCCTTATTTATTAATGAGTCACGATCTTGAAGAAAGTAATATCCGTGATATTCTTGGATCATATTCAGAATCTGACATGTTTTCACCACTTTCATATCATTTGTATTCAGGAAAACTAGCTGTGACTGTGGATATTGTAAGGAGATTGAAGGAAGAAGGACATCGGGTCCTGATTTTTAGTCAATCAGTGAAAATGTTAGATATTATTGAAAAAACCTTGATTTTTTCAATAGAGGGCTTGAAACTAGTTAGAATGGATGGAACTATGCAAAATTTATCAGATAGGAAAAATACTATTTCCAAATTTAATTACGATAATTCAATAACATGTTTTTTACTTACAACAAAAGTTGGTGGCATTGGATTGACATTGACTGCAGCTGACCGTGTAATTATTTTTGATCCTTCATGGAATCCTTCTACCGATAATCAAGCCGTTGATCGTGTTTTTCGTATTGGCCAAAGGAAAAATGTAGTGATATATCGTCTTTTAACTTGTGGAACAATTGAAGAAAAGATTTATAGACGTCAAATATTTAAGAATTTGATACAGAAAACTGCATTGGAAAACGAGCAGCAAATGAGATATTTCTCCAAACAGGATTTAATCGATTTGTTTTCATTTAAATATCCTTCACGTTCTCTTACTCAAGAAATATTGGAAACTTTGCATCAATGTGAAATGGACATTGAATTAGATTTATTAAAAACAATAGATAATGTAATAAGTTTAACCAACCACAGTTTATTATATTCAAAAAAATTACCATTGCTTCCTGTTGATGACGAAACAATTCAAAGGTCCCTTTTGGCAAAGAAATCTCTTGCGGTCTATTCTTCATCTTTACCTTCCAAATTGACTTCAATATCTGAATCCAATGCAAATTCCCATTCCTTTCCATTAACATCAGTAGCTTCCATTTCAAAGTCCAAAGCAGTAAATAATCAAATATTTTCACAGAAGCGACCATCATTTAATCCATTGGATAGTTTAAATAATGGTATTCAAAAATTGAAAGTATTACAAATTCCATTTCCAGAGACTTCAAACCAAATGTTTACAAGGAATGATGCATTTACAGGATTCAGGCCAGTAACTTATTTGCAATCAGCAAACGTCAACAAAGCAAAAGGGAAAGCTAGATCTGCAAATTCTTTACCTCCAATGTCAAATATTTATTCTTCAACCATGACAGAATTTGAAAAGCCGAAAAAAAGCATTTCAAGCTCTTCATTAGAAAACCCTTTTGTTGCAAATCAATTTGATTTAGACGATCAGAATATTATTTTTGGGGATTTTCTGGTTTTTCCCAATACGGGAAAAGAACCATCCTTAAAAAAGAAAATAAATCAGGAAAATGAATCTAATAATACTTTTTCCACTAAAATTGATAGCACAGTAAGTATTTTATCAAGTGGATCTCCAGTGAAAATCATTTTACCAAAACGGTCTATTGCACATAATAAAAGCGGGGAAAAGAAACAATTGGTATATTTGGATGACATTGATGATTTTGATATTGAAGATACAAAATCAAGCCAAGAATCAGTGATGAAATGCAAGGGTGGCGAAAATTCATTTAAAAGGTTAATTGACTTGACTGTTGACTAAAAATTTTTTTATTTATATTTCCTATTTCTCTAAATATAAATTTTAATTTTCTATCATATTATCCCATCGCTCCCATCAGAGTCAGTTTGAGACAAAATCTTCTGTGTCCTCCATCTGAACATAATTTGTTGGTACACAGTACATTGGATGCCAATAGTAAGCCGTTGAATAACATTCATTAGAAAAATAATGTAACTGATGGTCTGGGAATTGGATGGACGGTACCCAAACATAACCATAGTCACTATATACATAGTAACCATCATTATCTTTAATATCTCCATAATTATAAGCTTGATTGTCGTCTCCATGATAATAAAATGAGTTATCTTTGTCATCCATTGGCAGTATGCCTTGTTGTGCAAGTTGCCTCATTATTGTTTTTGATGGCCTACATTTCACAACTTCAGGCTTCTTATCTTTGATTTCAATTGTTCCTTCATTTTCCTTATTGAATTCATTGGGTGATAACGCATCAATCAAATGTTTTTGGGCTATATGTTGACAATCATCATCACTAGTTAAAACAACTATACTTTAAGATATTTTTAGCCCCATGGCTATTAATTTCTCCTATTTCGGCAAATTCAAGCAATTTATCGGCATCCATAGCCATCAATTTCTTTGGGAATTTGCAAAACCCAGGGGTATGGATAAGACCCTGCTTTAAATCAGCACATGTTTCAAAGTAATGGATTGACAGTGAGGCTCTGATAAGATATTTCATAAGTGATAAGATAATATTAAAAAGCTATAAATCGAATTTTATTTCCCAAAATCCGAGTAGGGAGTCGTAAAATGAACTTGCGGCTAAAAAATTTTTTTTTTGGCTGTTCCATGATATGCCATAAGCAATAGATTGAGTGGGAATTGAAATTTCTTCTAAATTATATCTATTATAAACTTGGAATCCGCCATACATGGCTGCTATGGCAATTATTTGAGGATTGGAGGGGGAAAAGCGGATTCTCCAAACACCGCCTGCAGATTTAAACTGATGGAATGGTTTTCCGAAATTTCTTTTATCCCAAAATAACATCCTATCATCATAGCTGCCACTTAGTAAAATATTGGCATCTGAAGGATCGTTACTAAATGAAGTTACGCCTGCATCATGAGATTTATTGGTATGAACGGATGATTGTTGGCGTGAATCCCAAATTTTAAAGGTACTGTCATCGGAACCTGAGTAAAATGTGAATGGACAATTTGTATCAAACGATACTGACCAAATGTCTAGGGAATTTTCTTGAAAACAATGACAATTTCCATTAACCCAAAGTTTCACTGTGCCATCTGAATGGGCTGAAATCAAAGTATTGTTGAAAGGAGAAATGTCTAAAGCCAAACAAAGACTTTTTTCCTCTTTTTGCAATTCTTGGACAGGCAACAATGAATTAGAAGAGGTTTGCCAATCAACACAAAGAATTGAATTGTTGGAAGTTGCACAATAGACCAAATTGTTTTTCCATTTAATGTCCAATATTGCATTTGTTTCAATTGTTGCCAATAATTCCAATTTTAAATTTGTTGTGTCATAGACTGAAAGTGAACCTGTTCTTTCCTTTGTTTCAGCATTGTAATTGTAGCAACCGACAGCCAATGCATTGGAAGTTGGGTCAAATTCCACAGTGTCTGGTGGTGCTACCAAAGTTAACTTGTCTTTTTCTTGAAAGAACATGGAAGAAAAGAATTTTAGTTAGAATAAAAATCAGTTAAATTTTATTTAATGGTTTAGAAAGGTTGCTCAGATACCGTCGATAGAATGTCGTCAGGTTTCAGTGCTTGACTCTATGTTCCTCATCACTGCAACTATCCCTGTTTTATCGATTTGTTGTTTTTATATGATATAAAAAATTTTCTATCCCATAATTTCCCAATGTTTATAAAACAGAACAAAAAATTGTTGCAAGGCTATCCCAAGTGCCGTAGCTAGAAGAAGCATTAACATGATGTATATTTCTGTAGTAGGCTTGGAAGAGGGATAGTTTTGTGTTCGCTGGCTTTTTGCAGGCTGAGCTATGAACTTGCTGTATATTCTATATCGTTTCTGTAGACTCTAGCAGTCTTTGTCAGGAGGGAGAAACCATACAGCAGACATTTTAGTAAAATTAAAAAAAGAGATTTATTTATTGTCTTTCTGATTCAATTTCAATAAAGTTTTCTGTTTTATGGAAATGGTGAATATTCATATCCCAATTCTGTTGCATCAATTTGCAATAAATTGAATCAAAATTTTCTTTCACTAATTCCCTCGATTTTTCGATGGAATGATTTAAAGAATAGTAATAAATATTGAGGAAAGCAGTCAATTCATCTTTAAATGTTGCATTCTTCTCAAACCAAAGGAATTTATGGCCGAGTTCTACAATAAAGAAATATTTTTGATTTTCTAATGGTTTATAATCTGATAAATATAACAAATGTAATGGATTTTTTGAATTAATTGTTAAATTTGAAAAACATTTTGACTGGAAAGGCAAAATAAATTTTTCTTCATTATTGATCTCTTCTACCGATAATTGTGATTTTAACCATAATTCCAACTTTTGCAGACATAAAATATTTGAATTGACATATAAATTGCTTTTATAATTTGTATACATTGCCACAAAACTAAATGGTAAACTCATATAAACCAAATTTATAAAAGATGGATTTGTAAATAGATAAGAAATGGCTGCACCTGTCCCAATTAAACCGGCCAAAGTATTTTGTGACCCACTCTTGGCAGTAACATCGCCCAAATTCCCTTCTTTGCAAAATGTTATATTTATGGCTGCTCTTGTTGCAGAAGATGCCAACATCGATATATTTTTCACAATATTCGCTGCACTGCCAACAATTAAAAACATCCAAGGGAAAAACGGAGTTAATAATTCAAGAAATGTTGCCAATTGCATTCCAACAACGGAATAAAACCTCAATTTCTTCATATGAATATCGAATTTTTTTGCATAAAATCCTACAAATGCCACACCGCCAAACTGTCCTAATCCATCCCTAATGATCCAATTTAACGGCCCACTTAATAAATTCTTTTCATGGCCTATCATCCCTAAAGCTGAAAGCAAAGAAGACGTACTCAACACTGACAAAAATGCCCCGCAAGTATTATTTACAAACAGCCAACCGGCAAACTTGTGATAGTTCCCCGATACAGACTGTGGGTAATTAAGTGGTAGGAATATATTTACAAGTCTTGTTGTAATAGGGATTTTCGCCAATTTCTTAATTTTCATTTTTTACAACCCTTGGAAATTGAGAGATTGAAAGGGAATGCTGAGAAGACTTTTTAGCACTGGCAAAGAAACCATTCGACCTCTATCAGACAATGACCGCATATTCACTAATTTATATGGCAGACATTCACCGTTCCTCTCTGGTGCCAAATTACGTGGAGATTGGTATAAGACGAAGGAAATATTGTTGAAAGGACCGGATTGGATTCTCAATGAAATTAAAGATAGCGGACTACGTGGAAGAGGGGGCGCTGGATTCCCTTCAGGCCTCA
>JADMIO011200138.1_pt1 | contig 45462 bp, 44 predicted proteins | sample 8958161 | NCBI WGS metagenome assembly JADMIO01 (sample SAMN16585339, study PRJNA669376) | soil metagenome | isolation source: Crop rotation soil | place: USA: Cullars Rotation, Alabama | collected 2011
AGAAGACACCGCCGAGCGGCATCACTCCCAACGATAACCGTTCTCCAGCCGCCGCGCCATGAATTAGCGCCTCACTTATTTAATTTAGATGACGATTGAATGCCGGCGCTTCAGCCAGTTGACTCTGCGATCCTCATGATCACGAGTTGGCCAGCTCGACCAGCAAACGGTGCGCGCGGTCGTCGTCGGTCAGCTCAGGGTGAAAGGTCGCGGCGATGATCTTCTCCTGCCGAACCATCACCGGCTCGCCCGCGAGTGTGGCGAGTATCATCACCGATTCGCCGGCGCGGGTAATCTTCGGCGCGCGGATGAAGACGGCTTCGAGCCGCCCGCCGGCAAGCGCCGTGTCAACCGCGCTGATGAAGCTGTCAACCTGCCTGCCGTAAGCGTTGCGCTCCACGTCAATGTCTATCAGTCCGAGCGATGGCTGCGGCGGGTTGCTGACCGCGCGCGCCACCAGTATAGCGCCGGCGCAGGTCGCGAAGATGGGCTTGCTCGCGGCGGCAAATGATTTAATCGCCTCGCCGAGTTTCTCTTCTTCGATGAACTTGAGCATCGTCGTGCTCTCGCCGCCGGGAATGATCAACCCTTCAACGGCCTCAAGCTCGCCGGCGCGGCGCAACTCGACCGCCTCCGCGCCGACGCGACGGAGCATCCGCGCATGCGCCGCATAATCACCTTGTACTGCCAGAACCCCGATCTTCATGAATGATGAATAATGAATAATGAATGATGAATGATGAATGATGAACTGAATGCGACGTGCATCGTTTGAATGGAATGATTCGGGAAGCAGTGAAGGCGCTGCCCGCAATTCATCATTCATCATTTCCTGTGTCACCAACCGCGTGTTTGCAGCAGCTCACTCTCGGCGAGCTTCGACACGTCGAGGCCGCGCATAGGTTCGCCGAGTTCTTCGCTCGCTTCGAGAATCGCTCTCGGGTCGTTGAAGTGAACCGTCGCTTTGACAATCGCGCGGGCGCGCGCCGCCGGGTCGGATGATTTGAAGATGCCTGAGCCGACAAAGACCGTCTCGGCGCCGAGCTGCATGCAGAGCGCCGCGTCCGCCGGCGTCGCCACACCGCCTGCGGCGAAGTTCGGCACCGGCAGCTTGCCGTCGCGCGCCACCATGCGGACGATCTCGTACGGAGCGCCGAGTTGTTTCGCTTCCGTCATCATCTCTTCCTCGCCGAGCACGCTCAGGCGCTTGATCTGCGAGGTGATGCTGCGCAGGTGGCGCACGGCTTCGACGATATTGCCCGACCCGGCTTCGCCCTTGGTGCGGATCATCGCCGCGCCTTCGCCGATGCGGCGCAACGCTTCGCCGAGGTTGCGCGCCCCGCAGACGAACGGCACCTTGAAGCGTTGCTTGTCAATATGATGTTCTTCGTCGGCGGGCGTCAGCACTTCGCTCTCGTCTATGAAGTCAACGCCGAGCGCTTCGAGCACCTGCGCTTCGACGAAGTGGCCGATGCGGACTTTGGCCATGACCGGGATACTGACGATAGCCATGATCTCGCGTATCTTTTTCGGCGACGCCATGCGCGCGACGCCGCCTTCGGCACGAATGTCAGCCGGCACGCGCTCAAGCGCCATGACGGCGACCGCGCCGGCCTCCTGCGCGATGCGCGCCTGCTCGGCGTTCGTCACGTCCATAATCACGCCGCCCTTCAACATCTCGGCGAGGCCGGTCTTCAAGCGTATCGAGTTGTCAATCATGATGATTCACTCCTTCGGCTGGCTCCTCCGATTTGTGCTCGCCCGGTCTCAAGCTCCGTGCCTGGCCAGCCCGTTTATGCGATGTGATTTGCCGTTCGAGGGAATACGGACCGGCGATCAACTCAACGTGATTTCGCCGCGCCCGCTGATGACCACGCCGCCGCCGACGCGCACGCCGGCGACTTCAGAGGTCGTCAGCTCAACATCCACTTCGATGTGCAGCAGGCTTGGGCGATGCATCTCAAATCCCTGCTCGCTCAGCACGCGGGTTACGGCCTGCACTTCGACGACGCGATGACGGACGAGGTAATAGCCGAACGATCCATTAGCCGAACCGGTGGCCGCATCTTCCATCACGCCGGCGGCAGGCGCAAACACGCGGCAATGCACCGTGCTCGAAGCAAGCTCGGTCTCGCGTGTAAACATCAACACGGTCTGCGCACCCATGTCGCTGCTGATGCGTTCGAGCGCGCCGGCGTCGGCTTTAGCTCGCTTCACTGCCGCGAGCGATGCCAGCGGCACGATGATCGCCGTGATGCCGTTATAGACCGCTTCGACCGGCAGCCCCGTAGATTCAATCTCTGCGGCGTCAAGCGACAAAGCTTTCGCCATCGCCGTCACGTCCGCGAGCGCGCCTCTGACAACCGGCAAGGGCTGCGTCATCACCGTGTGGCCGGCGCGTCCGTTCTGCGTGTTGACTTCGACCGTGATCGGCCCGACGGCAGTCTCAAGCGTCACGGTCGTCGTCGGCTCAGTCCATGATTTCATGCGCTCGGCAGCGACCACGTAGCCGGTGCCGACCAGCGGGTGCCCTGCGAAGGGCAGCTCGGTCTCCGGCGTAAAGATGCGTATGCGATAGTCGCCGCCGCTTTCGGGCGGGAACAGAAACGTCGTTTCCGAGAAGTGCATCTCGCGAGCGATGTTCTGCATGGTCTCGGAGTCGAGTCCGGCAGCGTCCGTGAAGACGGCAAGCTGGTTGCCGCCGAACTGCTTTTCGGTGAACACGTCAGCGATGATAAAGCGCTGTTGCTTCATGACAACCTCCGTTTCAACACACCGGCGATGCGCCGTATGCCTTCTTCGATCATCTCCGGCGACTGGTTCGAGAAGTTCAGCCGAATAAAGTTGTGCCGAACTTCATTGGCGAAGAACGCGTCGCCCGTAACGAAAGCTACTTTCTCCTTCAGGGCTTCTTCAAAGACTTCCCGCGCTTTGATCTTCTCCGGCAGCTCGACCCACAGGAACAAGCCGCCTTCGGGCCGCGTCCAACGCGCCTCTGCCGGGAAGTGCTCTTCTAACGCCCGGCGCATGGTCAGGCAGCGCGCGCCATAGACCTGACGCAGGCGAGCGATGTGGCCATCATAATCGAAGGTCTGGAGCAGCCGCGCGACCGCACGCTGCTCAACCGTGCTGGTGTGCAGGTCTGCGGCCTGTTTGGCGATGACCAGTTCCTGAATGATCTCAGCGGCAGCCGTCACCCAGCCGATGCGCAAGCCGGGACTGAGCGTCTTTGAAAACGTGCTGGCGCGAATCACCCAGCCTTCTCCGTCAACCGCCGCCAGCGGCAGCGGGCGCTCGCCCATATAACGAAGCTCGCTATACGGGTCGTCTTCGAGAATGGGCACCTGATAGCGCTGCGCCAGACTCACGAGGTGATCGCGGCGCTCCGCGGAAAGCGAAGTGCCTTTCGGATTCGAGAACTCCGAGACGATGTAGATCAACTTCGCGCGCGAGCGTTGCAACGCCGCTTCGACCTGCTCTGTGCACATGCCGTTGTCGTCGCTTTCGACCGGCACGAAGCGCGCTTCAAAGCCACTGAAAGATTGCAGCGCCGCCAGGTAACATGGGTTTTCGACGATCACTTCATCGCCGGGGTTGATAAAGATTTTGCCGACCAGATCAATGGCTTGCTGCGAGCCTGTGGTGACGAGCACGTCGTCGGGGTTCGCTTTGATCCCGCGTTCGCCGACACGGCTGGCGATCCACTGTCGCAGAGCGCGCACGCCTTCGGTCGTGCTGTACTGCATGGCCTGCGGCCCTTCTTCGGCGAAGACTTGCCTGTGCGCTTCGGCGATAGCTTCGACGGGGAAGAGTTCCGGGGCAGGCATGCCGCCGGCGAACGAGATGATCTCCGGCTGCTCGGTGACCTTGAGTATCTCGCGGACACTTGAGGAGACCATGTGCGCCATGCGGCGCGCGAACGGGTAGACGCGTCCGGTCTTCGTTGGCGGCGGCGCGACGACGGGCGCGGGGCTTTCGTGGGCGGTTAAAGGCATAGACATCGGTTCCTCCATTTCATCTGGCGGCAAAGTGCGGACGGCTTTCAACGGCGTTTTTTCGCCGCCTTCTGCTCGCCGCCCGCAGGCTGGACATAAGTGCTCTCCTTGACCGACGACATCACGATGGTCGTCAGCGTGCGGGTCACGCCGGGCACCACCCGCAGCGTTTCAGAGATCAACCGATCAAGCGATTCGGTGTTTTCGGTGACGACTTTCAGCAGGTAAGAATCCGAGCCGGTGACACGGTGGCATTCGAGCACATCCTTGTGCATCAACATGCGGCGCGAGAATTCCTTGTTGTACTTCGGGTGTTCGATGCGAACGCCGATGAAGGCGGTGATGTCTTTGCCGAGCTTGCGGCTGTCCACGCGCGCCGCGTAGGCGATGATGTAGCCCTCCTGCTCCAGCTTGCGCATGCGCTCGGCGACGGCGGGCTGCGACAGCCCGACGGAGGTGGCGATCTCCGACTGCGTCATCCGCGCGTTGCGTTGCAGGAGGTCAATGATCTTATAATCTATCGGATTCAACATCTCAATACCTATTATTTCAAGCTAATTCCGCTATCACGCAGAATATATCAAAGGCGCGCGCGAGTCAACCGGGAGATTTAATACGCCGCAATGGCAGCGGTTGACATCTATGGAAGCGACGCGCAAGCTCAAAGCGTTGCTCAGTACAGGCTGAAGGACGCGATGCAGATGAACTGGAAGCTGACGATAGAGTATGACGGCACGCGCTATTACGGGTGGCAGGAGCAGAAGGGTGCGCGGACGGTGGCCGGCGAGGTTCGCCGCGCGGCGGAGAGCTTTCTCAATCAACCGGCGGACCTCTTCGGAGCCGGGCGCACAGACGCCGGCGTTCACGCGCTCGCGCAGGTCGCCCGCCTGCGCGCGGCGCGGCGCGTCAAGCCTCTGGAACTCCAGCATGGGTTGAACGATCACCTGCCGCCGGACATCAACATCGTGCGCGTCGAAGAGACCGGCAGCCAATTCGACCCGCGACGCGACGCGAAGGCGCGCTACTACCTTTATCAAATCTCGACGCGGCGCACAGCCTTTGCCAAGAAGGCCGTCTGGTGGATCAAAGATCGGCTGGACGTTGAGGCGATGCAGAGCGCCTCGGCGCTGCTCGTGGGGCGGCACGATTTTGTGCGCTTCTGCGATAAGCGGGCGGGGGATCAATCAACCATCGTGGTCGTCGAACGCGCTGAGCTTGGCCGCGACGGCGACCTGATCCTGTTCCGCATCGGCGCATCGCACTTTCTGTGGAAGATGGTGCGACGCATCACCGGCGCGCTCGTCGAAGTCGGGCGCGGTCACTTGACCGTCAATGAATTTCAGGAGTTGTTTGAGGGTTCAGGAAAGGCGCGAACCGCTTCGACTTTTGACGCAGCCGCGCGAACCGCGCCGCCTTCGGGCCTCTTCCTCGAACGCGTCGTCTATCAGGGCGACGAGCGACCTGGCGCGCTCGTGCCGGCTATCGCGGTTCGCCGCCTGTGACGGCAGAGGGTGACGCTTTGTAGTATTTGCCACTAACGCGCGGCTTCGCTCTCTTTCGACGCTTCGACCGCCTGCGGGGCGCGGGCGTGCTTTACGTGACGCCACACCCACCAGACCGCGCCAGCGACGAGGAGCAGGCCGATGACGAAGTCGAAGCGGTGAAACCACGTCTTCAAGGCGTCGTTCTTGTCCCACTGCTCGCCGAGCAACTGGCCGACGTAAGCCAGCCCCAGACACCAGGGCAGCGAACCGAGAAAGGTGTAGATGATGAAGCGCGACATCTTCATGCGGGCGACGCCGGCGGGGAAGGCGATGAAGGTGCGGACCACAGGCAGCAGGCGGCTGGCGAAGACGATGACCTCGCCGTACTTGTGGAACCAGCGATCCGCCAGATCGAGGTCGTGCGGCGAGACCAGTATATAGCGCCCATACTTTTCGATCAGCGGGCGACCGCCGTACATGCCGATGTAGTAAGCGACTATGGAGCCGAGGACGCAGCCGAGCGCGCCGGCAAGGCCGACTCCCCAGAGATTGAAGCGGCCCGTGTAGATCAGGTAACCCGAAAACGGCATGATGATTTCCGACGGCAGCGGAATGCATGCCGATTCGATAGCCATCAACAGCACAACGCCCGCGTATCCGAGCGCTGAGATCGTCGCCACGATAAAGCCTGACAGGATTTCGATGATTCTTGCGATCACGCCTCTAGCCCCTAGCCTCTAGCCTTTAGTCTCTGCTCACGACTGCCAGCCGTAGCGGCCAATCAATTTGACGAACAAACACTGGCCATGATTCTCGCGGATGAAGCCGTCTTCGGTGCGCATGACGCGGACGAGCGTCTGCTGTTCGGTGTCGCCGATGGGAATGACCAGCCGCCCGCCAATGGCCAGTTGCTGTATAAGCGGCTCAGGAATCTCCGGGCCGCCGGCGGCGACCAGTATGCCGTCGTAAGGGGCGTGCTCGCTCCAGCCGATGGTGCCGTCGAACCACTTCACCGTCGCGTTATAACAGCCGAGCCGCCGGATGTTTGCCTGCGCCGTGCGCGCCAGATCGCTCAGGCGTTCGAGCGCGTAGACGCGCCCGGCGACTGCCGACAGCACAGCCGTCTGGTAACCGGAGCCTGCGCCGATTTCAAGCACGGCGGAGTCGCGATCCACTTCGAGCAGCTCGGTCATCTGCGCGACCATATAAGGCTGCGAAATCGTCTGCTCCTGTCCTATCGGCAGCGCGTGGTCGCCATAAGACTGAGCTTCAAAAGCCTCAGGCACGAACCAGTGGCGCGGGATTTCGGCCATCGCCTTCAGCACACGCTCGTCGCGAATGCCGCGACTGCGCAGCAGCTCGACCATCTTCAGGCGCTGCGAGGCGTAGAGGCTGGCGCTGTAGGCTTCATTACTTTGTCGGTTTGATCTCATTGCGACAGGGTTCCCAGAACTGCTTCCCAGTTTCGTTCCTTGATTTCGTTGAGGGCGCGATAATCGGTCATGTCCGTGCGCAGCGGCGTGATCGAAACGAGGCGGTGGCGCAGGGCTTCGTAGTCCGTGCCTTTCTCTTCGTTCCACGTCAGCGACTCTTCGCCGATCCAGTAATACTTGCGCTGGCGCGGGTCTGTCCCCTCGATGACCGTCGGGTGGATGATCTTGGTGCCTTGTCGCGTGAGGCGCACACCGCCAATCGGCCCGGGCGGCACGTTGACATTCAGGATCGCGCCCTGCGGCAAGCCGTCCTTGAGCACGCGTTCGGCAAGCTCGGCGGCGAAAGCGGCGGCATAGCTGAAATCGAACTCGACGCGCTGGACCAGACTGACGGCGATACCGGGCAAGCCGTACATCGAGGCTTCGAGCGCGCCGGCGACGGTGCCCGAATAGTTGACATCGTCGCCAAGATTGCCGCCGCGATTGATCCCCGACAGGACGAGCTGCGGCGGATCATCCTTGAGGATTTGATTCATCGCCAAGGTCACGCAGTCGGTCGGCGTGCCGTCAACGGCGTAATGGAAGTCGTCTATCTTTTCGATGCGCAGCGGGCGCATCAGCGTCAGCGAATGCGAGGCGGCGCTCATCTCGGAGGCCGGCGCGACGACGATCACCTCGCCGAGCGGCGCGAGGGCTTCGGCCAGCGCGATGATACCTTTTGAATGAATGCCATCATCGTTGGTAACAAGTATTCTCGGCATAAATGATAATGTATGGAGCAGCGTGTCAATCCTTCAACTAAACCGGTATTATACGTTCCACGATGAAGCCAGTCGAGTGCAAAAGCTGCGGCAAGTCCGTGTTGAAGTCACTCACAAGATATAATGAGTCCCTCAAGAACCGGTGGGATTTTTTCTGTTCACGTACTTGTCGCTATGGCGTTCAAGAAAGAGGAGAAGCAACGTCGTGCGCCCAGTGCCAAAAAAGCATTCGAAAAACACCTGCCGAGATAAGGAAAACAAAGCGCCATGTCTTCTGTTCAAAATCCTGCGCGGCGATCTTTAACAACCGCCACAAGGAATATGGATGTAGGCGTTCAAGGCTTGAAAAGTATATAGAGCAGCAGTTGAGCCGCCAATTTTCTGATCTTGTTTTTATATGTAATTCCCATGATGCAATCGGCGCAGAGTTGGATTTTTATTTTCCTACGTTGGGATTGGCAATCGAGATAAACGGCATCATGCATTACAAGCCAATCTATGGGTTGGCCAAACTCAAGCAGATACAAAATAGTGATCGGCACAGGGCCGAGTCTTGCAGGAAGCAAAGGATAAAATTGAAGATAATTGACGTCTCGCGGGAAGTCAGTTACACAAAGGCGATGAGGGAAAGGTATTGGAATATTGTTAAGGCATTAGTCGCTTCAACCTTGAAGCGTGCAGGCCACACCAACGTGCAGGTTCCTTAACTTGTAGCCCTCGGGACGAGAGGATTTGAACCTCCGACCTCTTCCACCCCAAGGAAGCGCGCTACCAGGCTGCGCCACGTCCCGTTTGATCCGAGGGTAAGTAGCTTCAATGATCAACGGTTGATGCTAGCATCGGCATTGAGCAAAGTCAACAAATCCTCCAGGTCGCGCTTGATGACGCGAAAGGCGCGGCGGACTTGCGGCGGCATCTCGTGGCCGTTGGTCGTGGACGCGGGCACGATGGCTTGCGGCTCTGCCGATTCAAGGCGGCGCGGCACGTCTACGGCCTCGCTGGTTGAGATGACAGGCGCGGGATCATCAACGACCGGCGGCGGCGCTTCCGGTTCGGCGACCGGCGTCTCTTTGGCGGCGACCCGCGCGCGGGATGAGCCGCGCATCTCGTCGGCAAGCTTCTTCTTCGCGCCGGCGATTGTGAACTTCTCTTCGTACAGCAGGTCACGTATGCGCAGCACCATCTCGACATCTTTGCGGCGATAGACGCGCTGGCCGGCGCGGTTCTTCTCCGGCGCGAGCATGGGGAACTCTGTCTCCCAGTAGCGCAAGACATGCGGCTGCACTTTGATCAGCTCGCAGACTTCGCCGATCTTGAAGAAGAGTTTTTCCGGAATCCGTGAGAGCGTGCTCATGCTGTTAGTCCACGCCTTTCAGCCAAGCGCGTTATCGCTCGTCGTCTTGATTATTGCGCCAGACGCCCGGACTTCAGACCGAGCGCATCGAGCGTGATGGCCGGAAGACGAGTGCGCGGCGAGCTGCCAGCTCGATGCGCTCGCCGGTGATCGGGTTGCGCCCCGGTCGCGGCTTGCGTGAAACCACTTCGAGCGTGCCGAAGCCGACGATGTGAACACTCTCGCCTTCGACTAGATGGTTCTTAATCAGATCGAAAACCAGGTCAACGTACCGCGCCGCATCCCGATTCGTCATTCCGCCGTGGCGCTCATAAACCATGCGTGCCAGATCGGCCTTTGTCATGCCTGCCCGTCCTTGCTCGCAAATCGAAGCACGCGGCCCAGCATCCACAAAGAACCGGTTACTTCAGCGGGCGAATGCCCATAGCCTGCCTTATGTTATGCATTCACAGTGCCAGTGTCAATTGAATTGGCAGGAAAAGCTTCACGCTTGCAGCGAGTTAGAACCTACGGCCAAAAGCATTACCGCAACTGTTACAAGAGGCCGCCGGCAGCCTAATCGAAAGATGAGCCTGCACTAATCAGCCGCCGCGAGGCCGCCGCCTTGGTGCCCGAATTGAACCGGACGCCGACACCGAATAGATCGCTAAACCATACAGCCTTACGTTCGGCTGACCAGATTTCCAACTCGCACTCGCCGCCGGCCTCAATCGTGAATGTGACAGTTTCGTCGCTCAGCCGGCAACGCAGGTCTTTAACCGGCTGGCGGTGCGCGCGGTCGAGGCCGTCGGCAATCTGCAAAATCGCCGCCAGCTTCACGACCTTGATGCGGTCAGAGCGTTCAAGCGAATAATAATCGTCGTGCTCTTTGACGGCGCGCGCATCGCCGCTCGCCTTCGGCATCGAGCCGCGATGATAGCGCACGACCGTTGCCATCACCGCGATCTCCGCCCCGGTGAAGCCCGGCATCTCGGCGTTCTTGATCAGATACAGTCCGTGCTTGTGGTGGTTGTTATGCGCGATGTGATAGCCGAGGTCGTGCAGCAAGGCCGCGTAGAGCAGCAGTATTTTATCTTCCTCGCCCATCTCGTGCAGCTCGCGCGTGTCGTCGAAGATGCGCGCCGCGAGGTGAGCGACGTGATGCGAATGCGGCGCGTCGTAGCCGTAGCGCCGCGCCACCGACAGCACCGAGCGCGTGCGCACGTCGAGCGACGATTCGTCCACGGCGGCTAGGCTCTCCAGTTTCGTGACCGACGCTACAGAAGCCGGGCGGGCGCGGCGACCGTCCGGCTTTCCGGTCGTGCGGTTGCGCAGGAAGTTCAGGATCACGCCTTCTCTGAGCGCCCAATCGCAACTGGCGATCTCGCTTGCGCCAAGTTCGCCGAGGATGGTCTCGACCAGCAGGCCGCCGGCGATGATGATGTCGGCGCGGGCCTTCTCGATGCCGGCGACGCGGCGGCGCTCGCGGTTGGTCATCTGCGCGAGCTTGCGATTCAGCTTACGGATCTGATCGAGCGTGACGGTTTCCGTGAAGCCCTCGAATTCGGTGGCCGGCTCCAGATATTTCGCCGCCTCGGCCTGAACGATGGCGCTGACGATGTTCTCGACCGTGCCGGCGGTGCCGATGACGAAGTCGAAGCCGCGCCGCTTGACCTCCCAGACAACGCGAGCCAGATCGGCGCGCAGGTTGGCGACCAGACGCTCGCGCTCGGCAGGCGCGGGCGGGTCTGTGGTGATGAATTTCTCGGTGAGCCGCACCGCGCCGATACGCATCGAATGCAGGAACTCCGGCTCGCCGCCGCGCGTCAGAATGAACTCCGTCGAGCCGCCGCCCACGTCTATGATCAGTCCGCGCCGGTTGTTGAAGTCGGTCACTTCAGAGACCGCCAGCGCGATCAATCGCGCCTCTTCGATCCCCGGCAGCAAGCGCACGTCGAGGCCGACTTCGCCGCGCACACGGTTGATGAACTCGTCGGCGTTGTGCGACTCGCGCACGGCGGCGGTCGCCGTCGTGATGATCAAATCCACCTTGTTGGCTTCGGCCATCTTCTTATAGCGCGTCAGCGTGGTGATGGCGCGGTCTATGGTTTCGGGTGAGAGCCGGTGCTCGCGCAAGGTGATGGAGCCGAGCCGCACCATCTCCTTTTCGCGGTCAATGATTTCGAGGTGCTGGCCGCGCACGGCGCGCACGATCACCAGATGTATAGAGTTTGAGCCGATGTCTATCGCTGCGAGTTTCATGAAGGTTTGATGCTTACCGAAGCGGAGCAAGGTGTATCCGAGCACGCCGTCTTTCTTCGCCGAGCTACAAGAGGTCCAACTCCTTAAGTTTCAGCCGCCCCTCTTCTGTCTGATCCTCTCTGATCATCAGGCGCGTTGCGAAGGGGTGCGGGATTAACCGGCTGGCGAATTCTCCGTCGAAGTAATAGTCGAGGTCGGCTTCGTCGAACGCGGCCTTGATCAAAGCGATGCGCACCTCGTCGCACCTCACCGGCAGTTCCACGAATTCACGAAATTCGACTTCGGGTTCAGGAGGCAGTTGATCCACCAATGCCACATGGCAATCGCTGCATTCGGTAAAACCCTCTCTGTAACCAGACCCGCAAATTGGGCAGAACATGTGTTTTCCTCCAGAGATCAGTGTAACGTCATACCGCTCACTCGTTCTCGTCGAGGTGGAACAGGTCGTGGACGAGGCGCACAGCGCGGTCAGCGTCGCGGCTGCTGATGGCGCAACTGATGCGGATGTCGGAGGTCGAAATCATCTTGATATTCACGCCCTCCTGTCCGAGCGCCGCGAACATGCGCGCCGCCACGTCGGGCTGGTCCATCAGGCTCGCGCCGACGACGCTCAGCTTGGCCACGTCCTCGTCGGCCAGCACGCCTTCAGCGCCGATGCGCTCGCTGATCTCTTCGAGCGCCTGCCGCGCCGCCGCCAGATCGCCGCGCTTGACGGTGAAGGTGATGTCGTTGACTGAGCGCTCTTCGTGAAACGCCTGAATGATCATATCCACGTTGATGCGCCGCGCGGCGAGGGCGCTGAAAATCTCGCCGGCGACGCCCGGCTTGTCGGGGACTTTCAGGATCGCCAGCCGCGCCTGATCCTTGTCAACCGTGACGCCGCTGACCGGACGATGGATCTCCATTTCGTCTGCTCCTCTCAGAATCGTGCCCGTGTGATCGGGGTCGAACGTGTTGCGCACGCGCAGCGGCAGCCGGTTCTTGCGCGCCAGCTCGACGGCGCGCGGATGCAAGACCTGCGCGCCGACGCGCGCCATCTCCAGCATCTCTTCGTAAGCGATCTCGCTCATCAGCCGCGCCGTCGGCACGATGTTCGGGTCAGCCGTGTAGACGCCGCTCACGTCCGTGTAGATGTCGCAGACCTCGGCCTTGAGCGCCGCCGCCAGCGCCACGGCGGTCGTGTCCGAGCCGCCGCGCCCAAGCGTCGTGATGTCGCCGGCTTCGGTGATGCCCTGAAAGCCTGCGGCGACGACGACAACGCCCTCGTCGAGATAACGGCGAATGCGTTCGGTCTTAATGTCAACGATGCGCGCGGTCGTGTGCACGCTCTCGGTGATGATGCCGAGCTGCGCGCCGGTCATCGAGATGGCGCGGCAGCCCAGATCGTTTAAGGCCATCGCCACCAGCGCTATCGAAATCTGCTCGCCGGTCGCGAGTAAGGCATCAACCTCTCGCCGTTCGGGCAGCGCCGACGCCTGCGAAGCCAGCTTGACCAGATAGTCGGTCGTATCGCCCATCGCCGAGACGACGACCACGACCGAATCTTGCGCCGCCGCGCGCGCCACGATGCCCGCGACATTCTTGATGCGCGCGACCGACTTGACTGATGTGCCGCCGAATTTCTGAACAATCATAAATAGGGGTCGGGGGTCAGGGGCCGGGGGCTGGTAAAAGGGAGCCGGGCGCAGGCTTTTTCTCGATCCCCGGCTCTCGACCCCTGATCCTCATCATTCAAATACTCGCAGAACGATTCCCACTTCGCGGGTCTTCGCCTGCGCCTCGATTTCGCGGATGGCGCGCATGAGGTGGCGTTCTTTCGTGCGGTGCGTCAGCAGCACGACGGTCGCCGCGCCGTCCCTTGCGACGCCGCGTTGCAGAAAGCTATGCACGCTGACGCCGTGGCCGCCGAGCGCATGGCCGATGTTGCCGATGACGCCCGGCGTGTCTTCGGCTTCGAGGCGTATGTAAAAGCAGCCCTCGGCGTCGTCAACGCTGCACAAAGGGGCTTCGCCGGAAGCGATGAGCGGCTGAAAATAGGGCGCGAAATCGGGCAGCCGCAAGGCGCTGGCGAGGTTGATCAGGTCGCCGACGACGGCGCTGGCGGTCGGCATCTGGCCCGCGCCGGGGCCGGTCAGCATCACTTCGCCGACCGCGTGGCCTCTGATGAAGATCGCGTTGTTCGCCCCTTCGACCGAAGCCAGCGGGTGGTGCGCAGGCACGAGCATCGGGTGCGCGCGCACGTCGAGACAGCCGTCGCCGCGCCGCGCCAGTCCGATCAGCTTGATGCGGTAGCCGAACTCGCGCGCCATCGCGATGTCGGCATCCGAAACGCGGGTGATGCCTTGCCTGTAGACTTCGTCCGTGTGAACGAACTTACCGAAGGCCAGCGACGCCAGTATCGTGATCTTGTAAGCGACATCGAACGACTCGACATCGTTGGTCGGGTCGGCTTCGGCATAGCCCAGCGCCTGTGCGTCGGCCAGCGCGTCGGCGAAAGTCTGGCCGCGCTCCTGCATCGCCGTCAGGATGTAGTTCGTCGTGCCATTGAGAATGCCGGCGACGCTCTGAATCTCGTTGGCTTGCAGGCCGCGCTGGATGGTCGAGATCAGCGGGATGCCGCCGCCGACGGCAGCCTCAAACAGCACCGTGACGTTGTGGCGGTTCGCCAGATCGAAGATTTCTGAGCCATGTTTGGCGATGACTTCTTTATTGGCGGTGACGATATGTTTGCCTTGCTTGATGGCGTTGCGGATGATCTCGTAAGCCGGGTTCGTGCCGCCCGCCACTTCGATGATGATTTCAAGCTCCGGGTCGTTGACGAGGTCGAAGGGCTGATCGGTGACGCGAATCGCCGACAGCTCGACCGCGCGCGACTTCGCCTTGTCGCGCACGGCGACCCACTTGACGCGGAAGCGCGGATCGTTTTGCAGCAGCTTGATGACGCCTGTGCCGACGGTGCCAAGCCCAATCACGCCGACGCTAATTTTTGCCATTCACTTCTCACTCCTGATTGCTTCAGCTTCCCTGTGCTCGCGGTTAGGAGAGCGTAGCCGAAGGGCGCGGCTTTGCGCAACTGTTTCGATTTTGACATTGCCGGCGCGCGTGCCTAGAATGGACACTCATTCTCATGAGCAAGGGAAACCGCATCTCGAAAGTCATCACGCGAACCGGCGACGCAGGGCAGACCGCACTGGTCGGCGGCGTGCGCGTCAGCAAGTCCAGCCCGCGCGTCGAAGCCTACGGCGACGTGGATGAATTGAACAGTCTGCTCGGATTGGTGCGGGCACGGCTGAGCGATGCACAGATTAACGACGCGCTCGGCGTCATTCAGAACGACCTCTTTACGCTCGGCGCGGACCTGGCCAGCCCTGCCGACATCGAAGTGCCGCGCATCAACGACGCCTTCGTCGCCACGCTCGAAGAGTTCTCCGAAGTGTTTCTCGGCGAATTGGAGCCGCTCAAGGAATTCATCCTGCCGGGCGGCAGCGAGGCGGGTGCTTTATTACATGTGGCGCGCACGGTCGCGCGCCGCGCCGAGCGCCGCGTCGTCGCGCTCGCCGAACAGGAGACGATCAACCCGGCGACTATTGTCTATTTGAATCGCCTGTCCGACCTGCTGTTCATCATCGCGCGGGCCGCCAACCGACGCGCCGGCGCTCCCGAAAACATGACCGATTTCAGCAAAAGGACAAAGTAGGGATCAGGGATCAGGGGCCGGGGCCGGTAAGGAGCACGATGTTCTGACCGACCCCGACCCCTAACCCTGACCTCCACAGCTATGAGCTGGTTTAAGAGGAAAGACAAGCCGAAGCCGGTAGACCCCGGCGAAGAGAAGACCGTTCGCACCGAAGGGCTGTTCGTCAAATGTCCCGGCTGTGAACAGATGCTCTTCAAGCGCGAGGTCGAAGAGAATTTCAACGTCTGCCCGAAATGCCAATACCATAACCGCATCGGCGCGCGAGAACGGCTGCGCCTGACCTTCGATGACGAAAAGTGGATCGAGCATGACGCCGGGCTGGCCTCGACCAACCCGCTGGGATTCGTGGACACGAAAAATTACGCCGAGCGGCTCAAGGGCATGCAGGCGAAGACCGGCCTGCTCGACGCCATCATCACGGCGCAGGGGCAGGTCGGCGGCCACCGCGCGGTCATCTGCGCGATGGAGCTTGAGTTCGTCGGCGGCTCGCTCGGCTCGGTCGTCGGCGAAAAGATTACGCGCGCCATCGAGCACGCTCTGCGCAGCCACGCGGCGGTGATCATCTATTCCGCTTCGGGCGGCGCGCGCATGCAGGAAGGCGCGATTTCGCTCATGCAGATGGCGAAGATTTCGGCGGCGCTGGCGCGGCTGGATGAAGCGAGCCTGCCGTTCATCTCTGTGCTGACCGATCCGACGACCGGCGGCGTGACGGCGAGCTATGCCATGCTCGGCGACCTCAACATCGCCGAGCCGGGCGCGCTGATCGGCTTCGCCGGCCCGCGCGTCATCGAGCAGACGATTCGCCAGAAGCTCCCCGAAGGGTTCCAGCGCGCCGAGTTTCTTCTTGAGCATGGCATGCTCGACGCCGTCGTCGAGCGCAAAGACCTCAAAGCCTTCATCGTCAACTCGCTCGAATTCATGTCCAGCAACGGGACGCCGTCGAAAGCCGAGGGCAGGGGATAGTTGTCCGAGGAGGTTCCCGAAGCCGTGGATTTCAAGGAATCGCTCGCATACCTCTATGGCCTTGGCCACGAAGTCCTCGCCGCCCGCTTCGGGCTGGCCGACATGCGCTGTCTGCTGGAGGCGCTGGGCCGACCGCAGCGCGTCTTCAGGTCGGTGGTTGTTGCCGGCACCAACGGCAAAGGCTCCGTCGCCTCGATGCTTGAATCCATCGTCAGGCTGGCCGGGCAGCGCACCGCGCTCTACACCTCTCCGCATCTGCTGCGCCTCGAAGAACGCATACGCGTCGCCGGAGAAGAGATTTCCGAAAGCGACTTCGCGCGACATGCCTCGACCGTTCGCGCCGTGGCCGAAACGCTCGTCCGCAGTGGCCGGCTCGCCGCCCTGCCGACGTTTTTCGAGCAGGTGACGGCGATTGCCTTGAACTATTTTTGTGAGCGCAAGGTTGACCTTGCCGTTTTAGAGATAGGCGTCGGCGGGCGCGAAGATGCGGTCAATGTCGTGGCCCCGATTGCCACCATCATCACGGCGATTGATTTCGATCACCAGAACCTGCTGGGTGATACGATCCCGGAGATCACGTCGGCCAAGGCGGGCGTGATCAAGCCGGCGACCCCTGTGGTGATTGGCCGCCAGCCGCACCTGGCGGCGATGGAAGGCTTGATGCGCCGCTGCCTTGAGATCAAGGCGCTGCCGGTCTTCGCCAACGAGCCGGCCAATCTGTTTATGCGGAACGATGGCCAGGTCGCCTTCGACTACGAGTCATCACACAGCGCCTACACGCGCATCGTGCTGGGGCTGAAAGGCCGCCATCAGGCCGAGAATGCGACTGCGGCAATCGAGACGGCTGAGCTCCTCGGCGAGATCGGATTCAGCATCCCGCGCGAGGCCATCGTCAAAGGGCTGCGCAAGGTGAGCTGGCCCGGTCGCCTTGAGCTGGTGGATGAACGGCCCTGCCTGTTGCTCGATGGCGCGCACAACCGCGCCGGCGCGAGATGCCTGCGTGCCTACCTCGACGAGGTGTGGAAGGATCGCGTGGTGCTGATCTTCGGGGCGATGAGCGATAAAGACATTGCCGGCATGGCGGCGGAACTCTTCAGCGCCGCACGGACGATCTTTCTCACGCCCCTGAGCGACCCGCGCGCCGCCACGCCCGCCCTCATCAGCCGGCTGCTGCCATTCCCGACACGCGACCTCATCCCGACTGACTCCGTGCGGCAGGCGCTCTCGTGGGCGCGGCAAGTGACGCCGCCCGATTGCCTGATCTGCGTGGCCGGCTCCCTGCAACTGGTCGGCGAAGTCAAAGGCTTGCTTGAAGCCAAAGACGGCACGATCTAGCGCGGTTAAGCATGCTCAAGACTCCATTCGTGACCGCAGTGATCAAGCGCATCGCGCCTTTGATGGCGGCGACCGTCGTCGTCGAACCCGACTATGAATATGTAGGGCAGGTCACATTTCGCGATGGCCGCAAGACGCTGTTTCGCGGGGCCAGCTTCGCGATCAATCCGCAGGCCGCCGCCGAGATCGCGCGCGACAAAGGCTATACCGGCTTCTTTCTCAAAACCCTCGGCTATCAGGCTCCCGAAGGGCAGACCTTCTTTAGCGAAGCCATGAATGGCCGCCTGATTCGCAAGCGCGGGCTTGACGAGGGCTTCGCTTATGCGCAAAGCCTCGGCCTCCCGGTGATCGTTAAACCGAATGATCTCAGTCAGGGAAGGCTGGTCGCGAAGGTCTTCAACCGGCGCGAATTTTATGCACAAGCCGGACGCATATTGCGCGAGACGGACGTGCTCAGGGTCGAGCGATTCTATGCCGGCAACGACTACCGCGTCGTCATTTTGGATGAGCGGGTCGTCGCCGCTTATCAGCGAATCCCTTTGCGAGTGCTGGGTGATGGCGGCTCGACGATTGGCGCGTTGATCGCCATGAAGCAGCAGGCTTTGCGGGCCGAGAACCGCCCGGTCAGCTTAGACGCATACGACGCGAGCATCAGAATGAGCTTGCGGAGGCAGAGACTGAGCCTCGACAGCGTGCCGGCGCGCGGCGCGGTCGTGCAGCTTTTGGACAGCGCGAACCTGTCGAGCGGGGCGGAGGCTCGCGACTTCTCGGCGATGATGCACGATGATTTTCGCGGTCTGGCCGTGCGCGTCGCCCGCGACATGGAATTGCGATTTTGCGGCGTTGATATCTTGACGGATGACATCACCCGCCCGCCGCGAGATTACGTCATCATCGAAGTCAACGGCTCGCCGAGCCTTGAGAACTACGCGCGGATCGGCGATGAGCAGAGGGAAACGGTCGAACAGACCTACCTTGGTATCTTAGAGGCCATCGAGAAAGACAGCCGGGTCTTGTGACGATTCAAGAGCAGTGGGCGATCTGCGCTTCAAAAAAAGTGCAGACCGCGCGGGTCGTTTCCACGCAGCGCCTCGGCAGCTTCGATTGCCAGGAATAGGCCGCCGGCCACCAGCACGGTCATCTGACTTTCAGCCGCTTGTGCGCGCGCCGTCTCCATCGCCGCTTCGACGGTCGGCGCGACGGTAGCCGGCAACTCTGGTCTGGCGCTTTCGACGATGCGAAGAATGCTTTCGGGAGGCGCACCCTTATGGTGTGCGCGAGTGCAGATCACCGCGTCGGCCAGCGGCAGTAGCCCTTTAAGAATCTCTTCGACATTCTTATCGTGAGAAACACCCGTGACCAGCAGGATGCGCTTGCCCGCGAGTGCAGCCTGCGCGGTGCGCACTGTCGCGGCGATGGCTTCAGGCGTGTGGCCGACATCAATGAAAATATCGGGGCCGGTCGCCACCCGCTCGAATCGTCCCGGCCAGCGTAAAGAGCGCATCGCGCCGCGCACGGCTTGCGCCAGTTGCGCTTCAGAGACACGCGCGTCGTGATCTTCCAGCCATTGCCGAACCAGCAGCGTCGTCACGACAAGGTTGGTGATCTGGTGATAGCCGCGCACGGCCAATCGCAGAGCCGGCAAATCAAGATCGTCAATCGTCAGGTCTACATCCATGTGCGTTTCGCCGAAGCTGACGCGGCGCACATGACTATGCGCGGCAGCCGTGCGCAGGGTTATCCGGCGCACGGCGCAGTACGCCTGAAGCCGCCGGCTGACTTCCGTATCTAAATCGCCGGCGATGAGGGTGCCGCCTTCCGGGCAGAGGTCGGCCTTGTCATAGGCGATCATCTCAAGCGTGTTGCCGAGCAGGGCCGTGTGCTCAAGGTCGAGAGAGGTCAAGGCGGCGATCTTGCCGGGAATCATTCGCGTAGAATCAAAGCGCCCGCCGATGCCGGCCTCCGCGACCACGACGCGTGGCCGCTTGCGGGCGAAGTGGTACAAGGCGATGGCCGTGAAAGCTTCAAACGCGCCGACCGCGTCATCAGGGAAGCGAGCGGCGTAGGCGTCGCGTTGTTGAAAAAGCCATGCGGCGGCTTCGGCTAGCTCGGCATCCGAAATCTGCTCGCCGTCGGTGACGATGCGTTCGTTGAAGCGTATCAGGTGCGGCGAGGTGTAGAGGCCGCAACTGATGCCGAGTTCACCGAAGATGGCTGCGGCCATTGCGCAGACGCTGCCCTTGCCGTTCGAGCCGGTGACTTTGATGGCGTCGAGACTGCTCATCCACGGCGTCTGCAACAACGGGCCGCAGAGCGCCAACATGCGATGCAGGCCAACCCCTTTGCCGAATTTGGGAATGGCGAGCAACTCTGCCTGGGTTCGCTGTCCGAGGGTTTCAGGCGCTTTCATATACCGTGTTGACTGCCGAGCCTCACGATTACGCGCCGGCTTCCGCACGCGTCGCGAGATGAGATTTTAGTTCGCCGAGCATATAGATCGAGCCTGTCGCAATCAGCGTGCGAGCGTCAAAGCCGGGCCGACGGCTGAAATGATCAACCGCTTGCTGCGGCGATGCGAAGCTTTGCACGTAGCCGCAACCGGCGGGAAGCCGCGCGGCAATCGAACTCGCCGAGTGCGCGCGGTAGAAGCCTTCGACGAGATAAATCGCGGGAGCGAGCCGCGCCAATAGCGGCAAGCACGCTTCAACATCCTTGCCGACGCTCGCCCCATAGAGCAGGACTCTATCGCCATAGGCGACCAGATCGTCCAACGACTCGGCCAGCGCGCGCAGTCCGTGTTCGTTGTGCGCCGCATCAAGGATCATGCGCGGCACAGTGTCACAAACTTCTAACCGCCCGGCCCATTTCGTTCGCTTGACGCCGGCAAGGCATTCGATGCCGCTGATGATTCCTCTCTGCGCCAGCGCCTGCACCGTCGCGGTCACGGTTGCGAAGTTGCTCACCTGATGCCGGCCTAACAGCGGCATGGTGATGGCTAGCATTTCTCCGTCGGCCTGCACTTCGATGCGGGTCGGATGGCGAAGGTCGCCGAGCCGCACGCGATGGCTATCAACCCGCGCCTGATGCACGGCAATCTCGCGGACGCGCGTGTCGTTGACGATGACGGCTCGCAGATCAGGCGGAATGTCCGGGCCGAGAATCAAGCAGTCGGCGGCGTTCGCAATACCGGCTTTGTCCGCCGCGATGGCCGCAAGCGTGCCGCCGAGTTCTTTCTGATGATCCAATCCGATGCTCGTGATCATGGCAACCGCCGCCCGTAGCAGGCTCGTCGCGTCCGAATAGCCGCCGACGCCGGCTTCGATAATGGCGGTGGTGACCTGATGTTCGTGGAACAAAAGAATAGCGATGACGATCAGCGCCTCGAAGAATGAAGGGACATAATCATCGCCCTCTTTCGCCGCCAGACGGCGGGCCGCGCGCAGCGCCTCTTGCGCCGCGCGGTCAAGCGCATCGAGCGAGACTTCGACGCCGGCGACGCGAAAGCGCTCGGTGATGCGGCAGAGATGAGGCGAGGTGAACATGCCGACGCGTTGACCCGCACAGCCGAGGCAGGCTTCGAGCATCGCGCTGACCGAGCCTTTGCCGTTCGTGCCGGCGACTTTGATGACGCACATATCTTTTAGCAGAGGCTGATATGGCTCAACGAAAGCAGGGAATCGCGCGAGGGTCGCGGCCCGCCCTTCGACTCGCCCGGCGGTGAAGGTTAATAATTCCTGTAGAGAGTCTGGCCAGTTCGATTCCACTACCGAAAAGAATAAGGTTGGTATGCAGAGGCGTCAACGACGGTGGCAAGACGGCACGGCGGGCGGCCCATGCCGATGGGATGGCTAACGCTCCTATGGTATTCTCGCATGGTTGATTGCGGCAGCTTGGCGCGATCTGCGAAAAAAAATAGAAACCTGATGCGACAAGGGAAATGACACACGAACTGGTTAAACGTGATTATCTTTACAGAGGCCGCGTCCTCGACTTATCCATCAGCCGATTCGTCTCGGCTCACAGCGGCGAAGTGGACATCGAAGTGATTCATCACAACGGCGGCGCGGGTGCGCTGGCCGTTTATGACGATGGCGCGGTGGCGCTGGTGCGGCAATGGCGCTACCCGCTCGGTCGTTACTCGCTGGAGATTTCCGCCGGGCGCATTGAGCCGGGCCACACGCCTGCGGAGACCGCCGAGCGTGAGCTGGAAGAGGAGATGGGTCTGCGCGCTCGTGAATTCGTCAAGCTCGCGGAGTTTCAGGTCGCGCCCGGTTACTGCGAAGAACGCATCTGGGTCTATCTGGCGCGCGGGCTTGAGCCGTGCGCGCAGCGGCTCGACGACGACGAAGAGATCGAAGTCGTGCGGATGCCATTCGCCGAGGCGCTGGCGAAAGTCCATGCGGGTGAGATAGACGACGCCAAGACGATCATCACGCTGCTGCTGGCCGCGCCGCTGCTGGTAAAAGGCTGAACCCTTCTGGCCGTGAAGCAAAAGCTAAAAAACCTGTTGGTCTACCTGTGGGCGCCATTCGCCAACCTGCTGTGGTACACCCACACGGTCGTGATGGCGACGCTCTCACTGCTGCTCTGGCCGTTCGACCGTGGCGGCGCGATGCAGCACTGGTGCGCGCGCTGGTGGTGTCGGCTGGTCGCCCTCTCGATCTTCGCCCGCATCCGCGTGCACGGCACGGAAAATCTGCGTAGTGATGAAAACTACGTTTACATGGCCAACCATTCGAGCCTGATTGATACGCCGGCGTTATTTGCTTACCTGCCTTACCAGTTCAAGATCATGGCCAAGAAGGAGCTGTTCTACGTGCCCTTCATGGGCTGGCACCTGTGGACATCGGGCAATTTCCCCGTAGATCGCAGCGACGGGCGCAAGACGGCCAAGAGCCTGCGCAGCGTGATCGAAGGCGTCAAGGGCGGCAAATCGCTCGCCGTCTTTCCAGAAGGCACGCGCACGCCCGACGGCCATCTACAGGAGTTCAAGCCGGGCGCGTTCAAAATTGCCCTGCGCGCCGGCGTGCCCATCGTGCCGGTGACCATTCGCGGCACCTTCAAGCTGTTGCCGAAGACGACGCTCGCGCCGCGCCCCGGCAGGGTAGACGTGATCATCGGCAAGCCGATTGCGACCAGCGAGTACAGCGAGAAGCGGCTGCCGGAATTGATCGCCCGCGTCCGCGCCGCGATTCAAGCCAACCTCGACGCCCCTGAAATCGAGCCATCGCCGTCCGAGCGAATCGCGCAGCCTTCGGCGCGATAATTCGGGTCTCGCGCCGCACGGGGCAGAAGTTCATTGCCATTCAATTTCGCGAGCCGGCCACAACTCTTGCCACCTTTCAGCCGTTCCAGTAGAGTCGAAGATATACGAATGATCGAGAGAGTGAGAGCATGATTGAACCGCTATCGCACGCCGCCACGTGCCGCTCCTGCGGCGCCTCGTTCAGCCCATCCATGCAGACGCCGGTCAGGTTCTGCCCATACTGCGGAGCCGAGCAGGCCGGCACATGGCCGCCGTCGGACGCACAGCCCTACCCGCCGCCGGCTGACCAATATCCGCTCCAGTCGGTGCCGCCCGCGACGCAGCCGCTCGACCCTGACCGCCCGCGCTGGGGCATCTGGACGGGCATCGGCTCGTGGATCTTCAGCGTCGCCGCCCTGCTGATCACATCCAATGCCATCGCGCTTGTGGTCTACTTTTACGACGTGCGACGTGGCGCATTGCCTCTGGCGGCTGATCGCGAGACGCTTGAGGCGTGGCAGATGTTGCCGCATGTGGCGGGGACTATCGTCTACTCGGCGATACTCGCTCACTTGCTGACCATCCTGTTCTGCTGGGCAGTTGTCACGCGCCTGCGCTCGCAGCCCTTCTTTGAGAGCCTCGGTTGGAACTGGGCCGGGCGCTCGCCGCTGTACTGGCTATTGGTCGCCGTCGGCGTCTTCGGCGTGATCATCGTGGCGAACGCGATTTTCCTGAAAGTCCTGCCGCAGAAAAAAACGCCCTTCGACGCGTTGCTCCAGTCCGGGCTTCAGGTGCGCATCGGCATCGCCCTGCTGGCCAGCTTCAGCGCGCCGCTGGTCGAAGAGATCATTTATCGCGGAGTGCTTTTCAGTGGCTTGCGCAAACGCTTCAACGCGGTCACGACAATCATCGTGGTGACGCTGCTATTCGCGGGCGTGCATGTGCCGCAGTACTGGGGCGCGTGGGCGACGCTCAGCGGCCTGTTGCTCTTGAGCCTGATACTGACCGTCGTGCGCGCCAGGTCAAAGTCGCTCCTGCCCTGCATTGTCATCCACTTCGTCAACAATGCGGTCGCTTCCATTCTGCTGCTGATCGGCAGAGGCGACATGTGACGCGGGGCCGCGCCGCACAAAACCGGCTCAGCGCAGCCAGATTGGCTTAGTCGGAAAATAGTCCGGCGAGCGGTCGGGGTGTCGCCGGTGAAACTCCATAAAGCGACGCAGCGCGCGTTCGTAGCGCGTTTGGCTGCCGCGTATCGGGCGATGCGGAATCTCCTGCAAGCACCGCTCGACCTTCCTGACGTGGCGCATGGAAAAGCGCCAGTCGTAATCCCCCAACTCGTACAGGTTGAAGGCTGCGTAGCCGGTGATGCAGGACGAGCCGTCAATGTAAGGATCGTAATAGCTCATCACCAGATCACGCACCGTGCGAAAGACCGGCTTGCGGCCATGCAGGGCAATGTCGCGCGAGCGCGCTACCGCGCCGTACCTGCCGCGCCATTGATACAAGAACAGAACGTGATCGAGATAATCGCGCGATTCGATGCTGACGACCAGCGGCGGGTAACCGTGCTGTTCGAGGATCGTCGCCGCCACCAGCGCCCCTTCGAGGCAATGTATGCGGTTCTCGCGCAGGGCGCGGCGGAACGAGAAGCAGGTTGGCCCCTCCGGCTCGCGGTTGTACGGCACCGTCATCAGGAAGCGCTGCACCTGAAGCGGCGTGCGGTAATTCTGTATGATGCGCCACTCTGCGGCGGTGAATCGTTCGCGCGGCGGCTTGATTGCGTCGGCCATCACCAGCACCTATAGAGCACCGCGTCTATGCCGTCCAGAGGCGTCGGAAACCTGCCGACCTCTTTGAATCGTTCGGGGTGGTCGCGCAGCGTCGCTTCGATCATGCGTTCGACCGGCTTTACGTCTTCGGCGTGATCAAGCCCGGAGCGCACGAGCAGGTAATCGCAATGGTCGAGGCGTTCGGCCATCTCCGTCTCGTTGCCGATGGATTCAATCGTCACCAGCGGCATGCCTGCGCGCTCAGGCACCATCGTGCGCGCAGACCATGCGCAGGCTGACGAGTTCAGGAACGGGCGGTTGACGACGACGCCGAGCGTCGGCCATACGAAGAGGTCTTCTTTGCCATAAGGCTGCTTCTGGAGCTTCTCGGTTTCGTGCGGGTCGAGCGAAGGGTACTTTTGCCTGAGCACCATCGGGCGCGTCATGGCGCGCACGGACGGCGACGACTCGTCGTAAGGGAATTCGGCTACCGTGCGGACGGCTTCGGGGATGCCCCAATCAGCCGACAGCGGTCGGTGGTCGTAGACGAAATAATTGCGCCCGTAAACCCACCAGCGAAAGTAGGGCGTGTCTACGTAGACTCCCTGCCCGGCGGCGGGCCATTGCGCGTTATAGAAATTGATCAGCGCCCAGCCGGCAATAATGGCTGCCAGAGCCAGTTTCAAGGCGAGCAGGGGCCTCGACCGCCGCGCGCCCGGCGGACGCGTCGCGTCCACAGGCGCTCTGCCCTTGCGGTAGAATTCGCGGAACCAGCAGACGGAGAGCAGGGCCGCCGCCGGCAGCACCGGCACCGTGTAGCGCACGTCTTTGTTGGCGACGAGCGTGAACAGCAAGACGCCGCTCAACAGCCAGAGGTGGAGCATCAGGCTTTCGCGGCGCGCGCGGACGAGCGAGTAGATCAACCCTAAGCCGAAGAGGATGCCGAGCGGCATCTGCATCTGCGCGCTGACCAGCGCGTGCCAGTAAAAGGTCAGCGAATCGCGACTGAAGACCGCCGGCTCGTTCTCGTCAATCGCGCCCTGCTGGTTGATGCGGTAGATGGCGATGGCGTCGCGCAAGTGCGGCCCATACCAGATGGCGGCGATCAGCGCGATGATCAGGCCCGCGAGAAGCAGATTCTTAATCGCCCGCCGCTCTTGTGAGATCAGCACGCGGGTAGCGACATAAGCCACCGGCAAGATGAAGAAGAAGCCGAAGGTCTGCTTGGCCCAGAAGCCGAGGCCCATCGCGATGGCGAACTTCACCGCGTCGCCGCGCGATTGAAAGCGGTCGGCTTTCAACAGCAGCGCGAAGGTCAGGGTGACGTGCGCGACGAGCGGGTAGTCGAGAAAAGCGTCGTGCAGAAGCCATGCGTTGAAGTGATAGCTGACCGTGAGCAGCCCGGCCAACACGCCAATCACCATGCCGCAGGCGCTCATCGAGGCAGGCGCGATGGCGCTGTCGCCGTTGGTCTGACAGTAGAGCTTGCGGCCTATCCACGCGACGCTGAAGAGAAGCACGGCGAGCGATAAGAGATTGATGGCGATGCCGCTCAGCTTCGATGCGCCGAAGATCAGGAAGAAGCCGGCGGTGATCAGGTGGACCAGCGGCGCGTAGTAGTGCTTGGTCTGAAAGAACTCGCGCGCGAAACCGCGCAGGTCGAAGTGGCCGAGCGGGCGGTAATAGTCATAAGCCGCGCACAGGTGATGTGACGGGTCCCACGATGGCGGCGTGCGGTCGGCCAGCGTCCATGCGACGGTCGAGGCCGCGCAGATCAAAAAAACGACAGTGAGCAGCAGCTTGTCGGCGTGAGGTTTGAGCTTGTCCACAACAGGCGATGATTATGGTCAACGCCCGCGAGCCGGTCAAGCAGTCTGGGGCTGGGAGCGCGGGCGTCTCGCCCGCATGTTTTTACATGCGACAGACCGGCGGGCGAGACGCCCGCGCTCACGGGCAAGGCAAAGCGATCAAAGCTGGCTCTTGATGATCGCGGCAAGGCTCGACGCGGTGATGTCGAAATGCGAGGCGTTCCACACCGGCTGGCCGTGGCGCACGAGGATCGCTTGCGGCGAGTGATGCTCGACGCGCAGCCGCGTCGCCGCTTCGTTGGATACCGCGCGCGCCGTCTGCACGGTGATCAGGTTATAGCTCACCTTGGCCTCGGCCTCTTCGAGATAGGATTGGAACTCCCTGAAAGCGCGCGCGCTGATCGGGCAGGTCAGGCTGTGTTTGAAGAGCAGGACGGGACGGGCCGCCGACTCTTCGAGCACACGATTAAAGTCTTCGATGGATTTCAGCTCGTTTAATATCTCTGTCATGATGATTCCCCGGTGCTTGATTCAGACTGAATTGTGACAGCGACGGCCACGGGCAGGCAAGCCCTATAGACAAACTCCGCCGCTAGCGCCTAACATTCTTTCTGTAGAGCAGGCCACGCAGGCGCGATTTCAGAACATCCAACTCCGTGGGTCACAGCAGGTGGGAGGAGTTGAAGTATCCCGGCTGCCCGACGGCCCGGCCACGCGGGCGAATCACGCCGCCGAAATCACGCTAACGGAGTTTCATCATGCGCCGCAACTCGCTTAGAACATCTCTCGCATCGCTGCTCATTCTGGCATTCGCCGTCTCTTTGTTGCCGGCGGTGCTCGCCAATGCCGGTCAGGCTGCGCAGGGCGCGCGGCGGGGCAAGAACGGCAGCGTCTCTGATCGAGCTGTATCGAAGCCGGCGGCGCAAAGCGCTCAGCCGGTCGCGCCGTCCCGGCTCGATAGCCGTGAGGACGACTCAAGCGGCGACACTGCCGCGAGCGAAAGCGATGCCGGCACCGGCCAGCAATCCGATCCGCGCGCCGACCCCGGCGATTGGCGCAACGCACAGTCGTCGCCGCCGCAATCACAGGACAGAAAGCCTGAGCCGCCGCCTTTTGATCGCCCGCCGATGAATCCGAACGCCGGCGCATCATCGTCTGATCGTAGCGCCCAGCCGCCGGCAGACAGCGGCACGCGCCCGGATACGACCGCGCGGCGCACGCCGTCTCGTTCCAGCGATGCGCCGGCGTCTTCAACGTCTCGCACGTCCGGCCCGCCCGTCTTGCATCGCCCGGCGGATAGTCGCAACGGCTCAGCCAGACAGGGCGACGATTCAGTCTTCAGCAACGATCCCAACAATTCGTCCGGGCGCAACCGCGACCAGCGGCCCGTGCTGCGCCGCCCTTCCGACCCGCAGGATGAAGACCGCGCCCCCGGCGAGCGGCAATCGAGAGAGCGGGACTATCCGCCGCCCGCTAATCAACAGAGCGACGGCGACGATCAGGTGGTCAAGCTCGAATCCACCCTCATCAACATTCCCTTGCTGGTCAGCGACCGCTCAGGCCGTTACATCCCGCGCTTGAGCAAGGACGATTTTGTGCTTTACGAAGACGGCGTGCAGCAGGAGATCGCCTCGTTCGGCACCGAAGAAGTGCCCTTCAACGTCGCCCTCCTGCTCGATGTGAGTCCGAGCGTCGAAGGCAACATCGAAGACATACAAGACGCGGCGCTCGCCTTCGTGCGACAACTGCGCCCGCAGGATCGCGTGATGGTCGTTGCGTTTGATCGCAGCACCAACTATCTGACCAGCTTCACCAACAATCGCCAGGAGCTGGAGTGGGCCATTCGCCGGGTGCGCGTCGGCTCCGGCACGAGCGTCTATGACGCGGTCTACGACACGGTCGCCCAGCGGCTGCGCGGCGTCGAGGGGCGCAAGGCGATGATCCTGTTTTCTGACGGCGAAGACACGACCAGCCGTCGCGCCAGCTATGATGACGCCATCAACATCGTCACCGAATCCGACGTGCTCGTATATGGCCTGCGCTATCCCGGAGCGGGCGGTGGCGGTGGCGGCGGTTATTCGCCTCCCTGGACGCGCAGCCCTTTTCCGGGCATTCAACTGCCCCTGCCATTGCCGTGGCCGCGTTCGCGCCGCAATGGGCCGTATGGCGGCGGCGGTGGTGGCGGTCGCCGTTGGGGCGGCAAGGATTTCATGAAAGACATTACTGAGGCGGGTGGCGGGCCGGTCTTCGACGCCGAGCGGGTCGGCGACCTGAGCGGCCTTGCCTCGCGCATCGCCGACGAGCTGCGCCACGTTTACGTGCTCAGTTACTATCCGAAGAATCCGCTGTCAAACGGCGGCTACCGCGCCATCCGCATACGCGTCAAAGGTCGCGACGACATCGCCGTGCGCCACCGTCGCGGCTACAACGCCCGCGAGATGAGTTCGCCCGCACACACCTGATCGAGATCATCCTCCATCATTTCGCTTCTTAAGAGATGATGGAATTAGATCGGATTCTCATTGACTGTAGGGGCAGCCCTCGTGGCTGCCCGGATGGCGCTATGCGCTATGACGGTTCATCGAGCTACGCTCGATCCGGGCAACCACGAGGGTTGCCCCTACGACTGTTCATCTCATGGCCCCGCCTGATTTGCCGGCCTACCTGAATGGGTGAGCGATGGTTTGATTGACTCGATTTCACGCCTGTCGGACAATCTCGACTAGCACCATAATCGTTTCGCTATTGAAGTGGACTCGTTACAGCGGCGATTCACTCGTCCTTCATCACGCAGTATTGGAGGCAAGCCATGCTTACCCTAGCTCCCACACGGCGTCGCGCCATCGGCGTCGCCACGTTGATCGGCTTAACACTGTTTGTAATCAATCACCCACTGGCTCGTGCGCAGGCCAGCGCCACGCGCATTGAATCCTTTGACCTGAGCGCCGGCGGACAAGTCCGCGTCGAGAACATGCGCGGCGCGATTCGCATAGACGTTTGGGAGATGCCGACCGTGCGCGTCGTCGCCGAAAAGCGAACGCCGGTTGGCGCGGCCCTTGAGCCGAACGAGTTATTGCTCATGGGCATACAGAACACGATCACCATCCAATGCCGGCAGGCCAATCGCGCGGGCCGCATTGACCTGACCGTGACGGTGCCGCGTCAGAGCCAACTGCAAATCGTCGGCGGCGCGTGGCCGGTCGAAGTCAGCGGCGCTCTCGCCGGCGCTGTGGTACAGACTACAAACGGCGCTATCGCTTACCGCATTCCGGCGAATGATGATGCCACCGTCTCCATGCGGACGGCGCGCGGTCTGGTGCGCTCGACGGCGCCGCTCGCCGTCTTGTCGCGCGGCGGCGCGCAGAGCCTCGAAGGGCGACTCGGCACGGGTGCTGCGCCGATCATCCTTAACAGCGAAACCGGCAACATCACGCTGACGCCCGCCGCGAACATCAGCGAGGCGGCAAAGGCTATGGACAACATGCGCCGCGCCAGCGCTGTCTACCAACAGCCCGTGGCCACAGACCCCGGCGGTCAATCCACGGCATTTGAGAGGCCGCCGCAATATCGCGGCACGGCGGCGCTCGGCGGCGCTTCAACGTCCGGCGTCGCGCGTTCATCACGCGGAGACTATGACGCGGCGGACAACGCCGACTGGTCTGCCGGCGCGCAGCCTTCGCTCGGCGGCAACACGAACGCCGGCGGCGCTTCCGGCGGCGCATCAAGCGGCGCATCAAGCGGCGGCAATAACATGGTTGACTTTGCCGGCTCAGACCGCAGCAGCGACTCCGCCGCCGAGTACAAGTCGGGGAAATTCTCAAGGCCCGTACAGCAGAGGCAAACGAGCAGCGGTAACAGCGGCCTGCGTGTCCGCATCATTCCGTCAGGCCGTGCGCTCAACAACTCGCGCGACGCGGGCGGCTCGATCTACCCGTCCAGTGACCCTTACGCGAACGCTGCCGACTCCGCAACCGGCAACGACTCGCGCGGCGTTCAGTCTTCGCAAGGGTACGATTACGGCAACACGGGAGCGGCGAACTCCGGGCCGACCGGCTATGACGCGCAGCGCCAGCCATCCGTACGCCGCACGCCGCTGCCGGAGCCGCCCGACAACGATCAACCCGCCGTCGCTTCACGCAGAGATCGCGCCGGCCAGCCGCCGGCCTTGCATCGCAGCGACGACAACGCGCCCGCCGATTCGCCGCAGCCCGCCAGTGTGGCCAGGGCTACAAACGCGGATGAAGACGCGCTCGTGCTGAAATCGGCTCTGGTCAACCTCAACGTGTCGGTGACGAACCGCTCAGGGCAGGCGATTGCGAGCCTCAAGAAAGAAGACTTCGCGGTGGCCGAAAACGGCGCGGGCCAGCGCATCGAATTCTTCGCGCCGCAGACCGCGCCGTTCAACCTCGTGCTGGTGCTCGACCTGTCCGGCTCGATCAAAGACAAGCTCGAAGTGGTCAAGTCGGCAGCGCTCAAGTTCCTCGACGTGCTCGGCCCCGAAGATAAAGTGGCCGTCGTTACGTTCACCGACGAGATTCGCGTCATCTCGCAGTTGACCGGCAATCGCGACGAGCTGCGGCGGCGCATCAAGGCGATCACGCAGTCCACGGGCGGCACGGCCTTCTACGAGGCGATGTGGTTTTCGCTGTTCGACACGCTGCGCGGCACGAAGGGACAGCGCAACGCCATCGTCGTGATGACCGACGGCGTGGACAGCTCGCTTGATCGCTACAACTCTGTGCCGACGCGCGTGTCGTTCGATCAGCTTGCGCGCCGCCTCGAAGAGACCGACGTGCTGGTCTTCCCGGTCTATCTCGACACCGAGTACGAAGAGGTCTTCGAGCGCGGCAATTATTCGAGCGAGGCTTACGCCGTCGCGCGCGATCAATTGCAAAAGCTCTCGGAGGTCAGCGGCGGTCAGATGTTCAAGGCGGAGAAGGCCAGCGACCTGTCGGGCGTATACAAGCAGGTGGCGGCGGCCATCCGCACGGTCTATAGCGTCGGTTACTATCCGACCAACTCCGAGCACGACGGCACGTATCGCCGCGTACGTGTCACGGTCAACCGCAATGACGCCGCCGTGCGCACGCGGCGCGGTTATTTCGCGAAGTGAAGGTCGTTTGAAAAGGCATGTGAGGCGACCAGAGGCGGTCGCCTCACATCCCTCAGCTCAGGCCCGCACCTCTTGTTGTCAAACCGCTTTACCTTGACTCGGCACCTCTCAAACGTATAATCAATCGTTTAGCTCAATCGCGCCGCCGCCGACATCTTTTCATGAAGGACTTCCGCATACTGCTCAAACAGGTCAGGCCCTACGCGGGGCTTTTTGCCGTCGCCTTCATCTTGATGACGATGGTCGGCGTCTTTGATGCGGGGCGGACGGCGCTGCTCAAGTCCATCATTGATGTCCTGTCCGGCAACCCGCAAACGACGAGCACGGGGCTGGCCGCACGCCTTGAGGTGAGCCGCTATCTGCCGCCCGGCACCAACGCCTTGCCTCTGATCGCGGCCTTGCTGGTTCTCTTCACGCTGATTCGCGGCGGCTCTGAATACCTCTCAAACGTCTTAATGTGGCGCATAGGCGTCGGCGCGGTCGTTGATCTCAGGCAGCGGCTCTATGATCACATCCTCGTGCAGTCGAGCGAATTCTTTACCGAGCACCCGACCAATACGCTGACCACGCACATTATCAGCGACGCTGAACGCGTGCAGGTCGCGGTCTCAAGCCTGCTCGCCGACTTCTTGCGCGAAGCCTTGACCTTCATCGCGCTGTTTCTGCTGGTCTTCATTCTCAACTGGCGGCTGACGCTGGCCGTGCTGCTGGTCGGGCCGCTGATCTACTGGCTGACGGGGAAGTTCGGTCGCCGCTTGCGCAGCATCGCGCATTCGACGCAGGAGGGAACCGAAGACGTGCTCGACCTCGCGCAGGAGACCATCTCCGGTAACCGCATCGTCAAGGCTTTCGGCATGGAGCAGTTCGAGCAGCGCCGCTTTCGCACGGCGCTCGTTCATCTGGCGCGGACGCAGGTGCGCGCGGCGCGAGTCGTCTACCTGTCGTCGCCGATCCTTGAGCTGGTCGGCGTGTTGATCGCCGCCGCGTTTCTGCTTTACGCGCAGAGGCTGACGGCGTCGGGGCTGATGACCATCGGCACGTTCGCCGCTTACATCGTCGCCATGTTGCAGATGTACGACCCGCTGCGTAAGCTCTCGCGTATTCAGAATTACTTTCAGCAATCCTTCGCGGCGACCAGCCGCATCTACGCGCTGCTCGACACGCACACCGAAAAGCAGGACAGGCCGGACGCCGTCGCCCTGCAACCTCTGCGCGACTCGATAGAGTTTCGCAACGTGTCGTTCAAGTATGGCGATTCCAGCGACTGGATCATCCGCGACGTGAGCCTCGCGGTGCGGCGCGGCGAAGTGGTGGCGCTCGTCGGCCTGTCGGGCGCGGGCAAGTCCACGCTGACCAACCTGCTGATGCGCTTTTACGACGCCGGCGAAGGCGAGATCAGGATTGATGGCGTCAACGTCTGCGACGCGACGCTGGCCTCTTTGCGCGGCCAGATCGCGCTGGTGACGCAGGAGGTCATCCTGTTCAACGATACGATTCAAAGTAATATTGGCTATGGGCGGCCCGACGTTGGGCGGCAGCAGATCGAGCGCGCGGCTCGCGCCGCTTACGCGCACGATTTTATAATGGAGCGTGGCGGCTACGACACGATCATCGGCGAGCGCGGCGTCAAGCTGTCGGGCGGCGAGCGGCAGCGGCTGGCCATCGCGCGGGCGCTGTTGAAAGATGCGCCGGTCCTGATCCTCGATGAAGCGACCTCGGCGCTCGACACGCAGTCCGAGCGGCTCGTGCAGAAGGCTCTGTCGAACCTTATGCAAGGGCGCACGACCATCGTCATCGCGCACCGGCTGACGACGATCCATAGCGCCAACAAGATCGTCGTCCTGCATCGCGGCCATGTCGTTGACACCGGCACGCACGCCGAGTTGATGTCGCGCGGCGGCATCTACCGCGAGCTTTACGAATTGCAGTTCTCCGACGAGCTTGTCGCCGAGGACGAAGGGAGGTTGGTCAGCCGTTAGGCGTCGCCGCGCCGTTGGTGTGGTGGACATTACATCTGCCGCAACCGGCGCGGGCAATGACCTCTGACCGCTGGCCTCCAGCTTATGATTAAAAGCATGACAGGGTTCGGGCAGGGAAGCGCCGAGGGCGCTGCCTTCAAGGTGCGGGTTGACATCCGCTCGGTCAACAACCGTTTTCTCGACGTGCACGTGCGGCTGCCGCAGGAATTCGCCAGCCTTGAGCTGACGATCAAGAAGCAAGCGCAGGCGGCGCTGCATCGTGGCCGCGTTGACATCACCATCGCCGTCGAGCAGATGCGAGAGGCCGCGTTTCAGATCAACCGCCCGCTGGTCGCCGGCTACCTGAAGGCGCTCGCCGAGATTAAGCAGGAGTTCGGCCTCGAAGGCGAGCCGTCGCTCGAATTGATCGCCAAGCTGCCCGGCGCGTTGCAAGTGTCGCAGGACGCCAACCAGCTTGACGAGGCGCTCGCCGGCGGCATCGTCGCCGCCGTGTCGCAAGCCCTCGTCGCGCTGTCGGCCATGCGGCTGGTCGAAGGGCAGGAGCTGGCGACGGAGTTGATGTCGCGCCTCGACATGATAGACAAGCAACTGCCGGCGATTGAGACGGAGGCGGCGCGGCTGCCGGGCATCTACCGCGAGCGGCTGCAAAGGCGGTTGCAGGAGCTGCAATCGGGCGCGTCGGTTGATGAGACGCGGCTGGCTCAGGAATCCATCATGCTGGCCGACCGCTCGGACATCAGCGAAGAGATCGCGCGCCTGAAGAGTCACATCGCACAGATGCGCGATGTCGTGCGCGCCGACGAAGAGGTCGGCAAACGAATAGACTTCATCCTTCAGGAGATGAATCGCGAAGCCAACACGATTCTCTCGAAGGCGAGCGACATCGCCATCAGCGACGCGGCGATCATCGTCAAGACTGAAGTCGAAAAGATGCGGGAGCAGGGACAGAATGTCGAGTGAGGCGCAGGCCGTTGAAGATCAATTAGACGAAGCCATGCGAACGAAATCGCCGCGACGCGGCTACGTGCCGGAACGCGGCAGCCTCATCGTCGTGTCGGCGCCTTCGGGCGCGGGCAAATCGTCGCTCGTCGAGCGCGCTTTGCAGCGGCTGGGGCGGCTGAGTTATTCGATCTCTTACACGACGCGCGCGCCGCGCGGGACCGAGCGGCACGGAGTAGACTATTACTTTGTCGAAGAGGCGACCTTCATGGAGATGCGTGAGCGCGGCGAGTTCATCGAATCGGCCTGCGTGCATGGCCACTACTACGCCACGCACCGCGCGACGGTTGAGCAGATGCTGGCCGACGGCAACGACGTGATCCTCGACATAGACGTGCAGGGCGCGGCGCAGATGCGCGAGCGCATGCCCGAAGCCGTCACCGTCTTCATCCTGCCGCCTTCAAAGCGCGTGCTGGAAGGGCGGCTGCGGCGGCGCAACCTGAACGCGCCCGCAGACCTGGCGCGGCGGGTCGCCAATGCCACGGAAGAGGTGCAGCTTTATGAGCGCTTCGATTATGTCATCATCAACGACGACCGCGACCGTGCCTTCGGCGCGCTGAAGGCGATCATTATCGCCGAGCGCCGGCGGCCTTTCCGGCAGAGGCGGAAAATTAAATCAATCCTGAATACTTTCGGAGGTGAATGAAGCATGGCTGACACGGAAAATGAAAACGAGAACGAATGGACGACGGAGATAGACAGTAAGTATCGCCTCGTCCTGCTGGCGGCGCGACGCAGCAAGCAGATTCAGAAGGGCGCAAGGCCGCGCGTTCACAGCTTAGCGCGCAAGCCGACGCGCGTGGCGCTCGAAGAGGTCGAGCGCGGGCTGGTGCCTTACCAGCCGACCGCCAAGGCGACCAAAGAGGAAGAGTGATCCGCATTACACCAGTGCAGGCAGGGCGGCATTGCCTTACCGGGCCGCCTGACGCTTGCGCCGAAGCACGGCGGGCATGAGGTCGAAGATGCGCGTGGTTCTCGGAGTGACAGGCTGTATCGCGGCTTACAAAGCCGTCGAGGTGTTGCGCGGCTTGCAGAAGCGCGGCGTTGACGTGCAGGTGGTGATGACGCGCCACGCGACCGAGTTTGTAGGCAAGCTCACGTTCCAAGCCATCTCCGGTCACGAGGTCGTGACGGAGATGTTTGCGCCGACCGCCGACCCTGAGATCAAGCACATACAGCTCGCCCAGACGACTGACCTGCTGCTGGTCGCGCCGGCGACGGCCAACACGCTGGCAAAGTTCGCTAACGGCATCGCCGACGATTTTCTCTCGACGCTCTACATCTCGACGACCGCGCCGGTGCTGGTCGCGCCGGCCATGAACGTCGAGATGTGGGCGCACCCGGCGACGCAGGAGAACGTCCGGCGACTGCGCGAGCGCGGCGTCCACTTCATTGATCCCGGCGAAGGCTACCTGGCTTGCCGCACGGTCGGGGCGGGCCGGCTCGCTGACCCCGCCGAAATTGTTGCTGGCGCTATTGGCCTGCTCGAAGGAAGTGATGGCGATGTCCGATCTCTGACTTCTGAGAACGAGACGGCGGACGAATCGCCCGCGCCGAACTCCGCGCTGCTCGCAGGGGAACACGTCCTTATCACTGCCGGCCCCACCTATGAAGCGATAGACCCCGTGCGCGGCATCACCAACCGCTCATCTGGAAGGATGGGATATGCGCTGGCAGAATCGGCCCATGCGTCGGGCGCGGAAGTCACGCTGATTAGCGGCCCCGTGGCGCTGCCGCCGCCTGCGGGCGTGTGCACGATTCAGGTCCGTTCAGCCGCCGAGATGCTCAACGCTGTGCTGGCCCACCTCGGCCCGGCCACCATCGTCGTGATGGCGGCGGCGGTCGCCGATTATCGCCCGGCCCGCGTCGCCGATCAAAAGATGAAGAAAGACGCCGCCGCGCTGGTGCTCGATCTGGAACCGACCGAAGACATACTGGCGACGGTGGGCCGCAGTAAGGGATTGCGCCTGCTCATCGGCTTCGCCGCCGAGACCGAGGATGTCGTCGCCAACGCGTTGAAGAAATTGCAAAGAAAGAATGCCGACCTCATGGTCGCCAACGACGTTTCGGCGAGTGATGCGGGCTTCGATGTCGAGACCAACCGCGTGACGCTGATTTCAGCTTTGGAGACGGTCGAATTGCCGCTGCTGACGAAGCGTCAGGTGGCAGACCGCATCTTTGAGACGGCCATCAATCTGAAAGCGTTGCGTCTGCCGCGTTGACTATGGCGTGCAGTGACTTGTCACCGCCTGCCAGAGCCTCTGCCCGTGCAAGCCTCTGTCAGCCGCTCTTTGCTCGAACTTCGTTGTATAGATCGGAATTGCGGAAGCAATCGGTGCAAGCGCATCGGCTGCGCTTCGGGACATGTGGCATGTTTGAACCGCGCCGGTCCAACCTGCCACAGCGAATTAGGCCTCGCTCCGTCGCAACATGCCGAGCAGGGCCTGATTGTTTCTCGCCTTATGGCTCTTGAACTCTTCGACCCACCCTTGCGCGTTGGCCAGAAGCTGACCAAATGAAGGCTCTTGTGCAGGCTTCGCCTGATTTGCCGTTTGCTGATTCTTCTTTACCAGTTTGATTGTCATAACTCACTACCCTAGATGTTCTCAACTTGACGAAAATACATTGGCAAACCTAGTGCCAGAAAAAATAGTCGGCGAAATGTCTCGCAATTTCGCCGGAACAGTTGCGAATCCCCGACAGCAGTGCGCCGAATCCGTACGCAAATCGGGTAAAGCTGTATGAATCTTGTGACGAGATCGTATAAGCGATGGCGGAAGTCTCACAGGTTTGATTGCGCCGGCTCGCGGATGGCTCGCACACTTTTCATTCGATCAGGCCATAGAGTTGTATCCAAGATGTAAATCTGTCGGCATGACCGGCAACGAAAAGCCTTTTGCTTGATAATCAACCGCACGCCCGATACCATTAGCATAGGCAGTGAGCCTCTGATAGACGAGCAGGAAACGCGCCGAGAATTGAAAGGCGACGACAAGAGAGCAAAGGCACCAGCGGTCAGCGGCAACAGGGACGACGGCGCGTGACATCTCAAGAAGACGAAGGGCGAGCGCCAACCGCTCTCTGCTTCAGTCCCCACTTTGTAAACCCGTAGCGTCCGCTCCGGCCTCTGCGCGTGATTGGACTGCTGACTGACGTGTCGGGCACGGCACGCTATCGCTGTCGGTTAAAAAGAAGATGAGCCGTTCCGCCGAGCTTTATAGATTCATCGAGAATTTGCGATTTACCGACCTGGTAGATTTCATCATCGTCTGGGCGATCATCTACGGCCTGTTGAAACTGGTGCGCGGCACACGCGCCGTGCAGATGGCGGTCGGCCTGCTCGGCGTCGGCCTGCTCTACCAACTCTCGGTGATTCTCGGACTGGAGACGCTCCAGTTCGTCATGCGCAACACGCTGCTCTATTTCGGCTTCGCCATCCTAGTCATCTTCGCGCCGGAGATACGCTCGGCGTTGATGCGGGTCGGCTCGAACATACGCCGCCCGTTCGGTCGCGCGCGCCACAGCCACGAAGCCTTCGACGAGATCGTGCTGGCGGCTACCACTCTGTCGTCGCGGCGGATCGGCGCGCTCATCGTTATAGAGCGCAACGTCGGATTGCAGAACTACATTGACACGGGCGTCGAACTGGGCGCGCGGATGTCTTACGATCTGCTGGTGACGGTCTTCGATCCGCACACGCCGTTGCACGACGGCGCTGCGATTATTCGTAGTTACAAAGTCGCCGCCGCCAGTTGCTTTCTGCCGCTGACGCTCAATCCGCGCTTATCGAAAGAACTCGGCACGCGCCACCGCGCCGCTATCGGCATCACCGAAGACACCGACGCGGTCGCCGTCGTCGTCAGCGAAGAGACCGGCATCATTTCCTTCGTCGAGCGCGGCGAGATCGTCCGCTACCTGAACAGCGCGGCGCTGCGCGAGCGACTGCGCGAGGCGCTGGAGCCGGCGGGCGGCATCACCGACATGATGCGTCCCCGCCGCCGCCCGCGCCGGGCGCGAAAACCCGAAACGGCGCGCGAATCGGTCAGCGAATCGTTCATCAAATAACTCGCGTAACACAGGAGGAACGCGATGGTGCAGCGATACCTCACAGCCGTCAGGGAGTATCTGAAGGATTACATCCTTGAGAATACCGGCCTGAAAGTGCTCGCCCTGTTGATCACGGCGGTGCTCTGGCTGTCGGTGGCGTCGCGGCCCGTGCAGCAAGTGACGTTGCGCAATGTGCCCATCCTGTTCCAGAACTTGCCGGAATCGCCCAACCTCGAAGTGACCGACACCGACGTGCCTTCTGCACAGGTTTACCTCGAAGGCCCGCGCGATATTGTTGACTCGATCCGCCCGAACGAAGTCACGGTCTTTGCCGATATGAAAAGCGTAGAGCCGGGCGTGCGCGTCAAGCAACTGACGATAGACATGAGCCGGCTGCCGTCAAGCGTGAAAGGCGTCGTCGAGCCGCGCGAGATACGCGTCCACGTTGAGCGCGTGATCGAAAAAGACGTGCCGGTCAAGCCGCGCTTTGATGGCGAGCCGCCGCCGGGCTATGAGCTGGTCAACTGGCAGATTTCGCCGCTGACGGTGCGCATTGCCGGCGCGGAGAGCCGCGTCCGCGACATCAACGAAGTCTCGACGGAGACCGTGCGCCTGACCGGGCACACCGATTCGTTCAACGAAATGGTGGCGATTGACATCGGCTCGGCGAACGTCAACGTCACGGATCAGAATCAGCGCCGCGTGATGCTGGCGGTGACGATCAGTGAGCAGCGCAAGGAGCGAACGTTATCGAGCCTGCCGGTGACGATCATCAACGCGCCGGGCGGCGCTCAGGCGAAGCCGGCGACGGTCAGCGTGACCCTGCATGGCCCGCGCTCGCTGGTTGATGCGGTAACGCCGGCGGACGTGAACGTCGTCGTTGATTACAAGTCCGAGCCTTTAGGCCCCGGTCGCTTTGCGCCGCGCGTGAGCCTCGGCTCGAACTACGCAGACAAGGTGACGGTGAGCGCGACCGAGCCGCCGGCCATCCGCGTGCGACCCTGAACTACAATGATGAATGATGAACTGAAGAGGAAATAGAAGCCAAATTGTTTGTAGAGAATCCGCAGCCGCTTCCGCCGCGCGCGCAGCGCATCTCCAGCCATCCCCTTAATTCATCATTCATCATTTCCCCCACTGCTGGTATGATTCCGAAGTCACGCAAGGATAAGGAGGAGACCGCTTAATGTCGCAAGCTCACGCGACCAGACTGTTCGGGACCGACGGCATCAGAGGCAAAGCCGGCGAGTTCCCTCTGGACGAAGCCACGGTTGAACTCATCGCGCGCGCGCTGGTCGCCAACATCGGCGGCGACCTGAACCGTGCGCCGCGCCTGCTGATTGGCCGCGACACGCGCGAGTCCGGGCCGCTGATCGAAGCCGCCCTGACGCGCAGCGCGGCGGCTGCCGGCGCAACGGTCGAATCAGCCGGTGTCATCACCACTCCCGGTGTAGCCTTTCTTACACGCGCTCAGGGCTTCGACGCCGGTCTGGTCATCTCGGCCTCGCATAATCCTTTCCTCGACAACGGAATCAAAGTCTTTTCGCCGTCGGGCAAGAAGCTGGCCGACGACATGGAGCAGCGCATCGAACGCGACATCGCTGAAGCGATGGATAGCGGTCGCGGCGAATCTCTCACTCCGATTTCTGCCGGCGTGCTGTCTGATTCTCGCGCGCATGAGGCGGAGTATCATGCCGCTTACCTCGATTACCTCGTGAATGTAGTCGCGAGCGGCTTGAGGCTTGAGGACATGCGCATCGGCATTGATTGCGCGAACGGCGCGGCTTGCGCCTTCGCGCCGGAGTTGTTCCGGCGGTTGGGCGCGCGGGTCGAAGTCATTGCCGACGCGCCGGACGGGCGCAACATCAACGAAGGCTGCGGCTCGCTGCACCTCGAAGGCTTACAACGTCTGGTCAGCGAGCGGCATCTCGACCTTGGAATTGCGTTCGACGGCGACGCTGACCGTGCGCTCTTCGTTGATGCCGAAGGCCGTCTGGTGGACGGCGACGCGACGCTGCTCATTCTCGCCGACGAGTTGAAGCGGCGCGACCTGCTCGCGGGCAACACCGTCATCGCTACCGTGATGAGCAACATCGGCCTTGAGCTGGCGCTACAGGCGCACGGCATCGAGCTGATCCGCGCCAACGTCGGCGACCGTTACGTGCTCGAAGAGTTGCTGTCGCGTCAGGCGAAGCTCGGCGGCGAGCAATCGGGTCACATTATCTTTCCCGACATTTCATTGGCCGGCGACGGCATGATCACAGCCATAGAGATGATGCGCGCCGTCAAGGCGTCGGGCCTCACGCTCGCCGCGCTGGCCGGTGAGATGAAGCGTTACCCGCAGGTGCTCGTCAACGTGCGCGTCAGCCGCAAGGTGCCGTTTGATGAGATTCCTGAAGTGCGCGCGGCGATTCATCAACTCGAAAATGGCCTGCAAGGCCGGGGCCGCCTGCTCGTTCGTTATTCTGGCACAGAAAATCTGGCGCGCGTCATGATCGAAGGGGAAGAGCAGGGGCGCATCGAAGCGCAGGCCAACGCGCTTGCCGATTGCATCCGCACCGCCATCGGCGAATGATGCCGGTCGTGCCGTCATTCTTCTACCAGCGTTCCGTAAAATCCAAAGTTCTTGACCCCCACAGATGGGTGGAATAAGATCGAAGCGTGCGTTTCCGAAACGCTCAGGAGGTTTGTGATGAGACGAGCAATCGCCACTGCAATGCTAATTACTCTCGTTGCCTTGTCGGCGGCAGCCGCGCGCCCGCAGGCAGCGCGCGAAGTGACTATTGAGCCTGAAACTAAAGCTAAATTGATTCTGCAAACACGACTGAGTTCCAAGCTCAGCGAAGCCGGCGACCCGGTCACCGCCGTGCTGGACGAGCCGATCTACGTCGGCAATGATCTTGTCATCCCGCGCGGCACCGAGTTTCGCGGGCGCGTCACGGCGGTAAAGGCCGCAGGACGCGGTCAGAAAGCCGGTAGCCTCGCCTTGACGTTTGAAAAGGTGGCGATGCCGTGGGGAGATGAGCAGGTCTTTATCGTCCTCGCAGGCATTGACGACTGGGACAAAAACGAGAAGCTGAAAGCGAACGATGAAGGCAAAGTCAGCGGCGGCCATCGCGGCGACAAGACGGTTGACAACGTCATTCGCGGCGCTCAAGTCGGCGGTGCCGGCGCGGGCATCGTTCTATTGTCCGGCGGCGGTCTGGGGGCAGGCGCGGCGTCGCTCGGCGGCGGCATGCTGGCCGGCCTGCTGCTGACTAAAGGCGGCGAAATTCAGGTCAATCCGGGCGCGGTCTTTCGCATGAAGTTCGTCAAGCCGTTGACGCTGCCGGTCTCGCAGCAGCCGGGCGCGCGGCCTCGCCCGATAGATCAGGACGACACCAAGCCTCCGACCAGCAACAACAACTGAAAATCAGCCGGCGCGCTTGCCACGTGTGAGCGCGCCGCTCAAGGTTGCGCCATGTGGAACCGGACGAAGCGGCTGATCAATTCTTACCTCGATGAACTGATCGAGCGGACGAGCAGCCCGGATAAAGACGTTCGCCAGATCACCCGCGCCGAGATCGCGCGCCTGAACGAGCTGGAAGTGCAGACGCTCGCGTCTGTGAAGATGTTCGAGAAAGACCTCGCCGAAGTCGAGCTGAAGATGATCGGCGTCACCGAGCGTGAACGCATGGCGCGCGAGCGCGGCGACATGGCGGCGGCTGAATCGGCGGGCCGCGAACTGGTGCAGCTTGGCGAGCACCGCGACATGCTCAGGCAGCAGATCGCCGAAGCGAAAGGCTCAGCGGCGCGCGCTCGCCAGTTACGCGAAGAACGCCGCCAACAGGGCGAGTCACTGGCGACCGACACGCACCTGTCGGCGATGCGTGAAAACCTCGCCGGCATTCAAACGCCGTTTGATGCGACAGACCCTTCGGGAACGATTGAAGAGATGCGCGGGCGTTTGCAGCGCCCGGCGATGTCCGAGACTGACGCGCGACTGGCCGCCGCCGAGCGCGAGTATGAAGAATCACAGAAACGCGCACGCGTTGACGACATGCTGGCGCGTTACAAGGAAACACTCGCCGGCCAATCCGCCGACGTTGCGCCGCGCCCGCCGCAGACCTCGCCGCCCGCACCCACCGCTTCACCCGCAAAGCCGATTGATGAAGACGAGCCTGAGCAACCCAAGACGCTGGGCCGCAACGAAGGCCCCATCCGCCCGATTGATTGATTTACAGAATGCAGACAATGCTTAGTCCATGTCCATAGCAGCTTTTAGCCCAGCCTCGATTTGATTCAAGCGCGTACCAGAGAGGCTGCCTAAGCGTTTTGTCAGCTTGGCCCGATCAAGCGTGGTGACTTGATGACAAAGCGCCACACTTGCCTGTGTAAGCCCACCTTCTCCTTGTGGAATTTCAATGGCAGTAACGCCGCGCTTTGCTTGTGTTGTGGAAGTAGAGATAGGGACTACGATGATTGAACGCCAGCCTTGAGCCTGATTAAACCCATCGTGTGAAATAATGATAACGGGCCGGCGCCCCTGCTGCTCTGACCCGGAGCGCGGCACCAGATCAGCGATATATACATCGCCTCGTTTCATTGATCTGAAGTTGTGAGCAGATGTTCAATGGCGGCAGCTTCAAGGTTGGAATCCAGATCGTCAAGGCAGCCGGCATTCTCTGCGGCATAGGCAGCAATAGCTTCGGCTCGTTCTTTCTTCGTTTCAATTTTCCGCCGATAGAGGACAAAGTCCAGAATTTCCGCGACCTCGTCGTACATCTCCGGCGGCAATTCTTTAATTCTTTCAATCAAGATTTCCTGCTGAGTCATAAGTGTGATTTTGTCGTTTAGAAATTAAGGTCGCGCCGATTCGAGGAAGGCTTTGAGCTTGCGCGAGCGCGATGGGTGACGCAGCTTGCGCAGCGCCTTCGCTTCGATCTGGCGGATGCGCTCGCGGGTGACGGCGAAGTGCTGGCCGACTTCTTCGAGCGTGTGCTCGCTGCCGTTCGGCCCCAGACCGAAGCGCATTTTGATGACCTTCTCTTCGCGCGGCGTCAGCGACTTCAGCACCTCTTCGGTGATCTCGCGCAGGTTCGACGTGATCACCGCGTCGGCGGGGTTGGCAATGTTCTTGTCTTCGATGAAGTCGCCGAGGTGCGAATCGTCTTCTTCGCCAATCGGCGTCTCCAGCGAGATCGGCTCCTGCGCGATCTTCAACACCTTGCGCACCTTCGACACCGGCAGGTCCATCTTGTGGGCGATCTCTTCCGAACTCGGCTCGCGACCAAGCTCCTGCACCAGCGCGCGCGAAGTGCGTATCAGCTTGTTGATCGTTTCGATCATGTGGACGGGGATGCGGATCGTTCTGGCCTGATCGGCGATGGCGCGCGTGATCGCCTGACGTATCCACCACGTCGCGTAGGTCGAGAACTTATAGCCGCGCCGCCACTCGAACTTGTCCACGGCCTTCATCAAGCCGATGTTGCCTTCCTGTATCAAGTCGAGAAATTGCAGGCCGCGATTCGTATACTTTTTGGCAATCGAGACGACCAGCCGCAGGTTCGCTTCGATCAACTCGCGCTTGGCGAGATTGGCCTCATGCTCGCCGGCGTGAATCGTCGTCAACGCACGTTCCATCTCAAGCGCCGACCCATGCCATAGCTCCTCAAGGTCGGTGAGCCTGCGCTCGGCGTCGCGAAGATTGCGCTTCAACTCGCGCTCGTCCTCGTTCCATTTCTTCTTCTCAAGCGCGCGCCGCGCCTTGTCTATGCCGGCGCGAACTTCGCGGAGCTGCGCCACGCACTCGCGGATCAAGCCGGCGAAGTAGTCTTCCTGCTGCGCCAGCAGGTCGAGGCTGCGCGCCCGCCGGCTGACTTCGATGCGGGCGCGCGCAATGCGGCGGCGCAGACGCGGCAGCCTGGGCGATTTCTTATGCTCCTCCTGAAGCTTGTCTTCGAGCTTGAGCATGCGCTGATAATCTTTTTTCAACTCGCTGAGGTCGTTGATGGTGTTATTCAAATATTCTTCGATGCGCTCGTCGGTAATAGGTTCCTGCTCGTTGAAGGTGACGATTTCCTTGATGTGTAATTCGCCGTTTCTGAGGCGCTCGCCGATCTCGATCATCTCTTCGATGCAGACCGGCGCGCGCGAAATCGCCTTGTGAATGCGCATCCTGCCGCGCTCGATGCGGCGCGCGATGCTGACTTCGCCATCGCGGGTCAGCAGCGGCACGACCGCCATCTCGCGCAGATAGAGGCGCACCGGATCATTTGTCTTATCGAGTATTCCCGTCGTCAGATCAAGGTCAATCTCTTCCTCGATCACGCTATCCATTTTGCCGTCGCCGTTGTTGTCGGCGGGCGCAGCGACATCCAGAAATTTTTCGTCGTTCTCCGATATTGAAATGCCTTCCGCCCCGATCACGTCGAAGATCGCTTCGATGTCGTCAGCCGAATTCAACTCTGGCGGCAGCAGCCGATTGATGTCGTCAAAAGTCAGATACTCCTTCTCCTTGCCCATCTCGAGAAGTTTCTCTACTTCATCAGAATATTTCTCGTTGAGGTCTGACACGGTCGGCTCTCCTGTGAGGGTCCGGAATCAACAATCTGTATAAGCCACTGTGAATTCCTACCCGCATTGAATGATTCTGTCAAGATGTCATGGCATACATACGACACCATATTGCTTAGGGACATACGATGCGTTCTCGATATAAGATTAACACAACAAAAAAATCATCACTCATGACTCTGCGGGCGTCGCCGCAATCGCCAGCTTGCGTCGTTTGAGCGCTGCTTTCTCTTGAAACAGTCGCAGGACGCGGTCTTGATCCTGATCGCGTTCGGCCTGACCGATCTCGATCTGAATGACTTCCAGGCGGCGTTCGATCTGTTTGCGCCGCAGCGATGACAGCGCCTCGGTGGCCTTCTTGAACAGCGTCTCGAACTCCAGCCCGCCGGCCCAGGCCAGATCGCTCATCAGCAAGGCGGGCAGCAGCGCGCGCTCTTCATCGCTGTCGAGCCGCGCGCTGAGGCTGTCAAAGTCCGGCTCCAATCCGTCGCCTTCGACCCGCGTGATAGCCATGAAAATGGCTCCCGTGGCCAGTTCCGCGTAATCGTCCTCTTGCAGGTTAGCGACAATGGCGCGGCGCACGTCGGCGTTCGCGAGCATCAGTTCCAACAACTGTTGCTCCGCCTGCGTCACGTCGGCGGCGGCGCGCAGCCGCTTGGGGTCGAGCGTCTGCTGGCGGTT
>JADMIO011560677.1_pt1 | contig 45462 bp, 30 predicted proteins | sample 8958161 | NCBI WGS metagenome assembly JADMIO01 (sample SAMN16585339, study PRJNA669376) | soil metagenome | isolation source: Crop rotation soil | place: USA: Cullars Rotation, Alabama | collected 2011
CGCGACAACTTGTCCACGTGGAATTCTAAGCTTAGGATCCCAATGTGCTGGAAAGGCAGAAGCCCGCCTACTTCTTCGGCTCCTTCAAAATCTCAAACCGTGCGGTCCCGCCGCTCACGAGGTTCACCAGCACACCTTTTTTGAGGTCCAGAGTCTTTGCGGCCTGACGAAATTGTTTGGCGCTGCTGATCGACTGATGGTTGATCGCAGTAATGACATCCCCAGGTTTGATTCCTTGTCGGCCGGCAAGGCCTTCGTTCTCCACCGTCGACACCACGACGCCTTCGACGGTTTGCAGTTCGAATTTTTCGATGAGTTCGGGAGTGAGGTTTTGCACGGAAAGTCCGAGGTCGACTGTCGGCGTATCGCTGCTGGATTTCTTCTCAGGCTTCGTTGCGACTTCCTCAACTTTTTCGACTCGCTCCGCGGCGTTGATTTTAACGGTCAGATGCTTGGTCTTGCCGTTGTTTTCCAGACGATGAACGTCCAGGGCCATGGTGCTGCCGATTTTTTTGCCGCGAACTTCATTGCGTAATTCCTGCGGGGTAGTCACCCGCTTGCCGTCCACGGCCGTGACGATGTCGCTGGCCTCCAACTTCGGATCGGACTTCGAGGCCGGGCCGTTCTCGAGAATGGCGGTGATCACCACACCGTCGCTCACGCCCTTGACCAATTCCTGAAAATCGGGTCGGTCCCGCAGCGCCGCGATACCCACCCCGAGCCAGGCGCGGGTGAATTTTCCTTCGGTGATAAGCTGGTCGGAAATTTCACGCGCAAGATTGCTGGGAATGGCGAAGCCAATGCCGGTGCGCAGGCCGCGAATCAGCGTGTTGATGCCGATGATTTCGCCGTCAATGTTCACAAGCGGGCCGCCGCTGTTGCCGGGGTTGATGTTTGCGTCGGTCTGGAGGAAGTCCTGGTCCATAATGTTGCCCCCGGCGTAAAGCGGAACAATGTTCGAGCGGCCCTTGGCGCTGACGTGACCAAACGTCACGCTGTAATCCAGTTGAAACGGCGCGCCGATGGCGATGGCGAATTCGCCAACTTTCGTTTTCGCGGAGTCCGCAAATTGCGCCGTGGGCAGTTCGGAGGCCTCGATCTTAATCACGGCCACGTCGGATTGCGGATCCACGCCGCGCACTTTGGCGGTGAAGGTGCGTCCATCCTGCAATCGAACTTCCACTTTCTCGGCGTCCTCGACGACGTGGCGGTTCGTCAGGATAAAACCATTCTTACGGATAATGACGCCCGAACCCTGGCCTTGCGGATTTTCTTCCTCAAGCTGACGGCGATAGTAGCGGTAAAACTCTTTCGGCAGGAAATCCGGCAACGTTTCTTCCTCTTCTGGCTCAGCGGATTTCTTTTGCGTCACGGTAATAACCACGACTGCTGGCGAGACCTTTTCCGCGACTTCTACGAACGCCTGATTCAACTGGCGCGCCAGATTGAGGTTTGTAGAGGCGCGGGCGGAGAAGTTTGCCAGCAACGTGACGCAAACGAGGCTCAAAAAAACTGCAATTCTTGCCGGTTTCATGCTCTGGTGAATCGATTTGTGATGCACGGCGAAACATAAGCCGGGTCACCCGGATTGGCGACAAAAAGTTGCGTCGTTGACTTGTTTTGGCGCAATGCATAGCCTGCATTAGTTAATAGAAAGAACTGCGATGCAGGAAACGATTGAGAAGCTGCTAATTCTACAAGACCGCGACCGAAAAATCCGCCGGGTTCAAGCCGAACTCGCCCACATCGAACCGGAACGTCAGACTCTCAAAACCAGATCTTCCGGGGCCAATGCAAAATTGGACGCCGCCAAGCAGCACGTCAAACAACTCGATTCCAACCGCAAGCAGCTTGAGCTCGATGTCGAGGCCAAGAAAACGCAAATCGAGAAGTACGCCAATCAGCAGTTGCAGACCCGCAAGAACGAGGAGTATCGCGCGCTGGCTCACGAAATCGAAACCTGTAAAAGCGACATCAACAAGATTGAGGACCAGGAAATCGAGTTGATGGAGAAAACGGAGGCGGGCCAGAAGGAAGTGGTGCGTTGCACCGGCGAGGCCAATGAAGCGAAGAAGTTGATGGACGACTTGGTGGCCAAACTCGGCGAGCGCGAGCAAAATTTGAAAAAGGAACTCGCGGAGTTGCAGAGCAATCGCGAGGAGCTGGCCACGGCGGTGGACGAGGGCGTGCGGTCGCGTTACGAGCGGCTGATGAAGAGCAAGGGCGAAAACGTGGTCGTGGGTGTGCAGCACGGCGTGTGTGGTGGCTGCCACATGAAATTGACCCCGCAAACTCTTCTGGCCTGTAAACAGGCGCAGGAAATCGTGACCTGCTCCAATTGCGCGCGAATTCTCTACTACACGCGGGACATGAGCATGGCGGTGGCGGAGTAAAAAACGCGCCGTCTCGTTTGGTCTGAAATCTTTTTCTTCCGCCGCTTCCCCTTCACATCGTTGAAAATGAAAACACATTTGTTGAAATCTCTCCAGCCGCGATCTTTCGCGCGTTTGCTGGTCATTGGTTTGTTGTGCCTCGAACTGGCGCTGCCGCTGTTTGCGGGCGAAAGATATTTGGCTCCGGATAAAGTGGACGGAATTGCGTTGTTGGCGCCGCCGCCCGCGCCCGATTCCGCAGAGCAAGCAGCGGATCTGGCTTCGGCGCGGCAAGTGTTCAAGGCCGCGACTCCCGCGGAGCGGGAACGCGCCGAAAAAGATGCCAGCCTTTCCATCTACAATTTCGCGCCCGCGATTGGAGATTTTTTTCAGGCCGGAAAATTTCCGAAGGTTGATCTGTTCTTTGAGCACGTGAAGACCAACATCAGTTCGGCGATCAACACGCCGAAGGAGCATTGGAAACGCCAACGCCCTTATCAACTGGACAAGTCGCTCGAACTCGGCAAACCGGAAAAGAGTTTCAGCTATCCCAGCGGCCACTCGACGCGCGGCACGGTGCAGTCGCTGTTGCTCGCGGAACTGTTTCCCGAGCATGCGGAGAAGATTTTGGAATTCGGCCGCACCATCGGTTGGGATCGGGTCATCATCGGCAAGCATTTCCCCACGGACGTCAATGCGGGGCGCGTGCTCGGGCAGGCCATCGTGCGCGAGTTGAAGAAGAACGCGGCGTTCCAGCGTGATTTCGCGGCGGCAAAGGCGGAAGTAGACGCGGCGCGCAAGGGGAAGTGAGCGGCGCCCAGCCGTTTTGCCCAAAAAATCTCTTTGAATTCCGGCGACTTCATCGCCATCCTGCGCGTTCGTTTTGTCAGCAGGTTGCGCAAGTAACATAAGTTTCAACCTGCGGCAGCCGCGGTCAGTCTCAGAATTTATCGAATGAAACGCACGCAGCATTGCAATGCGCTCCGGCCGGAACACGCCGGGCAAACGGTCACTTTGGTGGGTTGGGTTCACTCGCGCCGCGATCTCGGCGGGGTGCTCTTCATTGACCTCCGCGATCGCGAAGGCCGCACCCAGACCGTTTTTGATCCCTCGGATCTCCCGAAGGATGTCTTCGATCACGCCAGCAAGTTGCACAGCGAATCGGTGATTCAAATCACCGGCAAAGTCCGCCAACGTCCCGCCGGCACGAACAACGACAAGATTCCCACCGGCCAGGTCGAAGTGCTCGCGCAAGAACTCACCGTGCTCAACCACGCCGAAGTGCTGCCGTTCCCGGTGGATGACCCCGAAGCGGCCAACAAAGTGAACGAGGAATTGCGCCTGCAATATCGTTACCTCGATTTGCGTCGCCCCGAAATGGCGCGCAACCTCCGCCTCCGTTCCAAAGTCGCGACCGCCGCCCGCGTGTTTTTCGATGAGCAGGGTTTTCTCGAAGTCGAGACGCCCATTTTGTTCAAGTCCACGCCGGAAGGCGCGCGCGAATTTCTCGTGCCGAATCGCCGCGAGCCGGGCACGTTTTACGCGCTGCCGCAATCGCCGCAGCAGTTCAAACAGATTCTCATGGTCGCGGGCGTGGAGCGTTATTATCAGCTCGCGCGTTGTTTTCGCGATGAAGACCAGCGCGCGGACCGCCAGCTCGAGTTCACGCAGGTAGACATCGAGATGAGTTTCATCGAGCGCGAAGATATCTACGCGCTCATCGAAGGGTTGCTCAAACGCGTCTGGAAAGTCGCGCTGAACGTGGACATCCCGACCCCCTTCAAGCGCATCACGTTTCAGGAAGCGCTGAATCGATGGGGCATCGACAAGCCCGACACGCGTTTCGACATGGAACTCGTGGACTTCACCGAGGAATTCAAAGGCTCGAAGTTCGGCGTATTCGGAAAATGCATCGAAGCCGGCGGTGTGGTGAAGGCGATTAACGCCAAAGGCCTTGCCGGCGCAACGCAAGGGCAGCTTGAGACGATGACCGAAACCGCGAAAGGTTTCGGCGCGAAGGGCCTCGCTTACATCAAGGTGGAAAAGGGGGCGGACGGTGCTACCGTCGAATGGAAATCGCCCATCGTAAAATTTTTCAATGACGCGGAGAAAGCCGCGCTCACCACGAAACTCAAGATCGAGGAAGGCGACTTGATTCTCTTCGCCGCGGACCAATGGCTCAACGCCTGCGAAATTCTCGGCAAGATTCGGCTCTATTGCGCGGACGTTTTGAAAACGCAAGGCAAGCTGACGATTCCGGCGGACCGCTTTGATTTCCTGTGGGTCATCGAATTTCCGTTGCTCGGTTTCGACCGCGAGCAGAACCGCTGGTATTCGAGTCATCACCCGTTCACCGCGCCGGTGACGGAGGACATCCCGTTGCTCAAGAGCGACCCCAAAAAAGTTCGCGGCCAGCATTACGACGTCGTCGTGAACGGCGTTGAGCTTGGCGGCGGCTCGATTCGGATTCATCAGCCCGATGTGCAGAAAACCATCTTCGAGGAATTGCTGCAAATTCCGCCGGACATGGTGAAAGCGCGGTTTGGATACATGCTCGAAGCCTTCAAATACGGCGCCCCGCCGCACGGTGGCATCGCGCTCGGCTTCGACCGTCTCATCGCCATCCTTTGTGGCACGACGAGCATTCGCGACGTGATTGCCTTCCCGAAAACCGCCAAAGGCGTGGACCTCATGACCGAAGCGCCCGGCATTGCCGAGCCGAAGCAATTGCGCGACCTGCATATCGAAGTGAAGGGGAAGAAACCGCCGGGGCCGCCTGAACCTCCGAAGGCCTGAGGCGGTGCAGATTAACCCGTGGGAACTGAGGGCAGGGGTGCTACGCGAATCTCGCGAATTATCGCGAACGTAAATCGGATTCGCGTCAATTCGCGAAATTCGCGTAAAGACCTGTCCCACCTCGTCACCCGCCACCCGTCCCTCGTCACGCTCCGAAATGGCTTCAAGATGGCTTTCCGCATTCCGCCTTCCGCACTCCGCACTCAAAAGATGGCTTAAGATGGGTTCGTTTTTTTGCGTAAGTGCCGTGAAATCAACGAAAAGATGGGTTCGTTTTTTCAAAAACGGTATATGGCTTCCTCCTCGCCCACCGTCGATTTTGGACCTTGGACCCCTGCCAACTGTCCTCGGCCCTCCGTCCGCCGCTCTCCGTTTCCGTCCTATCGACTCCACGCCCTGACCTAACCCAACTTCGCAATCTTCGCCAACAATAAGTTAAGCCGAACCCCTTATTCGTTCTAGCCGTCGCACATCACATTACGCTCGCCGTGCGCCGAACCGACCACGAAACCGTTCTGCTCTGGCTCCGCGAATTCCGCGTGGAAATGACAGTTGCTATAGGTAGGGCGGGCAGTCCTCTGCCCGCCGCTGACTGGAACGAGAGCGACCTATTCCACCACGACCGGCGCGCACGGAGTGACGCGCCCTACCAAAATCCGCAAAATGATCTTGATCCCGATGCCCGATCTATGGATCGGATCAACGGAATGAAAGACGGCGAACCAAAAGCAGAATGCATCTACCACGAGACGAAATTCGTATTCCTCTCCTGCGCCGCCGTCTCCAACGCCAGCGTCGTTCAAACAACAGTGGACGTTAGCCTACAAGAAGCTTGGGCAAAAACGCCTACAGGAAAAAAGCGGGAGACGACACACTGGTCACGGAATTGAGGTCGCTCTCCCAGATTTGCTTCACGCGAGGCGGAGCGAAGACGCAGGTGTCGTTTATGTTCCCGACTTTTAGGTGCGAGACAAGGCGGCGGCCGCTCTCAAACGTGTGCGAGATGGATTCAACGAATCGGCCAAATGCGTGGTGGACCGGTGAGTTAAAATCCTTCCAATCGCGCATGAATGCCCAGAACTCTGAGTACCACAGGACGTGGCCCTTTTTGAGGGGAGTTTTTAGGCTGACGGGTACGCTTTCCAGAAAGTGTTTGGAATAGCCATCGAGTACGATTGCGCCGCGACGCCAGCGAGCCGACGCAACGCGGATTTGCCGACGTTTGGAAAAAAAATTGTTTTGCATGGGAATATAAGGGAAAAAAGAAAAATCTAGACGAAGCCTACAAACAATTGCTTCGTTACCGTGAATCTCTGTTAAATCCCCCGATTTTAGTCGTTTGCGATTTTGACCGATATATTATTCGCACGAATTTCAATGGCACGGTTCAAGAAATTCACGAATTTAATAACGACGAAATTGACCGCCCGGAAAATCTAAAAATACTCCGGGCATTATTTGAAAATCCCGATTTATTAAAACCGCAGCGCACGACGGCGGAAATCACCGAGGAATTAGCGGGAAAAATCGCCGAGGTTGCCCGATTATTGCAAAAGCGCGAAAGCGTGGAAATTGCGGACCCTATTACGCGCAAATCGGTTAATTTTGCCCAACGGAAAAATCTCCGCATTGCCCGCTTCTTAAATCGAATTGTTTTTTGCTTTTTCGCGGAGGACAGCGGACTTCTGCCAAAAAACCTTTTTTCTGATATTGCCAAGGGGGCGTTATGCAACGGAAGACTTTCTTGCGGTCGTTCGTGAAGCGAATTGGCATCCGCGACAATGAAGCGGAAATCGAATATTCTTGCCCGCTTGGGAATTCGAGAAACGGGCGAAACGAAGTTCTTCGTATTGATGGAGTTGGCGACCCTACCGGGAATCGAACCCGGGCCGCTGCCGTGAAAGGGCAGTGTCCTAACCGCTAGACGATAGGGTCGTCAAGGGCGCACAATTTAGCCAATTGGGGCGGGGTGTCACGCAAAATCAGGGAGGGAATGGCAGAATGATGGCGGGCAGAATGAGGAGGGAATGGGAACATTCAACATTCAACAACCAACATCGAACATTCAACATCCAGAGATTTGGCAATGGTGCGTTAGTTTCGGGAATGAAAACATTATGCAAGGGAGGAAACGCTGCGAGCGGGACGCCCGCGCGCCGGTCGCTTTGGAAATTCACGTTTGCGTTGGGTTTTCTTCTTCTCTAGTTTGAGAAAGATTTTGGCAATGAAGATATATATTGATGGCAAGTATTACGGCGAACGGGATGCGAAGATTTCAGTCTTTGATCACGGGTTGCTTTATGGCGATGGCGTTTTTGAAGGGATTCGCGCTTATCATGGGCGCGTCTTTAAACTGACGGAGCACATTGACCGGTTGTTCGCGTCGGCGAAGGCGATTTTGCTGAACATTCCGATGTCGCATGCGGAGGTGTGCCGGGCGGTGGTGGAGACGTGTCGGAAGAATAAATTGCGCGATGCTTACATCCGGCTCGTGGTGACGCGCGGGGTGGGAAACCTGGGGTTGAATCCGCGGAATTGTAAACGCGGGTCGGTGATTGTGATCGCGGGGAAGATTCAGGTTTATCCGGCGGAGCTTTACAAGCGCGGCATGGATATCATCACGGTGCCGACGACGCGTAATTTGCACAGCGCGCTGAACCCGGCGATCAAGTCGCTGAATTATTTGAACAACATTCTCGCGAAGATTGAGGCGAACAACGCCGGTTGCGAGGAAGCGATTATGTTGAATTCGGAGGGGTTCGTTTCCGAATGCACGGCGGACAATATATTTATGGTGAAGGGCGACAACGTGTTGACGCCGCCGCTCGCGGCGGGGGCGCTTTATGGGATTACGCGCGGGACGGTGATGGAAATTGCGGAGGAATCCGGGTATCGCGTGAGCGAGCCGAATTTGACGCGCTATGATTTGTTCAACGCGGATGAGTGTTTTGTGACGGGCACGGGGGCGGAAATCATGCCGATTGTGAAGATTGATGGGCGCGTGATTGGGAATGGGAAACCGGGGAAGGTGACAGAGTCGCTCGTGGAGCAATACCATGCCTTGACGAAAGCGACGGGTGAGCCGATATGAAGTGTAGGGTTTGAGTGACAGTTGAATGGGTTAAATAAGTGATTGGTTAAATGAGTGACTGTTGGTGCGAGAATGAGAGCTAATATTAATATGGGGATGCCCCCTCACCCCGGCCCTCTCCCCCGAGGGGGAGAGGGAGAACGTGCGCTCGTAGCGTTGCGTAATCGAGATGCACGAATTACTCATTTAACTTATTTAACCAGTCACCCATTTAACTTTTTTTGAAGAACATGCTTTGTTCCATTTGCAAAGAGAAGAATGCGACGGTCCACTTGACGGATATCAAGGGGGACAAGATTCAGAAGGTGGATCTGTGCGAGGATTGCGCCAAAAACAAGGGCGTGAACGAATCCACTTTTGCCATCGCGGATATGTTGCTGGGCTTGGGGGCGTCGCAGGAGATTGAACAGTCGTCCGGCGGGGCAGACGTGAAGTGTTCGCAATGCGGATTTTCGCAGGCGGATTTTAAGAAGTCGGGGCGGCTCGGTTGCCCGGAGTGTTACTCGACTTTTGCGGAAGGGCTGGAAGGGCTTTTGAAGTCGATGCACAAGGGCACGCAGCACGCGGGGAAAGTTCCCGAAGGCATGCGGCAGGCGCGTGATACATCCAAGAAGTTGGAGTCGCTGCAGAAGAAATTGGATAAGGCGATCAAGGAAGAGGATTTTGAGCAGGCGGCGGCGTTGCGGGATGAAATTAAACATATGAGCGGTCGCACGCCGGGACCGGTGACGTCATGACCAAGATGGAATTACATGATTTTTTGATTTCGCCCGCGGAGACGGCGCGGCGGCACGGGCCGCATGATCGCATCGTGATGTCGAGCCGGATTCGGATCGCGCGCAATGTGAAGAACGCGGCATTCCCCGGTTGGGCGAAGAAGCCGGAGCGGGTGCGCGTGCTGGAGCAGGTGCGGCCGGCGGTCGAGAGTTTGCCGGAGCTGAAGGGCGCGTTTTCGGAGACGATGGATAGCTTGAGCGGGATGGAGAAACAGATTTTGGTGGAGCGGCATCTCATCAGCCGGGAACACGCCAGCAAGAGCGCCGGGAGCGGCATCGTGCTGAATCGCGAAGAGACTTTCTGCGTGATGATCAATGAAGAGGATCATTTGCGGATTCAAGCGTTGCGGCCGGGGCTGCAATTGCGCGACGCGTGGGCGGCGATTGATCATCTGGATTCGGAACTGGAGAAGAAGCTGAACTACGCGTTCAGTGTGAACCTCGGTTACCTTACGGCGTGCCCGACGAATCTCGGGACGGGCATTCGCGTGAGCGCGATGTTGCATCTGCCGGGTTTGGTGCTGGCGGAGCAGATTAATCCGATTATTTCGTCGGTGAACAAGCTGGGGCTGGCGGTGCGCGGGCTTTATGGTGAGGGCACGGAGGCGTTGGGTAATGTGTTCCAGGTTTCGAACCAGATGACTTTGGGTGAGTCGGAACTGACGATTGTGGAGCGGTTGGAGAAGGTGCTGTCGCAAATCATCGAGCACGAGGAAAACGCGCGGGCGACCTTGATGGAAAAGAAGGCCAAGACGGTTTACAACCACATCGGGCGCGCCTACGGTATCCTCGCCAATGCGCATATCATTTCCTCGAAGGAAACGATGAATCTGTTGTCGCTCATGAGGTTGGGCGTGGATTTGGGGCTGTTTCCGGGGGCGGAAAAGACGTTGGCGGATGAGTTGTTCATCCTGACGCAACCGGCGCATTTGCAGAAGGAACATTCGGAGAAGCTGTCGGCGGAGGAACGCGATTTGCTGCGAGCTAATATGTTGCGCGAGCGGTTGAAGAACGTGAAGCGGCCGGATATGCAACGGCCGACGCCGCCTGCAACGGGGATGGACAAGAGCGAGAAAGAGTAGCATTTTGTATTAACTAGTATGAGTGAAGAAGCCATGAACAATTTTACGCCGCGCGCCCAACAGGTTCTCGCGCTGGCGCGCAAGGAAGCCGACCGGTTCAATCACAATTTTGTCGGCACTGAACATTTGCTGTTGGGACTGATCAAGCTGGGCCAGGGCGTCGCGGTGAACGTGCTCCAGAAGATGGGGCTCGACCTCGAGACCGTCCGCATGGAAGTCGAGAAGCAAGTCGGCACGGGGCCGGACCAGAAGATGATTGGGAATATTCCTTATACGCCGCGCGTGAAAAAAGTTTTGGCGCTGGCGTCGAAAGAGGCGAAGAACCTCAGCCATACGTACGTGGGCACGGAACATATCTTGTTGGGCTTGCTGCGCGAGGGTGATGGTGTGGCGGCACGCGTGTTGAAGAATCTCGATGTGGATATCGAGCAAACGCGGCAGGAGATTTTGAAGGAGTTGGATCCAAATTTTGCGGCCGCGGAAGAGCAGGGTGGCGCTGGCGCGGCCCCGGAAAATCCGGAGAAGCCGGTTGCGGACAAAAAAGGCGACGTGAAGACGCCGGCGCTCAAGGCGTTTGGGCGGGACCTGACGGAGATCGCGCGCAAGGGTGAAATGGACCCGGTGATCGGGCGCAAGAATGAGATTGAGCGCGTGATCCAGATTCTTTGCCGGCGCACCAAGAATAATCCGGTGTTGCTCGGCGAGGCGGGCGTGGGCAAGACGGCAATCGTCGAGGGGCTCGCGCAGGAGATTGCAAAAGGCAATGTGCCGGAGTTGTTATTGCAGAAACGCGTCATCACGCTGGATCTGGCGTTGATGGTGGCGGGCACGAAATATCGCGGGCAGTTCGAAGAACGCATCAAAGCGGTGATGGATGAGATTCGCCGCGCGAAAAACATCATTTTGTTCATTGATGAGTTGCACACCATCGTGGGGGCGGGCTCGGCCGAAGGGACGATGGACGCTTCAAATATCATCAAGCCGGCGTTGAGCCGTGGCGAAATGCAATGTGTTGGCGCGACTACGCTGAACGAGTATCGCAAATATATTGAAAAAGATGCGGCGCTCGAACGGCGGTTCCAGCCGGTCAAAGTGGAAGCGCCGTCGATTGAGGATGCGATTGAGATTTTGAAGGGGTTGCGGGTCAAATACGAAGAGCATCACAAGGCTTCGTTCACGGATGAGGCCGTGGCGGCGGCGGTGAATCTTTCGGATCGTTATATCACGGACCGGTTTTTGCCGGACAAGGCGATTGATGTCATGGATGAAGCGGGTTCGCGCGCGCGCATCGGCACGATGACGCGGCCGCCGGAGGTCAAGGATATCGAGGCGGAGATTGAGGACATCAAGACGCGCAAGGAAAAGGCGATCAAGAACCAGGATTTTGAGGGTGCGGCCGCAATGCGCGACAAGGAAAAGCAGACCAAGGATAAATTGGAGAAGCTGCTCACGGACTGGCGGGCGGCCCGGGAAGAGAAACGCGTGGTGGTGGACGAGGACGCGATCTTAAATGTTGTTTCCAAATGGACTGGGATTCCGTTGCAACGGATGGAGCAGGGCGAAATGGCGCGCTTGCTCAACGTCGAAGGCGAAATGGCCCGCGTGGTCATCGGCCAGCGCGAAGGCGTTTCGGCGATTTGCAAGGCGCTGCGACGTTCGCGGGCGGACTTGAAGGATCCGCGGCGGCCGATCGGGACGTTCCTATTGCTCGGTCCGACGGGTGTGGGCAAAACGCTTTTGGCGAAGACGCTGGCGGAACAGATGTTTGGCGACACGAAATCGCTCATCCAACTCGACATGAGCGAGTACATGGAGAAGTTCAATGTGTCGCGGCTCGTGGGTTCGCCGCCGGGATATGTCGGCTACGAAGAAGGCGGGCAGTTGACGGAGCAGGTGCGTCGCAAGCCGTACTCGGTGGTGTTGTTCGACGAAATCGAAAAGGCGCATCCCGATGTCTGGAACATGCTGCTGCAGATTTTGGAGGAAGGCAAATTGACGGATAGCGTGGGTCGCGTGGTGAATTTCCGCAACACGATCATCTTGATGACGTCGAATGTGGGTTCAGACACGATCAAGCGGCAGTCCACGATGGGTTTCTCGCCGATTTCGGATGAGACGACTTATGAGCGGATGCGGGAGAAGATTCTCGACGAATCCAAAAAGGTGTTCCGTCCGGAATTTTTGAACCGGTTGGATGACTTGATTGTGTTCCGGTCGTTGACCAAGCCGGATTTGATCCAGATTCTCGACTTGGAAATTGCCAAGGTGTTGGGCCGGCTCAAGACGCGGAATTTCCGGTTGGAACTCGACGAGAAGGCGAAGGACTTCCTCGTGGAAAAAGGTTACGACCCGCAATATGGCGCCCGGCCGATGCGGCGCTCGGTGGAGCGTTTCCTGGAAGATCCGCTGGCGGAGGAGATTCTCAAGGGTCACCTGCACGAAGGCGAGCCGATCATGGTTACGGCGAATCCGGAAAAGCTGGTGTTCAGCCAGAAAGCGGCGACGGCGGAAGGGGCGCTTTCGAGCTGAGAGAGTTTAAGAATATCAAAGGCCGCGTTCGAAAGAGCGCGGCTTTTTTGTTTGAGCGATAAATTCTATTTAACCGCAGAGAACGCAGAGAACACAAAGAAACCCGGAGGATTTGGTTTGCGGAGCGCGGAGCATCGCTCCGCGTTCTTGGCCGGAACTCGCGGAGCAATGCTCCGCGCTCCGTAAAGTCGGGGATTTGCCCGGGACGGGCGCGCGCCGGTGCGTTTTCGCTTTTCGTGGGGGGCGGTTTCGTCTTCAATCCGCGCATGAACCGTTTGCTATATCTCACGTTTATTGGATTGTTGACTGCGGTTTGGTCGGGCGGCGCGCAAGACAAGGTGGCGCCCAAGACGCTGAATACGGTCCGCACGTTTCCGGAAATCAAGACGCGGGCGGAGTGGAAGGGGCGCGCGCAGGAAATTCGCGAGCAGGTTTTGGTGAGTTGCGGGTTGTGGCCGTTGCCGGAAAAAGCGCCGCTCAATGCGCAGGTGTTTGGCAAGATCGAGCGCGATGGTTACAGCGTGGAGAAGGTTTATTTCCAGACGTATCCGGGCGTTTATCTCGGGGGGAATTTGTATCGGCCGCTGGGCAAAGCCAAAGGGCCGTTTCCGGCCATCTTGAATCCGCATGGGCATTGGGGCAATGGGCGCATGGCGGACACCAAGGACGGCAGCATCGCGGCGCGGTGCATCAGTTTTGCGCGGCAGGGGATGGTGGCGTTTTCCTATGACATGTTTGGCTACAATGATTCGCATTTTGCGGGGATGCCGGCGGGGAATTTCGGGGATCTCCATTGGACCGTGGCGACGAATCGGACGGATCAGCTTTGGAACATCAGCCTGATGGGGTTGCAGACGTGGAACAGCATTCGCGCGCTGGATTTCCTGGAGTCGCTGCCGGACGTGGACAAGAAGCGGCTGGCGTGCACGGGGGAATCGGGCGGCGGCACGCAGACGTTCATGCTGGGGGCGATCGATGACCGGCTGGCGGTGGTGGCGCCGATTGTGATGGTGAGCAGCACGATGCAGGGGGGTTGTCTCTGCGAGAATGTGCCGGGACTGCGCGTGGAATATTCCAATATGGAGATTGCGGCGGCGGCGGCGCCGAAGCCGCAGATTCTCGTGGCGGCGTCGGGGGATTGGACCAAGAAAACGATGGAGGTCGAGGGGCCGGGGCTGGAGAGCATTTATCGATTGTATGGCGAGAAGGATCAGTTGCGGTACGTGCGGTTCAACTTTGGACACAACTATAACCAGACCAGCCGGGAAGCGGTTTATGAATGGTTTGGGCAATGGTTGTTGAAGAATCGCGATGCGAGTTCGCTGAAGGAGCAGCCGTATAAGAAGGAGCCGGATGCGGAGTTATTGGCGTTTCCTGATGGCAAGCTGCCGAGCGATGCGGTGACCATGGAGCAATACCGCGAAGCGCGGAAGCAGGCGCAGCGGGAGCATTGGCAGAAGATCATGCCGTCGGATCGCATCAGCTTTAAGAAGTTTCAGGCGGAGCTGTTGCCGGCCTGGGAGCACACGATGCAAATCGCGTGGCCCAATGTTTCAAAGCGGCAGGCTACGGATTATGATTCCGTGCTGCTGAGAAATAATCACGTCAAGCCCCGGATTGGAAATACGGTGGTGGTGTTCGTTAGTACTGTGCCGGTGGCCGCGAATACGAACGCCATGGAATTCACCCGGCATGGGGGGACAGTCTATTACGTTCAATTGCACCCGCCCGCTTCGAGCCCGAATGAATTCGCAAATTTCTTCACAACTTATAACCGGACCGAACTTCAAGAGCACGTGGGGAGGCTGGCTTCCATCTGTGCGGAGTTGAAGAAGAATTCGCACGTGGTGCTGGTCGGCCAACGCTTGACCGGCTTGCTGGCCTTGCTGGCCGCGCCGGCGGCGGACGTGGTGGTGGCCGATTGCGGGGGACTGGATGTTTCAAACGACGAGACTTTGTTGAAGGCGGGTTTGTTTGCGCCGGGGTTGCGGAGCATCGGCACATTTGAAGGCGGGGCGATGCTGGCGGCGCCGCATCCGTTGCTGGTGCACAACATGGGATCGAAGTTTTCTACTTCGGGGATTGAGGCGGCTTATAAGGCTACGGGTGCGGAGAAGAAGCTGCGGGTGGAAACCCAGCGGTTGACGGATGAAGAGATTTTGGCGTGGTTGGGTAAGCTTTGACTTGGGTGCAAAGTGCAAAGTCCAAAGTCCCAAGTCCAAGGTCCAAGGTCCAAGGTCTTAAACCGTGAGCGGCGGGTATACTTCCCGGGGAATCGTGCTAAAGTGGCGTTGTGATGCGCGACAAAATGTCACGTGGAGCGGGTGCGAGAGACGGTGGGATAGGATTCCGCTGGTTGCAGGAGTGGCGCATTTCCGCCGGGCTGGAAGCCCGCCTCTACGGCAGGCACGGATGCCTGCCGCTACAGGTGGAAATGCCCTATAGTCATTTTGAAAAAACGAACCCATCTTTTGGTTGATTTCACGTGACTTACGCAAAAAAACGAACCCATCTTAAGCCATCTTTGAGCTCGGATTTCACATTTCGAGGGTTGGGGGCATGCGTGTGGCGTGTTGCGTATTGCGTCAAGTATTGCTCGGATTCATTCGGCTTAGGCGGGCCGCTGCGGCCGGGACGGGCGCGCGCCGTTGTTGCGGGTTTTATGTTCCTGCTCGCGTTGGCTGCGAATTGTTTCGGGAGTGGAAGTGGCCTGAACGTGGTGGTGGTGGTGAATCAGGCGAGCACCAATTCGGTTGAGCTTGGCAATTATTATTGCGAGAAACGCGGAGTGCCGCCGCAGAATGTGTTGCGCATCAATTGGACGGGCGGCAACGTGATTTGGACGCAAGCCGAACTCAATTCGCTGTTGCGCGCACCGTTGAATGCGATGCTGGCGAGCCGGCAACTATCCAACCAGATTGATTTCGTCATGCTTTCGATGGATATCCCTTACAAGGTGACCAACACACTCGCGACGGTGCAAAAGGATTTTAATTCCACGACTGCGACGTTGTTCTACGGATTCAAACCAAATCCGCTGGACCCGTTTGTGTTTTGCTCGCTGGCAGGAGGATCGGCCAGCGCGTATGGGGGGAGCGAAGCCATTTTTCGGCAGACTCCGCCGATCAGCACCAGCAGCAATTCCTGGCTCGTGGCGATGATTACGGCGAGCAATTTGCCGCTGGCCAAGGCGGTGGTGGATCGCGGCGTGAGTAGTGATTACACGGCGCCGACGCAATCGGTTTATTTCATCAAGACGGACGACACGGCGCGGAATGTCCGTTACTGGCTGTTCGACAATTCGCAGTTTGATAATCGCGTGCGCGAGGCGGTCAGCGTGGTTCAGGTGAAGACCAATTCAGCGCAGCCGCCCGGCGTGCCGGGTAACCAATTGGGGGCGCAAATGGGAGCGGATTACTTTGGGTTGTCGAGTGGGTTGCTGGTGCCGGGGGCGATGGCGGATACCCTCACGTCGTTTGGCGGCCAGATTTTTGAGGATCACCACACCGGGGTGATGGAATACATCGGGGCCGGGGCAACAGCCAGCTACGGCACGGTGGTGGAGCCGTGCAATTACTTTGAAAAATTTCCGTCGCCGCAGAATTATTTTTACCAGGCGCGCGGGTTTAGCATTGCGGAGTGTTATTATCAGAGCGTGACCAATCCCTACATGGGATTGTTGGTGGGCGAACCGCTTTGCGCGCCGTTTGCGGTGCCGGCCACGGGTGGGTGGAGTAATTTGCCCGCGAACGCACTGCTGGCGGGCACGACAAATCTCTCGCTCCAATTCAATGCGCCGGATCGGACGCGGCCCGTGCAGCAAGTGGATTTGTTTTTGGATGGAACGTTTTTGCTGACGGTGACCAATCTTTTGCCCCGGCAAAATAATCAACTCTTCGTCACGCTCAACGGGCAGACGACCAACCTCACCGTGCCCGCCAATGCGACGCTTAAATCGGTGGCGAGCAATCTGACGGCGGTGCTGCGAACGCCGGCGTATAGCAATGCGACGAAGGTGGCCGCGATTTCGCACGGCGACCGCATCGAGTTGCAGGGCGTGCAGCAAGGCGTGGCGGCGAGCGCGATTTCCGTGAGTGTGAGCAATGCGATCGGCGGGGCGGCGGCGCTGACGACGCATTTGGTTTCGAGTCGGAGCAATTTTGTGGAGTCGGTCGCGAAGGGCGTGCGGTCGTTTGCGATTGGGACGGGAGTAGTCACCAACGACGTGCTGACGCTGAACCTCACCAAGACGAACGGGGCATTGGTGACGGTGAGCATCACGAATACGGTGGATGGCACGACGCTGCCGACGTTCATTCAAATGTTCATGAACGCGATCAACGGCACGGCGGCGTTGCAAGGTGCGGATGGGGTGGTGGCAGAGGACCTGGTGCAAGTGGCGCTGGATTACTGGCAGATAAACCTCACGGCGCGCAGTCCCGGTTGGAATGCAGCGCAAATCCAAGTGGTGATCTCCGGGGATTTCGCGGTGTTTCCATCCGGCAACAATCGACTGGATGAAAAGATTGAAGATTTGCGACCGCGAAATCATCTGTATGTCCTCGCGGGGCTGACCAACCTGCCGGTGAGTTTTGGTTTCAACACCACGACGCAGGCGGACGGGTTCCACGAGTTGACGGCGGTGGCCTATGAAGGAAGTCACGTGCGGACGCAGAAACGGATTTCGCAGAATGTTCGCATTCAGAACACGATTTTGTCGGCCACGTTGACGAGTTTAATGGGGGATACGAATACGGCGCTGGAAGCCACGTTGCAGTTTTTGGTGGTGGCGAATACGAATACCATTTCGAAAATCGAATTCTTCACCACGGGAGGATTGCTGGCGACATCCAACAGTGTTTCGAGCGCGGTCTTTTCGGTGGCGGCGACCAATCTGGGGATCGGGTTGCATCCGTTTTATGCGATCGTGACGCGCAACGACAACAAGCAGTATCGGACGGAGACGAAATGGATTCGCATCATCGGGGCAGAGTCGCCGTTTACCTTGACGGTCTCCGGAAGTGCGCCGACGTTGACCTGGTCGGCGACGGCGGGGCGGCGTTACGAGATCTTGAGTAGCGTGAATGTGACGTCGACTTACACGCTGAGGGACGCGACCACGCCGACGAATTCGCTGGGAATCTGGTCGGAAACCAACAATTCCGCGCCGCAACGGTTCTACCGGGCGCGCGTCGTGCCTTGATTTTGTGCGAAACCATTGGAGGTTACGGTTGTTTTGAATATAAGTGGCAGATACGATTCCAATTAGGTGATGGGAAGCATGCAGAAATTTAAGCGATATACGCTGCGCCTGGCGGTGCTGGTGGGGCTTGCGCTGATAACCATCAATGCATCGGCGGCGACGAATGTTCTCGTCTGGGACAAAGCTAAGGACCGGGTTGACGCGGATGTCCGCGACTGGGAATTGGTCGGACTGTTGGAGCGGATCGCTTCGGAAACCGGCTGGCACATTTATGTGGAAGACACGCCGTATAAAGCTTCGGCCAAATTTAAACAACTCCCGACGGGCGAAGCGTTGCGGTCACTGTTGGGCAGTTTGAATTTTGCCCTCGTGCCGCGGACCAATGGAAACCCGCAGCTGTTTGTTTTCCGCACGGCGCAGGAAAAGGCGACGCGATTGGTCCGAAGCACGAGAGCCCGGGAAGCTCAGGCACGTCGCGTGGCGAACGAGCTCTTAGTGCGAGTGAAGCCGGGAGTGGATATCGATGCTTTGGCGGCATCGCTCGGGGCAAAAATTACGGGACGAGCTCCCGAGCTAAATTTGTATAAACTCGAATTTGAAGATGCGGCGGCGGTGGAGGCGGCCCGGAAGCAGCTGTCGAGCAATTCGGACGTCGCTTCAGTGGATTACAATTATTATTTCGATCAGCCGCAAACGCCGCGCGGATTAATGGCCGCATCCACGCCGCCCTTGTCGTTACAACTCAAACCGCCCGGCAGTAACGGGAAGGTTATTGTGGGATTGATTGATTCGGCGGTGCAGCCGTTGGGCAAGGATTTGGATGCGTTTTTCCTGAAACAGATTTCGGTCGCGGGTGAGGCGACGCTGGATGCGAATTCGCCGTCTCACGGAACGTCCATGGCGTCGACGCTGCTGCGGAGCCTTCAGGACGTGACGAGAGGCAGCACGTCGGTGCAAATTTTGCCGGTGGACGTCTATGGGCCGAACGCGGAGACGACGAGTTGGAATGTGGCGCAGGGACTTTTGCAGGCGGTCAACAACGGCGCGACGGTCATCAATATGAGTCTGGGGGGCGCGGGGGACAGTGCGGTGATGCGCGACTTGATTGATTCCATTGCGGCGAAGGGGATTCCGATGTTTGCCGCGGCGGGGAATGAGCCGGTGGCAACGCCGTTTTACCCGGCGGCGTATCCGAATGTGACGGCGGTGACGGCTGCGCAGCAGGGGCACATCGCCAGCTATGCGAACTTCGGGAGTTTTGTGGACGTGGCCGCGCCCGACTCGAGTGTGGTTTATTTTAACGGCCGGCCGTTTTCGGTGATGGGAACTTCAGCGGCAACGGCATTCACTACGGGAATCGCGGCCGGACTGGCTGATGGGGGGAAAAGCTGGAGCGACGTTCAATCGATGATCCTGAGCAAACTAGCGCCGCCGATTCCGACGAAATGATTTCGCGCTCAGTGTGTCGAGCAACCGATTTTGGCGAAGGCCACGAGGTAGGCCAGCGCGGCCACGATCAGGAAGATCGGACTACCCTTCATCAGCAGCAACATGCCCCAGCCCAACAGCGCGCCGATGATCAGGTAAACCGCGATCGACAGAAACAATTTCATTCGCGGGGATTGTATCGTTGCGACTCGGAAGCGCAAGTCTGCGCCCGCGGATTATTTGACGAGGTGCCGCGATTGGCGCTTGAGCGAAAGGGTGGCATGCCGTTTTGGGGGTGTAGGATCGGACACGTGTGCGCGCAGGAATTCCGGCAGATCGTGGCGGCCGCCCCGCTGGTAATCGCGCCACAGGCTTTCGGCGACATCGCGCGGTGGCAGTTTCAATTCGTCCGTCAGGTAACCAAACAGAAACTCCATCAAACGCGCCAGCGCGATGCTGTCGGTGCGGCCGGTGCGGCCATGCAACCATTCGCTCCAGCGCAGGAAGGCGTGAAAAGCGGACGGCCCGGTGCTCCAAATCAGCGGCGTGGTCTCGACGAAGTTGCCGCTGTTGCCGACCAAGTCCCAATAACGGGCGAAGCGCCGCAGCTTTTGCATCGTGGCAAAATCAACCAGCTTGTTCTGTAAAATCTCGTAGGGCGGCAGCGAATTGTAAATCATCTGCCACTCGGTGTCGTGGCGAATGATGGGAGTTCCGCGCAAGCGTTTGAGAATGCCCACCTGAATTTCCTGCGGACGCAGGGCGATGAGGCGATTGAACCCAGCGGCAAAACTCTCGAGGTCTTCCCCCGGCAGTCCAACGATCAAATCAGCGTGGACATGCACGTTCGTCTGTTGGCGCAGGAAATTCAAATTGTCTGCCAACCGCGAGTTGTCCTGCTTGCGGCTGATGAGTTTGCCGACTTCTGGGTTGAAGGTTTGAATGCCTACTTCAAATTGCAGCGACCCGGCGGGAAATCGGGCGATGATCTCGCGCAAGGCCTCAGGCAAACGATCCGGAATCATTTCGAAGTGATAAAAATTTCCGGGACGATGTCGTTGCAGAAAAAATTCCAGGATGGCTTTGCTGGTGGCGATGTTGAGATTGAAGGTGCGATCCACGAATTTGAACTGCCGGACGCCGCGATCCAGGAGCTGTTGCATCGCGCTGAGAAAGAGGGGCAGGGAGGCTTGCCGCACGGGGATGTCGAGCGAAGACAAGCAGAACTCGCACGTGAACGGACAACCGCGAGAGGCTTCGACGTAGATGATGCGATTGGCGACGTCCCGCTCATCATAAAGATTGTAAGGCAAAGTGAGTTGCGAAAACTCGGGCAGTGGCGCGGGGATAATTTTTGGAATCGAGATTTTGTCGCGCGAATCTGGTTGCAGCAGTTTCTGGCAAACCTCCGCAAACTTCAGATCTGCTTCGCCGGTTATGACGTGGTCGGCGAGGCGAACAATTTCCTGATGCTCCGTTTCGTAGCTGACCTCTGGTCCGCCAAGAATGACGGTGATTTCCGGACGGATGCGTTTCAGCAGCGACACCACTTCGGTTGTGGGCACAACGTTCCAGATGTAAACGCCGAGCCCGATTATCTTTGGATTTTGCGCCAGCAAAATCTCCGCGATGTCGCTCGGCCGTTGGTTGATATCGAACTCCAACAGCCGGGCCTGCGGTTGCAGCGACCCAAGGTTCGCCATGAGATAACGCAGGCCAAATGCAGCGTGAATGTATTTCGCATTCAACGTGGTCAGCACAATCTCCGGCATGGCAACAAGATACAAAAAAGGGCTATTTGCGCAATCACGGCGGCGAAACGGGCTGCCCTGCAAATTGCAACATTCCTTTTGCAACCGGGCAGGTTATCGCTATTATTCGCGCCCGCTCGCATCCGGAAACCGGAGCCGTGGCCGGCTGAACGGGAAGTTCCGCTGCAAGCGTTGGAAGACGGAAGTTATGAACACACGATTGATTCGAACTATGGCGGTCGCGAGCGCGTTACTCGTTTGGGCCGGGAACAGTTTTGCACAAGACCCGCTGCCCCCCGCGCCCACGTTGCCGCCCCCGCCGAAATGGGAAGCCAGCCTCACGATGGGTTTCACGCTAACCGCAGGCAATAGCGATTCCACGCTCTTTGTCAGCACCGCTCAAGCGCAGAAAAAATGGGAGCATGATGAATTGATGTTCGGGGCGGGCGCCGGTTACGGCAAAACGGACGGAACGAAGAGCGCCGCGTTCATCAATGGCTTTGGCCAGTACAATCACCTGTTCACGGACCGGTTTTACGGACTGTTGCGGCTGGACGGTCTGCATGACGACATTGCGGATATTTCGTATCGCTTCACCTTCAGTCCCGGCGTCGGTTATTACTTCATCAAGGAAAAAGCCACGACGCTGGCCGGGGAATTTGGTCCGGCGCTCGTAGTGGAACGGCAGGGTGGTAACGACGATATTTACGCGACGCTGCGCGCGGCGGAACGTTTTGAACACAAGTTCAAGAACGGGGCGCGCATCTGGCAGAGCGTGGAAATCCTCCCGCAGGTGGACCGCTTCAGTAACTACATCGTCAACGCCGAAGCTGGCGTGGAAGCTCCGATCTCAACGAAACTGAGCGTGAGCCTCGTGGTCATCGATAATTACGATAACGAACCCGCTGAGGACCGAAAAAAGAATGACATTAAGATCATCGCGGGATTGAAATACAAATTCTGATTCAGGCTTGAATCAACGACGGCGGCCTTGGGAACAAGGCCGCCGATTTTTTTGAACCGGTTGGTGGATTTACCTTCTCGCCCGATAAAATCTCTGGACCAGACTGCCTGCGGTTGTGTCGGTGAACGAGAGTGGATTGTTGGTTACGGTAAGATTTGCGAGCGGCTGCCATACGGTGAAATTGGTCGAAGCCTCAAGCGAGAAATTGTCCCCGAGCGCGCTGGTGATGACCAGTGACACATTTCCATTGGGCAGCCGGGTCGCAGATTGGAAGCGAATCGGCGGCGCGAGGTTTTCAACGCGAACATTGTCGAACAACACGAAGGAATCGCGTTCGGGGCTCGCAATGGAGGCAAAGAGATCCATCAAGCCCAACATGATTTTCCCGCTCTTAAATCCGGAAGTATTGGTTCGGAGCGCGACGACAGTTCCGTCCAGGAGCCAGACGACGACGTTGTTGGTTTGGCGCAGCTCCACTTCGATCCAATTTTTTCCCGGAGCGCCGGCGGTTTCGAAGCGGGAATTCGGAAACAGGCTGGGGAACAGGCCAGCGGTGTTGTTGGAAGCGGAAAGACCGCTCGCGGCGGCACCGATTAATTCGGTTTGCGTTCCGCCGAGATTTCCCACGTAGGCGCGGTAATCACGGTGGTTCACAGTTTCGCCGCCTTCACCGTCAGCTGCGAACCAGATGCCATCGCTCGCCGGCGCGGAGGTCGCATGCCAGTTCACGTTGGTGCCGAGGTGATTTAATCCCATGGTTGCGTGCTGCGTGCTGCCGGTGACGCCGGTGCCGATGCCGCTGGCGCCGCCGGGGTATTGCAGCCACAGGTCGAACTTGAGGGCATAGTTTCCCGTAGCGGTAAAATTCTTCGAGTAGATATTTACTGCCGCTGCTGCGCCAGTGGCGTCGTTGTTATTCACTGTGAGCCGAACGCCACGCGAACTGCCATCCGGAGAATTTGGCGCGGGCGGAATGAGCGCGATGACCCCGTTGAAAGTGTAGGGGATCACCCCGTAGTCATACGCCCAATCCACCGTGTAATCAGCGATTGCGTTGCCCGCGCCCCAGAACAAATCCCAGTTGGCCGCAGTGTTCGTTTCAAAATTATCCACGAAGAGCTGCGGAAAATCCGTGGTGCGCACGCGCACGACCGCGAGACGACTGGTGGCGCCACCGGTGGCATTGGTCACCACGACAGAATAGCTGCCGGCGTTCGCGGGCTGAAGATTGCTGAGTGTGAGCGTCGAATTGGTGGCGCTGGGGATGGTTGCTCCGTTGAGCAGCCAACGATAAGAGAGCGGCAAGTCTCCGACCGGCAGCACGCTAAGCATCGCGTTGGAGCCGCGCAGAACGGTCTGGCTGCGCGGATGCGTGATAACAGTCGGCGCCATGGGCGCAACAGTGTAGCGGGGCAGGGGAATGCGATTGTTGGAGGCAATGGTTTCGTCGCTAAGCAATGGGGCCAGCGTGGCGCTCGTTAACACGTTGGTCACCGTGTTGGCGCTTCCGTCCACCGTCAGGTCCATCTGAACGAAGCGCGCGCCGTGGGAATAATCGGCGTAGGTTTCCTCGTGGACATTCACCGCGCCTTGAATGGGGATGCCATAATTCGGAGCGTTGACGCGGTGCCAGCCATAAATGACCACGGGTTTCGGAACCCCGCCGGAGAGATTTGAATAGATGAGACTCGAGATTATGACGTCCTTTTTGTCGCCACCGACCAAGGCTCCCAACGGCTGAGCATTAGTTTGGAGATTCCTGCTGGCCCGAACTGTCGCGTTCTCCGCACCGTAGACTTCCAGGCTCAGGATGTCGTAGAAAGTCGGGTCGTAGGTGATCGGCTGAATCTTAACGGCTGCGTTGGTCCAAATCGCACCCACCATCTTGCGCGTGGGTAGCGCGAGACCCAATCGGTCGGCCAATCGTTGGGCCACCAATGGCGTCGTGGGCATGAGCATGTTGTTTTCGTCCGACCCGATGGCGAGGTAATCCGGAGTTACATAATATGTCGCCGTGTGACCTGGAGCGGTGACAGTGATGGGCTTTAACGTGCGAAACCAGCCCGGCACATTGCCGCTGATGACCTGGGCGTAAATCCAGTTTTCGCGCTCCGTGTTAGAGGCGGTAGGTGACGAGGTGTTGAGAATGATGTTGGTGAATTGTGTCCCGGTGGGGGCGCCAGCGGGACGGGGCGGCAAGTTCAAGGTCTGCGCAAAGGCGGGGGCAGCGAGTAGGATGGCCAGTACGACCCGCCCTAACACACAACACGCCGCACGCAAACCGGCCCCATCACTTCGGCTTGTCCACATACGTCCCATGAGGCGTGGCGCGGGCCAGGCGGGAAAAATATTCATGTAATGTCTTGGAGATGATTTTCATCGCGCCAGCGGCATCGTCTTCCACGCCGTAATTCTCCATGACAATCACAACATAAGGCCGATCCTTCAAATACACAATGCACCACTCGGTTTTCACCCCCGGGATTCCCCCGGGTTTAAACGCCACAGCAACGTCTTCCGGCAGGCCGGATTTGATGTCGCCCTTCTTGGGTTTCTTGAGGATGGCGAGCATTTCATCGCACGCCTTGCGGTTGATGAACGTGCCCTTGAACAGGATTTCCATGATGCGGGCGGCTTCGTTGGGAGTGGAAACATTCTCGTCGCCACGCCAGGAAGCGGCGGAATCCATCATGCGCCGCTGCACCCGGGTTTTCTTGAGGCCAAGCGAGTCGAGCGTGCGATTAATGTTCTCCATGCCCACCAGGTCAATCAGCAGGTTGGTGGCGGTGTTGTCGCTCACCAGAATCATCAACACGCACAAATCGTAAATGCTCAACTGTACCGAACCGTCACCCAGCTCATTCAGGACACCGCTGCCGCCCGTTTTATCCTTTTTCTCAATGCGGCGTAGGTCCGTGAGTTTGAATTTTCCCTCGTGCGCCTGTTTGTAAACCTCCATCAGGATGGCGATCTTGATGGCGCTCGCCTGGGGGAAAACGAGGTTTTCGTTGACGTCAAATCGTTCGCCGCTGGTCAGGTCGAGCACGGATAGACCGAGCGCGCCGCGTGAGCGGGAGGCGATTTCGTGGAGGCGAGTCTGGGTTTTCTCGCGGATGATTTTCAAGTTGGGCTCCTGGGCAAAAATGCTGGTGACGAGGGCGCAACCGGCAAGCAGCGCCGCAAGAAGTTTCAGCTTAGGCGAAGGCCTTGGCGGGCGTTGAAAAGAGGTTGATGCCACGCGGAAATCATTTGCCACAATGCGTCCATTTTTGCGAGCGAAATGGCGGTTATGTCTTACGAGGTGACCCGGCCCACCATTCAATATAGGCGTTCAAAACGCTGTCTGCTGTACTCGATTTGTTCGCGATTTGCTGTAATGGCGAGTATAACACTGACCCCACGGTTACAATGGTTGATTCCAAGGATGGATTGCTGGCGTGCCTGCATGCCCAAACCGCTGGCCCGATGCTGAGAACATAAAAAAGCGTCAATCCGGCCATCCCGGATAGCCAATACCAAAAGCCATGCCCGGGTTTTTTCTCGGTTTCGGGCGCGTCCATGGTGCGGAAATGAAGAAGTTGTTAAACCGTCGGCCCGCCTACGCTGCGCTTCGGCGCGGCAGCCTTCGCCCGCAAGTTCATCCGCCGAGCCGTTTTCCCGGCATGCCGAGCCGTAGCCCGAAGCGTAGCGGAGGGCGAAGGCTGGTGGAGCCGAGGGGGTTCGAACCCCTGACCTCCTGAATGCCATTCAGGCGCTCTACCAACTGAGCTACGACCCCGACCAAGTCCGTAAACTGTAGAGAACGCGACCGTGTGAAGTCAAAGTGTTTTTCGATGTGTGCACGCGGTCCCTGCCATTATTTGGCCGATTTCGAATTGTTCCCTTTCAAGGCAGGATTGTCGCCTATGCTGTCTTGAACATTTTGAGTGACATTGCCTCGTCTTCGGGCACTGGTCAGGTTGTCGCGTTAAGTGCAAGTGAGATAAAATTGCGAAAACCATTGGAATTACTGGCGTCGGGCGTTTTCCGCGTGATTTACAGGCATCGCGTCAGGAGACGCGCCACGGCGCGGACGATTTTTTGGCACCGTCGCTCAATCACACTTGGCAACCGTCCTGCATAGGAGCGCTTGCCATGGAGAAATTAGGAGTAGTTATCGGAGTGAAGCGCATTGCGCTATTACTGTTGCTTGTTTCAAACGCGGTTTTCAATCCGTTGTCTGCGCTAGCGGCAAAAAACGTCACCCTTGCTTGGAATGCTAGCACGGATTCTTCCGTCACCGGCTATAAAGTCCACTACGGGCCATCGAGCGGAGGATACACGAACAGTGTGACCTTCGGAAACACCACCACCGGGACGATTCCCAATCTGCAGGAAGGGGTCACCTATTACTTTGCCGCGACGTCCAGCGACGGAAACACCGAGAGCGATTTCTCCAACGAGATTGCTTACACGGTGCCCCTCACGCCGGGAGTTAATCTACCGCCCACGCTCAACACGATTGCTAACGTGACCGTCAACGAAGACTCGAGCGCCCAATCGGTCAGCTTGACGGGCATCGGCACTGGCGGGGAAAGCCAGATGCTGACTATCACGGCTTCGTCCAGTAATACCGGGCTCATCCCGAATCCGACGGTCAGCTACACCAGTCCCAACGCTGCTGGTTCGCTGGCATTTACACCGGTTGCCAATGCCAGTGGCACGGCGACCATCACGGTCACTGTCAATGACGGTCAGGCGGCAAACAACACAATCGTTCGCACCTTCACTGTGACGGTGAACGCGGTGAACGACGCGCCGACTTTGAACGCGTTGAGCGATTTCACCATGAATGAAGACGCCAGTGGGCAAACCGTGAATTTGGCCGGCATCGGCACAGGTGCGGCCAATGAAACGCAAACGCTGCTGGTTACCGCGATTTCGGCGAATCCGAGCGTCGTTCCGAATCCGACTGTGGTTTACACCAGTCCGAACTCGACCGGCACGCTGACGGTTAGGCCAGCCGCTGGGGCCAGTGGCACGGCGCTTATCTCGGTCACCGTTAATGACGGCCAGGCGGCAAACAACACGATCGGTCGCACTTTCATCGTAACGGTGAATGCGGTGAATAATGCGCCGACTTTGAACGCGTTGAGCAATGTTACCATGAATGAAGACGACAGCGGACAAACCGTGAGTTTGTCCGGCATCGGTACTGGGGCGGCCAACGAAACGCAAACACTGGTGGTCACCGCGACTTCGAGCAATCCGAATGTCGTGCCGAATCCGACTGTGGCCTACTCCAGTCCGAACTCGACCGGCTCGCTGACTATTACGCCGGCCGCTGGGGCCAGTGGCACGGCGACGATCACCGTGACCGTCAACGACGGTCAATCGGCGAACAACACAGTCGTTCGCACCTTCACGGTTACCGTGAATGCGGTGAACGATACGCCAACGCTGAACACGTTGAACAATGTCACGATTAACGAAGATGCCGGCGCGCAAACCGTTAACCTTTCCGGCATCAGCTCTGGTTCTGCGAATGAATCGCAGACGTTGAGCGTTACGGCTACGTCCAGCAATCCGAGTTTGGTTCCGAATCCCGGAGTCAATTATACCAGCGGTAACACCACTGGTTCGCTGGGCTTCACGCCGGTGGCGAACGCCAACGGCACGGCCACGATCACCATTACGGTCAATGACGGCCAGGCGCAGAACAATACGGTGGTCCGCACGTTCACCGTCACCGTCAATTCAGTGAACGATGCGCCGACGTTGAGCACGTTGGGGAATTTGACCCTCGCGGAAAACGCCGCGCAACAAACAGTGAGCCTCGCCGGTATCGGCAGTGGTGCGGCGAATGAATCCCAGACGCTGACGGTCACTGCGACTTCCAGCAATCCGAGTTTGATTCCCAATCCGGCAGTCAATTACAGCAGCCCCGGTGCAACCGGCAGCCTGACGTTCACTCCGGCCGCGGATGCAAACGGCACGGCGACTATTACGGTCACGGTCAACGACGGTGATTCGCAGAACAATACGGTCGTTCGGACGTTTACGGTTACGGTTAACGGCGTGAACAATCCGCCGACGCTGAACACTTTTAACAACGTGACCATCAACGAAGACGCTGGTGCGCAGTCCGTCAGTTTGGCGGGTATTGGCACTGGTGCGGCCAATGAGACGCAGACATTGACGGTGACGGCCACGTCCAGCAATCCGAGCCTGATCCCGAATCCGGCAGTGACTTATACCAGTCCGAATGCCGCGGGTTCGCTGTCGTTTACGCCTACGGAAGATGCCAACGGCACGGCCACCATCACGGTTACCGTGAATGACGGCCAGGCGCAGAACAATACAGTGGTCCGCACCTTCCTCGTTACGGTCAACGCGGTCAATGACTCGCCCGAGATCAATCAGATCGGTAACCTCAGCATCGCTGACAATGCCGGTGCTCAAATGGTGAGCCTCTCGGGAATCAATTCCGGTGCGGCGAACGAATCGCAAACGCTAGCGGTCACCGCGACGTCCAGCAATCCAAGTTTGATTCCGAATCCGACGGTCAACTACGCCAGTCCGGCAGCGAGCGGTTCGCTCAGCTTCACCCCCGTTCTCGGTGGTAGCGGCACGGCGACCATCACGGTGACCGTGAATGACGGTCAAGCGCAGAACAACACCGTCGTGCGCACCTTTACGGTGAGCGTGAACGCGGTGAACATCGCGCCGACGCTGAGCACAATTGCCAATGTCAACGTCTCTGAAGACGCGGCGGCGCAAACGGTGAATCTGGCGGGAATCGGTTCCGGCGCGAGCTACGAATCGCAAACGCTGACCGTGACTGCTACTTCGAGCAATCCGAGTTTGATTCCGAATCCGACGGTGAGCTACACCAGTCCGAACACGACTGGTTCACTTAGCCTTATTCCGGCTGCCAACGCGACCGGCACCTCGACGATTACCGTGACTGTCAACGATGGTCAGGCGCAGAACAACACGATCGTTCGCACCTTCACCGTGACGGTTAATGCGGTCAATGACGCGCCGACGTTGAACACATTGAGCAACTTGTCTTTGAATGAAGATGCGGGCGCACAGAGTGTGAACCTTTCCGGCATCAGCTCCGGCGCGAGCAACGAAGTCCAGACGCTGACTGTGACGGCGACGTCCAGTGCGCCGAACTTGATTCCGAATCCGACGGTAAGCTACGCCAGCCCGAATACGACTGGCACACTCACGTTCACCCCGGCTACCAGTGCCAACGGCACGGCGACCATCACGGTGACGGTTAACGATGGTCAGGCGCAGAACAATACAGTGGTCCGCACCTTCACGGTGACGGTCAATGGCGTGAACAATCCGCCGACGTTGAACAATGTCGCGAATGTTACGTTGAACGAAGATGCCGGCGCACAAACGGTGAGTCTCTCGGGCATCGGCTCGGGCGCGGCGAATGAATCGCAGACGCTCACCGTGACGGCGACTTCGGGCAATCCGAGCTTGATTCCGAATCCTACCGTGACTTACTCGAGCCCCAATGCGACGGGTTCGTTGAACTTCACGCCGGTGGCGAATGCTTACGGCTCGGCGATCGTCACGGTCACCATCAACGACGGCCAATCCGAAAACAACACGGTGGTTCGCACGTTCACTGTCACAGTGAATCCGATCAATGATGCCCCGACCCTCAATACCATCGCGGGTCTGGACTTTGGTGGCCTATCTCCCAACGCCATGTTGCCCAAGACAGTCACGCTGACGGGAATCGGCACGGGCGCGAGCAATGAAAATCAGGTGATCACGGTTACGGCGACCTCGAGCAATCCGTCGCTCGTGCCGCACCCCACAGTCAATTACACCAGCCCGAATTCCAGCGGCACGCTGACGGTTGCCCCCACGGGCAGCAGCAGTGGCACGGCGACCATTACGGTCACGGCCAACGATGGCCAGGCGCAAAACAACATTGTCACGCGCACCTTTGCCGTGACGGTCAATGCCCAGAATGGCACGCCGACGATTACAGCGATTGGGAATCAGGTTACCGTTTCGGGAACGGCGACACCCGCAATTCCGTTTGCAATCGGCGACGCCGAGACGCCCGCGGATAGCCTGACGTTGGTCGCCAGTTCCTCGAATCCGGTTCTCGTTACCACGACGAACATTGTCTTCGGTGGCAGCGGCAGTAATCGCACGGTTACCGTCACACCCGAGCGCGATCAGTCCGGATCGTCGGACATCACCATCACGGTCAGCGACGGGATCAAGTTTGCCACGGCCACCTTCCGCTTGGACGTCTCGCTGCCGACGCAAACCGCGTCGATGACTCTGGTGACCAACGGTAGCGGCACGATCACGGCCCAGGCCTTGACCGCTCCGAATCAATTGTCGGGTGCAACTTACCAGCTGACCGCCAAGGGTGCGCCCGGACAGATGTTCTCCGGATGGACCGGAAGCACGAATTCAAGTTCGCCGTCGATCCGGGTGACACTGCGAAGCAACGAAGTCTTTCAAGCGAACTTTGCTCCGTTCCGGCTCACGGTGAACGGCAAGGGTTCAGTCACGCCGGATTTGCGAACGCAGTCGGGTCTGGTGGCGGGGACTGTTTATACGGTCACCGCAAGTCCCGCCGGGGGCCAGGTTTTCGCTGGTTGGAGCGGTAGTTCTTCCTCCAGTTCGACGAAACTGCAGTTTACGATGGCGCCGAGTGTGAATTTGCAGGCCAATTTCACGGCTGATCTGCTCCCGCAAATCGCCGGCACTTACACCGGGTTGATTTACGAGAACGAAGAAGTGCGCCAAAACAGTTCCGGCTACCTGGTGGCGTTGGTGAACAATCGCGGCGGCTATTCTGGATGGGTGCAGATGGGCGGCAACCGCCTTTCCTATTCCGGCCAGATGGGCGCGAATTGCACGAGCACGAATACCCTGCCGGGTGGCTTGACGTTGGAACTGAGTTTTGGCACCGGCAGCCAGCTCAATCATGTCACCGGACGGTTGGTCGGTAATGGCTTCCAATCCACGGCGATTGGTGACCGCGCCATTTATTACAAGCAGAATCCGACGACCAATGCCGGGGATTACACGATGGCGCTGGCCGGCCAGCGCGGTTCGGCGACCACTCCGGCGGGCGACGGCGTCGCATTCATCCGCGTTCAACCCGATGGCGTGGCTCACATTTCGGTTACTTTGGGTGACGGAACTCCGTTCACTCATTCCACCTATGTCTCTCCGGATGGGAATCTGCCGCTTTATTCGCCGCTTTACACCGGCGGCAATGGCTCCGTGCTGGGTTGGCTGTCGTTGAGCAATCGTCCCACCGATGACATCAGTGGCACGGTCAACTGGATCAAGCCAGCAATCGCTGGCGGGCCGCTTTACAAGAATGGCTTCACCAATCAGTGCGAAGCGTTTGGGTCGCGTTATATCGCGCCCGGCAAGGGGCAAAACTATTTGGCGCTGACGTCGGGACAACTGGCGTTCAGTGGCGGCAACCTTTCGGCCGACTTCGCCAATTCGATTCAATTGAGCGGTTACGGCATGAACAACCTGAGCACAAATGCGATGAGGGTTGGGTTTCAAGCTCCGTATGGACTCATCCAAGGCTGGGTCTATGCCCCGGGTGCGTCGACTTACAATTATTTCCAGGGCGTGTTCCTTCAGAAGCAGAATGGGGCGCGCGGTTCGCTTACTGGAACTGATCAAACCAGCCAGATGGTGCTCGGCCCATCGGTAAATCTTGGTTCAACGCCGTTCTAATTCGGTGCGACCATAACGGTTCGTCGCAGCAATGGCCCGGTGTTTAAGCACCGGGCCATTTGCTTTTTACTGGGGCGAAAAATTTCTGTCCGTGCATTTTTCGGGAGTTTTGCCAGATTGGCATTGCCATGAACCAAAAAATTCCGGCCGCCATCGCGACGGCAGCAATGGGTGTGCTGTTACTCTCGGGTTGCGAATCTGCTCGTTACCGGGCCTCCAACGTGTTTCCGCGCAGTGAACCGTTGACGCTTAAAAAAAATCCGGAGGTGACCGAAGCGGCGCTGCTTGCGCATGCCGCCGCGCAGCCGTCCGCCCCCGCCGAGGGGGAAGGCTGGCGACCGTTGTTCGACGGAAAATCGCTGGAGGGCTGGGCCATTACCAAATTCGATGAAGGCGGGGGAGTTGAGCTGAAGAATGGACTGTTGGTTTTCAATAAGGGCGAGCCATTCGTCGGCGTCAATTACACGAATGAAATCCCCAAGGTGAACTATGAGATCGCCTTTGACGCCATGCGGGTGTCCGGCTCGGACTTTTTCTGCGGCCTGACGTTTCCGGTGAGTGATTCCTTTTGCAGTCTCATCATTGGTGGCTGGGGTGGCTCGCTGGTCGGGTTGTCAAATCTCGATAGCATGGATGCCTCCGAAAATGAGACGACGCAGTTTATTGATTTTGAAGATGGACGTTGGTATCGCATCCGGCTGCGCGTAACTCCAAAGAAGATTGAGGCCTGGATTGAGCAAAAGAAGGTCGTGGATATTGTCACGACCGGACGGAAAGTCTCCCTGCGGTTCGGCGAGATTGAAATGTCCAAACCATTCGGCATCGCCTCCTGGTCTACTGGCGCGGCATTTCGCGGAATCCGCATTCGTGATGCTGAGGTTGTTAAGCCGGAAAAATGACCGATCTGGGCTGTAACTGAAGGCAGCTTCGTAGCGTCTGAATTAGGGCAACCTTATGAACTCAATCTGGAAATCCACATTCATCGTCAGCTGCCTTCTGGGGATAACTCTCGCGGTTCCGGCGCAAGACGCGAAGCAGCAGCAACGCGCTAAAGCAAACGCTGCGGGCGCGTTACGCGCCGCCGCCGAAAAGGTGGACCGCGACGTTACTTACGGACAGGCGGGCGGGACCGATTTGAAATTGGACCTGTATTATCCCAAGGCGGATTCCAAAAAACCGCGCGCCATTGCAGTCTATGTGCACGGCGGAGGCTGGACGGGTGGCGACAAGGCGGGCGGCGCGGGTGCGCTCGCGATTCCGGAATTACTCAAACGCGGTTATCTGGTTGCCTCAATCAATTATCGGCTCGCGCCGCAGTTCAAATTTCCCGCGCAGATCGAAGATTGCAAATGCGCCATCCGCTTTCTGCGGGCCAGCGCGAAGAAGTATGACCTCGATCCAAACCGGATTGGAGTATTTGGCAGCAGTGCGGGCGGACATCTCGTGGCGCTGTTGGGGACCGCGGATGAAACCGCTGGTTTTGAGGGCGACGGCGGCTCGAAGGAGCAATCCAGCCGCGTGCAAGCAGTGGTTGATATGTTCGGGCCAGCAGATTTTTCCGCGCGCGTCGGGCGTTCCAACCAGCGCTTGGACGAAAATGTGTTTGATGTTGGAAAGAAAGGGGAGGGCGCAATGAAACTCGCGAGCCCCGTCAATTATGTTTCCAAGGGTGATGCGCCGTTTCTGATTTTGCATGGCGCCAAGGATGAATTGGTGCCGCTGGATCAGTCAGAGCGATTGCTGGCGGCGCTCAAGAAAGTGGACGTGCCGGCAAAATTGGTGGTCGTCAAAAATGCGGCGCACGGTTTCGCCCCAAATGGCGGAACGCCCGACCCGAGCCGCGCGGAGCTGTCCACGATGATTGCGGATTTCTTCGACGAACATTTGGCGAAAAAGCCCTGAGGCTTGCCGCTCGCAGCTTGCTTGCGGGCCGCCGCCTACCTACGCTCCCGGGGCATGGAACAGGTGGGCAAATACCGCCGGCTGGATTCGCAGCGGATTGTGGAGACGGTCCGGGAATTGCAGGAACGTGTTCAGAAACGTTTTCCTGGTTCGGGCCTTTCGCAAGTTATAGCTGAACTGCAACGCGTCGCTGAGGAAAATGTCGCCCGGATGGATTGGATTCAGAAGCCGCACTTGCCGCTCCGCTTTGCCGCAGGGTTTCTCACGCTGATCATCGTCGCCGTTGTGTTCGGCTTGTTGTATAATATTCCCGCCTTCCGAATTGGAGATTACGCGGAATTTATCCAAACATTTGAGGCCAGCATCAGTTCCGTTGTGTTCGTCGGCGCGGCCATTATCTTTTTGGTGAGTTGGGAGAATCGCATTAAGCGCGAGCGCGCGTTGAAGGCGATTCATGAATTGCGCGCCATTGCGCATATCGTGGACATGCACCAGTTGACGAAGGATCCGGAAAGCTATTTTTCGCCGGAGCGCGCCAACCCTTCGGTGAATCGGCGTGCGATGACGCCGTTTGAGTTGCATCGCTATTTGGATTATTGTGGCGACTCAATGGCGCTCATCAGCAAAATCGCAGCGCTCTATATGCAAGGCTTCCAGGACCCCGTGCTGCTCGATGCGGTGGACGAAGTTGAAAGTTTGACTTCCGGCTTCTCGCGCAAAATCTGGCAGAAGATCACAATTCTCGAAAACATGGGCCGCGCGCTGCATGTGGAAACTGCCGCCGCGGTACCCGCAAAGCCGCCCGAGAGCTGAAACTACCAGTGGGGATTTTCCGGCAGGCTGGCGTCAAATTCCCGCACCAATTCCGCCTCGTAATCACCGGCGTATTTTCCAGAGAAGAAGCGATCCAGCGCCTCACCATGTAAACGCTCCCAGGACTTTTCTTCCGCGCCGGGGACGATGGGGAAGAACAACGCCTTATTTGCTTTGGCCGCTTTGAAATCACCGGGGGCGTCGCCAATCATCAGAATTTTATCGGACGCATATTTTCCCGCGGCGGCAAATTTCAGATGCTCCGTCTTTGTGCCCATTTCCTGGCCGGCAATCATTTCCACAAATCCATCGATGCCATGCTCGGCCCATTCGCGTTTGAGCGCGTCGGCAGGAGTTTGCGAAATGCACATGGCATCCGCGTGCTGCGTGATTTTTTGCAGCGTCTCACGCACGAGCGGAAATGGCGGCACGCCGTGAACGATGTCCTCGACGGCTTTGTTGACGGCATCGCTCCAGACCTTAACTTGCTCCAGGCCTTTGTTACCGCCTTTAACCTCTGCCGCGAGCGTGGCATTGCCGAGCTTCGTTTCGCGGGCAATCCATTCATCCAGCGCCTTGGTCTCGGCGACGTGGACCTTGCGCGCCTGTACCTGCGGGCGTTCGCGCAACAGATTCAGGGCCCGGACGAGCGCGGGAAAACGATTCGCGCCGCGGGTCTTGGAGTAAAGGTTCACAAAATCCCAACATTCGCGCGCGTATTTGCTGACGGCTTGCAGGTGAAAATGTTTGATGAACATGGGCGTGAAGCACTCCTTGTGCTTGATTTCCATGCTGTCAAAGATGCAGCCGTCGGAATCAATGCCGACAAAGAACTCTTCGGACGGTTTGAAATCTTTTAATAATTGCGCCGGGTCGCTCATAAATCGGCGCGCAGGGTGGAGAAAGCAGCGGCGTGCGTCAACGTGATTGCGTGTTGGGCTAAGTTGATCGAGTGGTTTCTGCGATCAACCATCGGCGGCGCATGGTGTGAGAGAAACAACCTCACCTGAACGAGCCGAGAATGAGCCCGACCTGCCCATGACCGAATCCAGCACCACTTGGAAGGAGACCAAGTCGTTACCGGACTTGAATTTCAACCCAAATAGAATGTTATCCGACTTGAAAGTGTCCATCGCGACGTCGAAAACGTCGACAAAGCGAAACGATACCAGCGCATGATTCCGTAAAATAAAGAACCCCATTGCATCCACTTCGTCCGTCATCAGCCACGTGTGAAGTGTGAAACTTAGCGACCGACACTCGGACGTCGGTGGCTGATAGCTTCGAACTTTCGCGTCATGAAATGACGGCCAGCAGCCAAAGAAGTCAACCACAGCCTTGTGGTTGTTAATGTATGTTGGAACATCCATCGCATCTAGAATGTCAACGATCCTATTTAGCGATGACGAGCATATCACTCCTCGCTTCCCATCGGGATGCAGCGCCGCTACTTCAACGTCTTAATAAACTCATCCGCGCGCGCAATGGAGCGGTTCATCTGATCAATCAGCTGCGTGATTTCTTTCTGGATGTTGGTGGTTTCACCTTTGAGCGACGCGATGGCTTGCGCGTTGAGATTGTGCTTAAGGAACAGCACGTAATCGTGAAACTGGCTCAGCACCGGCGTCATGCTTTGCTCCGCGCTTTTGAGGGCCTTGTGCAATTCATTGTATCGCTCGCGCGTGGCGGTCAATTGCGCCCGGCTGGACTCCCGGAGCGACGGCGTGCCAATTTCGGCGATTTCCTTTTCCCATTCCTGGAACAAATCCGCAGCCACAGTCTCGACGTCCTTGATGCGGGTGCGGACGGAGTCCGCCTTGGAGACGCAGTCATCGTATTCGCTCTTGAGCGAGTTGTAGGCCTTCTCCAACTGACCGCCATCGTATTTCGTGATTTCCTTGAGCCGCGTGAGCGCGTCCTTGAACTGCTGTTGCGCTTCCTGTTGGTCGTCACGAGCGGCGGTGACGCGTTTTTTGAGCAAGTCGCGCTTGTAAACGCCCACCTTCTCATAGGCGGCGTAATAGGCGCTTTTGCAGCCGGATAACAGGGGGGTGAGCGTCACGGCGAGGCAGAAAGGGATAACCCGTAGAAGTGGTATCGTTTTCACGAAAACAGCGTTAACAGGAAGCCCCCAATGATGCAATTCAGGATTGAATCTTTGGGTTGAATCCAGCGTCACAACACCCGTCTGGAGTCGGCGATTACCGTTGAAACACAGCTAACCATATACATTTGCCCCAGGGCGGCTTCTGTCTGTTATTGACATGAGTGCCGCCCCCGAAAAGGATTCTCCCATGAACGAACAAAATTCACCCCTGAGCACCCGACGCGATTTTCTCAAGCAAAGCGGAACGATTGTCGCCGCTTCAGCCCTCGCGGGTTTGACCCTGCCGCATGTTCACGCCGCGGAACGAAACACCATTCAGGTTGCCCTCGTGGGCTGTGGTGGTCGTGGTACCGGCGCCGCCAAGAATGCGCTTTCTGTGAAGTATGGTCCGGTGAAACTGGTGGCCATGGCGGATGTGTTTGCTGACCGCCTCAAGTCCAGTTACGAGGCGATCAAACGTGAGTCGGAAAAGAAAGATGCGGACTTCAAGCCCAGCGCCATCGACGTGCCCCAGGACCGCCAGTTCATTGGCTTCGACGGCTACAAGCACGCGATTGATTGTTTGAAGCCGGGCGACGTGGCGATTTTCACCACGCCGCTGGCGTTTCGCTGGGTGCATTTCACGTATGCGATTCAAAAGGGCATCAATGTATTCATGGAGAAACCACTGACGGCTGACGGGCCGTCGTCTCGCCGGATGCTGAAGCTGGGCGAAGAGGCGAGCGCGAAGAATTTGAAGGTCGGAGTGGGTCTGATGTCGCGACATCATCGGCCGCTGCAGGAGTTGCACAAGCGCGTCCAGGATGGCGCCATCGGCGACATCCTTTTTATGCGCGGTTACCGGATGCACGGCCCGGTGGCTTCGTTTGCGTCGGAAAAGTGGCCGGGTGAACCCAGTGAGTTGCTCTGGCAAATCAAACGCTTTCATAGTTTTCTCTGGGCGAGCGGCGGCTGCTACAACGATTTCTATATTCATCACATCGATCATCTGAGCTGGATGAAAAATTCCTGGCCGGTGAGCGCGCAAGGTCTGGGCGGACGTCATTACCGCGAGAATTTCGTGGACCAGAACTTCGACAGCTACGCCGTGGAATATACTTACGCCGACGGCGCGAAGCTCTACATGGATGGCCGTTGCGTCACTGGTTGCCACGACATTTATTCCAGTTACGTGCACGGGACTAAAGGCATGGCGATTGCCGCCAAGCACGGTGACTACAACGGGCCGTCGAGCCTTTACACCGGGAAAAATCCCACCCGCAAAACCATGAAGTGGGAATCCAAGGAAATTCCCGGCGAGGGCGATCCGTATCTGAATGAGTGGAACGACCTCATCTACGCCATTCGCAACGACAAACCGTACAACGAAACCAAACACGGCGTGGATGGCAGCGTGGCCAGTTCCATGGGACGCATGGCCGCGCACACTGGGCAATTGATTACCTTCGATGATTTTCTGGCGGCCAAACAGGAGTTCGCGCCGGGCGTCGACAAGTGGACCATGGACTCGCCCCCGCCGATCAAAGCCGATGCGAACGGACGTTATCCCGTGCCGCAGCCCGGACGGTTAGGCGAGCGCGAATACTGAGCCAACCTGCCTTGGCCCGTTTCACGGTTCACTACCGGGCGACGGGTCACGGCCATTTCGGTGGTCGCAGTTTCCGGCCTGTACACAATTGCTGTGAAGGTCGGACGCGGCTTGGTGGAATTAGTACCGGGGGATATTACTCGCGCGACTGTTGTTTTTTTCGACGAGTAACGGAGAAGAGAAGGGGAGGGATTAATCCTCGCTACGTGGCTTGCGACCTTCGGTCAGCCACCAAACCAGCATCGCCGGTCCAAAGCAGAGGGCCACGCCGATGGGCATCGTTAATTCACTCCAGAAAATATCCATAAACTTGAAAATAGACTCGCTGCGCGGGCCTTAAAAGTAAAGCAGATTCCGGTTACGGTCTAATTCGTTTTCCCTTGGCATCAAGGAGTTCCACATTAACCACCATCCAATAATTCTTTCCATCGGGTTCGCCGAAATCCTTTTGTTCAAGCACGAGGCAGCCGCCGTCCGGAATGGTTGCGATGAATGCTGCGGCGAAATTGGTCCGGACCGAAAGCGCGTTAGTCGAAGGCGCAAGCGCTTCCGTTACGCGGGTTTCCAAGGTGAGTTGAATTGACCCGGCGATCTGTTTGGCGATCAAGTCAAACGTTGTGCCGGTGAATGGGAAGCCGGGGCGAGCCGGATTTCCTCTAAATATTGAAGATCGCAGCCCGGATGCATTTACAGCAGCGAAACCGTTCGCACCAAGATGGAGACTGGATCGGTTGGTTTTTAGCTGCTCGCGTAAAATGTCTGCCTCGTGCGCGGCCAAAATCCAGGCGTCTAATCCGGTCGAGTTGGTCGCTTTGGGATCACCGAGATGCAGATCTTCTTCTGCCACGGAAGGAACATCGGTCCACAGTTGCCCCGTGACCTTAATCGAGGGTGAAGGACTGCGAAAACGTCGCCAGAGCGGCGCTGCAAAATTCCTCACGCTGTTTTTCAACCCCGCAAGCGGTCCGGGCTTAGCCTGTTGTGCAAATTGATCGGAGGTGAGCAGGAGAACCTGATTGCTTGGTCTGCGGATTGCAATGAGCCCAACCCCGACCACCGCGAACAACAGAATGAAGGTCAGCAGAACTTTCTGCAGTCGGGAAAGCCGCCGTTTCGACACCGCAACGGGAGACTTCGATTCAGCAGCGGGTTCAGTTGTCATGACAACGTAACACTAAAGCTATCAAATTATTTTCGTGACTCCAGCGCGGCCGATTGCGAGGGAACTGAGTTTAGAGCGAAAGGCATATCTTCATCGGTGTGAAGCCGATGGCCGCTTGAATCGAGCAGGGTAGGAGTTATGAAAACGAAAAATTGCTTTTCCATTGTTTGCGAAGATTCGCGGCGAAATGACCGCCCGAGCAGCGGGATGCTGCCCAATACTGGCACCTTGGTTTTAGTCCGCTTTATGAATTTCGTAGTCATTCCACCGAGAAAGATGGTTTGGCTGTCCCACGCATTGGCGCTCATGGATATTTGTTGAGTGCGGGGTTGTGGCAATGAGCGCGAAGTGTTGGTAGCCGATTCAGGCGGGGCCGGGAACTCATTCATGCTCGCAATAATTTTCATTTGAATGGTGTAACCATCCGGTAACACATTCGCGGTCGCTTCAAGGGTGAATTCCAAGGGGATGGGTTGCTTTGGGAAGATGGGAAAGATGTAGTTGGTCGTGCCATTGGTTGTCACGATTATGGGATCCCCGTTCGCACTAAAACTGTTACTCCAGCAATTTACCATCTGTATGTGCGCTCGCTGACCGCTCACAGTTGTAACCTCTGCAGCTGCTAGAAAATTGGCTCCGTTGCGCTGGTCCATAGCTCTTAGGACGATTCGGAACTGTGGGTCCGTCAATATGCCAGTCAATGGTCTAACGGCTCGATCCGGGTGAGATTCATTCTTCACCGAATCACTGGCTGGCACTGACGCGGGAAAATTCGTAATAATGGCGGTGTTGGTCGCCCAATAGTTCCCTAAATCCCAATCGGGACTCACCACCCGCGTTTCAGGTTCAGTAACTTCGATGAACTTGGCCCGGATATTGACTTGCAGTGGCGCCCGGTTGGTCCCCGGAGCGTTGATGGGCGGTTCGGCCAGTGTGTCGAAGGCCAACCACCCTGCTGCTAAAATGAAAATCCGCAGCCGGCAGAGTGGCAGGTTCATTCCAACGAGCCTCTCGAAAGTAATGCGAGGCACGCAAGACTATTCATTGGAAGTTATCGTTGCGGCTCGGCCTTTGCGGGCGCGCCGGCCGCTTGCGGGGGGACGGTCTTATGAGTAAGGGCCAACTCCTCCTCAGTGTGAAGCTGATTGCCGGCTGCATCCAGCAGCGTGGGGGTCACTAAAACGATGAGATCTTTATTCACAGTTTCGCGGCGGCCCTTCCGGCCCACGATTGGGAGGTCGCCCAATGCGGGGACTTTATCCTTAAACCGGTGCAAGTCGTCAGCGATCATTCCTCCCAGTGCGAGCGTTTGTCCGTCCCATACATTTGCGCGCACGGAAAATTTATGAGTGCGGAGCTTCGGCTTTGGCAACTTGGGCCAATATTGATTATTGAGATCAATCTCTCCCCATGGACCTGGATCATCGTAACCAAGGAATTCGTTTATCGTAGCCGTGACCGTCAATTGGATGGTGGCGCCATCCGGTGACACCTGCGGAACAATGTTCAGGCTCGGGACCATCAGTGTCTGCGGATCATCTGTGAGTTGAATTTGTCCTTCTCGGCCGCTTACCGTCGTTAATTCCGGCGCCGCGATCAGTTCGATCCCTTTGCTCCGGTTCAACCCTTGCAGGATGGTTTGCGTTTGCCATGCGGTTAAAATGTTGGCCCTTTGGCTGCGAATTCCTTCGACAGAATTTGTGCCGCAACCGCTTAACGAAAAAGTCACCGCCTGCATTGCGGGCGTTGCGTTGCTTGACAGCGCAAGAAACGGTACATCGATCAAAGGAATGCCGGTAGATCGGGTGTCAATTCGGGTGATTTCAACGAACTTCGCCTTGATGAGAACTCTGGCATTCGTATTACCCGTAAACGTCCGAGTGTAAATTTGTTCCGGTTCATTCGGGCGCGCTACCGTCGTCGGCTGCGCGGCCATTGTTACCGCGAAAATGAGCATCCCCAGCGATGCGATGAAAACCAACAAACCATTGCGGGCCCGGTGCCGTTTCCGGGCCCGCGGTGCGTTTTGGGTCATGAGCAAGAATGCCTCGAATATTTGTCCGGCGGCAAAGCTATTTTTGCGGCGGCGCAATCCTATTGGTCGGTGATTGCGGGGGAATGGAATCTCGAGCAAAGGGCAAATCTTCATCAGCGTGGAGCCGGTTGCCGGCTTGGTCGAGCACGGTGGGCGTTACGAAAATCATGAGATTCTTTTTTATGGTTTGGGTTGATTCGCGGCGAAAAGGTCGGCCCACAATCGGGATGCTGCCCAACACGGGCACTTTGTCTTTAAAACGTTTGACGTCCTCCGCCATTAGTCCACCGAGCACGAGCGTTTGGCCGTCCCACACATTGGCGCTGGTGGTCATTTCCCGGAGGCGAATTCGCGGCAACGGAATTACATTGGAATTGGTTTGATGACCGGCGACCACAAATGGCCCGGGGTCGTCATAACCAAGGAACTCGTTCAAACGTATCTTTACCGTCATTTGAATCGTGTAACCGTCCGCCGAAACATACGGAATCACGTCAAGGGTTGGTCCAAAAGGCATAGTTTGCACATTGGGTGCCAGCGCGTTGGAATTGGCGGTGACGATGCTCAGCACATCCGCGACCTGAACTTGCGCCTGCCGACCGCTTACCGTGGTCACTTCGGGAGAGGCGATCACATTTACATTTTTCCGTTGATCCATTGCGCGCAACACGACGCGGAATTGTGGGTCGGTGAGGATGCCGGTGAATTTCGTAGAGTCGTTCGTCGCATCCAGCTGATGGCTGCCTGGGCTTTGGGGGAACGTTGCGGTGGGAGAGTTTCCGGGAATTGAGCCGGGAAACGTTCCCGCGTTGCTGGGAATCGAGTTGCCGGGATTGGCATTCGTGGGCCAGCTGCCAAGATACAATGCGGAACCATCGGTTCCAGGTTCTACAGTAACTTCCACAAATCGTGCCCTGATGTTCACCTGCATCGGCACGCGATTCAGGAGTTGCATCGCTGCTTCAATCAAGTCCAGGTCCGGTGCGGTGGCCCGGACGAGCAGTTCGCCGGAACGGTCGTTCCAAAAAACGCTTTTCGGTGGGCTCAAATCCACGCTCAAAGTCGCGAAGAATTTTTGGAGGGCAACACTGACGTTCCCGTCCGAGACATTCGTTCCGGCAACTCGCTCCAAGCCTTGGAAAAATGTATTTGGGTCCACTCTGAAAGTGCGGATGAAAAGACTCGGGCCCGGCGGCGCCTCGGTCTTTGCGGGGGTCTGAGGCTTCTGCAACGTGTTACTGTTGGTCGCCGGACGTTGCCAAACGACGTCAGCTTTCGGTGTCGCAGGCGAAGCCGTGACAGTCTCCGGTGACGGGGGATTCAGTTTTTGCAATGCGGCTGCAATGGCATCCAAATCCGCTGCGGTTGCGCGTGCCAGAAGTGAGCCTGACCGGGCATTCCAGAAAATGCTCTTTGGCGGACGGAAGTCCAACTTCAGGGAAGCGAAATACTGTTCGAACACCGCGCCGGCGTTTGCTTCGGTGGTGTTTGTCCCCATGGCTCGTTCGAGGCCCTGATAAACCGTGTTTGGATCCACCCGGTACGAGTGGACCAGAATTGTGTCTCGCGGTGCGAGCGCGTTCAACTTCTGTAATCCGGCCTCAATGACATTCAGTTCACTCGCCGTGGCCTGAACCGATAACTGACCCCCACGGTGATTCCAAAAAACGTTTTTGCCGGCCGTTTGCGCCGCGGGGCTAACCAGATCTACGCCAAGCGTCGAAAAATAAGCACTCATCGTTGCATTAACCCTGGCCATATCGTCGGCTCGGGTTTTGGCTGAACCAATCGATCCCGCCGTGGTGGGCGCGGGAAGTTTAGTGCCCGTTGCGTTCTCCAAGTCAGTGAAAAAAGAAGCGTTAGTTACCACGGCAAAAGTGCGAATTAGAATTCTTGATTCCATTTCACGCGTGGAGGCGGGGGCGGCAGCTTTGGGCCGGGCTGGTGGGATTATTACCGTCCCTTGCGGCCACCTCCACGAGACGAGAACTTTCAGTTCTGCCGCCAAATCCCCCAAAGGTCTCAGAAATTGCACCGCCGCTGGTTCAGCGGCCTCGATGATCAATCGAAACTCCGGATTGGCCCGCCGGGAATCTGCGAGCGTTTGTTTCAGTTCGGACCATTCCACGTTGCGTTTGTTGACCCAATATCCGGTGTCCCGCACAGTGACCACTAAAGAGTCAGATTGTGGTGATGTGGCGGCCAGTTTTTGCATGGTGTTGGTCGCATAAAAGTTTGGGATCGGGAGCGACGTACCTTGTGATGGGGGGGCGACGTTCAGTTTTTGCAATCCCGCCTCAATGGCATCCAATTCCGTTGACGTGGCTCGGATCAACAACTGTCCGGCGCGGTCATTCCAGAAAACACTCTTGCCGGCTGCTTTCGCGGCAGGGCTATCCAGATGCACGTCGAGCGTCGCAAAATACGTCAGCACTGCTTGAAAAACGGGAGACAGGTTAGTTACGGTTATCGACTTAGTGTTACCTGCAGTTGCTCGTGCTGGGGCGGGCCCGGGGAGTTCGGTTCCGGTTACTTGCTCCAATGCGGCGTAGAAAGTGTTGGGGTCCACAGCGAAAGTGCGGATATAAAGCGGTTCGGTTTCTGGTCCGCGCCATGAAAAAAAGATGGCGTAATCTTCAACTGAATAGTGGATGGGACTCTTCGCACATTTGACGATGGCGTCCAGTGCATCGGCTAGGCGGAGGCCGGCTATCGGTTGCTCGATATTGATTTGGACATCCTCAATCGGCGGGTGAGACGGTTCGGGTAAATAGTCATTGGTCGTTGGATCAAATACCTTCGGGTAATCAGGGTTGAGCAGTATGTTCACCCCACGATTCTGCGGGTCAGCGTCGCGACTTTTGGCCATCAGGTCCTTGAGCACTTCGCCCAGAGTCGATTTTGGATAGAAAACTTCTTTCAATCGTATCTTGTCGAGCTTGGCCATCATGGCCTGCCGGACTTTGCGTGTGAGTGTCAAATTCAGATTAGTGGCGTAAGTGTTGGGCACGGGGAGCAGCGGTCGTTTTTCGGGGGGTGGTTGCAAGATCTGCACTAGTTCCGCTGTGGCCCGCATTTTATTCATATCAACATGGAGACTCTGGGCTGTGGTTACTTTGCCTCCCTCTTCCCAGCGAACATTTCCGTAGGCATCCAGGATTCCCGCCGCTTGATTGATGTGGGCCGCGTCCGCGATCAATGTGGTGCCTAGATACGTAATTTTCACACCGTTGCTGGCCGTTGTGATGCCGGTGCTGTCGTTATAGGATACCGTGCTATTTGTGTTGAGGCTTGAAACTTCTATTCCGGAATTGGTTGTCGAAGCCGCTCTATCCCGGGCTGGCGCGCTTTGAGTTGAATTCCCAATCAACCGCGACTCTGACGATTCCGATGGCACGGGCCGTTCGCCCATGGGCATCGCTAGCGCGGCGAACGCTGCAACGCCCAGGACCGAAAGCACACTCAATCCCGCTTTGCGTGGCGCGCTAAAATTCACCAATCGCTCGATGCGTTGCCGCAAGGCGCTCCGCGATTCCAGAATCCCCACCAAACCGAGGCTTGCCAGCGGACGGTTTAGCGCCAGCTTCGCCACTTCAAGCAACGTGGGCGCGTAGGCTTCGGCGTCGTCGTGAAGCGTGAGCATCACGGCATCGTCCACCGCTTCTTCGCGGACCCGGCGGATGCGAGCGTTGGCAAACCAGAGCAGGGGATGCCACCAGTAAAAAATCTGGAGCAACGCCTGCGCGCAATTCACCCAAACGTCCCCGCGTTTGAGGTGCAGCAATTCATGGAGTAATACGGCGCGCAGTTGATTGGCCGGTAGGTCAGCGAGTTGCCGGGGCAGAAGGATCGTCGCGCGAAACAGCCCACATACCGCCGGCGACATGGCCTGATGCGTCAAACGCAAGTTCACCCGCCGCCGCACATTGAGCGTTCGTTTGGCGTCAGCCAGTAGCGCTAACAGAGTTTCATCAGGTTCGGTGGAATTACGCACGCTGCGCCCAACCGCACGCCATCGCGATAACATCCAGGCGAGCAGGCCGAGCGCGACTGCCGCCGATGCAACTGTCGCCCAACCCGCAGTAGAAACTTTTGGCAGCGGCGGCGGGGGTGGTGGAGTGAAAGCCG
>JADMIO011417984.1_pt1 | contig 45456 bp, 29 predicted proteins | sample 8958161 | NCBI WGS metagenome assembly JADMIO01 (sample SAMN16585339, study PRJNA669376) | soil metagenome | isolation source: Crop rotation soil | place: USA: Cullars Rotation, Alabama | collected 2011
GCGACTTCAAGTCACGTGAATTCCAAGCTTCGGATCCCACTGTGCTGGAAAGCTCCTTTCTCCCGGGTTCCTATGCCGAGCTCGCCCCGCGCCGCCCGACCGAGGACCCGATCAGTCGCTCCACCGACTTGTCGCGCGAGGTAATGAATCGCGTTCTCGAACAAGACACGCCATTCGATGTCCGGGTCATCATTCAGGATATTCTGGACGACCGGGACTTTTTCGAAGTTTCGGGAAATTTCGCGAAGAATCTAATAACGGGCTTCGGGCATCTTGCCGGGTGGCCGGTGGGCATCATTTCTAATCAGAGCATCGCACTTTCCGGCAATCTCGATCCCGATTCTGCGAAAAAAGGCGCCCGCTTCGTCCGCTTCTGCGATTGCTTTAATATTCCGTTGATAACACTCGTGGATGTCGCCGGATTCATTCCCGACGACACGACTGAGGCGCGTGATATCGAGGGTTTCGGCGCGGCCTTTCTGATGGCCTACCGCATCGCGACGATTCCGAAATTCAGCGTGGTGATGCGCCGGGCTTTCGGTGGCGCCTATGATGTCATGAGCTACAAGCTTTCCAACATTAATCGCGCGTTCGCCTGGCCGACTTCAAGATTTGCCGTCATGGGCGCTTCGGGCGCCGTTGACTTGATCCATCGCCGGGAATTGATGAAGCTTCGCGCCGACCAGGGCGAAGAGGCCTATCACAAGCGGCGAAATGAACTGATCGATCAGCACAAGACCGACGTCGTCAACCCTTGGCGCGCCGCGGAACTGGGTTACATCGATCAGTTTATCAAAATCGAGGAGACGCGCCTGAGATTGGCCGAGGCTTTGATCCCGATCATGGAAGTGGAGAAGCTGAGGCCACGGAAGCATAAGGGCGTAAATTGGCCTGTGTAGTTGGTAGAATTTATTATGCTGTCAGAGCAGGTTGCGCAGATCCTCACCCACTTCAAGGCGCTAATGCTTAAGAGCGCTGTTCCATTGCAGGAAATGGTCGTGTTTGGTTCGCAGGCACGCGGCGATGCGGGACCAGATTCCGATATTGACGTGCTTGTGGTCTTGGATCATGTCAAGCGGGTTGACAACAAGCTCCGTGATGCGATTTACCATTGTGCCTGGGAAGCTGAGTTTGATTCGGGAGATTTAATTCAGCCGATCATTATGACTCGTGATCAACTTGAAAACAGTGCCGAAAGATCGTCCTTACTAGTGGCCGCGATTCACGAGCACGGAATCCGGGTATGAAGCAGGAAGACATCCGCGAGCTGATCCGGGGGCGGATGAGTGAGGCTGGAGAAAGAATAAAAGATGCGAAGATTCTTCTAAGTTCCGGTGGAAGCGGACGAACGACGGTAAACTGCGCATACTATGCAGCGTTCTATTCCGTTCTTTCCCTCCTTCAAACTGTGGGAAAGGCCCCCCAGAAACACAAAGGTGCAATAAACCTCTTCGATCTGGAATTCGTCAAGAAGGGTGAGCTTGCAAAGGAAATGTCGGAGACGATTCATCGTGTTTTCAAGATGCGCCTCGTGGACGATTATCAGCGGATTGAGCCCGTGGCGGCAGACGAAGCTGAAGAGGCTTTGAAGTTGGCTGAATCATTCATAAGTAATGTCTATCAGTATCTAGAACGCAAGAATTGGCTTTAAAGGATTCATACCTTACCCTCATGTCATTGATGCCGCTCGATCAATTCCGCACCCTGCTGGTCTGCCGGGGCCCGATCGCAATGGAGGCGCTTGAGGTCGCCCGAGATCTTGGCATGCCAAAGCCGCAAATGATCGTCTCCAAGCGGGAGGTCTATGAATCGGCGGAGGCTTTCGCCCCATGGGCCGCGCATTTCGATCTCTACGAAAAACTTCACATCGTCGAAGATTACCGCGATCAGGATGCGATTCTTTCAATTGCTCGCAAAGAGAACCTCAAGGGTATCTATGTCGGCTACGGACTGAACGCGGAAAACACGACGTTCATTTCGAGATGCGAGGATGCAGGGCTTCTGCCGGTAGCGCCTCCTTCTTCCGTGATGGCATTCACCGCATCCAAGTTCCGTGCAAAGCAACGCGTGCGAGATGAACTCGGCATTCGGGTTTTGCCGGGTTCGGACGCGCCGGCGGCGCTTTCGATGAAAAAAGACGCAACCGACGAGGAGCTGATTGAATCGGTCGAGCAGGAGGTCGACAAAATCCTGAAGCTCTCGCCGAATCAAGTGATCCGCTTGAAGGCCGTACAGAGCGGCGGTGGTAAAGGTCAGCGCCTCGTCACGCAATTGAGCCAGGCGGGGGCCGCGGTGAAACAAATCTGGGCCGAAGTGTCTGCGCGTGGCGTGAATGGCGACAAGGGGATTTTGGTCGAGGCCAACCTCGCGCACCCGCGCCATTGGGAGGTTCAGACGCTGAGCGACGGTGAAACCTTTCTTCACTTCGGGGCCCGTGAGTGCTCGATTCAAAATGCCGGCAGTCAGAAATTCGTCGAGGTCAGCCTGCATCCGCATCAATTCGACCCGATGCTCAAAACACTGGATTCACGCAAGGACTCCGCCCTCATCGACATGCTTCGCGAGGAATCCAGGCGCGTCGAGGAAACATGCAACTCCGCTGTCGAAATCATGCGCTCCCTGGGCTATCGGGGCGCCGGCACGGTCGAATTCCTCGTCGCGGAAGATGGCGGCCCGGAGGTTTTCGGAAAGCCGCATTTCATGGAAATCAACTCGCGCATTCAGGTGGAGCATCGCGTCAGTGAAGCCGTCAGCCGCGTGCACGGCAAGCGGGTGCGGCTCGTCGGCGAACAATTTCGGATCGCGGCGGGCGAGAAATTGGGTTACTCGCAAAAAGACATTAAGTTCGACGGCTATTCGACGGAATTACGCATCAACACTTCAATTTCAAGCTTCCTCATCGGGGCATCGGGCAGTGTCATCGAACATTACGATATTCCACCCCGAAATGAAGATTTTTATTACGACGACGGAGGAGCGCAGGAACTGTTCGCTTCGGAGCGTCGTCACAGTTGGGCCGTTCCCAACTTCGACTCAAATTTCGCGCTGGCAGTTTTCCTCGGTGAAGATCAGCACCATTCAGTGGAGCGCGCGGAGCTTCTCCTTGAAGACTTCGATATCCAGGGCAATCGCCAGCTTCGCACGACGCGTCCCTTTCATCTCGGCGTTCTGAATGTCCTTCTTGCCTCGCCTGCATACGGCAAGGTACGCACGGATTTCAGCGAAATCTTTCTCGCTTTCGGAGCATTGGTATATCATGAACTTGCTCGCATCAAACCGTCCGAAATTCGGGGGAGCGACCCGCTTCATCGTCTGCTAACCGCGGGACTCAAGGCGCTGCAGTCTGAACCAGCGCTTGCAATCGCTTTCGGGTTTCGCGAGCGGCGCATACGCTCCGTGCTCCGTGATCAACCCGAACAGATAACATCGCAACTCCTGGCTCACCTCGCACGAATCATTCAAATGCCCCTGTTTGCGGAGGAACAGACTTACATCGACTCTTTCCGAGGCGATCCCCCCTCTGTAATCGCGCGGATTCTCGAGGCGGTTCAGGCCTCGCGCGTTTATGAGTTCCGCCGAAACGAGGACAACCTCGATTTCTTTATCCCGGAAAACGTTCGAAACCCGCGCGAGCGTCAGATTCTCATCGAGGAATTACGCGACGCAACCGTTCAAGGCGTCGTACCCCGACATCTGGCGGCGCGGGAGGTCCAGGATCTGAAGCATGTCCTCTCCACCTTGGAGAACAAGGTCATCGAACACGTAGAGGATTCGGCGTTGCTGGCATCACTTAAGTCAACGCTCGACGCCTGCCTTGAGATAGTCGCGAACGGCGAGCGCATGACTCCGCGTGAGTTTCAGTCTTTCTACGACGAGCTACGCCGCGTCAAATGGACAATTCGCAAAGGAAACCTCGGCGCGGAAGTCGAAACTGTTCTGATGGCCGAGATTAACCGCGCAATCCGCGTCGTACGGGGTCCCAATGTCGTGGCCCACCTGGCGGGCACAATTTATTTGAAGCCCTCCCCGGACAAACCGTCCTTTGTCTCGCCCGGCAATGAAGTGAAAGAGGATGAAACAGTTTTGGCCCTGCTCGAGAACATGAAGATGTTCAATGAAATCCGCGCCCACATGGGGGGACAGGTTAAGGAAGTCTGCGTTGAGAACGAACGGCCCGTTCTCCCCGGCGACGTATTGATGATTATCGAATGAGATTCGTGGCCTCTCCCGTTTAAGGGACCACGGGCAGTGGTTCTTCCTGCACCACGGGCAGCGGAGGTGGCAAGCTGACTTTGGGAGCGGCTTCCGCGGCCGGGGGAACCGTTTTGGGCACGGCTACCGGGTTCTGCGGCTTGACTGCAGGGGACTGGGAAGGAATGGAAGGGCTCTGCGGCTTTGGTGCTGCCGGTTTCGCCGGGACAGGTATCTGGGATTGACTCGGCAAGGATTTCTTCTGCGGCGCCGGGGCTGATGGCGGAATTGGTGGTGCTTGCGGTTGCAAGGGGATTGCGTCCTTTTGAACCGGTGCGGAGGAAGGCGGAGAAGCTGGCACCTGCACTCCGGGCCCTTGCGGGCCGGGCGAAGCGGGTTGCTTCTGGGGTGCCGTCGGCGGTGCAAGAGTCGAGGAACGCGGCTGGGATGGCGCCGGCTGAACTGGGAGCGGAGGGGGTTGTTTCGTGGGACCGGTCCCTGGCGCTTTCGTCGGCGGAACCGGTGTGGATTTCCCGGCCGGCGATTTGGTGGGAGGCGCGCTCTTTCCGGGCGATTGGCGTGCCGCCGCTGCGGGGTTTAGGGCCGCCGGCGCGCCTTCCTTTGTTAATATCTGCCACGGGTCTTCACTCGCACGTTGCCAGACCATGGCCGTCGCTTCTTTTTTGCCCTGCGGGGTGATGCTCACGGCGATTAGGGTCTCTCGGTCCATCTGCACCAGTTGAAGAAGCTGTTCGGTTTTGTCCATGAACTCCGGGAATTCAACATATCCGTCCGCATAGTCCCCCTGGAAAATTTTAACGGTATCGTCGGGGCACTGCGTGCAATAAAAGATGACGTGCGTATCGTTGAAGATGGCGAGTTGCACCTGCGCCCCCCCGAAGGGATTCGTCCATTCCCAGGTTCCGATCATGCCAGCGGGGGGTGGCGCCGAGTCGGTTTTGGCTGGCATTCTGGAAGGAGCCTGTGATGAGGGCGCTTGGGCAGATCGCCTCGGGTCCTTCGGCACGAACTTGGGCGCCGGCACTTCGCGTGCGCAACCAGTCATCCAGCAAATGCCTATCCATGAAAGGATGACGCAGGGGAGGCGATAAACCATGATGAGTTCCACTATTCCGAGGGGGCATTACTCCGGAAGCATTTTATCCGCCTGGGGTTCCGTGCTCGCCCGCCGCCAAACGGAAGCATACCCGGAGATTTTACGCGTCTGATCATAATCCAGAACGATCAGGGTGATGTTATCAAAAAGCATCAAGCGGGCAGCGCCGGTATCCGAACGAATCTCCCCCGCTACGTATATGTAATTGATTGGACTCTTCCCTTGCTGAAAAAGAATCGTGCGTCCATCGCGGAAAATCGAGATCTGGGCCTTTGATCTAAAGGGATTTTCGAGGAGCCGCCAGGTCCCGACCATCCCTGGCGGGACCTTCAGCGGCCCCGTGTCATCCGGAGAAGGGGGAGCCTTGGTCAGCTCAAGCGGCTGCCCCTGATCGATGATGATTTTTTGATCCTTGGGTTCATCGTCAATCTTTCGCCAGACCTTGGCGCGGCCCGAGAGACGCGCTTTTGCCGAAGTGTCATAAAGGCCGATGTGTCCCACGATCGTCGAAGAATCTCCCGGAATAAACCGCATCATTGCGTCCGGACCGAATTCCGGTTGGCGTACCTCCCCGTTGGTCATTGCAACATCATCGATGTGCCCGTTCAGATAGAAGAACATGACCCGGCCATCTGCGAAGATGGACATCTGTTCGTCATCCCCAAGGGCGTTCTCGAACTGCCATGTCCCAACGAACGAGGGGGTGACTTGGGATGCCGGCGAGGAAGCTGAGGTGGGATCCTCAGTCGCGGCCTGAGCCGGTCCATGCGCGGCCCTTGAAGGTTGCATGTATTTTTCACGAAACTGGGCGCAACCTTCCAATGAGGAGCCGATCATCGCGACAGCCAGCGCCAACCAGAAAACTTTTTGGAATGTCTCGAGCACCGCACGTCCTTTATTGCGTCCGCCGTTCGATGCCCCCGCATCTGGACGCAGGCGACCTATAGTTTGCGACTTGGAAGCATAAAAGTTCTATATCATTCGTTCCATACGTTTATTCGCTGAATCGCGCATCCGCCGGTTTTCGAAACTACCTCTGTAGGCAGGATCCCCAACGATCGGAGTCTTGTTGAAGAAGAGCTGGCGCGCGACCCGGGCATTTTGACGGCATGGCCGGCAAAATTTTTCTGACGTAACGACCATCCAAGCCCCCGGCTTCAATTGGATGCGGGTATTGCCTTAGGCCGTCGGTTTATTTTGGAGCCAAGCCATGGTATGCGGCGGCACAAACCCATACCCGTCAGGGCCAATCTGAATGACGAGAAGCATCTCGCTGCGGTCCATGCAGGGTCGAATTCGACTATAGATTTCTTCGGCCTTGAGTTCGACGTTGACGAGCCAGGTTGTCTCCAGAGGCTTTGTCCAATCTCCGAGCTGTTTAATTGCCTCATGCAACTCGCTGTAATTCGTTTCCGGCCTGCCGGGGTCATAGCTGATCAAATAAACCATCGTTCGCTCTCTGCAGGGGCAAGTGCGCGCGGCTCTTCGCTTATGTTTATTTCATTCATAAAGGCCCCAATCGGTAACGTCATTGACATGGTTCAGGACGTCGATCCCATCGCTGCTGGGCGTAATGCTGAAGTTGCCGGCGTTATCGATCAGAATCAAGCGGGCATAGAGCGTTTGGCCGGGGTTCCCACCAACATTGGCCGTGGTTCCCGTCACTGAAGCATTATAGACGTCATTGCCCCCCAGGCTTGTGCCCACCTGCAGGCCAATCGTCGCGACGCCGCTTAAATTGTCCGTCGGAGCCAGCCAATCGAACACCAGAAGGGGGTTGATCGTCGACGCGCCTTGATCGTTCGGCGGGGTTCCGCTCGGGGGCGTATTATCGATGGTGACGTCGGAGCTCGCGGGTGAGATAGAGGGGTTGCTATTGCCCGCAGGATCTTGCGCCGCCGGTGTCGCGACCGAGAGCGAAACCGTGCCGTCGCCTGAAATTCCATTTACCGTCACTCGATAGGTCGAAGTTGTCAGTTGCGCGAAAGTGACGGTCGTATGAGCTGTTCCCGTGTGATTGACGATCACGTCGGAGGCCGCATTAAATCCGGTGACCGCTCCATCGAACGTGACGACGAAGTCGACCGTATCGACATTGGTCGGCCCCGGAGTGGAAGGCGCGATACTGACAACCGCGGGCCCCGTACGGTCCGAAGTCCTTTGCAAAACGTTGGACGGGTCGTTGGGATTCGAGCTGACATCCATGGCGATCGAGGCGGGAACCTGGGCGGAGAAGACACCATCACCAACCGGCGCGATGTCGAGAGTGTAATTTGTTCCGGAGATTGGCGTGAATCCGCTCAATGTGGCGTTGGTCAGAATCAGATCTCCGGTCTCGTTGATTGGATCGAACCCGGTCACGGCGGCGCTGAAGACGACGGTAACCGTAATGACGTTAAGATTCGTCGGATCCGGAGCGGCTGTATTGAGCGTCACGACGGGACGGGGACTCGCGAAGTTGATGCTGAAAGCTGGAGCGACCAGATTGCCGTTGCCCACCTGGTCCACGGCTACGCTCGCCGCAACATTCACGCTGACCGTCGTCGGGTTGGCGCTCGGGCTGACGTCCACCGTGTACGTCTGGTTGTCCGATGTTTGTAGATTTCCCGCTGCGCCATTGGTCACGACGATGTCCGCGAGCACGAATCCAGTCACGGGCTCGCTGAAGGTAATCGTCACCGGAATAGGATTCAAGCTGGTCGGCCCGGGAGAGGCCGGGGATGTGATGACGACCGTGGGAGCCGTATGATCGAATTGCACGGCCGCGCTGGTTACACTACTCGCCAAGCCATTGGTCGCCAGGTCGCGAACATCCGATCCGCCGCCGGCCGTTTTCACCGCCAGCGTCATTGTGCCGCTGCCGGTGATGCCGGTCACATTCACGCTGTAACTCTGCGGGCCGCCCGAAATCGCAACCCCGACATGGGCGACGCTCCCGGTCTCAACAAAAACGAGATCGGCGGCATTATTAAATGTTTGGACCGGCTCATCAAAATCGACGGTAAACGTAACGGATGCCGCATTGGTGGGCCCTGTTGTTGAAGGTGTTACATTGGTTGCATTCGGGGACGTGTGATCAAAAAGCACGGCGGCGCTTGTAACGCTCGTCTGCACTCCATTACCTGCCGGGTCTTGAGTGTCTGTACCCTGGGCCTCGATCTTAACCGCAAGCAGCATCGTTCCATCGCCGGTAATTCCCGTCACATTCACGTTATATGCGGTCGGCCCGCCCGTAATCGTCACCCCGGCATGACTCACCCCTGTTTCGGCAATTTCAACGTCCGCCGCATCATTAAAGTTCACCACGGGGCCGTTGAACGTGACCGTAAAGTTCATTGATGCTGCGTTGGTCGGCCCGACGCTGGCGGGCGTGATGGTGACGACGGTCGGCCCGGTGTTGTCGATCAGCACCGCCGCGCTCGTGACGCTCGAAGCAAGGCCATTGCCCGCCAAATCCCGTACGTCCGAGCCACCGGCCGCCGTCTTGACGGCCAGCGTAAAGCTGCCATCTCCCGTGATACCATTGACGTCCACCGTATAGGCCTGCGGCCCTCCGTTGATCGTGATGCCCCCGTTCGCAGTGCCTGTATGATTGATGACGAGGTCGTTATCGGCGTCGAAATTAACGACATTCTCGCTGAAGTTCACGGTGAACGTAACCGTGTCGGCACTGGTCGGGCCGGTTGTCGAAGGCGTAATCGTCACAACCGTGGGAGCCGTTGTGTCATAGGTAAACAAGTAAGGGAGGCTCGCCGAGTTGGGACTGTTCGGTGGAGCGACGCCATTGGCGACCCCGGCCATGATTTGGACGGAGACAGGGCCTGCGACGGGAGTGACGTTGAAAGTATAGGTCGATGGATTCACCTGCAAAAATCCGCCGGCCGCTCCGCCGGTGACCGTGATATCGGTTTGGAGGAAATTCATGACACCCTGGCTGAAGGTCGCAGTGAAAAGTACCGGGGAGACATTCGTCGCACCACCGTCGGCCACCGTGCTGCTTGAAAGCGTCACGGTGATCGCAGCCGAGTTCTTCGTATAGCTCCAATTGTCGCCCGCAAACGCATTGCCAGCCACATCAATGATCGTTCCCGCTCCGAAAACCACATTGACGGTTCCGTCCGGCGGATTCGCATAACCACTGAATGAATAGGGGCCCGCCCCGCTTCCGGTGCGGGTGCTCGCGGGCGACGCGCCGACGGTCAGGTTGCCCGCCACAACGTTGAAGACATCCTCGGTGAAAGTCGCGGCGACGTTGGGAAGCGCCGCCACCGTGGAGCCGGCCACGGGATTTTGAGATAGGATTGTCGGTACGGTCGTATCGATCACAATCTTTAACGTCCCGGAGTTCCCGCTCACGTTGCCCGCCTCGTCGATCTGGTTGGCTTCAATTCCGCGCGAACCCTCGGGAAGTGTCCCGGTCGTAATCGACCAGCTACCCGTATTGCCCGCGATCGCGGACCCTTCCAGCGATCCATCCACGTAAAGCTGAACCGTGGCATTGGCTTCCGCGGTGCCGGAGAATGTCGGCGTCACGTCATTCGTGATGTCATCAGAATTTAAAATCCCCGTGTCGCTTGCCGCAATTAGATCGGGTATTGAAGGTGGAATGACCGTGTTATCGATAACAACACTGGTGGTCACGCTCGATGCCAGACCCTGATCGTATAGGTCGCGAATGTCCGATCCCGCGAGGGCAGTCTTGGCGGCGAGGTTTAAGCTGCCGTCCCCGGTAATGCCGCTCATATGGACCGTGTAAGTTGTAGGCCCCCCGGTGAGGCTTGTTCCGGTAAAAGCAACTGTTCCCAGGGTGTTGATCACAAGGTCGTTGCTGTTGTTGAAATTAACAACGGGTTTATCGAACGTGACGACGAAGTCCAGGTCATCCGCATTGGTCGGGCCGGCAATGGAAGGTGTAATTGTTATGGCGTTGGGCGGCGGGATCACGTTGTAGGTAACGTACATGCTCCACTTTTCGGCGCTGATGGTGGGTAAAAGAGGATCCAGTTGCGCCGGCGCCGCCCCAAAGGGCCGGCTTATATATAGACCATCGCCGAGCACACCGGCGGTGTAACTCGGCACGTCGGCGTTCGTGTCCACTTGCCAGGTCAGTTGATAGCTCCCCATCGCGAGGGCGAGCGAAGTTGGCGTCCCGGAGGCGATTGGCACGGTAAGCCAGCCGGCCGTCGCCGTATTGGCGATCAGCCCGCTTTCCCAGAGTAGGTTTCTTGGGGTGGCGTCGTCATAAATGGCCAGGCGCACATTCCCCTTTGCGTTATGCGAATAAAACGAAACGCCCGTAATGTCCCCCGCTTCGAGCAATGTTGTTTTGGTTCCCTTAAGATATCCATTTTCCGAAAGGGCTACCTTGACGACGTTGCCGGGTGCCGTGTTCGTTCCGAAGTAGCCGTAGCCCGCCGCCGCGTCGATCACGGCCGAGACGAGTTGGTTTTCGCCGGCAACGAGCGTAAGTCTTCCGGTAAGGGCGAACGTGCCAAGATTTAACTTTTGGACGAGAGCGGGTGAATTTCCACTTCCGAACCAGGCATACGCTCCCGCCGGGTCAATGATGGCCGACGTCAGATTCGTCGTTCCCGGGACGTTCAACGTGGCTGTTGCCAAAAAGGTGGTAAGATTGACCTTCACCACCTTCCCCGCTGTCGTGCTCGTTCCGAAATAAGCGAACTTCGCCGTCGTATCGATCACGGCGCACGTGAGATTGTTTTCTCCCGCGGCAAGAGTTAGGGCACCAACACGCGTGGGCACGGCAGCGCCGGCTCCCAACGCAATTTTCACGACGACCCCGGGCGCATTACTCGTGCCGAAATAAGCAAAGCCGGCCGCCGTATCCACGACACCAGACACCGGCGTCAGTTCACCCGCATTAAAAGCGGCGGCGCCGATGCGGGCCATTGCCCCGGCCAAGCTGACCTTGACGACGGTGCCTACGCCCAACAAACCTGTTGCGCCAAAATATCCGTAACCATTGGTGGTATCGATGACAGCCGAGGTCAGATTATTTTCCGGAGGCAACAACGCGCTCAGTGCCAGAGCCGCTACCCGCGCGGGAGCGGCCGCGCCCGCTCCGAGCTTAATTTTCACCACGATGCCGGGAGATGTACTCGTCCCAAAGTAGGCGAAGCCGTTGGCGGCGTCGATTATGGCGCATGTCAAATTATTCTCACCCGCATTGAGCGGCGCGACTCCCACCACCGTGGGTTGCGTTGCTCCGGTTCCGAGCGCCACCTTGATGACATTGCCCGGCGCTGTGTTGGTACCAAAATAAGCATACCCATTCGTCGTATCGACCACGGCCGAGGCAAAACTGTTTAGCCCAACCGCAACCGCGGGTAAGGCCCCTATGCGACGCATACCGGCGGCGCCTGCAGGAGCATAGGCCGTTGTCCCGACGGTTGTGATCCCTGCCGTGGGATCCGTGAACCTCAATGATCCATCTTCGAAGGAATGTCCGCTCAGATCCGTCACGTGAAGGATGATCGAATATTCCTTCTCCTCCAGGTCGTGCCCCGTCCATTCCGCCTCCCACAGGCCGACCGCCGGAGCACGGCGATCCGAGGATCCGGGATGCAGGTCTAAAGTGTCCAGAATCCGATCGCCGTCGCGAATCTCCGCCTTTACTTCACGCACGCCGGCCGCAGCCTTCACGACGGCGCGTATGGCGAGCTTCCCACCGTTCTTGACCGAGGGCGAAGAAAGTGCAGGAATGATATGGATGAGCCCATCGCCATGACCGACAAGATTGGGATCCGCAGTCGAACCGGTGTTGCCGAACGCTTGGTCGGAGGTTGAAGAATTTGGACCCGTGGATGCATTTGCAGCGGACAACCATTCCGCGTGACAATAATCAGAGTTCAAGAAAATCGAGAGGGCGAGGATCGAAAAAAGACACGACCGGTAACAGAATGAGAAGCACGCCGCCCGAAGAGTCCGGTTTGACCGAATATTCCCCGCACCGGATTCCCGCAACGGATCAGAAAACTTCGTCCGAACCATAAGAAATTCCTCCCAAGGAACGGCCCCGCGGCCGCAGAATTTTTGATTGCTCGCCCGAGTACTATGGAAAGTCTAGATCAAGGTAATGGAATCTGACAACCGGAGCATTGGAATACCCAAGCAAAAGACGAAAAGTCTGCTCTTGGACAGACCACCCTTGTCAATTCAGCAAACTCAGGCGAGATCCGGGCCACTCTAAAATAATTTGATTCATTCCGATTCCCCAGACCTTGTCATCCTCGGAGCGGGCGCGGCCGGCTTGGCGGCGGCGATCTTTGCTGGCGAAGCTGCCATGGGCAGCACGCATCGAATCCTCCTCCTGGAGGGCGCAAAAAAACCGGGGACTAAAATTCTGATCAGCGGCGGCACACGTTGCAATGTAACAAATGAAAAAGTTGCGCCCGAGGATTATTGGGGAGGACCGCGCCCCACCATACGAAAGGTCCTGCGGGCCTTCGACGGCGGCCGGACCGTCGAATGGATGAAGAGCCTGGGTGTCGAGGTGAAGCTTGAACCGACAGGAAAGTATTTTCCCAAAACCGATGAAGCGCGGACCGTGCTTGAAGCCCTGCTTGCGCGGGTCCGCGCGCTGGGCGTTGAACTGCGCGCCGCGTCTCGCGTTACGGACATTGAAAAAACTGCGCGCGGTTTTGAGCTTACGGTGGCCGGACAGACCGAAAAAATTACGGCCAGCCGCCTGATCGTGGCGACCGGCGGGCTCTCGATCCCGAAATCGGGCAGCGACGGCTGGGGCTTGGACGTGATGCGGCGGCTCGGTCACACGATTGTTCCGACGACCCCCGCGCTCACACCCATTCTGCTGAAAAAAGGATCGGACATCGGAGGCCGGTTCGATGAATTCAGCGGAATCACGCTGGAAGCTCGGTTGACCCTGTCCACGAAGGAAGGCCGGCAGATCGAGGTCATCACTGGATCGCTGCTCTTTACCCATTTTGGAATCAGCGGCCCCGCAGCGCTCGACATGTCGCGGCATCTGCTTCGCGCCAGGTTGGATCACCCGGAGAAACCACTCCGCCTCTATTTCGGCGTGCCGCACCTGCAAACTCCGGAGGCCGCAGACTCGTGGCTTTTGGAACAGACCGAACAGAACCCCCGGCGAACCGCAGCCTCTGCCATTGCTCCGCTTTTGCCTGAACGGTTGGCCAAAGCAATCGCCGAGGAGTTCGGCCCGCTCGCTCACCTCACCCGCGAGCAGCGCTGGACCATCGCGCAACGCCTGACCCGCCTTCCGCTTGAAGTGATTGGCGATCGAGGATATGCTTTCGCGGAAGTTACCGCCGGCGGAGTTGACTTGCGCGAGATTGACTCGAAAACGATGCAATCCCGTAAACATCCCGGCATATTCATCTGCGGAGAAATGCTGGACGTCGATGGCCGCATTGGCGGATTCAATTTCCAATGGGCCTGGGCCAGCGGCTACCTCGCAGGACGCGGCGCCATCGCCTCGCTCGCGAACGCTCAACCCCACTAGAGTTGGATCGAGTTCTACTGCAAAGATTCTGCCCATGGGGGCGGGTCAGATCATATAAGTCTAAAGGTCCCCTCATGCTTCGCTTCCGAAAAGCCTTGCTCTCCTTTTTCTTTTTGTCCGCCGTTATCTCCCTTAACGCCGCCCCGGTGAAGCCGACGATCCCCGACGACTTTCCCCGCTTCATCGTCCCTGGTCAGGAGAAGGTCATGGAATCGTTGCGGCAGCTTTACTACCTCCACTACGTTCCCGGCGGACCGCTCGCAACGCTCTGGGATGACTGGATGACCGCACCAACTCTCTGGCCGGCCGTCACGACCGATAATCGCATGAACACCATCCGCGATCGCTGGTCGGCGGCGCTTACGGGACGCATTATGGATCCGGAAGGCTACGTCGCAACGCATCAGCATCCATCGCTCGCGCATCAGCTCGGATGGCCCTTTCCGACTTGGTGGCAAGGCCAACCGGATCTCGCTTGGGGCTGGCACTTCGGAATGCCCGCGACAACTTATGCCTGGGGAGGCAAACCGAAGAACCAGGACGGATGGGAAATCCACGGCGCAAAGGACGCGGGAATCGCGAACAACGTTTGGAACCTCGAATTGACTTCGCCAAGCGCCACGATCATCACGCCTCCTCTTTCAATCGATCCTTACAACTCCCCCTTCATCCAAATCCGATGGAAGGCATCCGGCCTCGAAAAGGCTCAGCCCTATCTGGAGTGGACAACGGAAGAATCGCCCGCATTTAATCCCGAACGCCGAATGTTTTTCGATCCCATCAAGGAATCCGACGGCGTCTTCTTCACGATGATTCCGGTTCATCGTTCACCAAGCTGGAAGGGAAAGATCACCCGCCTGCGGATTAACTTCGATAATCTGTCGGCAGCAAAGGTTGGGGTCGAAGCTGTCTTCACCCAATACGACACGCGGCACACGATCAACAATCCGAATTTCATTCGAGGCTGCTGCAACTATTTCAATTGGACGCGTGACCTCAATTTTCTTCGCGCAAATATCGAGCGCATGCGGCTCGCGCAACTTTACATCATGGATGAACACGGCGCGCGTAAAGAGAAATGCATTGCAGTCCCTTGGGTCGGCCATGATGGCCGCACAGGGATCGAAATCACTCCGGAGGGAAAGAAAATCGTCCATAAGGGCCGTGCAATCGGAAACAATTACTGGGACTTGTTGCCGATGGGGTACAAAGACGCTTACGGAACCATCCATTATTACAATTCACTCCTGAAGCTCGCAGAGCTGGAGGAGGAAATCGGGCGACACCCCGAGTGGAACATGCCCACGGGACCATTAAGGATTCCGCCGGAGGAATTGCGGAACCACGCGAACGAAGTTAAGACCTACGCGGGCAAGATTTTTTGGAACGATACAACGGGCCGTTTCGTAAGCGGAATCGACATCGATGGCCGGGCGTACGACTACGGCTTCACGTTCATCAATCTGGATGCGATCGCCTACGATTTCGCGACAGCCGAGCAAGCCGCGCAAATCATGAGTTGGATCGCTGGCACGCGCACCGTGGAGACCGACACCTCGAAGGGCGAGGATATCTACCATTGGAGATTCGGCCCGCGCTCAACAACCCTGCGGAACATCAAAGATTATTTCTGGGGCTGGACCAACCCCGAAACCATTGCATTCGGCGATCAGGTGCAGGATGGCGGCTGCGTGCTCGGATGGTCACTGAATGATCTCCTCTCGCGCATCAGAGTCCTCGGACCCGGCGACGCGTGGGCGCGCCTGAAACAAATCACCGCGTGGTTCGATGAGGTGCAGGCCGCAGGGGGCTACCGCGAATATTACAAAGATGGAACGCGTGGAAAACTGCAGGGCGGAAACGTCCCCGGCGGGTTGGGTCTCGATCAGGAATTCTTCGAGAGCATTCTCGTGCCGCAGGTAATGCTGGATGGGTTCCTTGGGTTCAAAGCCAGAGCCGACGGATTCGAGATTTCGCCCAATCTACCGGGCGAATGGCCCGAGCTCACGATCACCAGGGTGCATTTGCATCGTTCCGTTATCGATCTCAAATGTTCCAACGACAGTATTCAAATCAGCGGTGAGGGGCCACCAGATGAATTGTTGAAAGTCTATTTGCCGGGCGGAAGATGGAAATTCAACTCGAGCCATCCGACGATGCCGGGAAAGGCGCTGGAAGGGGTGTACGATTTTCCCACTTCCGGCATTTCCGTTGGGGTGGGCTCGCACTCAACATCCCTTTTCCAGCGAATTACGGTCTCACATACCAACCAATAAAGCCGATTCATGATCAGTTTGCGCATGTGAGGATTTCTCTATGGAGTGCGGTAGCCATGCTGCCGATTTAAGCACGCAAGCCATGCTTGCGTCCCTGAACAACCGACCCTCCGCGGAGTAGCCCAGCGTTGCGCCAATTAATTGTGAGAACGCGCCACTCTTAGCAAAGAAATTCTATGATGTCGGCAGCGCCTTGATAAACGAGTCCGCCTCGCCGATCGAGCGGCTCATGTCCGCGATCAGTTTCTGAACTTCAGATTCGATCCCCTTAACTTCCGTTTGCAACCCTGCAACGGCCTGCGCGTTCAGATTGTGTTTTAGGTAGAGCACCTGATCATTGAATTGCTTGAGCACGGGGTCCATCCGCATTTCGGCGGTCTTCATAGCTTCATGAAGCTGCGCATATTTTTCCTTCGTCAGATTCAACTTCTTTCGGCTGTCCGCCTTGAATGTCTCGTTCGACATCGACTTGATTTCGCTGTCCCATTCCTTGAAAAGGTCCGAGGAAATTTGCTCGACGCGCTTGACCCGATTCTTCACGGTATCTGCCCGTGAAACGCATTGCTCGTATTCCTTCTGCAGCGAATTGTAGGTCTTCTCCAGGTTGCCTCCCTCGAATCCCGTCAGCTCCTTCAATTGAGTGAGTGCATCCTTGAACTCTTCCGTTGCCGCAGTCTGATCGTCGCGCACCTTCTTGACGTTCTCTTTCAATAGGTCGCGCTTCTCCTTCCCAAGCTTTTCCCAAATGGAGTAATAGGTGCTCTGGCACGAGAAGAGAGCAAAGCAGACGAGCGGGACAAGAAGTTTGAAAGTAGCTTTAATCTTCATGCGTATAATTCCTTTTCAGGTTTGGCTCGGAGTGCGCAAGCCATGCTTCGCAATGCAGGGGACCACTGATTCTTGCTCATATTTAGCTTGCCCCGCAAGTGTGGTGCGATGGCCGCCGCACGACAATTCATTCGCGGATGAGCCACGCCTCAGCCATGGCCGGGCGGAACGTGTAGTTTCCTCTCTTAAAGCCTTCCCATTTCAATTCCAAGACTCCATCGGGAAAACTGCCCGCGGGAACTTTCCATTGCTTGATCTTCGTCGCGCCGCCGAACTTTCCGCCCGCCTGCGGGCTCGGCGGGAAAGGAAGATCATCGAGCGGCGTGGCTTCCTGATCGTTCGCCAGAAGTTTGCTGATCGGCCCGCCTCCCATCGACATTTTGATCCGGTAACTCGCGTTGGAATCAAGACCCTCATAATGAAGCCCAATGCATTCTTCCACGTCCTGCCAGGAAAGCCGGCGCTTGTCGTAGCCATTGTTGGTCCATGCGAATTCGGGCGTCGAATGGCGATTGAATTCCGGGTCGTTTGACCAATTGTCTGCCGTGATGACGTGCGGCGAGTTTTCAATATTGCCCACGTCGTCATAATAGCCGCCGGCGCCGGGATCTTTCCACCGCGCCAGCTCAAGCAATGCGGCCACACGCTCCTCCTCGGTTTTCAGTTCGAGAATTTGTGGAAACCGGAACCCATAGTACCAGCGGTCATTCAACGGATACTTAAGGAAATCGATGCTGCACCCGCGCTCGGAAGCGCTCGCCTTATATTTCTCGACGGAAGTTTGAAGCTGAATCGACGCGAAGAGCGCTTCCCCCAGCTCAGCCACCTCATCGATGAGCGAGGGATCATCCGGGCTCTCGTCCGCCATTTTGATAAAATGTGTAACCCGCTCGATCGTGTCTTTGGAGCCAAGCGCTTTGGCCTCCTGTAGAATTCCGTCCGCCTCGCTCTGGAGTTGCTCTTCGTAAATGAGACGGTGCCGTTGGTAAGCATCATATTTCGCCCGGAACAGCAGCATCTGGAATCTCCAGTTGGATTTGATTTGCTCCGAGAGGTTCTTTTCGAGGGCAGTCCAGTAGTCAAATGTCGTTTGAATGGAACCATTCGATTTGACGGGTCCCACCCAGTTGCTTTCCAGCGCGAGGATTCCATCTGCAATTTTGTCCGCGATTTCGGGATGGATGAAATAGCGGGCATACTCGATCAAGGCCTCACGGACGTCGAAGTCCGGATCCCAGCCGGCGCAGTTGTAGATGATCTTGTTCACATCATCGTGCACGCCGTCCGAGTAAGTCAGAAATCCGTCGGTATAGGGCGCGAAAAGATTGTGGATTCGCTTGTAAGCGACCGGGCGGGGATTGATGCACTCGCGCCCCAGTGTCAGCGCAAAGACGCGGTCCCAGCGTGGAACGCCAAACTGGCAGCGGACCGTGTGCGTAATGTCGGGGTAATCGCGGATGCGATATTTCTTTCCGAGTTTCTGAAGCTCCTCCCAACTTTTGTGGATCGGCGGGCTTGAAGGCCCGTACACGATTCCGCCGAACCAATCCGGCTGCTTTTCCTTGAGCCAGTCGAAAACAAATTGCTGATCGGGAGCCTTGAAATACTGGAGCGAGAGCCAGACCTTGGCAGTGGGATGCGTCCTGGCAAGGAGCTTCGCAACATCTTCCAGAAAGGGAATAACCAGGTTTGCGGGATTGCTTCCAGGATCGCCGCCGGGGAAAAACACGTGATCGAGGCGGGGCGTGTCCTTGTAAAACTCCTCGTGCCGGGCGAGCTCCGCGACGCGCTTCGTCTGATCGTTGAGATCGAATTCAACAGGCGTCCAAACCCAGTGATCGATGCCATACTTGTCGCAAATCTCGCCGAACTTTTTGTTCATTTCGCGTCGCGGGTACTTCATGAGAGGGGCGGGGTCGGTATCGTCGAAGGGAATATTCTCAACACAGTTCGATCCGAAGATCACAAGATCGCGAATGTATTGATCGAATTGATCGTACGTCCACGCGTCCCACGAGTTGGCGCGGTTGCGGTAGCCGAGCTGATGCCCGCGGATCGATTGCGCGGGAGAAAGAACCAGCTCGCGCGAAAGACCGAAGTACCCTCCCTCTTCCGTCATCGACATGCTCCGCAACAATTTGCCTGTTCCAAAAAGCGCTCCACGATCGTCGGCCCCGATCACCCAGTAGGTCGGCCCCTTGCGGGCCTTTCCACCCCAATGAATGAGAAAGCCTTCCGGTTTTAAGGTCTCGAGCTCTGCAAGCTGCTCCGCGCCAGGCTGGAGGGGTGATTTCGCAAGAGTCTGGCGCGAAAAAATCGCCAGGACAGGCAACTCCTCAGCGGGCCACTCCGTTTGAATCTTCAATTTCGATTTGGTGCGCTTCTCATACTCTTCGGCAAAAACGATCGGAGCAATGCGTTCGGACTTGCCCGCAAGATCCTGCGGGGCCGTAACAATGGTCACCCCGAGAAAATCGGAGGCGCCCGCGCGAGCGGCCAGCACCCCAAAAACGGAGACGATGAAAACAACTTTAAGTTTCATTGCGTGCTTGGTGTCATCCTTTAGTAGTTTCATGGATCGGTTTTTGGCTTTGAATTAGCCTCGCGCAATTCGATCGCCCTGATCAACCGCATTGGATGATCGGTTTGAATCAGGTCGATGCCCCAGTCCATCGCCTGGAGAAAATCCTGGACCTTTTCGTGCCTGCCCAACGAATCGGAAAACACCAGGATCCCCAGCGAATGGCAGCGGTCTATGAATTCCTTGGAAAGGATCTCCCATTTTGTATCCAGCGCATACGGTTTCAATTTCTCCGCAACGGAATCCAGCTCCGCGGGATCGTCGAATGAAGGGAGCGCGCGGATCTTCGGATTGATCGCCTTGAGCTTCATTAGAAAATCAATGCCTTCATAAACCACTGTTCGCTCGGCCATGTGATGCCGCTCAACGGCTTCTGAAAGTGCCTCGGGCGTAATGTCCTTCGCGTCAAAATAGAGGTCCACCTTGTCTTTGACGGCGCTGAGGAAGTCGTCCAAAGTTGGAATCGTTGTTGCAATGAAAGGTTTGCCGAACCACGACCCGGCATCCAATCCGTTCAGCACGTCGGAGGTGGTTTCCGCCAGATTACCGCGCCCTGTCGTCGTGCGATCGAGTTTGCCGTCGTGCAGGAGGTAAGACTTGTTGTCCTTTGTCGTGCGGACGTCAAACTCCACGAAGTCCGTCCCGAGACGAATCGCTTTTTCGAACGCGGGAATCGTATTTTCAGGGGCATAACGATTCGCGCCCCGATGGAGCGAAATCCTCACGGGACGCTTGGGAATTCGCTGCCACGTAAGATGCGCAATTAGTTCCTCAGGCAAATCGGTTTGAAACCAATCAACACCGGCCTTATGAAGTTTATCCCAGACTTCCGGGCGATCCCATTCCCCCCCCAGCACCTTGGCTTGAACCTTGACGTGCTTCTGATGAAATGCGCTGCAAAGTTCCGGCGTGACTTCATTTGCGTCGACCTCGACCGCCGCCGGCTGAAGTTTGTCGATCCAATCGTCCGTTCCGAACATCGGATGCCATTTTGGCATGACCGCGACTTTCGCCTGGGAAGCCTCGCTCACGGTCCGAAGGCTGCCGAGATCGTTGAAGACGACTACTTGCTTCTCCATCCCGGCAGCAAGAATTTGCTGCGCAAGAAGCTCGGCGTTCACATCCTTGCAGTCGAGATACAGATTGAGTTTGCCTTTGGCGAGCACGAAGCATTCATCGAGCGAAAGTAAATGCTGGTTCACGTAGCGCTTCGCAAACCACGATCCTGCGTCCAGCTTCTTGATTTCATCGAGAGTCCGCTCCTTGACCGGACCCTTTCCATCCGAAATGCGTTCAAGTTTCGCGTCATGCGCGAGAATATGTTTTCCATCCTTCGTAAGCCGCACGTCAACTTCCGCCCATTCGAATCCATCCTCGATGCAGCGCTGCAAAGCGGGCGCAGTGTTCTCCGGTGCCTGCCCCGCCGCGCCCCGATGAACCATCACCTGAAAGGGACGAGGCGGGCTGAGCGGTTCGAAAAAGGTAAAATTCTCTGGAAAAGAGCAAACCGGGCTCAAAATGCTCATGAGGCTGAATAGGATTACATCTCGTCTGAAAGCTGGTTTTAGGTTTGACATGATGAACACCTCGACGGCGGAGAACTCCCACTGCACCCCTTCGCCGATTTCCCTCCCGTCGCGGGCGAGTCCTTTCAGAATCGAAGCGGGAGTAATTGGAAACGACACCTTAATCCGAAAAAGGCCTAAGCGCAAATTCCTTATGTCAAACGCCCCCGTCAAAACGCCCGTGACATGCTCGAGGCGAATCGTTAGCCTCCTATTCAACTCCTTTTTATGCGAGGTGCGTGGAATGTTGAAGATTAGTTGTAGCTTGCAGCTTCTGATTCTCATCTCGGGTCTCCCCCTGGCCAATGCCGGTGATCCGAAGCTTCCACAGCTTGCGGGCGAAGTCGAAATCCGCCGGACCACCTACGGCGTGCCTCACATTTTGGGACAAAGCGAAGCGGCTGCGGCCTTCGGCTTCGGTTACTGCCAGGCGGAAGACCATCTTCTGAGCATCATGCGCCAAATGCTTATCGCCCGGGGCGAATCAGCCAAGTTCTTCGGAAAAGGCAATTTGGAAACCGATTTCGAAAGCAGGCAATTTCGGATTCATGCGCGCGCAGAGGAAACATATCACAAGCTTGACCCCGAGTTTCGAAAGATCCTGGAAGGCTACGCCGCAGGATTCAATTACTACATCGAACTCCGTCGCGAGAATCTGCCGAACTGGGTTCAACCGCTGACTCCCCACGACGTCGCCGCGCACGGGATGGCGGGAGTCATGCGCTTCGCGTTCGATCGGGGCGGGATCATCGGAGCCTTTTTGCGAAAGCAAAAGAAGGAAGCTGCCGGTTTGCTTGACGACAATCCAGCCGAACATGAAGTCGGATCCAACATGTGGGCCTTCAGCCCGGAGCGGACGAAATCAGGCAAAACCATCCTGATGGGCAACCCGCACCAGCCGTGGGCCGAAGTTTCAACCTATTATGAAGCCCACGTGACAGTGCCCGGAAAACTGAATTTTTATGGTTCAACTTTTGTCGGGCGCCCGATCCTTACTTCCGGATTCAACGAAAATCTCGGTTGGTCCCACACGGTAAATTATCCAGACCTCGAAGAGATTTATGAAGTCGATCTCGATCCGCACCGCCCCGATCATTACCTCTTTGACGGAGGCTCTGTTGCCATGCAGGGCGAGGAAGTCACGATCGAATACAAGGAAAACGACGCCCTCAAAACCGAAACGCGGACTTTCTGGCATACGCCGCTTGGGCCCGTGATTCTGCGAACCGCGGAGAAGATCTACGTGCTTCGTTCAGCCTGCTATGACGAATACCGCTCCTACGAACAATGGTATCGGATGAGCAAGGCGAAGGATTTCAAGGGGTTTCGCGGCACACTCGATATGTTGGCCGTGCCGATGTTCAACATTTGTTACGCCGATCGCGACGGGAACATTTTCTACGTATGGAACGGCATGGTTCCCAGGTTTCCCCACCCCGCCCACACGTCTGAGGCCGTGCACGCGACAAAATCCTCGGAACTCTGGACGGAGTTTCATCCCGTCGCCGACCTGCCGCAGCTTTTCAACCCCAAAGGCGGTTACGTGCAGAACTGCAATGACCCTCCCTACTTCACGAATCTGAACGAAGTGATCGACTGGAAGAAGTTTCCGGATTATTTCGGCCCCGCCCGGCTCGGCCTTCGCACCCAGCACAGCCTCACCCTTGTGGATAATGCAAAAAAGTTCAGCCTTGAAGAAGTTCGTGACATGAAATTCAGCCCGCGCATGCTGCTCGCGGATCGGGTGAAGGACGACCTCATCGATGCCCTTCTCGCGTCCAACCCGAATGAAGAAGTGAAGAAAGCGGCGCAGCTATTGAAGGAATGGGACAACACGGCTTCGGCTGAAAGCCGCGGAAGCACGCTCTTCGCGACGTGGTGGCAACGGTTTGGAATGCAGCCTGCCGGAGCATCAGATGCATACGAAGCGCCATGGGTACCGGAAAAACCAATGGAAACGCCACATGGAATTGGGAACAAGCCGCGCGCGGTCGAAACTTTTCTTCGGGCAATGGAGGAAACGCAAAAGGCCTACGGAAGCTGGGACGTGAAATGGGGTGACGCCCACCGTGTGCGCCGGGGCTCGGTCGACGTACCGGTTAGCGGAGGCAGCGGCTTCATGGGCTGTTTCCGCGTCCTCGATTTCAAAAAGGCCGACGACGGCAAGCAGGTCGTCAGCGGCGGCGATAGCTGGATTTTTACGGTCGAATTCGATGACCCGCCCAAGGCGTATTCCGTAGTTGGATATAGCCAAAGCGAAGTTGAAACTTCACCTTATTTCAACGATCAGACTCCCCTCTACGCGAATAACCAAATGAAGAAGGTGGCGTTTACCGAAGGTGAGATTAAGGAGCAGCTTGTTAAGAGCTATCACCCCGGAAGCGAGATCCAATGAACAGACAAGAATTATTGTCCAGCCGATCATCCCAACGAACGAAATATTCCAATCATGCCAAAGACCATCACTCTCTTACCCCTCCTCGGCGCGGCGTTGCTTGCGTTTTGGCCCGGCAGGCTTCGCGCGGCTAATACCGTCGTGTACGAAGGCCGGAGTGGGCCGGGCGCCGGAAAGCACATCGTTTTCCTGGCGGGGGACGAAGAATATCGATCAGAAGAAAGCTTGGTACAGATGGCCAGAATTTTGGCCTTCCGTCACGGCTTCAAATGTACGGTCCTTTTCTCCCTCGATGAAACGGACGGCACGATCAATCCGAACGCTTCGAGCAACTTGACCGGCGCCGAGGCCCTCGATCACGCGGACGCCATCTTCATGATGCTGCGATTTCGCCAGTGGCCCGATACGACGATGAAGCACTTCGTTGACGCGTACCTTGCCGGTAAGCCCATCATCGCTCTGCGCACGAGTACGCACGCCTTTCAATATCCGACCGCCAGCGATTCCATATACGCCCGATACTCGCATAACAGCAAGGTTTGGCCGGGCGGCTTCGGTCGTCAGGTCCTCGGCGAAACCTGGGTCAGTCACCTGGGAACGAATCACAAGGAAGCCACGCGCGGCGTGATTGATCCTTTGGCAAAGGATGACCCGATTTTACGCGGCGTCGGAACGATCTTCGCCGAATCCGGTGCATACAAGGTCAATCCGCAACCCGATTCCACGGTCCTGCTGCGGGCCGAAGTTTTAGCGGGAACGACGCCCGACGCGCCGCTCGAAGCCACAGGCAAGAACAACCCCATGCAACCGCTGGCGTGGCATCGCGTTCATACGAACGAAGCCGGAAAAACTAATCGAGTTTTCTGCACCACGATGGGAGCCGCCGCCGATTTGCGCGACGAAAGCCTGCGTCGCCTTCTCGTCAATGCCGTCTATTGGGGGTTCGGAATGGAAGTCCCCGCGAAAGCCGATGTGCAACTCGTGGGAGACTTTCGGCCGACGGAATATGGCTTCAACACATTTCGAAAAGGCATTAAGCCCGACGACTTCGCGTTGCCTGCGGATGCGAAATGACTGGAGGGGACCCAATTTTACCAAATGGACTTTCAGAAATACGCTGGGTTTTCTCCCGGAAACAACTAAAATTGTACTGATCCGATGTCGGAATTAAGCAGAGCGAAGTGAGAAAAGCTGATGCCTCCGAACCGCAATCACCTCGTCACGAAGCTTTTTCTTTCCCTGTTCATGCTGCACCTTTCACCCTGCGCATCCGCGCAGTGGACCGAGCAGTCCCCCATTCTTCAAGGCCCAGATGAGGCAAACAATGCCTACTTCGGCGACTCCGTCGCCATGGATGGCAACGTGGCCGTGGTCGGAGCTTGGTTGCATCCGTCCGGCGGATCGCGGCGCGGTCAAGTTTACATCTACCGGTACAATGGCGCGTCATGGGTAGAAGAGCAAATTCTCCAAGCCTCCGATGAGGTGGATGACGCCAACTTCGGCATGTCCGTTGCCGTGAATGGGAACGTGGTAGTGGTCGGAGCCTGGTTGCATCCGTCCGGGGGATCCTATCGCGGTCAAGCTTACGTCTATCGATACAACGGAACAACGTGGACGGAGGAACAAATCCTTCAAGCCTCGGATGAGGCGACCAACGCCAACTTCGGCGTCTCTGTCAGCGTCACTGGCAACGTAGCCGTGGTTGGGGCTTTTTTTCATCCCTCCGGCGGAATGCACCGTGGCCAGGCTTACGTTTACCGATACAACGGCTCGACGTGGCCGGAGGAGCAAATCCTTCAAGCCTCCGATGAGGTAGATGATGCTTACTTCGGCAACGCCGTCGCCGCGAGTGGCAACGTGGCCGTAATCGGGGCTTATGCTCATCCCTCAGGCGGAATGAGGCGCGGCCAGGCTTATGTATTTCGATACAACGGTGCAACCTGGTCACAGGAGCAAGTGCTCGAAGCCTCCGATGAGGTGAATGCTGCTTACTTCGGCAATGCTATAGCCGTCGGTGGGAACGTCGTCATGGTCGGAGCCTATCAGCACTCTTCAGGCGGAACTATGCGCGGCCAGGCTTACATTTACAGATACAACGGCGCGACCTGGCCCGAGGAGCAAATCCTTGAAGCCTCCGATGAGGTGAATACGGCTTACTTCGGAAACTCATTAGCCTTCAATAGAAGCGTTGCCCTGGTGGGAGCTGCTCTGCATTCCTCCGGCGGAACTACGCGCGGTCAAGCTTACGTTTACAGATACAACGGCGCGACTTGGCTCGAGGAGCAAATCCTCCAAGCCTCCGATGAGGCGGATAAAGCGCAATTCGGCTTCTCGATTGCCGTGAATAGCAGGGTGTGCCTGGTGGGGGCTAACAATCATCACTCGGGCGGAAATGCTCGCGGCCAAGCCTATCTATTCACCTTTGGGTCCCTCGCGACTCCCACCCCGCAGGCTTCCCCAAGCCCCTGGCAAACCTCCACACCGACACCCACCTCCTCAAGAATGCCCGGCCCTTCGCCAACTGCGAGCTCGGTGCAGCCCACCTTCTCGCCGACGGGCACCACCACGCATAGTGCGTCCCCGGCCCCCAACTCCGTGAATGATTGGGTTGCATATGAGTAGTCCCAGTGCCTCGATCAAGCACAGCTCCTTCTCCGTGGAATGAGTCCAGAAATTCCGATCGAACAAAGAACCGCCGAATGCCCCGGCGAGGTGGATGACTTCAGAGCGTTTGAACCGGGCTTCCTCGCACCACTCGCAGAAATCCGCGCCCGAATCAACGACGGCATCACCGAATTCAATGAGCATGTTCATCGACAGGAGCAGACGGAAATCACCCTCACGGCGCATCTGATGCAGAGTAAATCCCGCCGGAAATCCCCGACCCGGCCTTACCGGAGGTTCCTCTTGCTCCCGTTCGGACCTCTCCTTATGCTGCGAACTCCATCACGACGATTTCGGAGGTCCTGATCATGATCAACAGCAAGCCATTCACCAGTCTGACCAACAAAATAATCATGGCTCTCGTATTCTGCGTGCGCCTGCCGCTCGTGACGATCGCGGCACAACCCATTCCCGAAACCGAAGCCAACGTGCTTACCGAGATTTCCTTCACGGCCAGCACCGCCCATCGCGACCCATTCAATGATCTCACACTCGACGTAATATTTACCGATCCCGGCGGAACAGAATCGCGCGTGCCCGCCTTCTGGGCGGGAGAAAAAGTATGGAAGGTGCGCTATGCCTCGCCAGTCTTGGGATTGCACTCTTTCCGAAGCGATTGTTCGGACCCGACCGACACAGGACTTCATGGCATCACCGGAAAAATTGAAGTGAAGCCCTATACCGGCCAAAACCCGCTACTCCTGCACGGTCCGTTGCGAGTCGCTACCGACAAGCGGCACATCGAGCATGCTGACGGCGCCCCTTTTTTCTGGCTGGGCGACACTTGGTGGATGGGCCTTTGCCACCGACTCGAGTGGCCCAATGAGTTTCAAAGACTCGCCGCCGACCGGAAGGAAAAGGGCTTCAATGTCATTCAAATTGTTGCCGGCCTCTACCCCGACATGCCTCCGTTCGATCCGCGCGGCGCGAACGAAGCGGGCTTTCCTTGGGAACCGGACTTCGCCCGCATTCGTCCCCAGTACTTCGACGCAGTCGATCGCCGCCTCAACTACCTCGTCGAATCCGGTCTCGCCCCTTGCATCGTCGGCGCGTGGGGGTACTTCATTCCTTTGATGGGCGTCGAAAAGGCAAATCAACACTGGCGATACCTGGTCGCCCGATACGGTGCATTACCCGCCGTCTGGTGCGTCGCGGGCGAAGCCAACCTGCCTTATTACCTTGCCAAAGGTTTCCCCTACGACGACCGTGAACAGGTCAAAAGCTGGACTGAAGTGGCGCGTTACCTTCGCAAGCTTGATCCCTATCACCATCTCATCACGATTCACCCCACCGGCATTGGCCGCCTCAGTTCCCGCAACGCGATTGACGACATCGCGCTTCTCGATATCGACATGCTCCAAACTCCCCATGCCCAACATGAGGCGGTCAAACCCACCGTCCTCACCGTCCGCGAGTCTTACGCGGACAAGCCCATCATGCCGGTCATCAATGGCGAGCCTTGTTACGAGATGCTTCTCGACAAGATTCCCGCCCGATGGCCTCGAGCGATGTTTTGGATCTGTATGCTGAACGGCGCCGCCGGCCATACCTACGGTGCGAACGGCATCTGGCAGTGCAACCGGCCCGGCCAGCCGCACGGCCCATCCCCCAACGGCGCGGCGGGCGGTGTTGGCTATGGCACCATCACGTGGGAGGAGGCCATGAATCTTCCCGGTTCGAGCCAGGTCGCGCTCGGGAAAAAGTTGCTCGAGCAATACCCCTGGCAACGCTTTACGCCGCATCCGGAGTGGGCAGCATTCGAGGACGGGTCATCGGGAAAACCCGACCATCCTCACGCCGCCGGCATCGGCGACTCAGTGCGAATCATCTGGGTCCCGCGCCCCGAGCCAATTATCGCGCGCGATCTTGAATCAAAGGTCGTCTGGAAGGCCACGCATTTCAATCCGATCAACGCGGAGCGGAAGGATTTGGGTGACGCAGAAGGCGATTTTGCCGGAGCATGGCGCTGCGATGCTCCCGAAGGCTGCACGGAAGATTGGATCCTGATCCTGGAAGCGAGAAAATGACCCTCCCCGCAATCCTTATTACAGCTTGAAACTCGAAGTTTAGCCTCTATGATAGGCGAAATGGAGTTGCGCGTCCTTCTCCGTAAGATCGCCGACTCGATAGTTTGAGGATTGATTCAGGAGAGGTGAAGTTATTCATGGGTAGTGTCGTCAAGAAGCGCCGTAAGAAAATTCGCAAGCACAAGTACAAGAAACTCCTCAAGCGCATGCGCCACCAGCGACAATAAATTCGCTACGCGACTGCATCCTGCTGAATTCCCTTTGACGAGACCGTCCCTGCGCCAATTCACCCCCGTTACGAGCCGGGCGGTCTGGGAGTTCGAACGGGCGGCGCTTGCGAATCGCCGCATCCTCGCTTAAAATTCACCGGATAGCCGCCAGAAGTCGGAAGGGCGGTGGAGAGGTTTTGTTGCAGGATGATCACGGAGTACGACAGCGTCGTCGGAATTGATCTGGGGACTACCTATTCGGCAATTGCGCATGTCGATCCGGGGGGCCATCCTCAGATCATTCCCAACATGGAGAACGATCGCGTTACTCCCTCCGTGGTGAGCATTCAGGGGGACAGGGTCATCGTTGGGCGAATCGCCAAGGAAATCGCCGTCACCAACCCCGAAAATACAACGCAATTTATCAAAACCCACATGGGTCGCCGCCGAAAGAAGTTCGTCCTCGGGGAGGAGGAATGGACCCCTGAGGAAATCTCCGCCATGATCCTGCGCAAGGTGACGCAGGACGCGGAAATGAATCTTGGGGGGAACCGCAAGATCGTCAACGCGGTGATCACCGTCCCCGCTTTCTTTACCGAGCAGCAGCGAAAATCCACGGAGGATGCCGGGCAGATCGCGGGGCTGAACGTCCTCAGCATCATCAACGAGCCGACGGCCGCGGCTCTCGCCTACGGGTTCCATCAACTGGGCCGTGATCAAACGATCCTGGTCTACGATCTCGGCGGGGGGACGTTTGATGTCACGATCATGCGCATCGAGGGGCACATCGTCCGCATGCTCGCCACCGATGGCGACGTGCAGCTCGGCGGAAAAGATTGGGATCAGCGGATTATCGATCACATTGCTGAGGAGTTCCTCACCCATCATGGAATCGATCCTCGCGACAATGTGGAAAGTTACCAGGAGCTTCTGACCCACGCGGAGCAGGCAAAGGTTCGCCTCTCAAAGCTGCATGAGACGCGCCTGATGGCGAATTGCAATGGGGTTCGCCATGCCGTCACCCTGAACCGGGCCCTGTTCGAAGAGTTGACGCACGACCTGTTGGCCCAGACGGAAACCACCCTGCGGCTGACGGTCGAGGAAGCCGGTCTGGATTTCAAGGACGTTGACGAATGCCTGTTGGTTGGCGGTTCGACTCGCATGCCGGGCGTGCACTCGATGTTCAATCGAATCATCGGGAAAGTCCCGCGTCATATTTTGAACCCTGACGAGTGCGTCGCGCAGGGAGCCGCGATCCATGCCGTCATGACCCAGCTCGACCGCATTGAGATGGGCGAAGATTTCGCTCCCCCTAACATCCCCCCCGACACGCTTGAAAAGTTCCGCACGATGGAGGAACGGCTGATCAATGCACACACTTTGGGGATCAAGGCCCTTCATCCCGATGGTCGTACCGTCGTTGCGCCCCTGATCCCGCGCCTGAGCAACGTGCCCTGCCGCGAGGTCCGTCAATTCCAAACTTCGCGCCGGGGGCAGGAAATGGTGCGAATCGCCGTCATGGAGGGGGAAAGCACGAACCCGGACGCCTGCATGGAGATTGGCACATGCTTCGTGAACGGCCTTCCGAGGGACCTCGCGCAGGGAACACCCATCGAAGTTCTTTTTGAATACACCCGGGACAGCCGGCTCAATGTTTCTGCAACCCTCCCGACGATCCAGCAGATGGCGAAAACCGATATTCAACGCGCAGCGGGCCTCACCCCCGATGAAATCGAGGTCGCGCGCCATCGCATCGCGGAGCTCCGAATCGAATAGTGGCCAGCGATAATCTTCTCGTCGAGATCAGCCCCCCTTTGCTCGAAGCCCTGGATATTCCCGGCGAGTCGGGGTCGCTTACCTATTTTTCCCTCCTCGGGATTGATGCGGACAATCCCAATCCGTTGCTGATCGACCGAGCCGTGATGGGGCGCTCCAGGGTGCTGCGAGCCTGGCAAAACTCCCCCCAGCATGGCGCTGAAGTCATCAAACTCCTCCCCATGCTCCATCGCATCGCCGCCGTTCTAAAGGACCCCGTCCGACGCGATGCCTACCAGAAGGAAATCGACCGCCGACTCAAGGGAGAGGAAGTCGATGCGCTGGCCGAATTCCAGGATATGACCCGGGCCGCCTTGGTTGACGGCACCATCGACCGCGCTTCCAAAGCGGAACTTCTCCGATACGCCTCCGAGCACAACATTGCGATGAACGAGGCCGGGCGTATTTTGAACGAGTTCACGGCAGTAGCGACGCGCAAGCGAAAGTCGGCGGACGAAGCCGAGAGAGCCTGGGAGTTTTCACTCACCGAAAAACATATCGGACAGGATGCCTTCCGCTGGGCCGTCGACAAGATGCTCGAGCGGGGCGCGCTGAATCCCGATTCCTCCCAGCGAATGATCGAAGATGCAGAAAAGTTTTCGGTCACGGAGCGTGAGGCCGAGCAAATTGTGATGGTGGTTGCCGCGAAGGGTTTTCGCGAAATGGTCGAGCAGGTCGCGCGCGGCGGAGTTTTGAACAACAACCAGGCGCGTCTCCTCATGCCAAAGGCTGCCGCTCTCGGGCTCGACGCCAATCAGGCTTACTCCATTCTGTCGGACTACACGTTTACCGGAGCCTCTCAGGAAGATCTTTCCAAGCTTGAATTGAGCTCCCCCGGATTTGAGGCCTCGGAAATCGGCACGTTGCTCGCCAAGCAAAAGACGGTTCACTACCTTCGCCGACGGGATAAGTTCCTGCGGATACTCAGCCCTCTTACATCCGGCTCCCTCCCCATCTTTATCTTGGTTTGCGCGGGTGCGGGAGGAATCGGTTACTTCGGCTACATGTTCCTCCCCGGTCCACGGATTTCCCGCCCGGCGGCCACTGCGTCGCCGACAACTGCCGGAATTAACCCGGCTGAAAGCGGACGACCAAATCCGATTGCCAAGCCAACCTATGTTCCCGCAACCCCCGTTGCGCGCGTGCTGGCGGGCAGCTCTGAGCCTGACCCGGACTCGGGCCTTCTTGAAATCGCACCGGAGCAACCTGACGATCCCGGCGCGTTTGAAGTTAAGATCACGGAAGTTACATGCTCTGAGTACAAGGAATTCCTCCTCGCGACCTTGCACACAAATCGTCCCGATGGGTGGGGCGTCGATTATAGCTACCCGGATGGAAGCGACAATCTTCCGGTCACGGGAATTCGATGGGAGGATGCGACTGCCTACTGCAAATGGGTCGCCGTCAAGATGGAAGTCCGTCCCGAAACAGTGCGTCTTCCCACGGTTGCGGAATACAAGCGGCTGCTCCGGGGCTCGGTTCCGGGCGGAAAGGCCACCAGCGAGAAGAACTTCTGGCTCACTTCAGGTTTAAATTACCTTAAGGACCTTACCCCGGCAAAGACTCACGCCAAGCTTGACACCCTCCTGTTTTCCGGCGGACAGGTTTACGACCTCATGACCAACGCGGCGGAATGGGGACGAACTGAAAATTTGGGTCAATATGCGGTGCTCGGCGGAGACTTCCATTTGCGCGATCTGAACTTCAATCTTTGGTCGCCCCGATTTATGGATCCGCACGTGGGCTACCCGGAGGTTGGGTTTCGTTTCGTAATCTCGAATTCGACAGGTTGATGCTTGTGCGCGTCCGCATGCGAGCCAATCAGTTTTAAAAAGCTTGCTGGGCCGCGTTCCGCTGGTTGCTAATGCTTGATGCCATATTCCTGCATCTTTTTTCGCAGGGTATTGCGATGAATATCCAAAATCTCGGCGGCGCGAACCTTGTTGCCGTCCGCGTGTCGCAGCGCGCGAATGATGGCGCGCTTTTCAACCTCGGCCAGCGTTGACGGGGTCGAACGAAGATCGTGTTGGGTGATCCCCTCGATGTGAATCGAGCTGTGCCCCGTCTGGGTGGCGGTCGTCGTGTCAGGCTCGTTGGCCGTGGAATGAATCTGAAAGTGCGCGGATTCCAAACGGCCGGAATCCGAAAGAATCAACGCCCGTTCCAAGCTCTGAAGCAACTCCCGCACGTTTCCCGGCCAACGGTAATTCTCAAGTTGAACCCAGGTCAGGTCGTCCACTCCCAGGTACGGCTTCCCCAACCGCGCCGCAATCTCGTTGGCAAAATGTTCAACGATCAGGCGGATATCCTCCCGTCGTCTGCGAAGGGGAGGCAGCGGGATCGCCAGAACATTCAGCCGGTAAAAAAGATCCTGCCGGAACTTGCCCTGCGTGACCGCTTCTTCGAGGTTGCGGTTGGTCGCCGTGAGAATCCGCACGTCGGTTTGAATCGGACGAACCCCACCCACCCGATAAAAAATTCGCTCTTCCAGAAATCGCAGCAACTTCGGCTGAAGGTTGATTTCGAGTTCGCCAATCTCATCGAGAAACAATGTGCCCCCATCGGCCATCTCGATCTTTCCCCGCTTCATGCGGTCCGCCCCCGTAAAAGCCCCCTTTTCATATCCGAAAAGCTCGCTCTCCATGAGGGCGCCCGGAATCGCGGCGCAGTTGATCGCGATGAACGGTCCTCCCGTCCGCGTGCTCTTGTCATGAATCGCACGCGCGACAAGTTCCTTCCCGGTACCGGTTTCACCGGTGAGCAAAACGGTCGAATCGTTCGGAGCCACCTTTTCAATTTGATCGCGGACTCGTTGAATCTCGGGGGATGTTCCCAAGACATTGCGCGCCGCCCCCTGCCGATCCTCTCCAAGTTGATCGATGCGGATGGCCTGGCGAATCGGCCCCGAGACAAGACGCGAGAGTGCCTGCAAAAATGAAATGTCCTTCAGAACGTAATCGCTTCCTTCGGGTCGCTCGAGGTGAATCGCTCCATAGGGATTCTCGCGTTCGAACATCGGGACGATCATCGCCTTTCGAGGCCGCCGGCTTGTTCTCGATTCCGCCGAGGTAAAGAATGAAGCCGTAAGCACGGCCTTGCCTTCCTCCAGCACCATCTGAATGGCGTCGCGATTAATGTGCAGTTCGTCACCCTGCGCGAAGGCCGTCAGCGGAGCAATTTCCCCCGTCCGCCCGCGCATGAGAATGCTCCCCGCCGTTGCGCCGAAAAGCTCGACCAGGTGGCCCAGAATTTTCTTCAGCAGATCGGGCAATTCGGAGGAAGCCGTCTCGAAAATTTGGGCGAGTTTAAGAATCAGCGCGGTGGCTTCCCCGCTCTCGCCTTCGGGCGCCGGCGAGCGATCGACGACGCGCATCGTCTCGTCCTGCTCGGGGTTCAGGTGGATCAGCGTATTCGTGAACCGCGCGGTCTTCAGTTCCTGCGGCGCCTCAAAAACCAGCACGGTTTCGCCGACCCGGATTTGATCTCCACGCCTCAGGCGGTAATCGATCTCGCGTCGATCGTTGATTAAAACTCCGTTCTTGCTGCCCAGATCGCTGACGACAAAGGACGAGGCGTTGCGTTCGATCTGAACGTGATAACGGGAAACGAGATTATCGGGAAGGACGATGTCATTATCCGGCGCGCGCCCGACCTTGGTGATCTGGCCGAGAGGGAAACGTCTTCCCACGTGATGGCCTGAGGTGGCGAGTAAGCTGCTCATCCGAAAATCTGATCGCGACGTCGTTGATTGTATTCCAACTTTTGCTCGAGCGTCATGGTCCCGAAATCGGGCTCCGCGACAGGGCCGTCCGCCGATGCGGGCGCCTGACCGCTCGGCTGGCTCTCCACTGCGCAATAGGGAAGATCGGGAACAAGCACGCAGGCAGTGGATTGTTCATCCCCCGCGAGGAGATCGACGGTTGGAAGCAAGTCCTCCTTCAGCGCCCGTCGCGGTTTAATCCCCAGTCCCTGAAGCACGCCGTGATAGGCCCGCACGGCCTCGCCCGGATCAACCTCCCCTTGCGCGACTAACGAGAGCAGTTTGATAAACGCCGTCTGATGCTCCGCCTGATTAATTTTGCGGCCGAACAACGCGGCGCGCGCCCCATATTTTTTGGCCTGATAAAGTAGATCGAAGGCATCAAACGTTGTTCCCGCGGCCCCGCCCAAAACGCCGACGATCATGTGCGGATCGTAATGAACAAGTTCCTCCATGAAGCGCCCGCCATGGAAAACTGTCTTAAGAAAAACGGGCCGCGAACGGCGCGGAACGGCCGCGAGCGTGCGTATAATGAGGTCGTTGATAAAGCGGCCCAGCTTCTCCGGTTCAATCGCTTTGGGCATATTCGGATTAAACACTTCGAGAAAATGCCGGAACCCTGCCTTCTCCGCTTCCAATCGAAACGCCTTGTACGCTTCGAGCGTCTGGAGGTCCCGCTCCAGTTCATTGTTAAAGGTTACAGAGTAAAGTCCCAGGTTCGGACCGGTTTGCCGCTCGGCATCGGTGCACTGCACTTTCCCGCACTGAATTTGCTCGAGCGTCGCGCTACGAAACGGGCGCGAAGGAACCTTGGGATAAACCCCGCCGGTGACGACATGAATGTCGGTCGTATCATTCGCCCGGACGGCGGGGGTCACGTTGCTGTTTTCGTAGATCCGTTCCTCGATGCACAGCTTCTCGCTGTTGCTGTTCGAGGTGAGCATGATATCAACGATGCCCTGTCGAACGATGGCCCGGATTTGATTTCTAAAATCTTCTATGGAGCGGTAGGGAAAATTGGAATCCGGAGCTTCATGCGAGGTGTATCTTCCCGGCGCCGAGACCCCAAAGGCCATGTCCTGGTCCTTCGCGTCGCAAAGGATGAACGCCTTCGAGCCCGACGGATCGGCGTGGATGGACGCCAGCTTCTGATCAAGCGATTTTTCCATGGAGGATAACTTTTCGATTCTTATATGTCCCAGTTTGAAGCACGAGAAACACAGTCATGCCTAAATTATATTGTTCTGAAAGGTGGCTCAAGAGCTAAAATCCTGTCTCTTGGATGAGTCGTGCGAAAGGCGTTCTCCGAGCGGCGAGGCTCCGGCGATCGAGGTGGCGCCCCACTTTCAACGGCCCTGCGTGGAAGCTTGAATTCTCTTATGACACAAATCGTCTCGACATCTCAGTCCGGTAGGGAATTGCCGTTGATCCAGACCGCAGTTCCGGGTCCGAAATCACTCGAGCTCGCGGAAAGACTGAAACGGGTTGAATCACCGGATACGACTTTTTTTTCACCCGAATTTCCCATTTTCTGGGAGTCTGCCCTAGGCTCAACGATCACCGATGTCGATGGCAATCGATATGTTGATTTCAACGCAGGTTTCGGAGTTGCATCAGTCGGGCATCGGCATCCGGAAGTTGTTCGAGCCATTCAAGAGCAATCCAAGCACCTGATACACGGAATGGGGGACGTGCACCCGACTGAGATAAAAGTTCAGCTCGCGGAAGAGATTGTTCGGGATGCTCCGGAAGGCCATCGGTGGAAGGTGATCTTTGGGACTTCGGGCGCGGATGCCGTCGAAGCCGCGCTGAAGACCGCGGCGATTGCGACGGGACGGCCAGGCGTTATTGCGTTTGAAGGCGGCTATCATGGCTTGACGATGGGAACTCTTCGCGTGACGAGCGGGGAGAAGTTTCGTTCGGGACTCGAGGAACTCATCTCGGAGACTGTCGTTCGTTTTCCGTACCCGGCGGCGGACGGAGAATCCGGCAATGGCGCTTATACGAGAGAGATAATCGGCGCGATTGGGAAGCTTCTTCAATCTCCAACGGGCCCAGGGAAACGAATCGGCGCGATGCTGATCGAACCGATTCTAGGGAGGGGTGGAATTGTTGTGCCTCCCGTTGGGTTTCTTGGCACGCTGCGCTGGCTCTGCAATGAGCACAATCTTCTCCTGATCTTTGATGAGGTGTATACGGGTTTTGGCCGTACAGGAAATCGGTTTGCATGCAATCACGAGGGGGATGTTCCAGACCTGATCGCGGCGGGAAAATCGTTGGGTGGCGGGATGCCGATTTCCGTTTGTATTGGCAAGGCTGAAATCATCGACTCGTGGGGGGTGAGTTCAGGCGAGGCGCGGCATACATCGACTTTTCTCGGACACCCCCTGGCTTGCGCGTCGGCCTTGGCGACTCTGCGCGTCATTAAAAAGGAACTGCTCCTTGAAGCCGCTCAGACCAAAGGGAGGATGTTAAAGGAGATGCTCGTGAGCATGCTCGCGGGGAATGCGTGTGTCAGCTCCATTCGCGGACGCGGAATGATGATCGGGATAGAAATTGTCGATCCTTCGACGCGCGAGCCCGATTCTTTGCGAGCATGGTCGGTCGTGGTGGATTCGCTGAAGCGAGGGGTGATTCTCATACCCGCCGGACCGAAAGGAAACGTGCTTTCCATCACTCCTCCGCTTACAATCTCCACTGAACAGATGGAATTTGGAGCCAACGTTATCGCGGAAGCGCTGGATGGAGTTCGAATGGGAAAGCAAACATCTTGAAAACTGTCGAATTCCAGTTCTTGATAAAGCGTATTGAAGGCTGATTGCTGATGAACCGCTCCAGTTCCGCACTTCGATTCCGATCCATTCAATCCGCTGCGTTAATGCGCCGGGCGCCATTCGCTTTTCTCCCCTGCGCCACAATCTGGTTTTTTGCCCTGATCTCCTTGGGCTTTCCCCAATCTGGCGACTACTTATTGATGAACAAGGCCAAGGCCTTCGTCGAGCAGATGGAAACCGGGGCCTATGGGAACGCGGCGGCCTCCTTCGATTCGACCATGAAGGCCGTCATGCCGCCTTCGAAGATCGGCGAGATTTGGCGTGCGACCGAAGCTCGGTACGGCCCCTTTCAAAAAATGCAGCGGATTCGAATTGAAAAAGTGTCGGGCTACGACGTTGTTTTTCTCACGACCGATTTCGAAAAAATGAGCCTCGACATCAAGGTCGTCTTCAACCAAAAGGGCGAAATCGCCGGGCTCTTTTTCGTCCCTGCAAGTTCCGCCGATACCTTTCAACCTCCTTCTTATGCCGACGCGGACGCGTTCAGCGAGGAGGATTATTCCGTAACCACGGGTGAATTCAAGCTGCCCGGCACGCTGGCAATTCCAAAAAGCAGCGAATCGAAAAGCATTGTTTTGCTGATTGCCGGGTCGGGCCCGAACGATCGCGACGAAACGATCGGACCGAACAAGCCGCTCCGCGACATCGCGTGGGGACTGGGCTCACGCGGGATCGCCAGCCTGCGCTACGATAAGCGCACGAAGATTTATGGCGGTCGGCTGGATACGAAGCAACTCACCTATAAAGAGGAGGTTGTGGACGACGCGATTTCAGCGATCCACCAGTTACGCAAGGACAACCGATTCGACCGTGGGCGCGTCTTCCTTCTTGGCCACAGTCTTGGCGGCCAGCTCGTGCCCGCGATTGTCGCCCGCGCGCGATCTTCCTTTCTCGGGCCAGAGAAAACTCCATCCCTGACCTTCATTCCGCTCATCAGTTCCCTCCCGATTCCAACGTCGATCCCCCTTCCCGGAATGTTGCCCTTCACGAGCAACATCGATTTGGCTGGAGCGATCATTATGGCCGGCTCGACCCGTCAAATTGTTCCCGCGATGATCGACCAACTCAAACATATCGCAATGGAAGACGGGCAATTCTCGTCGCAGGAAAAAGGGATGATTGCAAAGTTCGAATCAGGCGTTGCCGCCATGAAGCAAAGCCGTGACGCGAGCCATCAGCCCGTAATGGGGCTGACTTGGAATTATCTTGAGGCTCTCAACGATTACGACTGCTTGAAGACGGCGCAGAAGTTCAAGCTTCCGCTGCTCATCGCCCAGGGGGAACGCGACTACCAGGTTCTGGCCGACCACGACTTTCAATCGTGGCGGGATGCGCTTTCCGAAAGGGAGGACGTCACGTTTAAGCTTTATCCCAATCTCAATCACTTGTTTATTGCAGGCGAAGGTACCTCCTATCCCGCGGAATACGAAAAGCCCGGCCATGTGTCGGAGGACTTTATCAACGACCTCTCGACGTGGATCGAGGAGATTGCACGCGACCGATAGTTCAAGCCAAAATGCGTCAGCCTTATTCCTCGCGCGGGCGCTTGCCTACTCTTTTTGAGACGTTTTCGTGAAGGCCAAATTCATGGATCTGCTCCTTCGCTATCTTCCGCGTAATTTGCTTTTGATTGTCGCCATCGCCGGGCTCAGCACGGAGCTTCCGGCCGAGTCTTCGAAGGATGGAGACTTTGAGTCTCTCGGAATTCCCGTCCGCAAAGCGGGGTTGATGGGATGCATCGTCGGCCCCAACGGACGCGGCGGAGAAGCCCTCTACTACAATTTCAACCAACTGAGCGGTGCGCTCTTTCTCGTGCAGGTGGATCCCGATACCGGCGAGTCCCGCCAATTTAATGCCCCGGAGGGACCGGGCGCCTGGGCGTTCATAGCGGGCCCGGACGAGAAGATTTATCTCGGCACGTGGAGCGGAGCCCTCATTCTGCGCTTCGATCCGAAGCAGCCGGAGCGTGGAATCGAAGTGGTCGGCAAACCATCGCCGACCGAGGATTACCTGTGGCAATTCGCTATTGGCAAAGACGGTTGGATCTACGCATGCACGTATCCCAATGCGAAGCTGGTGCGATTCAACCCGGCGACGTACCAGATGGAAGATCTTGGACGGATGAATGAGACCGAGATGTATGCTCGGAGCGTTGCCGTCGGCCCGAACGGAAAGGTCTATGTCGGGATCGGAACCACCAAGGGCGACTTGGTCGTGTTTGATCCGGCGACGCGTGAACATCGCAGCATCCTGCCGGCCGGACTCGAAGGCGCGAAGGGCTGGACGACCGTTGGCGTCTCGAGCCGCGCGGACGGCAACGCCTATGCCGAATTTGGATCGAACCTCATGCGGCTCGACGATGGAACGCCGGTCAAGGTTGAGAATGCCCCGGGAACCGCCCCGCTCAAATTCCGCGATGGCCGGGTCGTAACCGCTTTCGCCCGCGGAAGTTTCTCGTTGAAGGATCCGAAGAGTGGCGAGGTCGTCGAACGCAAATTCTCTTACGAGGGTGCCGGCGACCACATCTTTACCCTCGGGCTTGGCCCCAACGATTGCGTCTATGGAAGCACCGCGATGCCGTTGGAAGTCTTTCGCTACGATCCGAAGCTCGCCCGCAGCGAGCATCTGGGCGCAATGCCGGGGGGCGAGGTTTATTCAATTCTGGAACATGAGCAGAAGCTGTATCTGTGCTATTACGGCGGCGCGATCATGAATCTCTACGATCCCGCCAAGCCGTGGAATTGGGGCGCCGCGCCCGATTCAAACCCGTTTTCATTCGGAGGCATCGGCGATGGCCACCTTCGCCCGCGCGCGATGATTCGCGGCGCTGAAGGTTTAATTTTCGTGGGCAGCGAGCCCCCTTATGGAGAGCTTGGCGGGGCGCTTGCGGTCTGGGATCCCAAGCAGAATCGAACCGTCGAGAATTATCGGAATCTTGTCAAAAACCAGAGCATCGCTTCCCTCGCCTGGGACGCAAAGTCCGGACTTATCTTTGGTGGTAGCGGGAACTATGGCGGTGGTGGAACGAAGCCTTCCGAGAAGGAAGCGTTGTTTTTCGCGTTCGATCCCAGGAAGAAGGAAAAAGTATTTGAGGCCGCTTTGATTCCCGGGGCGCGCAATTATCCCGCGACAGTTGCCGCGGACGGTCGGGTCTATACAACTGTCGGGAACAAGCTTCTCACCATCGATTCGTTGTCGATGAAGAGTCTGGCGACGACTGAATTGCCGGGCACACAGCTCGATATTTCTCTGGCCATCTTAAACGGAGACCTTGTCGGTTTGACGGACAAGGCGGTGTATGTCTTCGATCCGTTAACTGGCAAGATCGTGCACACGGCCACCGCCCCTGTCCCGATCCATTGCGGTTTCGCCATCGTGAAAGACATGGTCTACTTCGGCTCGGGAACTCAATTGTGGCGAGTCAAATTGCGGGGGATCTGGGAGGGCGACAATCGTTGAATAGGAAACATCTCTTGATTCAAAAGTTGATTCACCTGTGCGTTATCGCCGCCTTGTCCTTGTTTACCGGCGTTGCCTTCGCTTCCGTAGACCCCGCTCGCGACGGCTGGAAAACAGCTGCGGCGCGCGAAGAAATCCAGCCCGAATTCAAGTTCAAGAGCGCTGAGGCAGGGAGTGACAAAAACACACTTTCGATCACGGCCGACGACCGCGAGGGCCTCGACGGCCATTGGTTCAAATCGTTTCCTGTGAAAGGCGGACAAAATTACAATTTTCACGCGCTTCGCCACCTCGAGACCGTGCCCTCGCCCGTCAGCCGCTATGCGCTGATTCGGATACTCTGGCGCGACGAAAAAGGCGACCCCGTCAAGCGGGATGCTATGGGGGCGACCAGCTATGCTCCGGGAAGACTCCCCGTGGCCGAGCCGGAATATCCCTATGATGGCACTCCCGGTCCAAACGGATGGACCGAAATATCGGGTTCGTACCGCGCGCCATCAAAAGCAACTCAGGCCATCGTGGAACTTCATTTGCGTTGGGCGCCCCGCGCAACGGCGGAGTGGACCGACATTTCCTTGGTTGAAACCGAACCGCCACCGCCTCGCAAAGTTCGCCTCGCAACGATCCATTACAATCCTCACGACGGCAAAACGCCGATGGACAACTGCAAGCAATTCGAGCCCCTGATCGCGGACGCCGCGCAACAGAAGGCCGATCTTGCGGTCCTTCCCGAGACCCTTACCGTATCCGGCAATGGCCTCACGTACGCCGAAGCCTCCGAACCGATTCCCGGCCCCTCAACTCAGTATTTTGGCGAGCTTGCCAAGCGCCACGGTATGCACCTGGTGGTCGGCCTGATCGAGCGCGATCGGCACTTGATCTATAATGTCGCCGTCTTGATCGGCCCCGACGGAGCCATCATCGGAAAATACCGGAAGGTCTCCCTCCCCCGCACGGAGATTGAATATGGCGTCACCCCTGGACACGAATATCCGGTCTTCGATACCAAATTCGGCAAAGTAGGCATGATGGTTTGTTACGATGGCTTCTTCCCCGAAGTCGCCCGCCAATTGAGTATTCATGGGGCGGAGATCATCGCGTTTCCGGTCGCCGGCTGCAACCCGATGCTGACCGCCGCGCGGGCCTGCGAAAATCATGTTTACGTGGTCAGCAGCACATACACGTCAACCTCAGATCACTGGATGATCTCCGCGATCTTCGATCAGGAAGGAAAAGTCCTCACCCAGGCAAAGGATTGGGGCACAGTCGCCGTGGCCGAGGTTGATCTCAACAAGCATCTGTATTGGTCAAGCTTGGGCGATTTCAAAGCGGAGATTCCACGCCATCGGCCCGTTTGGCAGCCCCAGTGAAGCTTATTCAGCTACTTTAGGCCGATCTCTTGGCTGTGGAACCGAAAAAGCCCGCCGCTTGATTAAATAGAGGCAACGAGTCACGCTAAGAAAAAACAGGCCCGCCAGAATCATGAAAACAAACGAAGAAGCGACAGAAAACCAGTAAGGCTTCCCCCCCCAGAACGCGCGTTCCTGCAACCACCAGAAATCGAAGTGATCCTGCTTGCTGACATCGAACCAGAGCGGCGGAACCGGTTCTTTGGGCGCATCCCACGGAACGTAATGATTCTCGATCACGAAAGGAATCGAACCGCGCGCCTCCGCCCTGGAACTCGCGGAACGAAGAAGATGCACGTTGAACCAGATGGCGTTCAGCCTGGGGTCCCAGACATTGTTTTCAATCGAGTAAATCGGGTGGTTGCCCAGAACGAAAGCGTGGGAAGTGTAGTTGAAGAGGATCGCGAGAATCTGAACGCCCAGCGAGAAGATTAGGACAACGGCGAGCGCGGCTTTGGGTAAGCGGTCTGCAACCGCGATTGGATTAATGGATTCCAGAAAACAACCGACCGGAAGAATCATGAATGGCACGAGGAAGTGAATTCTCCTTGGACCCCACGTTTCGTCGTTGAAGTGGCTCGATTGCGCGAAATACCACAACGCGACGAAGCCCAGGGAAAGGAAGATCGGTTTCATTCGCGGATATGAATCCAGAAAGAGTCGGTAGTATGGAATTCCAAGCAGGAGAATAGGATTGAAGACGAAAATACTCTTCCCCCAACCGAAGATGACGCCGAACAGCGAATGAAAAAAGTAGCGGACAGTTAATTCCTCCGAAACGTTGTAGCGCCCCGAGTGCAGCCAGCCCCCGTAGCGGAGGGAATTGCTAAAAAGCAGAAGAGCGAGCCCGCACGCGCCGACGACGAGGGCAAGAAGTGCATGGGACCGGACGCGCCTTCCGTCCGCGATCAAATCCCGCCGCATGATCCAAAGCATCGCAAGCGTAAAGGCAAGGCCGTGAATGAGACCGGTGACCTTCGTCAATGCCATCGCAACAATGGCCATCGCGAAAATGACGGCCCGGGCGGCTGACGGACTTCCGCAGTAACGGTAGAGAGCCCACGCTGACGCAACCGTCCACAGTGTCTGCGTATTCTCCATCCCAAACTTCGAGTAGGGCCAAAGCATGGTTCCGAATGCGAGAAAAAGCGCCAGAATGAACGCCGTACGGCGGTTTCGAAAAAGTTCGCGTGCAAAACCAAAGAATACAATACAGGTCAGCGTCGCTAGAGCAGGCTGGACAAAGGTAAACAGCAAATGTTGGAGGGAGATGAAACGGTTCGAGGGCGCCAGCTTGATGGCAGCCCACGCGGACGGCAGATAACCGGCAATGTCGAGAATGCCGCCGGGCGACGTGGTTTTCTCCCCTCCCCTCAACCAATAAAAGGCCTCGGCGATGTGGAGGCCCTCGTAGCCGAAATAAAGGCGCGACGAGGTCAGCGCATAGCCTGAAAAGATGATGGTCCCCAACAGCGTGACGAGTGTAAAATCATCGCGCTTTGTTGAGTCTGGCTTCATTTCGTCCGATTTTCAAAGCGCCCTGCGCTCAGGGGGCTGAACTAGGAGTAGACCATCGTGGGTGTGATTCCGAGCAGTCGAAGGTAGACGGTCAGGATGCCGCGGTGGTGGGCGGTGTGCTCGGCGTTCGCAGCAAAGATTTCGGCCCGTGGGACCTCCCCCAAAATTGGATTTGGTGAAAGAGGAGAGTTCAGCTCATTCTCAGTCTTGTTTTCCACAACGCGAGCGGCTTCGGCATAGGCGGCATTGAGACGCGCCAGCGCGTTCTCAAGGGAGATCTCGCGCTTGACTTCAGCGTTCATCTTCTCGAAGTCCATGTCAAATCCCGCCCCGAACGCGCCTTCGCAAAACCAGTTCAACGTATGGGCTACGTGGTTGATCTGCTGTGCGACCGTCATCATTTCGGGGGTTGGACGAAAATCGCCGTGCTCGGACTTGAAATCCTTGATTACGTTTTGCAGAAAATGGCGTTCCTGGCCGAGCTTGGCCGCAATTTGTTTACCTGTCATGTCCGCGAGTCTCCTTCCCGCATCGTACGGAGTGAATCGAACTCAAATCCCAGCTCATCAGCACTCTCTCGTGAATCTAGCGAAACCTGCAATCGATGTCACGGGGAAGCGCGATGGAGCTTATGGATTCTCATTTAGATGCCGATAAGAATCGTTGCGGGAATCAACATCCCTGGAAACGGACGAACCCCCATTCGAACGAAACATTGCATCCGGTAAAGGGTCATCATTAATGAAGAGATTTTTTCCGTTCGCTCTCCCTCTGCTGCTCGTCGTGTCGGCTTGCACGATGGTTTATAAGCCCGGCTCCACTTGGGAGGAATCCGTTTCGAAGAAGTCACGAAAGGATATTTTCCCCGATGACGTCAGGGGCTGCTGGGATTCCTTCAAGGATCAGAGGGTCGCGTGGGCCGGCTTGATCGAGGAACCGACGTTCGAGGATAAGGGAGGATCGCCTCGCCTCAACCTTGTGCTTGAACATCACTACTATGACTGGCTTGTGGACGGTGGCGGAGGTAGATATTGGCTTTCTCCCCGTGGTGAGGGACAGTTCAAGGCCTCCTGGCCCTTGAAGAAGGAATGGGACATTGCGGCCTTGAAGAGAATCGTAAATAAGGGTGATATGGTCATCGTCTATGGGAAACCGAAATCGACCGATCAAATGGTGATTGATCTCGGCACCGCGGACTACGTCCGGCTGATTCGCAAACCTCTGGTTCGGGCCGATGTTCTCGACTATGATCGCCGGGGTTCGGCGTGTATGCGCCGGTAGCCAATTAGTTTCAGGCTGAAACATTTTTCGTGCGCGAACTTCCCTTTCGGGAAAGCGGCCCGGGATGGGTGGTCAGGGAGGCTGGCTGAATATGCGTGAACAAAAGCTGAAAGCGTTGACGCGCCATCGGTGGCAGGTGGCCATCGGCCTCACCTTTTTGATGACGGCAATTTATTTCGGATTCATGCTGCTCGTCGCTTACCAGAAGGAATTCGTAAAAAGACAGATCGTTCCCGGATTAAGCTGGGGGGTTTTGCTGGGCGCAGGCGTCATTGTCGCGGCGTGGCTGCTCACGTTCATTTATGTGAAGTGGGCCAATCATTACGATCGGCTCGTCGAAAGTATTCGAAGCGGCGGAGAGTAAAAGAATCACATGAATCCAACAGCCAATGTCGCAGCGACGGCCGGTGAACAAGCGGCGAGTTCCATTAATGTGATGGCAGTCGTTTTTTTTGCGATATTCGTCTCGATCACCCTCGGGATCACCTACTGGGCGGCACGGCGAACCAAAACGACCGCGCAATTTTACGCGGCGGGCGGCGGAATCAGCGGATTTCAAAATGGACTCGCCCTCGCCGGAGACTACATGAGCGCAGCGAGCTTTCTTGGCATTGTCGGCATCGTCTCGCTCGAGGGTTTCGACGGTCTGATGTACTCAATCGGATTTCTGGTGGGTTGGCCTGTCGTGATGTTCATGATCGCGGAGCCCCTGCGGAATCTCGGCAAATACACATTCGCTGACGTGGTGGCTTTCCGATTGAATCAAAAGCCCGTGCGCGTCGCGGCTGCCGTGGGGACGCTTTCCGTCGTGTTGTTTTATCTGATCGCCCAGATGGTCGGAGCCGGAAACCTGATCCATCTTCTCTTTCACCTGGATTACACCGGGGCGGTGATCATCGTCGGCATCGTGATGCTGATCTATGTTCTGTTCGGAGGAATGGTTGCGACGACGTGGGTGCAGATCATCAAGGCTTTCCAGCACATTGGGATCCTAAGCTTAGAATTCCACGTGGACAAGTTGTCG
>JADMIO010022987.1_pt1 | contig 45454 bp, 22 predicted proteins | sample 8958161 | NCBI WGS metagenome assembly JADMIO01 (sample SAMN16585339, study PRJNA669376) | soil metagenome | isolation source: Crop rotation soil | place: USA: Cullars Rotation, Alabama | collected 2011
TCCGAGGTCCGCAACCGCCTGAGCTGACGTTTTGATCACGTAATAGCTGATGGATTGCGTCGAGCCGTCGTCGTAAGTAAGCGCGAGCCGCGCGCGACCCCACGTTTTGCCGCGCACTCTAAATACTTGCCAGTTTTGTGCGGTAACGCCTGCGTCTTTAAGCTCGAGTGCGCCCGCCGGATAGACATCAAACCTTGTGATCTTGCGTTGGTGCTTGACGAAGAGACGGCCGTCAATATCCACCGGCAAGATGTAACCCGGTATTCCGATCGCGACCGGACGGTTGTTCTGCGCAAGTGTCGTTTCAATGTTCCGAATCTCGTCTGACACGAGAAACTTCACGCCGTATGTTTTTGTCTCGCCTGGAATTAACGTAACTGATGTAGGTGGATTCCAGGGAACGACTCCGTGCCATTCATCATCAGCATATGCTTGCGTGTGGACCATCCACGCGAAAGTTCCTTCGAACGTTTGAGTTGGCCGCATTGGTTCGACGAGTAGTTGGTAACTCTCGAATGGTGTGTGGCCATCCGGGACCACGACGAGGGCTGGACCGGCGCCACTCAAACGGGTTACTTGCAAGTAGCCGCCATCTTGTCCGATGTAAGGATCAGAAAAGGAACAATTCTCGTGCGCTTCTTCGAGGCTACGTCCGGTGAGTATGTTGTTGAAGATCATGGGAATGCCGAGCGCGCCGAGTTGAACAGGTTGTGTTGTCTTGTTTTTGATTTCGAAGCGCAAGACGAGCCGGTTGTTTTCCACCAGCCATGAACGTGTGATTTGTAGTGGGATGTCGGAAGGCAGAGTGGGAGACAGATCAGCTGCGGCAAGAGTTGAGCCGGTTGCTAATGGCGTAACTGGCGCGCGCGATTCGGCAGTGTCGTACTTCTGCCATGATCCGGAAGTGCCAGTGCGCACGCGAAGGATTAGATCGCCAAGATGGTGAAAACGATCCGCGCTGCGTTGTGTTAGACGATCCGCAGGTGTGAAATCGAATCCCCGTGTGTTCTTCGGTTCGAGCGCGGCGACTGTTTGCGAGTCCTTAACTAATCTTAATTTGAAGTCAGGTGTTTCGAGATCCAGCGTTTGTGCGCTGGCAGCAAAAGGTAGCCACAAAAAGGCACAAAAAGTACAAATGAATTGATTTAGCTTTTTGTGCATTTTGTGAACACTATTCGCGGACTATGCGGATGCCATAGACAGTCGCGGTTTCGTTGCCGCCCGTCGATTGAAAACGCACCGTGACTTTCTGCTTGTCTTTAATAAGCGCCGCGGGGATCTTGTAATCAACATCGTAAAAGTGTGCTGTCGGACTACCAGGCGGGTAACGTTCGATCGTGCCCTCGCCGATCGTTTGTCCGTCCATCAGAATTTCAAACGTTCGCTTCGCACGTTCTTGAGTATTGAAAGTAGCGACGAGCGCCAGCGGCTTCGCCGGATCAACCGGCAACTCGTAAGAAAACCATTTCCTCGATCGCCTTCCGACACGACCCACCTCGCGATCCGGCGCCGATTCTTCACTCTTCAGATTAAAACTCTTTTCGTTCTCGGGGACGCCAGGAGACACAAAAGCCACTGTCGCCGCTTCCAACTTCAGTTGCCTTGCTCGTTCGGCTTTCAACTCTTCGATCTTTTTGGTCCAACTGTCGACTGTATCGAGATCCCAGTAGACGGAATAAGTGCGACGATGCAAACGGTAAAACGGAACAAAGTCAACCTCGCTCGTTTGTCCGTCTGTGCTGCGGCCCACGCCTACAGTTCGAAAGACACCAAGATTATCGGCCACCGGCTCTAACCATTCAGTCAATGGCTTATCTTCCGTGACCAGCGATGGAGATTCTGGTGATCCGCCGCGACGCTCTGGTCCAAGATCGGCGGCGAGCACCAGCGGTCCCCACATCAACGCTGCGCGACGGTTGTTGTCCGGCAAGCCTTCGATGCGTAGCGTCTTCGGTAGCACAAGCGAAACGCTATCGCCCGTTTTCCAGGTTCGTTTCAATTCGACGTACGATCCGGGATGAGGCAACGTCGTTACGCTCTTTCCATTCACCTTCACGGCGAACCCGTCACCAGCCCACGACGGTCGTCGCAAAGCTAACGTAAAAGCCTTCGGCCGTTGCAGAGTTAACTTCACACTCGCCGCATCGCCTTCCGGAAAAGTCGTCGACATCGTTACTGTCACGTCTTTCCAGTCTGCTGTCGAAGGAACGTATAGATTTATCCAGAGACGATCGCTTGATTCGTAATAAATCCCATCGCCATGCAGCGCATGACTCTCCATGCCACTGCCGACGCAACACGTAAAATCACTAAACATGTCCTGGTAGTCATGCCGCACTTCGCGGCCTATCGGCACCATGTAACACGTGCGGCCATCTTCAGGATCCATCGAAGCGAGAATGTGATTGAACAACGCTCGCTCTTCAAACTCCGCGTACTTGATGTCCGGGTGAATTGCAAAAAGACGGCGCGTCATTTTCAGCATGTTGTAGACGTTGCACGTTTCGTTCGTCCTTCCGTCTACTCGCTCGGCTAGCTGATCGGGTGGTCCAAAGTATTCGTCTTTGCCGTGTCCGCCGGTGGCGTAAGTGTGATCATCGACGACTGCGTCCCAGAAGAACTCGGCCGCCGTGCCTTCAGACTGGTCGCCCGTGTAGATGTATTGCATCAACACGCCTAGCATCTTCGGAACTTGCGTGTTGCCATGCTGTCCGGCGAGCTTGTCTTCGCGGCGTTTGAGTGGATCGAGAAAGGCGTTGTGATCGAAGCGATGTGAAAGATCGAGCCAGCGCTTGTCACCAGTGTCGGCGTAGAGTTCTGCCAGCACCTCGTTCATACCGCCGAATTCAGTGTTGAGCATTTTTTGAGTTTGTTCGGGCGTGAGCTTCGTGAGGATCGATTCGGCCCAGGCGGCAAATTTGATCTCGAGCTCAAGGGCCGTGCGGTTGCCGGTGAAGCGGTAAGCGTCACGCAGGCCGGCGAAAGTTTTGTGCAACGTGTACCACGGAGACCAGAGACCATTCAGATCGAAAAAGGTTGACTTGATGTTTCCTTTTGCGACTTCCGCAAACTTTTCTCTGAGGCCGTCAACCGCGCCGAGATAGCCGTCGCCGTTCTTGTCCTGAACTTCCTTCATCTCCTTAACCAGATAGTCGGCTCGCTGCTTGAAACGCGGATCGCCGGTGGCGGCAAACATGAGCGAGACGGCGGAGAGATAGTGGCCGGCGATGTGGCCTGTGAGATTTTTGCCGTCGCCGTCCCAGCCTGGATAGCCTTCGGCTTTTGGTTGCAGGCCGGCGCGCTTGCGGTAGTAGGACATCATGCGATCGGGTTCGAGTTTGAGGAGGTATGCGGCGTTGAGATCCTGTGCGTGTTTTAAAGGTCCGCCGGTGACGCGCACGGAAGACAAAGGCAGCGGCCGCGCGACATCAGGAATCGCGTTCTTGATCGCTTGTTGGGCCGGGATCGTGCTCGTATATAAAAGGACCACCAGTATTCCGCCGAGAATCTTGATGCTCATGAAGCGAAGGATACTTGATCTCACCGGTACAACTGTAGGGGTGGCCCTCCGTGGCCACCCCAGAGTAGGAGGATCGATACCGGGGTGGCCACGGAGGGCCACCCCTACAGTTGTTTGCCCAGCGTCTCACCCAAGGATCGCACTTGCTTACTCAACTTCATCCGGTCTAACGTAATGTCATCATGTGTGGCAGGTTTACTCTCAAATCACCAGAGCGGATAAAGTTTCAGCGGCTCGTCAACACGTTCGATCTCGACAACATCATCCCACGCTACAACATCGCTCCCAGCCAAAATGTCCTCGCCGTCGTCGAGCGCGACTCGGTGCGCGAAGTTACGCAACTGCAATGGGGACTGATCCCGTTCTGGAGTAAAGAGGCGCGCGGGTTCATCAACGCGCGCGTCGAGACGATCGACGAAAAGCCAACCTTCAGCGAATCGTTTCAAAGAAGACGCTGCCTCATTCCCGCGGATGGTTTCTACGAATGGGAACGACTCAACAAGAAGACCTCGCAGCCTTACTACTTTCAGATGAAGGACGGCGCGCCGTTCGCTTTCGCCGGCGTCTGGGATCGATGGAAGTCCAACGGCAACACGATCAATTCCTGCGCGATCATCACCACCACTGCGAATGAATTGTTATCAACAATTCATCACCGGATGCCCGTGATCATGCCGCCCGAGTCACACGACCTCTGGCTGGACGAGGCTTCGCGAGCGGCAGACTTAAAAGACCTGCTTGTACCATTTCCGGCCTCCGAGATGACCAGCCACGCCGTCAGTCGCAACGTTAACGACACGAAACAGGACGATGAAGACCTGTTGCAACCCGTCGACCCGACCATAGGCGTCAATCTCCGGTTGTTCTAAGACAAAACCATTGTGCCGCTCCCGCGTTTTATGCCATCCTTATAGCGGCCGTTGAATCGTCCCTGCCCTACAAACCTCATAGACACCAACACATAAACGCTCGAAGTTCTGTTTCGAGAGGTCAATATGAGTAAACGTAAAACTGTCCGCTGGGTGCTTTTAGCCGGTTGCATGTTCTTTATGCTCTTACTGACGCCAGTCATTGCGGCCGTGGCTTGTTTCTTTGTGGGGGCAGGATTCCAGGCAGCCGGTAATTACCAGGCTGCTGCGGGCGCATTCAGTGGCGCGGTCCGGCTCTATCCGCGGTTTGCGCGCGGCTATGTGGAGCTAGGCTCGTCATACCTCGCGTTGAATAAGTATTCACAGGCGGAAGCAGCGTTCCTCAAAGCAAAGAGCATTGACGATGATTCGTGTGCTTCGTGCGGGTTGGGTATGACTTATCACAAGCTCCGTCGTTACGACGACGCCGAAAGAGAATTCAAGCGATCGATGAGTCTCAATCCCCGCGACCATTGTGCATACGATCAGTCGGGCCGAATGTATTACGACCTCGGCAAGTACCCGGAAGCGATCGCGGCGTTCAAACGCGCGCTCACGTTGAGCCCAAGCTACGGAACATATCTGTATCTCGCCAACTCTTATGTTTATACACGAGACTATGAGCCGGCTATAGACGCATATAAACAAGCGCTTCGACTCAATCCAAAGTATGTGAGCACTCACAACCAACTCGGAATCACCTACGACTATATGGGTCGATTCAAAGAAGCGGCAGCGGAATACGAGCAACTAGTGAAGCTGGATCCCGATGATCACACGGCGCGTTCTTCGTTGATCTACGCTTACATGAACCTGCACAATAAAACTGCGGCACTCGAGCAGTATGAAATCCTGCGAAAGCTGAATCCGGACTTGGCGGCTGAGGTCGTCGAGGCTGGTGGCCTGGCGGAGCCACGGGAAAAGGGCAAAGAAAAACTCTATTTCGTTCCGTTGAATGATTTCTCACTCGCTACGTTGGTCAAACTCGTCACTTCGTGCCGGCAGAGAACCGGGATCGAAGTGACTGTCATGCTACCGGTGCCTTTCACACTTTCGACAATCAACAAGCAACGTCAGCAAGTGGACTTTGACGAAGCGGTCACGCTAATCAAGAAACGCTATCCGAAGCTCGCGGCTGATCCAAATGCGATCGTGATCGGTTTGACTGACGAGGATATGTACGTTCGCAAAGAGAAGTGGCAGTACGCGTTCGCCTATCCTAGAGAAGGACGATTCGCAATAGTCTCATCCTCGCGCATGAACCCCGTCAACATTGGCGGCGAGGCTGACGAAGCACTGCTCGATTCACGCTTGCGCAAGATGGTCTTGAAGGAAATCGGCGTTCTCTATTATCAGTACCCACCGAATCACAACCCGCGAAGTGTTTTGTACGATCAGATCGAGGGAGTGGAAGACTTCGACAAAATGGGCGAGGACTTCTGACCTGTCTTAGCCTGCGAAGCAGGCGTAAGCATAAAGCCTGGGGCGTGAGCCCCAGGATCACGGAAGGTAAATTTTTCAGAGCCCGCCGAGCGGGCGACAGCCCAAAGGGTTACGCGCTGTCGCCCGCTTCGCGGGCTTGATCGCATTCTTGTCGATTCGATCCTGGGGCTTGCGCCCCAGGCTTTATGCTGTCACCTGCTTCGCAGGTTAAAGCCGTCACCTGCTTCGCAGGTTAAAGAAAGACAAGCGCTTTTTGGGCGGCTTCGGTTAGGGCCTGGGCCATTTGACGGTAGGGGGCGGCGCCGTAGCTGATGCGGGCGACGCCGAGTTGGGCCATCGTTTTTGTTGGTGGAGTGTCGGGGAGCGCGAGGATGTTCACTGGAAGAGACGAGCGATTGCACAGTTTCTCGATCAATTCCGGATCTCGTAGTCCTGGAGCAAACAATCCACTCGCGCCTGCGTCGGCGTAAGCCGCGGCACGTTGCAGCGCTTCTTCCAACTCAGCCTCATTGTGTGAGGCTGGATAAGTTTTCAGAAACACATCAGTGCGCGCGTTGATGAAGAGCGGTATCGACGTCTCATCAGCCGCTTCACGCACTGCTTGGATTCGCGCGGATTGGTCCTCGATCGTCTGTAATTCGCGGGAACCGATGATGCGATCTTCGAAGTTAATACCAATCGCTCCGGCCGCGATCACGCCACGAATGTTGTCTTTCAAGCCTGATATATCCGTCGCATAACCAGTTTCAAAATCGAGTGTGACTGGCACACTAACGCTCTCGACAATGCGTTTGATATTTGTGAGTACGAGTTCCAGTGGAATCGTCTCGCCATCGTCGAAACCGTGCGCCGCTGCGACAGACCAACTCCCCGTCGCAATCGCTTTTGCACCGGCCTGCTCGAGCGTCCGAGCACTTCCGGCATCCCAAATGTTGTACAAGATCACGGGCGAGCCTTTTACGTGAAGACTCTTGAACAATTCGGCTTTTTCTTTTTGCGTCATAACCCATCTAGAAAGGATCTGAAATATCCACCCACTGCCGTGGGTGGGATTTGATTTAAGACTGCGGCTGCGGTCGCGTGATTCCCAATTTGCGCAGCCGGTGATTGAGTGTCGTGCGATTCACGCCGAGTCGCGCGGCGGCGCCGGCAGGACCACCGATCACCCAGTTTGATTCGCCGAGCACGCGCAGGATGTGTTCGCGCTCAACTGATTCCAACGTTATTCCTCCGTTGAGGTGAACTGCAGGCCGTGTTGACTGCTTCAATTCTCCGAGCGGAATTTCCAAACTCGGTCCCCGCGATAAGATCACACCGCGCTCGACCAGATTTTGCAGCTCGCGAATATTGCCGGGCCAGTGATAATTAACTAAAGCCGCCATCGTTTCCCGCGGCACACTCTCGATCCGGCGCTTCATCTGCTGCGCAAACTTGTTCGCAAAGAAGTGGACCAGAAGCGGAATGTCTTCCGGTCGTTCCCGCAACGGCGGCACATTGATCGGAAAAACATTCAGCCGGTAATACAAGTCGCTGCGAAACTTCTTCTCTTCGACAAGCTGTTCCAGACTCGCGTTAGTCGCCGCGACGACGCGCACATCAACTCGCAACGTACGCGAGCTGCCGAGTCTTTCAAACTCATGTTCCTGTAGCACACGCAACAGCTTCGACTGCAAATCGAGTGGAATATCTTCTACTTCGTCGAGAAAGATCGTGCCCTGATGGGCAAGCTCGAAGCGTCCGATCCGTCGGTCGATGGCCCCGGTAAACGCGCCTTTCTCGTGTCCGAATAGTTCGCTTTCCAAAAGCCCGGTGGGAATCGCCGCGCAGTTTACTTTCACGAGCGTTCGTTCACGACGATCGCTGAGGTTATGTATGGCGCGTGCGATCAACTCTTTGCCCGTACCGGTTTCACCGTAGATCAAAACGGTCGAGTCTGTCGTCGCGACTGTCTCGACGTTCTGCAACACACGCTTCAAAACCGAGCTCGATCCAATGATTTCCTCGAAGTTGTACTCGGTGCGAATCTCTTCTTCGAGGTAGAGCTTTTCTTTCTCCAGCTTGTTCTTGAGCGTTTCGATTTCGTTGTAGACAAGCGCATTCTCGACCGCAATCGCCACCTGTTTCGCAACCTGCTCGAATAGCTCGGCGTCTTCAGATGAAAACGCGTGTTCGCGCCTGGTCTTGATGGCGAGTACGCCAAGCGCGCGATCGTGAAAGATCAACGGAGCAGCGCAACCTGACACGAAACCGGAACACGCGACTCGCGGATCATCACTTTGACTGTAGTCAATGAGCACCGTCTTCCGCGTCGTGAATGCTTCGCCGATCGGATTGCCCTCGAACGGCACAGTTTTACCGGCGACACAATTCCCTTCGTCCTCGGGAAAATCAAAAGCCGCCACACGCAATTCATTGCTCGACTCCTCATAAAGCGTCAGCGCTGCGGCTTCGTGTGGCATAACCGGACTCAGCGCCAACGAGATCGCCGAGAGTAACTCACGCAGATTCAGATTTGAGACGAGCGTATTGTTGACTTGCAACAGCAACTGCGAACGATCGCGGTCGCGCGCGATCTGTTCTCGTTGAAACTGTGCTTCGACTGCGACTGCGATCTGTCCTGCGACGAGCTGTGCGAAGTCGATATCGAAATCGCGATACGCGCCGGCTTCCTCGCTCCACAAGTTCAACGTGCCGAGTTTCTGATGAACCGTGCTCAGCGGAATGCAGCAAACTGATTTGATTCCACCGTCACGAATAATCTGCGCTGCGGGAAACCGGAAGTCGTGGTCCAGATCGTCGATACAGAGCGGGGTTTGAGACTTCCAGACGAAACCATTGATCGAATCGTCGACTGAAACTTCCGTCGATTCCTTTCCGACCCACCGCGCAACGGCGCAACCTTCCATGATGTACGAGCGCATCACGTGGCGACGCTCGTCATACAGCATCACCGCCATGTCGCGAAATGGAAAAAGGTGCTCGAGACCACACGCCAGTTCGTGGAAGAGCTCGGACAAGTCCCGGTGCGAAGTGATGACCTTGGAAAGTTCCAGGAGGGTTAGACATTTCTGCGTTTGCTGATCGTCGATAACAGCTTGAACAGCGGGAGAATTCATAACTTGATTTTAACCACAGATGACACGGATTGAAAAATCCGGATTTCGGTCCGTGTTATCCGTGGCCGGAAAGTTGCGAAGTGGCGAGGAATATCGTGATTAGAATTACGGTCCAACAAGAATCATTGGTGACGAGGCTTTTTTTGGAAGGCAAGCTTTCGGGGCCCTGCGTCGACGAATTAGATAAATGCTGGCAAACGTGCCCATCAAGTGAAATGGCCCTGCTGGTGGATTTAAGTAACGTCAGTTTCGTCGACGAACACGGAAAAGAGCTGCTGGCCCACATGCACAAGAAGGGAATAAAGCTTTTTTCGAACAGCGTTATGACGAAATGTCTAATTGAGGAAATCGAAAGCACGCCGGTCAGAAGTGGCGACCAAATATCGTCACGTGGCGAGTTATTGTCACCACATCAAGTTCAGGAGGAAATCAGGTGTCGCGGTTAAAGTCAGCTTTAGCAAAACACAAAATACTTACTGTCGCGTTGTCGATCGTAGCGATCTTCGTAGTGGCGGCGCTGTTGGGTTTCGCGCGTTCGAGCAAACCGGCGGAAGCGGCGCCGCGGCCGCTCGAGGTCGAAGTCGTTCCGGTCGAGCAAAAGAATGTGTCGATTTATAAAGAGTGGATTGGCACGACGGATGGAATGGTGAACGCGGAAATCAAAGCGCAGGTAACTGGTTATCTGCTGCGACAGGATTTCAAGGAGGGCTCGTTTGTTAAGAAAGGTCAGCTTCTGTTTGAGATCGACCCGCGACCGTTTCAGGCGGCCGTAGATCAGGCGAACGGGCAAGTTGCTCAGTTTCAAGGTCAGTTAGAGCAGGCTACGTCTCAAGTCGCGCAGGCTGAAGCGCAGCTAGCGGCGGCGAACAGCCAGTTGACGCAGGCACAGGCGCAGATGGCCCAGGCTGAAGCGAACCAGGGTAAGACGCAGTTGGATGTAGATAAGTATCGACCACTCGCGGAGCAGAAAGCAGTCACGCAACAGGAATACGACAACGCTGTGCAGTCGAACAAAGCTTCGAAAGCGCAAGTCGAGGCAGCACAAGCGGGAATCGAGGCGGCGAAAGCGCAGCTTGCACATGCAAAAGCACAGGTGAGCACGGCGAAGGCGGGCATTTCCACGGCGAAGGGCCAACTCGAAAACGCGAAGGCGTCAGTTAACACCGCCGTACTCAATCTCGGGTTCACGAGAATCACTGCGCCGATCGATGGGATCGTTGGAATCGCGACAGCGCAGGTCGGAAACCTTGTAAGCACGACGAGCGGGCCGTTGACGACCGTTTCAACAGTCGATCCGATCAAGGTTTATTTCACGTTGAGCGAGCAGGAGTACCTGGGTTACACGCGGCCGAGTCTTAACGATGCGGCGCAGACCGGGCGGTTGGACCAGCTCGAGTTGGAGCTAATACTCGCTGATGGGACGACGTATCCGGAGAAGGGGAAGTTTTATTTCGCGGATCGGGAAGTTGATCCGAAGACGGGCGCGATCCGGATGGCGGGTGTGTTTCCGAATGCCGGGAATCTATTGCGGCCGGGGCAGTACGGGCGCGTGCGTGCGGTGACGAGTGTCAAGGAACAAGCGCTGCTCGTACCGCAAAGGGCGGTGACGGAGTTACAGGGGATTTATCAGGTCGCAGTGGTTGGGCCGGATAACAAGGTCAACATTCGTCCGGTGAAGCTTAGTGAAAAGAGCGGAGCGCTGTGGGTTGTTGAAGATGGTCTCAAGCCGGGCGAGTCAATCGTAGCCGAGGGAACATTGAAAGTTAGACCAGGCATGACCGTCACGGCGGTACCGTTCGTAAAGAGCAACGGCCAGTAATTGTATATCTCTGTGTAAAGAACAAGTCAGGAAGAGGGGCTTGCCCCCGCTCTCGATTCTCCTGACGGCGGGGGCAAGCCCCTCTTCCTGACTTGTTCTTTGGTAGAGAAGCGAAGTGAGCAGAAAATGATCTCGAATTTCTTTATCAAACGACCAATCGTAGCGATTGTGATCGCGATTCTGACAGTGATCACCGGACTAATTGCCATGTCAGGACTGCCGCTGGCGCTCTTCCCGGAAATCCTGCCGCCGCAGATCATCGTCTCGACCAACTACACCGGCGCGGACGCCGTCACGATCGAGCAATCTGTTTCGACGCCGATCGAGCAACAGATGAACGGCGTCGACAACATGCTCTACATGCAGTCGATCAACGCAAACGACGGCAGCCAGCAGTTGATCGTCACGTTCGGCGTCGATACTGACGTCAACATCGATCAAGTCAACGTTCAGAATCGACTGGCCCAGGCCCAACCAAATCTGCCGACCGACGTCAATCAGTTTGGTCTAACGACACGGAAATCGACGGGCCTGCCGATGCTCGTCTTTTCGCTCTACTCGCCCAACCAAACTTACGACTCGTTATTCCTCGCGAATTACGCAAACATCAACATCAACGATGTTCTGTATCGCGTGCCCGGCGTCGGCGAAGTTCGTGTATTCGGTTCGAGCGATTACGCGATGCGCATCTGGGTGAAGCCGGACGTACTCGCGAAGCTCGGCCTCGGCGTTCCCGATCTCGTGAACGCAGTCAAACAACAGAGCAACGTGAATCCTTCCGGACGTGTCGGCGCCGCACCCGCGCCCGAAGGACTGGAAAAGACTTACACCGTCCGCGCGCAGGGCCGTCTCGAAACGCCGGAACAGTTCGGCGAAGTCATCGTGCGTGCAAACACCGACGGCTCGGTCGTGCGTTTGAAAGACGTCGCGCGTATCGAGCTCGGCGCGCTTAATTATCAACAGAGCAACCGCATGAACGGCCAGCCCAGCGTCATCGTCGCTGTCTTTCAATCGCCCGGCTCAAACGCACTCGCGACCGCCAACGCTCTCAGACAAACGATGGCGGAATTGAAGGAGAAGTTCCCAAGCGATCTCGACTCTGCGGTCGTCTTCGATACAACTCGTCCCGTCAGCGAAGGCATGAAGGAAACAGTGACGACGCTGCTCGAAGCTATGGTCCTCGTGATCATCGTCGTGTTCCTGTTTCTGCAAAACTGGCGCGCAACCCTGATTCCCGTGATCGCAGTGCCAGTCTCGCTGATCGGAACGTTCGCTGTGTTTCCGCTGCTCGGATTCTCGATCAACACGCTATCTCTGTTTGCATTCGTGCTCGCGATCGGACTCGTGGTAGACGACGCGATCATCGTCGTAGAAGCAGTCGAACATCACATCGAACAGGGCAAGTCTCCAAGAGACGCAACCATCCAGGCGATGAAGGAAGTTGGTGGACCAGTGATCGCGATCGCACTGATCCTCTCGTCTGTGTTTTTGCCCGTCGCGTTCATGGGAGGAATTCAGGGCCGGCTTAACAACCAGTTTGCGACGACGATCGCGGTGTCGATGTTGATCTCGGCTTTCAACGCTCTGACTCTCTCGCCCGCGCTCGCAGCCATGCTTTTGCGGCCGCGAAAAGAATCGCGCGGCGTGCTCGGCAGGTTCTTCGGCGGCTTCAATCGCGTGTTCGACAAAGTGATGCACGGTTATCTCAACTGGAGTCACGCCATACTGCGCAAGGCCGTGATCGGCGTCGTGATCATTCTCGGTTTCACGCTCGCCGACGCGTTCATGGGATACAAGATGCCGACGAGTTTCCTGCCTGAGGAAGACTACGGCTACGCGATGTTGCACGTGCAGCTTCCGCCCGCCGCGTCGCTCGAGCGAACCGATCAGGTGTTGAAGAAAGTCGAGACGATTCTCGCGCACACTGATGGCGTCGAGTACTACACGAGTATCGGCGGTTTCAGTTTGTTGAATCGCATTTCCGCGAGTTACCAGGGCTTCTTCTTCATGAGTTTCAAACCGTGGGACGAGCGGACCTCCAAAGAGCAACAAGCCCAGGCGATATTGAAGAAGATAAACGGCGAGCTCGCGACGCAGATTCCGGAAGGGATGGCATTTGCTTTCATGCCGCCGTCGATTCCGGGTTTGGGTAGCGCGGGTGGCTTTTCGTTGTGGGTACAGGATCGCAGCGGTGGATCGGTGGAGTTTTTGGACCAGAACCTGAAGACGTTTCTCGCGGCTGCGCGTAAACGGCCGGAGTTGTCGGGAGTGATTTCACAGTTCTCCGCCGACGTGCCGCAGATCTATGCCGACGTGGACCGCGACAAGGTGCTCAAGCAGGGTGTTGAACTCGCGGAAGTCTATCAAACGTTGCAGGCGTATCTCGGTGGTCTGTATCTCAACCAGTTCAATCGCTTCGGCAGGCAGTGGCGCGTGTTTCTGCAATCGGAAGGTGAGATGCGACGAAGCGAACAGGACATCGGGAATTACTACGTGCGGAACAAAGACGGCGACATGGTGCCGCTGTCCGCGCTGGTCACGACGCGCAGCATCACCGGGCCTGAATACACGAACCGTTTCAATCTCTATCGCAGCGCGCAGATCATCGGCGCGGCTGCGCCGGGATACAGTTCGAGCCAGGCGATGGCGGCGCTCGACGAAGTCGCACGCGAAGTGTTGCCGCGTGAGATCGGTTACGACTGGGCCGATCTTTCGTACCAGGAAAAGCAAACTACCGGAGCGGCGATGAAGTCTCTGGCGCTGTCGCTGATCTTCGTGTTTCTGATACTCGCGGCGTTGTATGAAAGCTGGTCGCTTCCCTTCTCTGTTTTGTTGACAGTTCCGATCGCGCTCTTCGGCGCGTTCGTCGGACTATTTTTGCGAGGCTATGACCTCGGCATCTACGCGCAGATCGGACTCATCGTCGTCATTGGACTCGCCGCGAAGAACGCAATCCTGATCGTCGAGTTTGCGAAGATCGAGTTTGAAAAAGGTCGCGACTTGCTCGACGCAGCGTTGGAAGGAGCGCGTTTGCGACGACGACCGTTGCTGATGACTTCGATGGCTTTCATTGCCGGCAGTTTGCCGCTGTGGTTTTCAAGCGGTTCTGGTGCAGAGGCGCGAAAGATACTCGGAACAGTCGTGGTCTCGGGAATGCTCGCCGACACGCTCATCGCGAGTTTTCTGATACCGGTGAGTTTCTATGTGGTTGAGAAGGTGTCGATGCGGTTCGGTAAAAAGGACCGCGAAGAAGACGGGACTGCGCAACTGCAACCCGCATCAGGAGATTGAGAATGGTCCATAGTAACGTTCGAAGAGTAATAGGTCAGACCCACGAAAACAGGCGAAGCCCTTACGCAACTAACTGGGGCTCGCGCCTCAGCATTCGTATTCTCGCCTGCCTCGTGGGCCTGTGCCTTCTACTGGGGACAGTAAATAGTCAACAGCGGCAAAATTCCACAATTCAGCCGCCCGCGACGTTTCGCGGTGCTGATCCAAATGCGGCTGCGGATCAAAACTCGATCGGCGATCTCAAGTGGTTTGAAGTTTTCAAAGATCCTGCACTGCAAGATCTCGTGAAGACGGCGATGGTCCAGAATTATGACTTGCGGGCAGCGGTAGCGCGCATCGATGCGGCGCGGGCGAATCTCGGGCTCGCGCGGTCGGAGCAGTTTCCGCAGTTTGACTTAAGTACGGATGTGACAAGCACACGCACTTCTCGAAACGGCCAACTCGCTATCGCAAATCAAGGTGGAAGATCGCGTAGCTTCGGTAGTGTCCTGCTTAATCTGTTGACGTTTGAGCTGGACGTTTGGGGACGCGTTCGACAACAAACAAAAGCTGCCCGCGCCGAGCTGCGCGCGTCGGAAGAAGATCGTAAAGCGGTGATGACCACAGTTGTCGGCGATGTCGCCAGCGGCTATTTCAGCCTGCTCGAGCTCGACAGCGAATTGGACATCGCGAAGCGCACGCTCGCGACGCGTGAAGATTCGCTGCGTCTTATCAAGGCGCGGCAACAAGGCGGCGTCGCGACAATGGCGGATGTTCGGCAAGCAGAAGAACTGGTCTACCAGGCGACCCAAACCATTCCCGACACTGAACGGTTGATCGAACAGACTGAGAACCAGATCAGTTTGTTGCTTGGTAACAATCCGAGGGCGATCTTGCGTGGGCGATCGCTTGCGCAACAGGAAGAGCTGCCCGCAGTTCCGGCTGGTCTACCGTCAGATCTGCTCGAGCGACGTCCCGACATACGCGCGGCTGAAGAGAACCTCGTGGCCCAACGCGCGCTCGTGTCGGCGGCGAAGAAGGCTTACTTTCCCCGCATTAGTTTGACGGGGCTACTTGGATTTCAGAGTGATCAGCTTTCGAGCTTGTTCACTGGACCAAGCCGCGCGTGGACGTTTGTGCCGCAGATCACGCAACCGCTTTTTACTGGTGGAAGACTGAAGTCGGATGTGAAATTCGCGAAGGCGCAGCAGCAACTGGCCGTGATCCAGTACCAGCAAACGATCCAGAACGCGTTCAGAGAAGTGTCAGATGCTTTGGTCCAGTATCGCAAGTTCAAAGAGATCCGCGTGCAACAGGGTCTGCTGGTAGACACACTGCGTGACCGCTCGCGTCTCGCTTATCTCCGGTACGAAGGAGGCGTCGATACACTACTCAACGCCCTCGACTCCGATCGCGAACTCTTCAACGCCGAACTCGATCTAACTCAAACAAAACGCAACGAGCTGTTGTCGCTGGTCCAACTCTACAAAGCACTCGGCGGCGGCTGGCAGTGATCACAAAAAGCACAAAACGGATCACAAAAAGCACAAAAGATTTAGAAGAGAACAAGTAATTTTTTGTGCCTTTTGTGATCTGCTTTGTGCCTTTTGTGGCTAAAAAAGATCCTGAACGACAAACGTGAGCGCGATGAATATCAGGACTACACCACTGATCAACTCTGCTCTCACAGGTAACAACTTCACAGCCGTTGTTCCCAACTTCAATCCTACGAAAGCGAACAACGCACTCATCGCACCAATAATCACTACCGAAAGCAGCAGCGGGAAACCAACCATCCCCAACGTCGTTCCTGCCACGAGATTGTCGAGGCTCAACGACAGCGGCAGCCCGAGCACCATCCAGCGATCGGCGTCGCCTGCTTCCTTTCCTGCGTAACGCTGCGCGATGTAGATCACGTACACGCCGTACGCGCAAAGCAGCAACGGTCCAAGATGCTCAACCCACGGACCGATAAACTCCAGTAGCGACTTACCAATCAACAACCCAATCAACGGCGCGAGTGCATCGCACACGCCGAAAGCAATCACGATCTGCAACTGCCGCAGACGACTGAGCTTCAACGTGCCAAGACCTACGCACACGCGAAAGCTGTCGAGACTGAGAGCAAATCCGAGAAGTAGCAGCGTTACCATGTTTCAATGCGCCAGACCTTTCCCGTTTCGGGTTCGGCACTAACGCCACCATTCGCGATCATTTCAAAACTTCCGAAGTCGAGCACGTAAAGCGCTCCATCCGCGGCATTGAATTGCACGTCGATCGGCCGCAACAATCCATCCTGCACAAACGGGTGCATCGACCAATCGGATTGATCGACGCGCACCACTGAACGTCCAACCTTCGGTCCGGACGGCGCCGTCATCGGCACTTCATCGCCAAACAATGCAACAAACAGATCCCCCGATGGTCCAACCGCAAACTTCACCGCCGCCGTGTGTGGTGGAAAACGCAACAACGGCTTCTCAGGCTTCGGCAACATGTCGTGATTCGCAATCAAAAACGACGGCGCTCCACCACGCTCGGGTTGATAACGTGGATCGGTGATCGGAACGTCGCCGATGAAATCAGGCCAGCCGTACCACGCACCTTCGCGTACTTCAAACAACATGTCAGGCACATTTCCAACCGGACGGCTGCCGCGATCGTCGGCGCCCTGATCGACCGCGAGAAGTCGACCGTCAGAAAGAAAGCCGAGCCCGTAAGCATTGCGCAATCCCCACGCGACGAGTTCGAGTTCACTGCCGTCCTCGTTGCAACGCATGATCGACGCTGTGCACGGTAACTGCGCCGCAACACGTTGCCCGGGCTCAGTGCGAGCACCGAAAGGCACGAACGCGCCAGTCTGCGTGCGTGCGTTTGGTTCGCCGCGAAGCGGATCGGGCGTTTCAACGTTCACGCCGTTCAGCACTAGATCGTAACCCGGCACATCGTGACCGTGCGGCAAGCGGCGCAACCAGCCGAGCTCGTAAGCATCAAGCCCGATGATGCCGGTATTTGTCATCGCGCCCTGACTGAAGTAAAGCTTCTCGTCAGGACCGACGACGACCATGTTCGTGTGGTAGTTACCTGGACCAGGCAAGTTATCCAGAACAACAGACAACAGTTTCCCGTCGAGATCGAAACAACTGATCCGCGCGGGATGCCCGCCTTCCGAAATATAGAGATGCCCGCGATGAAACGTGAGCCCATTCACCGGCGCGCGCAAGTTCTCGATCAACAACTCACGTCGCGCATTCGAATGCACACGCCACACACGACCGCCCGGCGGCGCGCCACCAAACGGCAGCCCCGACTCCGCCACGTACATTCCACCAGCGTCATCGAACGCCAAACTGGTTGGAAACGAAAACCCGCCGGCTTCAACTTTCATTTTGTGCTTTTTGTGCTTCTTTGTGGCTAAAGACAACTCCGACGAGCCAGAACAGGCCGGCGACGAGCAACACGATTCCGAACATCAACGCCGTGCTCTGCAAATTTGCGACGGCCGCGCCCGTCAATGCGTAAAGTAACGACATCGGCAACGAGCCTGCGATCGAAGCCACGATGATCGCCCGCCAAGTCATCGACGAAGCACCAGCCATGATCGCAACTGTCTCCGCCAGCAACGGCACCGGACGCGTAACGATGATCGCGAGTGCGCCCCAACGCGCCAGTATGCTGCTTGCTCGCGCACGTTCCACGGGTGTCACAACTCGCTCTAAAAGCGCGCCGCCACGACGTCCGATCGCGAAACCAAACGTGGCCGCGCCGACGCTGCCAATCAACGACAACATCGTTCCCCACCACACACCAAACAGCGCGCCATGGGCCACCATCACGATACTCGACGGCACCGGCAACACGACGTCGGCAATCAACAAACCAACACCAACACTCGCCGCCACCACGCCACCGTGCCTCATCCACGGCGTCGGGTCTGACAACAACGGCACGCCGAGCGCCTCCACGATCAAAAACATAATCGTGAACAACACGATCAGCGCCACCACTGTCAGTAAATATCGTTTCATATCTATCAGATCACAAAAGGCACAAAGTTAAAGCCATAAGGCACAAAATAAAGCAATTTTTCTGTTAAGACTTTTGTGCTTCTTGTGGTCAGTTTTGTGCCTTTTGTGATCTAGTTCAAGAGGTTCATCAGCTCGACTGTTGTCCCGAACACGACGCTGCGTCCTGGCGCGGGTGCGGTCTGAAAGTGTTCGAAGTACAAACGATTCGTCAGGTTCTCGAGTCCGACCGTAAACATGATCTTGTGCTTTTCACCTCGCAGCGTATAACCACCGCGCAGCGACTGCACCGCAAACGAGCTCAAGCTGCGGAACGTGCCATACTCAGTCGAGATCGCCGCCGAGAGATCGAGGGGATCTGCACGCTTCACCTGTGCCTGGTAACGAATCTCGTATTCAGCAAACCAGCGACGGTCCAGAGTGTCGAAGCGAACGCCGTTGATCGTTCGCAGCGGCGTGATACTCGATAACGGCGCATCGTCCGCCGAGCCACTCAAGTGCACGGGCGTGTCTGAGCGATTGTAGAAACGTGACAACAATCTCAACGTGGTTTCATCAGGCGTGAGGTTCGTACCCTTCATCCACCCGGTCGACCCAAACACAGAAATCACACCCGTCGCGGCTTCTTCTTCCAACACCTGGTTCTGCCATTCGGCAAGGTCAGCATATTGTGCGGGGTCAGCCGGCGCTTCGTGATCTGCATAGAGACGACCAAGCTCGCCGGCAAGGTTTCGCAGCGTGAATGCATCCGCGCAAAGAGCCGGCGCGCTGACGAACAACAGATTTCGTTCCGCCGACAATTTCACTAACGACAGCCGCCATGGCGGGGCCTGTTGAAGATTAAAAGGTTGTCGCTTCAACTCCTGGTCAATTCCTACGATCGCCAGTTGCTGGTTTTCAAGATGCAGATCACTGAGGTCGTGTGTTTGTTCGATGCGCACGAGATCGTCAGTTACAACCTGAACGGGTAATGTCATCTCAGGCAGGTTATGAAAAGTGGTACGCAGCATCTCGTGGCGCCTCACCATGCGGCGCCAGGCCCGATCCAGCTTTTTCCGATCAAAGACACCTTCGATCAGAATCGCGCATTGTGCGCGGTAAGGCTGTGTGTCTGACGCCTGTTGCAACGACCAAAGATGTCGCTGTTGTGGCGAGAGACTAAATCCCTCGACGATCTCTTGTTGTACGGCTGACATTTCGTGTTATCGGCTTTGGCTTTGCGTCAAAGTGGAATCAGATCGCACAGCGCCGAAGGCGCGGGATATGAATTCGATCGACGTTATTTCGGCCTTTCAGGCCTCAATCGCGTGTGGTACTGATAACCAGGGGCGACGCGCTCCGCTTCGCTTCGCGCTTGCCCCTGGCTCTCTTATTCCGCGCCTTCGGCGCTCTGTTGGGCTGCTACCCCTTTAATGTCTGCGTAGGTGAATGGTTGGGCCATGCCGACGACAATCTTGCGTGGGCCCGAAAAAGGATTACGGCCGTGGGCGACGAGCATGTTGTCGATCATCAGCACGTCGCCTTGCTGCCATCTGAAACTTACTGTCTCTGCGCGATACGCAGCGCGCAGTGTCTCGAGGGTTGAGTCTTCGATATCGGAGCCATCGCCGTAATAAGTCTGGTAAGGAAGTTCTTCCGCGCTGTACTGCGTCAGCAACATTTGCCGGATCTCGGGCGGCGCGGTTGAGCTGTGGAAGAACGTGGCATGATTAAACCAAACCGGTTCGCCGGTTCGCGGATGGTTAACGATCGCCTTGCGAACTTGGCGTGTCGTAAGACGGCCGCGATCTCTCCACTTGAAACTAATCCCGGAGCTCTCACAGTAGTCTTCGACTGCTCTTCGATCGGTCGTCTGAAAAACTGTCTCCCATGACAGGCCAAGACCGCCGCCGAAGTTCCGCGCTAGCATCCATCCTTTCTCAGCGAAGCGGTCCTTTATATAAGGAGGGATGCGGGCCAGCACCTTGCGGACGTCGGCAACCGGCGTCTCACCTCCTGCAGCGGCCGGTGAGACGCAGAAGAAGAAGAGGTTCAATGGCCAAACAGCCGCGTACGAGTTTTCGTTGTGAAGAAAGATGCTCTGGTGTGCCGGATAGTCTGTAGACGTGTAAACGTTGCCGCTGACTTTGTGTCGTGGCGAAGTTTGATCGGCATACTCCAACAACTCGCCGGCACTGGCCCTGATGAACTGCTCGAAACTCGTAGTGGTGCGAACGTTGAAGTTTCGAAATAGTATCGCTCCGTGTCTTTGCAGATAGTCTTCAACAAGCGCGCGATTTCGTGCGGCCCACGCCACCAGATCAACACCCTCAATCGCAGGCTCGACCAGCAACGGCAGATCGCTGCCGGCATACAAAGGCCTCACCGTAACAAGCTCCGGCACGCGAATCGACTTTCGCTGGGCCAACAGTGGTTTCATTTGTGCTTTTAGCGGGCGTGGGTGAGAAGACGCCGCTTCACGTTCTTCAACTGCTGCCGCGTGTTTTCTCTGAATTCGACTGCAGCCGAGTGACGCTGTTGACGATCCAATTCATCGAGGTGATCGAAAATCTCTTTAACAGTCCGATCGGAATGGGCGAGCAAATACTCGAGCAGACCTTGCCACAAGTTCAACATGCGCCTGATCGTCGTCACTTCAAACAGATCTGCGTTGTAGGTCAACGTCGCCAGCACACCTTCGGCGTTCTGTATGATCGTGAGCTCGAGATCGTAATGCGTTGTCTCAACCGGCCTGACGAACTCGGCAAAGGTAAGGTCGCCATTTGTGTGAGACGCAACCGGTATGTTCTGCAAACCAACGATGACCTGCACCAATGGCGTGTGAGCCGCGTTGCGTTGTGGCGCGAGCGTTTCCACCAGCATTTCAAAAGGAACATCCTGATGCGCATACGCACCTAGAGTAGTTTCCCTGACTCGACGCAGAACCTCGTGAAAGTCCGGATTGCCCTCCAACTTCGTGCGCAACACGAGCGTATTGACGAAAAAACCAACCAGCGGTTCGATCTCAACCTGGTCCCGACCGGCGATCGGAGCGCCGACGAGAATGTTGTCCTGTCCTGAATACCACGACAGCAGTAGCTGAAAACTCGCGAGCAACGCCATAAACTGCGTCACGCTCTCGCGCCGGCATAACTCGTTCAAACCCTCAGTTATTTGCGAAGACAACAGGAATGGTTCCTGCCCGCCGCGAGTACTAAAAACTGGTGCACGTGGCCTGTCTGCCGGCAACTTCAATAACGCGGGCGCACCAGCTAACTGTTGCTTCCAGTAGCTCAGTTGCTCCGCGAGCGTGTCGCCGGTGAGATATGTTTGCTGCCACACTGCAAAGTCGGGATATTGGATCTTCAGCTCAGGCAGTGGCGACGCTGTACCGCTACTGAAAGCTGCGTAGAGCCTCGTCAGCTCATTCGCAAGCACGGTCATGGACCACGCATCCGATACGATGTGATGCATGGTGAAGAGGCCAACGTGATCTTCTTCACTGAGTCTGAACAAAAAGAACCGAAGTAATCGGCCGCGCGCCAGATCAAAGGAGCGGCGTGCCTCTTCAGTTGCGAGCTTTTGCACAACAGCCATTCGTTCGCTTTCGTCCAGAGCGGAAAGAACGACGATCGGTAGTGATACTGGACCCGCTTCAGCTATCACTTGTCGCGGCTGGCCGTTGCGCAGGACGAAACTCGTACGCAGTGCTTCATGTCGTCTGATGATTTCTGCCAGTGTTTGTTCGAGCGCCGGAATATTCAACGGCCCGCTGAACTGCAAACCACCTGGAATGTTGTAGAGGTTCCCAGTCGCTTCGATTTGATCCTGAAGCCATAAGCGGCGTTGTGCGAACGAGAGCGGCAGATCCGTTTCGCGCCCAACCGGAGCCAGTTTCGGAACCAGCGTGTCGCGCATCGCCTTGTCGACGACTTCAGCAAACGTTGCCGGGGTCGGATGCTCGAAAAGGTCACGCACTGTGACGTGTTTGCCAAACGTCTCACGTATGCGCGAGACGAGTTGAATCGCGAGCAACGAGTGACCGCCAAGTTCGAAGAAGCTGTCGTTGACGCCTACTCGATCAACGCGCAGCACGCTCGTCCAAAGACTCGTCAGCAATTCTTCAGTCACCGTACGTGGCGCCTCGTATTCACGTTCCGCAGCGCTGCTCTGCACTGCCGGTAGCGCCCGCCGATCGATCTTCCCGGTCGGCGTTAACGCAAACTCAGCCACCTCGATGAAGCTCGCCGGTACCATATACTCCGGCAATCGCTCCTTTAGATACGTACGCAACTCGCTTACGTCCGTCTTTGCTGCTTCCAGCAACTGCACGTAAGCGAGGATCCACGGTTCACCCGGCGCGACCTCCTGCGTCACAACCACGGCTTCCCTAACGCTAGCGTGCTGATTGAGCACCGCTTCGATCTCACCCAACTCAATACGGAAGCCACGCAGCTTCACTTGCTGATCGATGCGTCCGAGAAACTCGATATTCCCATCCGGCAGGTAGCGCGCGAGATCGCCAGTCTTGTAAAGCCGCGCGCCTGGTTCGTGGCTGAATGGATTGGAAACAAACTTCTCCGCTGTCATATCCGGCTTGGCGTGATAACCACGCGCCAGGTTCACGCCACCGATGTGCAACTCGCCCGCGACTCCGATAGGCACTGGCTCGTAGTTTCGATCCAGCAGGTAGATCTGTGTATTCGCGATCGGCTGCCCGATCGGTACGATCTTCCGCGGGCTGTTTTGCTTACAGGTCCAGTGTGTAACGTCTACTGCGGCTTCGGTTGGACCATAAAGATTGTGCAGCCCGGCATCCAACCGTTCGAAGAACCGTTGCTGCAACTCAAAGCCGAGCGCTTCACCACTGCAAAACACCTTGCGCAAACTGGTGCAGCGCTCGAGCTCCGGCTCCTCAATAAACACTTGCAGCATCGGCGGCACAAAGTGCATGACGGTGATCTGTTCCTGCTCGACGATGCGGCGGAGATAAGTTGGATTACGATGACCGCCAAGCTCAGCCATTACCAGGCGCGCCCCTGTTAGTAGCGGCCAGAAAAACTCCCACACTGAAACATCGAAGCTGAACGGAGTTTTTTGTAGCACCCGATCGTCAGGCGTCAGTTGATACGCGTCCTGCATCCAGAACAGGCGATTGCAAATTCCGCGATGCGTGTTCATCACGCCTTTGGGTTGACCTGTCGATCCGGACGTGTAGATCACGTAAGCAAGATTCTCAGGATCGACAGTCTCGTTCAGGTTCGCGCCACTGCCCGTCTCTGCCCACGGATCATCCAGGTAAAGCAACGTTCCCACATCTGACGCTACTTCCGTTGCGAGTGACTGTTGTCGTCGCTCGGTCAACAACACCTTCATATCCGCATCTGCGATCATGTATTCCAGCCGCGCTCGTGGGTAACCCGGATCGAGTGGCACATACGCCGCTCCTGCTTTGACGATGCCCAACAGCCCAACCACCATCTCCAAACCACGATCCGCCAGCAGTCCTACACGCGTTTCCGCTTTCACACCCAGATTCCGCAAGTGTCTGGCGACGCGGTTGGCCCGTTCGTTCAGTTCGCCATAAGTTAAGGCTTCATCTCCACTGGCTACCGCGCTGGCAGCGGCATCACGGACCACTTGCTGCTCGAACAACCGCACGAGCGTCACGCCGGTCTCGTAGGGCGTCGCAGTCTCGTTCCACTCGTGTACCAACTGCTCTCGTTCGTCGCTACTGAGCAACGGTAGCTTCGACACGCGCTGCTGTGGCTCTCGCACGATCCCGTGGAGCAGTTGTTCGTAGTGGCCCAACATCCGGTTGATGGTTTCGGCGGTGAACAACGCGGTGTTGTATTGCATGCCGCAGTGTAGCCGGCCACTCTCAACCTCACTCACGTTCAAAGTCAGGTCAAACATCGAGGCCTGGCTTTTCACGCCAACCGTGCTTAGCTCCAACTCTGTCAGGGTCAACTCACCCCACACCGCTTCTTCCCAACTGAACATCACCTGGAACACGGGGTTGTAACTAAGATCGCGCTTCAACTGGAGTTCGTCGACCAGTGATTCGAACGGTAAATCCTGATGCGCATAAGCCTCGAGGGCGTGATTTCGCAGCCGCTGCAAATGCGTCAAAAATGTGGGGTCGTCGTCGAAGTCTGAACGCAGGGCGAGGGTGTTAACGAAGAAACCGATGACGGGCTCAGTCTCCACGCGCGTGCGGTTAGCCATCGGCGTTCCGGTAACAATCGTCGTCTGTTGCGCATAACGGTGCAGCAACACGTGCAACGCCGCCACCATCGTCATGTAAAGCGTCGCTCCGGATTGTTGGGCCAACGACTTCAGCATCGACGTCAACTCAGCGGTCAGAAGATGAGTGGAAAACGCGCCTTCGGCTAATTGAACTTTCGGTCGCGGGTAATCAGTAGGCAGCGCGAGTAACGGTGGAACGCCCTGCAATTTGCTGGTCCAGTAATCGAGCTGGCGAGCAAGTGTGTCGCCCGTCAGCCATTGCCGTTGCCACACCGCAAAATCTCCGTACTGGATGGCGAGATCAGCCAATGTCGCCGCGGCGCCGGTCGTGAACGCATCGTATAAAGCCGTCATCTCCTGCACCAGGATGCCGTTGGACCACCCGTCGGTGATGACATGATGCATACTGAACAGGAGCACGTGATCGTCCGTCGCCAGCCGCAGTAGCGTGACTCGCAGCAACGGACCCGATTGCAAGTCAAAGTGGCGCTGTGCTTCAACTGAAGCGAGTCTCACAGCCTGAGCCTCGCGATCTGCGGACGACAAATGACTGAGGTCAACTAAAGGTAATGTGAGCTGGCGGAATGGAGTGACAACCTGGATCGCCTTACCATCAACCTCAGGAAAAGTGGTCCGCAAAGCTTCATGACGGCGCCTGGTTTCGTCGATGCTTTGTGCTAAAGCTACGACGTTGAGCGATCCCCGCAGCCGTAAAGCTTCCGCCATGTTGTAGGCGGTGCTTTCGGGTATCAATTGGTCCAGGAACCAGAGTCGCTGCTGTGCAAAAGAGAGCGGCAGGACTTCGTCGCGAGCAGCCGGGCGTAGTGGCGGCGTCACTAGTCCATGACTGGCGCGCACCTGCTCTTCAACGCTTTGGCCCAACCCGGCGATTGTGTGATGTTCGAAGAGATCACTCAGCGGTAATTCCACGCCAAAGGCATCTCTAATTCGCGCCACGAGTTGCATCGCCAATAACGAATGCCCGCCAAGCTCAAAAAAGTTATCGTTAATTCCAACACGACTCACCGGCAGAACACTCGCCCACAATCCCGCCAGCAACTCCTCGGTCTGTGTGCGAGGCGCTTCATACTCTGCTGCTTCTGCAAAGCTGCGCGCCGGCGCCGGCAACGCACGCCGGTTGAGCTTTCCGTTGGGCAGCAGCGGTAGTTCGTCAAGAGCAACAAAGAACGACGGCACCATGTAGTCAGGCAACTGCGCTTTGAGATATTCACGTAACTCGCCAGCCTGAGCGTCACCTACGATGTATGAGACCAGCCGCTTATCTCCATCCGCCTCGCTAAGCATGACTACTGCTGCGCTCACCTGCGGATGCCGGCGCAGCATTGCTTCGATCTCTCCCAACTCGATGCGATATCCGCGCAGCTTCACCTGGTCGTCTACTCTTCCCACAAATTCCACGTTGCCCTGGTAGTCATACCGCACCAGATCTCCCGTTCGATACAGCCTCGCTCCCACGGTCGCGCCGAACGGATCCGGCACAAACCTCTCGGCCGTCAACTCCGAATGTCCTGCATAGCCGCGCCCTACTCCCGTTCCACCGATGTAGAGCTCTCCCGTTACTCCGACAGGCAGCGGCTCCATCTGCCCGTCCAGCACATAGACCTGTGTATTGGCAACCGGTCTCCCCATCAAAACCCTCTCTGCGCCTGGCACAGTGGTCCACTCGGTCGCCGCGATCGAGGTCTCCGTTGGCCCATACGAGTGATGCAGTTCCGCTCTGCTTAGCTGGTGAAACTCCTGCATCACTGCGAGCGACAACTTCTCGCCGCCGCTGATCACATAACGAAGACTGCCCAGTTCGCTCAGCCGTGGATCTCTCACCAGCATTCCCAGCATTGACGGCACAAAATAAGCGCAGGTTACTGACTGCTTTGCCATGTATCGCAGCCAGGCGGTGCTCTCCGCCATTTCAGCCGGAGCAATTACCACTCTCGCGCCCACCATCAGCGGCCAGAATATTTCCCACACTGACGGATCGAAGTTCAGTGAGGTGTGCATCAGGAAGGCATCCTGCTCAGTCAACTCATATCTCTGCTGCATCCACTGAATGCAGTTGAACACACCGCCATGCGTGACCATTGCGCCTTTGGGTGTGCCACTCGAACCCGAGGTGTAAATGATGTAAGCCAGACTCGAGGCACCCGCCGGCAAATGCGGGCTCTGCTCGCTTTCGTTTGCAATCTCCGGCCAGTCCGCATCCACGCGAATCGTCTTCACAACTGTGTCTGCGAGACGGCGTGATAGTTTCTCTTTGGTTACTAATAACTCGAGGCCTGCATCGCGCATCATGAATCTCAGCCGCTCATCCGGGTACTCCGGATCCAGTGGCACATAAGCGCCACCTGCTTTAAGAATCGCGAGCAGTGCGACGATCATTTCCAACGAGCGGTCGAGCAGCACACCAACCAGAACTTCCGGTCCAACGCCGGCAGCTTGCAGGTAACGAGCCAGTTGATTCGCGCGGCGGTTCAGCTCCGCGTAAGTTAGCTGCTCGTCGTCTAAAACAGCCGCCAGAGCGTCAGGAGTACGAGCAACCTGAGCTTCGAAGAGATCGAGATAACATTCGCTATGGAGATTAGGAGTCGCCGAATCATTCCAGTCGTAAAGAATTTTTTGACGCTCGTCATTCGCGAGCAGGCACTGGTGCTCGTAACGTTCGAGCGGTGCGCGAGTCATGCTTTCCAGAATCGTGAGGTAGTTACGGCCCCAGTCTTCGATTTGCTGTTCGCTTAATTCAGCGGCGTCATAGTGTAATTCCAGTCTGACTTGCGAACCTTCCAGTTCGAGCGAGAAATTGACCGAGAACGTGAAGTTTGTGTCGGCCACACCATCGAAACCCAGCACTTCGAGACCGCTGACATTCCGGAGCTCCTCGTAAACATGGAAGTGCACGAAGTTAAAAATCACTTCGAACAGCGGCGCATTATTCCCGATGTCCTGCTGCATCTGCGCCATCGGATAGCGCCGGAAAGGTAACAACTCACGTTCGGCTTCGAAGGTTTCCTGGACCAGTTCCAGCCATGTGCCTCCCGCCAGTTGGCGCCGGAACGGCAACGTATTGAGAAAGAGTCCCAGCACTTTGTCGCCGTCTTTAGTTTCGGGCCGGCCGTGAGACACGATACCGGTCAACACGTCATTACTACCGGTGAGCAGGTTCAAGGCTCGCAGATGCGCAGCGAGCAGAACACTCTTCAGCGGCACACCTGCCGTGCGCGCGAGTTGTTTCAATTCGAAGGACAGCTCGGGTGAGATATCGACGTTGTGAGACGCCACTCGCGATGGACCACGATTTGTGCCGAGACGCGGCAGGCGGGATTGGGTGGCGTCAGCGAGCATCGCCGACCAATACTGCCGCGCTTCTTCAGAGTTGAGGATCGCTCGCTCGGCCGCGACAAAATCTCGAAAAGACGCACCAACCGGAGCCTCACTCACCCCGTCGTGTGTTTGCATCGCAGCATGGAGACTGAACAATTCGGTGAGCATCGTGGCGACGCTCCATCCATCCAGAATGGTATGGTGAAAACTAAATGAGAACTGAAACGACTCGTCATCGCGCCTGTCGATCTGAAAACGAATCAGCGGAGCGTTACGCCAATCGAAACTATGCCGCTTTTCCGCGGCCATCCAGTCCGCCAGGAATTCGTCCTGTTCACTTGGCGACAGCGAGCGCAGGTCGCCCAGGCGGAGTGGCACTTTTGCTTCCTGGTGGACCAACTGGATCGGCTCACTGAAGTCGCTGAGATCGAACGAGGTCCGCAGCACCGGATGCAGCTCGATCAGTTGTTGTAGAGTTGACTGCAAAGCCTCTTCGTCGAATGGCATTCGTAAATGAAAGGTAAAGATGTCGTGATAGTGTCCGGCGTCAGGAGCTATCTCGCTGTGAAACAGCATTCCGGCCTGGAGTGCAGTCAGCGGATACGCATCGACTACTCCAGCGGGCAAACGCATGCGATCCGCTTCGCTGATTAAGCTGAACGGTGCTAACTCTCCGGCAGTAGTGGCACTTTCATCTGAACGTTCCAGCTCCTGGGCCAACTGGTGAACAGTCTGGTGCTGGAAAAGTTGTTGGACACTTAACTCGAAACCCATTGCACGAGCTTTCACGATCACCTGGATCGTCAGAATCGAATCACCGCCCAGATCAAAGAAGTTGTCGTAAATACCGACTCGCTCTACGCGCAGTACTTCCTGCCAGATATCGCAGAGCATCTTTTCAGTAGTGGTGCGCGGTGGCTCGTACGAACGCTCATTGCCTCCCAGGTGCTGCACCTCACGCGCGGCTAACTCGCGCCGGTCTACTTTGCCGTTGGGAGTCAGCGGCAACGACTCGAGCGCGACGATGGTGGCGGGGATCATGAACTCCGGTAGCTGCTGGCGCAGGTATTTCTTCAACTCGAGCGTGTTCTCACTATCGCCGTTGTGGTTCGCCACAACATAAGCCACCAGTTGCTTGCGGCCATCAAGGTCGCGACGCGCAACCACTGCACACTCTTCCACCGCTCGATGCCGGCCCAGCACAGCCTCCACTTCACCGGGCTCGACGCGATAGCCTCTGATCTTCACTTGCGTGTCGACTCGCCCAACAAACTCGAGTGTTCCGTCCGTACGCCATCTCACGTAGTCACCAGTCCGGTACAGCCGCTCACCGCCGGCCGTGCTGAATGGGTGCGGCACGAATCGCTCCGCAGTCAATCCAGGGCGATTGGAATAACCTCGCGCCAGGCCATCACCACCGATGTACAACTCTCCCAACATACCGTCGCCGGCCAATTCCATCTTTTCACCCAACACGTATACCTGCGTGTTGCCGATCGGACTTCCGATTGGTACTCCATGGTCCAACTCTGTCTCACCGTTCATGCGGTGGCAGCAGGCGAAGGTCGTTGTTTCAGTTGGACCATAGCCGTTTACTACAGCCCCACTTTCTCCCTTCGCCCGCAGCAAGCGGCGCACGTGTTCGGCAGACAGCACATCACCACCCGCAACAACCTGCGTTACGCCCGCCAGTACCTCCAACTCCTGCTCGACCATCAGATGGAAAAGTCCGGCAGTCAGCCACAGCACCGTCACACCATCAGTTTTCAGCACCGTACCTAACTCCGGCAGACTTGGAGTGCCCGGCGGCATCAACACAAGCCGGCCGCCATTGAGCAGCGCGCCCCAGATTTCAAGCGTAGAGGCGTCGAAAGTCACCGGCGCCAGTTGAAGAAAGACCTCGTTAGGACTGAAATCGACGTATGCATTCTGCTTTACCAGCCGCACTACCGCGCGGTGTGGCACTGCAACTCCCTTCGGGTTGCCGGTTGAGCCCGAGGTGTACATCACATACGCCAGGTTGTCGCTGGAGACAGCGCTGCCGATCTGATCGCTAACTGGTAATGCCGACCACAATTCGCCGTCCGTATCGAGACATAGCGTGTGTGCCCAGGTGGACGGCAGGTCGTCGACTAATGACGAATCCGTAAGAATGATCGGCGGTAAGACGTCTTCCAATATAAAAGTGAGACGTTCGGCCGGGTACTCAGGATCCAAAGGTATGTAAACACCGCCTGCCTTCAAGATGGCGAGCAGCGCGACAACCATCTCGATAGAACGATGCAGGCAAACGCCGACCGGAGTTTCAGCCGTGACTCCCAGTTGTTGTAAGTAATGGGCCAGTTGATTGGCGCGCGTGTTCAGCTCGGCATAGGAAAGGTGCTGCCCGTTGAATGTAAGGGCGAAAGCATCAGGAGTGAGTGCGACCTGCTCCTCGAAGAGCTCGTGAATGCAACGAGTATGAGGATAAGGAATGTGGGTGTTGTTACGCTCGACAAGTAGTTGATGCTGTTCGGCGCTGCTCAATAATTCAAGTTGTGAAATATGCTGTTCCGGATCCGCTACAGCCGATGCGAGTAACCTCTCAAACTGTTTGAGCATGCGACTGATCGTGCTCGATTCAAAGAGGTCGGTGCTGTATTCCAGGTCGGCGCTGATCTGATCTCCTTCGGCGATCATGAGAGTTAAATCAAACTTTGCGATCGGGTTTTCGGCGTCAATCCCACGGATCGCGAGCGCTGGTAGTTCCAGTTCGCCCGTCGCAGCGTTTCCGATCACCAGCTTTACCTGGAAAAGAGGAGCGTGGCTGAGGTTGCGTTCCGGATTCAACGTTTCAACCACTTTCTCAAACGGTGCCTCCTGGTGTGCATTCCCGTTGAGAGTTACTTCCTTCACACGTTCGAGCAATTCGTTAAAGGTTGGATCACCGGCGAGATCTGCGCGTAACACAAGTTGGTTGACGAAGAAACCGATCAGCGATCCGGTCGTGCCCTGATCGCGATTGGCGATGTCTGTACCAATCAGAAAATCGGTTTGGCCGCTGTAACGCCACAACAAAACGTCGAAAGCAGCCAGCATCGTCATGAATAACGTCACGCGTTTGCGGCGGCTTAATGCTTTCAATGAGTGTGAGAGCTCGGGAGAGAGAGTTAAGGTCTCATACGCTCCACGCCGGGTCAGTACTGCCGGACGCGGGTGGTCCGTAGGAAGCGCCAATATCTGTGGCGCACTCTCCAGATGTCGCTTCCAGTACTCCAGATGTCGTTCGAGCACCGGGCCAGTGAGCCGTTGCCGCTGCCACATGGCGAAGTCGGCATACTGGAAAGGCAAATCGGCGAGTGGGGATGGACGACCTTCAGCGAAGGCTAAGTAGAGATCGATAATTTCGCGGACCAGTACATCCATCGACCAGCCATCCGAGACGATGTGGTGTGTTGTTAAAACAATCGCGTGTTCATCGTCGTTGACTTGTAGGACCACCACGCGCAGCAGCGAACTTTGCGTCAGGTCGAAAGGTCGTCCCAGCTCTTCAGCTGAAAGTTTTGATACTTGTTTTTCGCATTCACTTGCCGGCAAGGCCCGCAGATCGATCACGCGAGGATTCAGTTTGATCTCCGGAGAAACGATTTGTACTGGTTGGCCGTCCACGAGGTCGAAGCTGGTCCGCAGTACTTCGTGTCGCCTTACCACCTCATTAAACGTTTGATGGAGTAGCGGGACGTTGAGCTTTCCGGTCATCCGCAATGCTTCCATGCAGTTGTAGGAAGGATTGTCGGGCTCCAGTTGCGCGATGAACCAGAGTCGCTGTTGGGCAAACGAGAGCGGGCAAGGCTCTCCCGGGACGCGCCTCGGGATCTCCTGCTTTTTCTTTGCCTGGCTCGCCTTCAGCTCGTACGCAAGTTTCGCCAGTTGCTCGGGAGAGAGATTCGCGATTTGAGTCGAAATGCTGCTCATGAAATGCGCGCTGTTAAATCCTGAAAATCCTGAAATCCTGTCAACAACTGCTCACACAGTTACTCGCATTTCGCAGCCACTACGTGAGCCTTGCGACTTTCTCAGATCGCGCGTGAGGTTGAGGCGCTTGAGCCAGCGATCAGTGCCGTCGTATCTCGCTTTGAACGCTTTTCTGCCGTGCACGACCCGGTAGTTGTCGATGAAGAAACAATCGCCTGCTTGCAGGACCACTTCCTGGATTGTGTCGTCCACTGATTGGGCCAAAGCGTTCAGAGCCGCGCTTGCTTCATCGTCGATGGGCGTCGTGAAGTACGGATCGAGACGAACGTAAGGTGTTTGCCGGTTGCCGAAGAGCATCGGTATTCTCTCCGGCGCGCTGTTCAGCTCTTTGATCTTCTCGTAAGCTGAGTTGAGCACTTCATCCTGCGCTCTGACGCTCTTGTGCAGGTCCGACTCGTTCTTTTCCGAGTGTGACTCGTCGGGCTTGATGAGAAAACGGGGCTGAAACAGAAGATCGATTTGTTCCTGCGACAAGCGGGAAAGATCCGGAGCCCCGAACGTCGTAGCTACGCGATCCGGATTGCGCAGGCACATCAATCCAAGATAATCGGCGCGGTGCGGGTGAAAGGCATCCTCCGTATGCCACCATAGAGTTTGTTCGCTGCCGCTGCCGAGCTGATCGTACTTGTTGCCCTCAATCGGAAACACATCGTGCATCAGGTAACCGTCCTGTTGCGTGGCCCATGCAAAAGGATCTCCGAGAAGACAACCGTACAGCACAAACATGATCTGCTCTTCGAATGAGGTGGCGGCGTCGAGCTTCCACTTCCAGTGTGGTGGAGTCTTGCCGATCCTCGCGTTGTCGATCGGATAGCCTGAGATCAAACACACTCCGTCCATCGGTTCCAGGAGTTTGAAATCACTCAGAAACTCGCGGATACGTCGCGGCAACTCGTGCGCATAAACAGTCGCCCGTCGTATGAACTCGGCCTCTTCAACCGACTTGTGCGCCAACGCAATCTCATGCGTCAGGGCTTGTACAGCCTCTACTTCATGGGCGGATAAAGAAAGTGCCCACATAATTCCTCCTTCGTATTAAGCCGGGATGATGTCGAGGTTCTCAAACAGCAACTGCTGATGATTGTTTTGAACCGCGATAGGTATGAAAGTGTTCAGACAGGCGCGAGAGCGCTATCGTTAATTCTGTTGTCGAGCAGCCAAAACCCAACCTGATATGGTTTGGATTACCGAAACTCGTTCCGGGCACTAAAAGCACGCCGTAGTTGTCTGCCAACTGCCGGCAGAAATCTTCGATGTCAGCAACGTTATGTACTCGCATGAAAACGCTGACTCCGCCTTGCGGCCGGACCATGCCGACGAACTCACGATGACGATCGACCCACGCGACAAGTAGTTCGAGATTGTGACGAGCCTGGGCCAATCGCGGCTTAACTAAGACATCTCCGTTCTCGATGGCACGCGTGGCGATGTGCTCGATTAGAGGCGAGAGAGCCAACGTGGTGTAATCACGTAAGCGCACTAAACATTCCAGCACGTACGGCGCTGCCAAACACCAACCGACGCGCAATCCCGGTAGTCCATACGCCTTTGAAAGTGTTCCGAGCGTGATGCACCGATCGTATCGCTCGCCCGGATCTGGCAGCGGTTGACCGTCATAAGTGAGCTCGGCAAAGGCAGCATCCCAAACGAGGTATGCGCCTGCGCGTGCGGCCAGTTCGATTAACTCGTCCTGTTCTGCCGGTGTCAGCGAAGTGCCGGTCGGGTTGTGCGGAAAGTTGACGACGATCATACGCGTTTGTGGACCAATCAGGCGTCGCGCTTCGCCGAAATCGGGTCGAAACGAGTTTTCAAATCGTAGTTGCCAGCGCTTCATTTGACAGCCGATAGATTCAGCCAGCGAGAACAGTTGCTGGTAGGCCGGATCGAGCACGACGACTTCGTCGCCGGGCTCGAGTAGTGAGTGCATGATCAAGTAGATCGCTTCGCTCGAGCCGTTTGTTGCCATGACGCGTTCGGCGTCGCCGTTGGCAAAACGGTTGCCGATAGCAGTCCGTAATTCGGGACTGCCGAGCGTCCTGCTGTCACGCAGGACAATGGCGTCGAGATCGTCCGGTGTGATGTTGAAGAGTTGGCGTATTTCTCCGAATGAGAAATTCTCGACGCCGCTACAGCTAATGTCGATCTCGGCAGTGAAGTAGTAGTCACGGAGCCAGTACTCGAGATGAGCCGGTGCAACTTCCATGAGCGGAACCCTTTCTAGGTAGGAGTTGAACGGATGGGGGTAGACAGGATCTGAACGATCCACCCACTGCCGTGGGTGGGATTAAGCTTGTTCGAGGGCGGAGAGGACCTGGGCCATCTCGTCGCTGTTGATTTGTTCGATCTGGCATTGCACGATTGCTGGCGCGAGCCTGGCGATTGTCGGAGCTTCAAAGAGCGCGCGCAGTGGTAGCTCTACGCTGAAGTGTTCGCGCAATTTAAAGAACAAGCGTGTGGCCAATAGCGAATGGCCGCCCAGATCGAAGAAGTTGTCGTTGATACCGACCCGCTCTACTTTCAAGATCTCGCTCCACATACCCGCGAGCTCTTCTTCCAACGGCGTTCTCGGCGCGACGAAGTTGTCCTCGCTCTCACTCGTTTTGGAGAGCTGGGATAGACGCTGGCGATCGATTTTTCCGTTCGCGGTGAGCGGCAAAGAGTCGAGTGGGACGAAACTATCGGGAACCATGTAAGCCGCGGTTTTCCCTTTTAGATACTCGCGTAGTTGCACGGTGTCGCGCGTACCGTTTTTCATCACTACATAGGCCACGAGTTGTTTGTCAGCATCAGCGGCGTTGTTTCCGTTGGCGCCGTTCTTGTGCTGGTCCAACCAGACGGTCAGCAGACTCTGTTTATTCGGCGTAAGTTTCGCAAAACGTTCAATCGTATTCATGAAATCCTCCCCTAGATAGGATTTGAGTGACTTTGCACCAAAAGTCTAAATAGAGCGCCGAAGGCGCGGAATATGAAAGCCAGGGGCAAGTGCGAAGCGAAGCGAAGCGAAGCATGTCGCCCCTGGTTGCAATAAGCGCGAAGAACTAAGGCCTGAAAGGCCGAAATATCACAGGTATTACGCCCTTTCAGGGCTGCACGGAATTTTAATGATGTAACCCAGGGGCGACGCGCTCCGCTTCGCTTTGCGCTTGCCCCTGGCTTTCATATTCCGCGCCTTCGGCGCTCTATTTAGACTTTGGGCAAAGCCATGAAGTGTCCACCCACTGCGTGGGTGGGATTATTTGACGGCCTTGACGACGACCATCGAGTCGGCGAACCAGTAATGACAATCCTCAGGTGGGTAGAGTGGCCGGCACACCGTGACCTCAAAGGAGCTGAAATATTTTTGAATCAGCCGCTGGTGCCTGCGACTCAGCGTATCAATCTCGTTTGTGTACCAGGTGAAGATGCCGCCCGGTCGCAAGACCCTCGCCGCCACGGGGAAGAAGTCTTCCGCCATCACCACGTTGTCAATCACCTCACGTAAGTATTCGTCTTCAAACGTCGGCACCGTATCGAAGAACACGCCGTCCATTGATTCGTCCGGCACCTGGTGGTGCGTATCGTGCCAGCGACCATGAAGCAAGCGGATGTCCCTGCCGGGAAACTGCTTCTTCCACTCGTGGAAACGTTTCACCACTTCGTCATTCGCTTCCATGATCGTGTAAGACCTGACGCCATACTTTTGAATGCACGTCGCAGAGAGCGCCATGCCGAAGCCGGCCTCGAGCACGTCGCCATGCATTTCAGTTACGACCTTCGCCATCGCATCCATCAACGGCAGCTCCCAATCCTGCATTACCTGCTGGCCCGCAATGAACAAGTTATGCTCGTCGTAGCTCGCCTGATGTGCATTCCAGGGAACAGTTTCCAAACGCGGCCGCGCCGATCCGGCAACGAATCTCCGGGAAACTACGTCGAGGTGTTTGAGATCAGAAGTAAACTCATCGAGCGCACGACGGAGCAGCCAGTTTCGCTGTGCTTCCTTCGGCGGATTGATGAAGTCCTCGTCTTTCAACTTGAGCTGCACTTCGAACTGCGGGAATCTCCTGATCGTGGTGCGCTCGCGCTCCTGATCGAGTTGCAACTCCATCGCGAGTATCGTTTCACTCTCGTCCTCGGAGAGCGCTTCGATCCGGGCGAAGAGTTGCTCGACCTGATCAGCACTGAGGGTCGCGAGCTTGTCTGAGACCTGATTTTGATCCGCGAACTTCACCGCACCGTCAGCGCCGCGCTTGAACAGATGGTGGTGTCCGTTTCCATTCGTAGCAGCCAGCGTAACGACCGCATCCTGAACCAGAGGATGTTGTTTCAAAAGCGCCTCGATACCGTCGGGCTCAATCCGGTAACCACGAATCTTCAGTTGATGATCAACTCGACCCTGGAACAGCAGATTGCCATTTGCCAAACCGCGACCAAGGTCGCCGGTTTTATACATCCGCGCGCCGGGAGTCTTGCTGAAAGGATTGGGAATGAATCGTTCAGCAGTTAGAGCCGGACGATTCAGGTAAGCGCGTGCGAGACATTCGCCGCCGATGTAGATTTCACCGGCAACGCCTGGCGGTACTGGCCGCAGGTACGGATCGAGCAGGTAGATCTGCGTGTGTGGAAGCGCCTGGCCCAGAGGCAGATCGTCGACCGGTTGATCAGATCGTGGCACGTCATGGACCGTCGAAGTGATAGTCGTTTCCGTGAGGCCATAAACGTGAATTAACCGCACGCCCAAATCCTGCCACGCCGCCAGTTGTTTGCTCGAGACTTTCTCGCCGCCGATGATCACGAAACGGAGTGTTTCCGGCATCCGCGTCGGGTGTGCGGCCAGGACTCTTACCCACTCGTGCCAATAAGCAGTGGGCAGCTCGAGACCGGTAATCTTTAGCTGTTCGATGACACGCAGCAGATTCATGGGAACAAACGAGTCTTCGTCACTGCTGATAACGATGGCTGCGCCGCACAACAACGTCGGGAAGATCTCTTCGAGTGCCACATCGAAACTCGGAGAAGCAAACTGCAAGATCCGATCGCTCGCGCGTAATCCCACTCGCTCGATGAAATCCAGACTGTACTTCGTCAGTGAGTCGTGTGTGATGAGAACGCCATTTGATTGTCCGGTCGAGCCCGAAGTGTAGATGGCGTAAGCGAGATTATCACCGCCCGCAGTAACAGACGGATCATAGACACTCTCATCCGCGATCTGCCCGGCTGAAACGTCAAGATTGATCAGTTTTGCGCCGGAGGTCGGCAGTTGCCGCGAGAGAGCTTCCAACGTCAAAACGATCGACGCTTTCGCATCTGTGAGCATGAATGCCAGAGTCTCCGGTGGGTACGACGGATCGAGCGGCACAAAAGCAGCTCCGGCTTTCAGGATCGCTAGCAACGCAACCAGAAGATCGAAGGATGGTTCGAGATGAACAGCAACGAGCGTTTCCGGCTGTGCGTTATGACGTTTCAAGTAGCGTGCGAGTTGATTGGCACGCTGATTCAACTCAGCGTACGTGAATGTGCGATCGTTAAAAACAACCGCAGGCGCTTCCGGCTTGCGTGCCGCCTGCTCTTCGAATAGCTGGTGCACAAGTTTATTTGTATTCATATCAGTTACTCCCCACTGTGCTAGTAGTGCCCGAGTTTCGCTGCCCGAAGTCAAAGGCAGCTCGAGTATGCGCTGTTCCGGAGCTTTGGCTATCTCCTCCAGCAGATTTTGAAAGTGACTCATCATGCGCTCGATGGTCGTTGCCTCAAACAAATCAGTCGCGTAGATAATCTCGCCGGCGAGTCCCGTTGGACTCTCAGTCATCAGCAAGTTGAGATCTCCATCTGAAGACGTGGCTTGCACGTCGAGCGGCGTGAAGCGCATCCCGCGAGCCTCCAACGGCTCGAGTGGCGCATTTTGCAGAACGAACTCAACCTGATAGAGCGGCGCGCGGTTAAAGCTGCGTTGCGGCTGGAGTATTTCGATGATCTGCTCGAACGGCACATCCTGGTGCTGGTAAGCGCCGAGCGTCATCTGCTTTACACGCTGCAACAGATCGAGAAAAGTCGGATTGCCACGCAAGTCTGTGCGCATCACCAGCATGTTCACGAAGAACCCGATCAACGACTCCGTTTCGTCACGATTACGATTCGCGACGGCGGTGCCGACTACGATGTCAGGCTGGTTGGTGTAGCGATAAAGCAGTACGTCAAGCGCTGCCAACAGGGTCATGAACAGCGTCACTCCTTCACGCTGGCTCAACGTCTTGAGTTGTTGTGTAAGCTCTTTCGACAGTGTGAACTTCACACTCGCGCCATTGGAGCTAGTGACGGCCGGCCGGGGACGATCTAACGGCAACTCCAGCACTGACGGAATGTTCGCTAACTGTTCCTTCCAGTACGATAACTGTTGGTTAAGAACGTCGCCCTCGAGCTGCTCGCGTTGCCACACCGCGAAGTCGGCATACTGAACTGGCAGATCAGGTAATGGCACCGGAGCACCGCTCACAAATGCTTCGTAAAGCGCCGTGACCTCACGAACGAGAATGCCTACGGACCAACCATCGTCGATGATGTGATGCAAGGTGAACAACAACGCATGCTCTTGCTCACCAAGCACCACCAGCAGCGCTCGCATCAGTGGGCCACGTGCTAAATCGAATGGGCGTTGCCACTCGCCTGCCACAAGCTGTTCCAGGGTCGCACTACGTTCGTCAGGCGGCATGTCGCTGAGGTTTGTGGTCTGCAAAGACATAGGAGAGAACGGCTGAATGCGTTGCACTGGATTGCCGCCAACCGTTTCAAAAACCGTGCGGAGGATTTCGTGCCTGCGAGTGATCTCGTTGAGACTTAGCTCCAGTGCCCGGACGTCGAGTGGACCATTGATCCGCAGCGCATGGAAAGAGTGATACAAAGGATTGCCGGGTTTTAGCTGTTCCAGAAACCAGAGACGTTGCTGTGAGAACGAGAGCGGCAAATCTCGATCGCGAGATACAGGCACGATTGGCGGCAACGACGGCGTGGCGCTTCCGGGCTCCGCAGAATCAATGTGCAGCGCGAGCTTTGCCACCGTCGGGTTCTCAAACAATGTACGCAACGGCAACTCGATGCCCAGCGCCTTTTGCACACGCACCATGACTTGTGTGGCGAGTAACGAATGGCCGCCGAGCTCGAAGAAGTTGTCGTGTAAGGAAACTTTTGGCAGTCCGAGAATATTGGCCCAGACGTCTGCGACGATTCGCTCGGTCGCAGTCTGTGGCGGCACGTACTCGCCTTTGCCGGTGCGATCCTTTAACTGAGGCAGCGCGCGGCGATCGATCTTGCCGCTCATCGTACGCGGCAGCTTTTCCATCACTACAAAGGCAGACGGCACCATCGAGTTTGGCAAGCGCTCGTTCAAGTATTCCCGCAATGCGTCGAGTTTGAGCTGGTTGTCGCCGACGACATACGCGCACAGAAAATTCCCGCCGCTCGTATCTTTTCGATCGATTACGGCCACATCTTTCACACCGGCGAAGCCGCGCACGGCGCTGTTCACCTCTTCGAGTTCCACGCGCACGCCCCTGATCTTCACCTGCTGATCCTTGCGACCAAGCACCTCGATGTTGCCGTCGTCGAGGATGCGACCGAGGTCGCCCGTCTTGTAGACAATGTCGTTCGGATCGTTGTTGAAGGGATTTCGGATGAAGACTTCCGAAGTCAGTTCCGGCTGTTTGTAATAACCATGACTGCGATACGGAGTGCGGATGTAGATCTCTCCGATGATGCCCGGCGGACAGGCACGGCCGTCTTCGTCGACGATCAAAGCGCGCGCGCCCGGCATCGGTTTTCCGACCGGCACCGACCGGCGTTTCTCATCACCCGGCTGCACCTCGTAGGTAAACTTTGCCATCGTGGTCTCGGACGTGCCGTAGAGGTTGATGAGCTTCACCCGATCGCCGAAGACCGCCCGCCATCTACCAACGTCTGACGGCAACAGAGCTTCACCGGCGAGCAGCACGTACCGCAGCGCCCGAAACTGATCCGCGTGCAGATCTTCGTTGAGGATGGCGCGGAACAACGTCGGCACACAATGAATCAAACTGATCGATTCTCGATCCAGCCAGGAGACCAATTCTTTTGCATCGGCGACGATCTCGTTGTGTTCGGGAATGCAGATGGTCCCACCGGCGCAAAGCGGTACGAAGATGTCGCGCAGCGATCCGTCAAAAGACAATGGCAACAGTTGACTGACGCGATCGTCCTTACCGATACCGAGTGTCTCGATCTGCCAGCGGATAAAGTGGTCTATGCCGTCCAACCTTCCCGCAATGCTCTTCGGGCGGCCAGACGATCCGGAAGTGAAATAGATGTAACAAAAATCGTCCGGGGCAGCGGGCGCGGCTTGCGGCGCTGCGAAAAGTTCGTGGTCCAACTGCCTGCACTTGTCCAGGCTGAGCATCTTGCCGTGAGCGAAGCCGTTGAGCCGGTGCATCAAATTGTTTTCGCTGATGAATAAGTCGGGAGCGATTTCCTTGACCATCGTTTCGAGCCGCAGGTCCGGAAGTAGCGGATCGAAAGGAACGAACACGGCGCCGGCTTTCAGCACTGCGACGATGGAAGTGATTGCGTCGGCCTTGTTGTCGAGAAGGATGGCGACGATCGTGCCTTTCTTCGCGCCGCCGGAAAGGAGCAGGTGGGCCAGCTTGTCAGTGCGCTGCTTTAGCTCGCCGTAAGTGATACGCGTTTCTCCACTGGAAATTGCGACCTGCTCCGGCAAGTTCTCAGCCATGCGGTCGAATAAATACTGCACAGGTTCATGCTTCATAGCTGTTTCTCTAGAAAGGATCTGAACGATCGGACTTGGACAAGGTCCAAGTCCGGCATTTATAAACTCAGTTCAAACTGGGGAGATTGAATGTATCCAGGAAGATGCTGAACGTGAGCACGACAATGAGTAGGTCGTCCTCGAATGGCAGATTCAGCTTGAAGCCACTCTGCGTGTATTGCGCTCGCAGGCGATCGATCACGTCTGGATTGAAGTAACCCTGTCGTTTAATCCGTTCGTGCGACACCAGGTCGTTAACCCACTCGATGCCCTGCTGCAACAGGTAAGAACTGCCCGGCGCGTGAAAGCCAAACTTTTCTCGTTTCACGATCTCAGGCGGAAGTAAATCTGCCGCGACTCGCTTAAGAATGTATTTTTCGACGTAGTTATGTAGCTTCAATTCCGGTGGAATACGGGTTGAAAATTCCACCAAATCGACGTCAAGAAACGGGTACCGCCCTTCAACTGAATTTGCGAGTGTCATGCGATCGCCATGATCCGAAATCAAGTGATCTGACAGCCGCAACTTGAAATCGAGATACGAGCGCTGGTGCACCGGATGCCTGCCGCGCAAACGTTCTTTGTTGATTAAGCCGTGATTGAGACAATCGAACTCACGATACAACTCGTTGACGCGTGCGGAATACAACGTCTGTTTCACTTCGCGCAGCGCGTGATGGTCCTTTTCGTAAAAGAAGTCTTTGTCACCCCAGAGTTTTTCTCTCAACTCATCTTCAAGCGCGGTCTCAAGGTCATAACTCTTCGACTCGCGATCGCGAAAACTGTCAAAGCGATAACCCACATAGCCCGCGAACAGCTCGTCAGCGCCTTCGCCGGTCAGGATTACCTTGACACCCGCGTTCCGCGCGGCGGCCGAAAGCGCCATCGAACACGTGTTGTAGGTTTCGCGCACCGGACACTCGCAGTGATAGATCATGCGCGACAACCGGTCGACGATCTCAGACCAATCGAACATGATCTCGTTGTGAATGGAGCGCGTAAACTCGGCCATTCGCTGCTGATGTTTTGTTTCCGAGATGTCTTCGTCGGCGAAGCCGATCGAAAACGAATGTCGTCTGGTGTCAGGCGCAACCTGATGAATCAACGCGCCGATTAGCGACGAGTCCAATCCACCGCTGAGATAAAAACCAACCGGCACGTCCGATTGCAATCGATACTCCACTGATCGCGTGAGCAGATGCTTTAACTCGTCGACGTACTCGTCCTCGGTTTTCTGATTCGAAGAGACGCCCAGCGGCGGGTAGTTTAGATCCCAGTATTCGTTGACCGAGACGTTTCCGTTCTCGACGACGATGTAGTGTCCACTCTTGAGACTCTGAATCCCTTTGAACATCGTGCGCGGGCTCACCAGACCGGGAAACGAGAAGGTCTGGTCCAATCCGGTCAGATCCACTTCGCGCTCAACCTGCAGATGCTCGAGTATGGCTTTGATTTCCGAAGCGAAGATGAACAAGCCATCGACGTTTGTGTAATAGAGAGGGTTGATACCGAAATGATCGCGAGCCAGGAAGAGCCTGCGTTTGTTGCGATCGTAAATCACAAATGCAAACTGGCCGTTGAGCTTGTTAAGGAAGTCGATGCCATGCTCCTCGTAGAGATGCACCAGGACTTCTACGTCGCAACGCGTGCGGAAGCGGTGTCCCTTCTGGACCAGCACTCTTTTTAGTTCGGGATAGTTAAAGATCTCGCCGTTGCACAGCAACACGATCGAGCCATCTTCGTTGTAAAGCGGCTGGTCACCGCCTTCCAGATCGATGATGCTCAAACGCCGGAAGCCAAGCGCGACGTTGTCTGCGCTGAAATACCCGGCTGCGTCAGGACCACGATGAATCAGCGTACCGGTCATGCGTTCCAACAGCGCCCGATCCGGTTTGCGCTCACCACGCGTGTCAATAAAACCTGCAATCCCACACATATTTTTAGCCACAAACGGCACAAAGTCAGGATCACAAAAAGCACAAAACTTTAGAAGGGATGTTTTACACAACAGCACACTTGTGCCTTTTGTGACTTAGTTTTGTGCTTCTTTGTGGCCCACTTCCGAGATCATTTTGTGCAAGTATTCCTGTTGCTTCGACTTCTTTTCATGTTCCGGAACGTAAGCGATCTCGAGAGCCAGCAGGCGATGCGACCACGCCATCAGCTTCTTAAACTGGTCCAGCGAATAACCCCTCCCCAGCAAGTAAGGGATGGTCCAGAAATCGAAAGACCACTGCGGCAGCCAGGTCGATTCTTTGATCTCCAGGAAAGCCCGATCGATGTGGTCCATCGCGCCCATACTGTCCATCGTGGCATGTGACCAGACAAAACCTTCGCCTTCGATCTGATACTTCTCGCGTTGCCGATCCACCGGCGTGCCCGGCTCGCAATACCACAATTGGGCCCGGTAATAATCAGGCTTCGTCGTCTTGATGAAGTCGACGCTCTCGCGAAACGTTTCTTCGGTTTCTCCCGGGAATCCCAGAATGAATGACGCAAAAGTGAGGACGCCGTATTGATGCAGCAACTCCATTCCCCGTTCATACTTCTCGGGCGTCGCAGCCTTGTTCATGTTTGTGAGAATGGTGGGCGATCCGGACTCAATCCCCAGAAAGACTCCTTTGCAGCCACTCTTCGCTAACAGCTCGATAGCTTCTTCGTCGGAGTTACTGCAGCGAAAATACGAAAACCAGTTGAACTGATAATTCTTCTCAATCATCAGGCGACAGATTTCCTTGAACCGCGGAAGCGGGACGTTGAACGTGTCGTCGATGAAGACGAGGTTCTTTATGTAGCCGAGGCGTGCAAGCGAATCCAACTCTTTCTCGATAGTCTCGAGCGACGCGAGGGTGAGCTTCCCCGCGCGCGCGGGGTAGTTACAAAAAGAGCAACTAAACGCGCAGCTTCGCGCCGTCCTCGTTTGCACAGTTGGACCAAGGTTCTCACTCGCGAAAGTTTGCCAGTTAATGAAGTTCTCATCGAGTGAGTTTATCTCGACCTGTTTTGGCGTGCGGCTGAGTTTTCCATTCTCGCGGTAGATGATGTTCGGCACTTTGCTTAAGTCACCATCATTCTTCAGGGCCTCGATAATGAGAGCCAGCGTATGCTCACCCTGCGACTCGTTGACGTATATGTCAGCGCCAATGTCTTCGAGCGCCACGGTCAGTTCATCTTCATGGTAGTTCCGCAGGTGATTGGCTATGAGTGGACCACCGACAACTATTTTGGTCCGCGAATTTTTCTCCCTGATGAACTTGACCATCTCGTTGACTGGCAGATTCAGCAGATAGAACGTGGTAGTGATCGCTATGCATAACGGATCTGACTCGAGATATTCGGTCAACGCGTCTTTCTCAAACTGAAAGAGATTGATATAGCGAGCGTCGTAACCCCTCCGCCGCAGGTAATGGGTTAGGTAGACGGCAGCCAGGTTTGGGATGTCACACGATTTGAGCTCGTCCACACCATTTGCCGATCCGCCGTTCGGTTTCGCCAATTTCAAGACGTGATTAAGCAAACCGATGTAGTTCATGTTTTGGCCATCAATATTGACGAAACTGAACCGCAGATCTCTATACGCTTCGGAATCAGCGCCGTAGCCTCTTAACAAGGCTTCGTATTCCGCAAACGGAGTTTCGTTATATCCGATCACAACACAGTCAAGTTGTTTGCTCATCTTCTTAGGCCTTCTGTGGTTCTGGCGGCTAGCTACTGACTCAGGGGCCAGTGGTCATAGCGGCAGCAGGCGACTTGCATAACGTCGCGCTCGACGAGGATCGGATCCTGCAAACGCGTGTGTATTCCCTCCGCGCGGCGGCGCTCGCTCACCTTATCTTCGTGAAATTGTCGCGTCTCGCGATCGAGTTGCAGGTTACCGATCGATAGAAAACGCACTGCGCCTTCCACGTCGCGTGTCGTCATCACTTCGCCGCGATTGTGGACACTTGGCGAGAAAGGAATGTCGATAAAACCCTTGGCAAACCCATTCACCACTCCTTGAGCCACATCTCCGTTTCCGGACACAATGACGCTCTCAAAAATCGACTCAACCTCGCGCCGGATGACGGCACATTCTTCGCCAACGCGCGCCTCGTCGACGTAACAATCAGACGCCGTCGCCAGACCACTGCGAATCAACTCGATGCCCTCAATGTTGTCGTTGAGCGTCGGAATGCGAAACGCCTCGACTGGAGTTTTACCGATCATGCGGGTGGCGCCGGAGCGAGCCGCGGTGATGGCGGAGTTGCGAATCAACTCGTCAGCACGATCCTGGCTCGGAGGAAATGCAGCCATGTACTGGTGAAAGACCGTGTTGAGTTGCACGTCTTTGTAACCCATATTTCCCAGAATCTCGCTCGTCATCTCGCCCATCATGCGAATGGCGGCGATGTCCTGTGATCGATGCCCCTGCTCCGCATAACCGAGACTGACGCATCTCACACCCTGCCGCACGGCCAGCAGTGTCTCAAGAATGTTCGTGACGATCGCGATGCACGGTGGAATCAGAGTCGCCGTTAACGTGCCGAAAAATTCACGATCGAGCACAACGCCAAACAGCCTGTGATAAAGACCGGTGAGGTAATCGACGTACTGCCAGTTTCGAATCGACTCGGCGAGTGGATAGTCTTTGTAATAGGGAATGTTGTAACAAATCGCGCCGCCTTCAAACGAAGTCACACCGCCGGCAAACGAGATCTCCGCGAGCAGACGTGGATCGCGCGTGCTGTGGCGCGTCTGTAACGGAATGTGGATCTGCTGCGCGATTTTTCGCAAGCCTGTGACGCCGTGATTTACTAAGGGAAACCCGTTGATCGTCGAAGTGCGCATCAGGCTGCTTTCACGAATCGCTTCTTCCGCGCCAATGTAATTGTTGTTTCGTGTCAGCGAGTCGACTTGATACGAGAGCACTTTCACGCCTGCCCGCTTGAAGTTCTTGAATAGTTTGATCTGTTCGCCCTTTCCAGCACAGTGGGATCCGAAGCTTGGAATTCACGTGACTTGAAGT
>JADMIO011791650.1_pt1 | contig 45450 bp, 32 predicted proteins | sample 8958161 | NCBI WGS metagenome assembly JADMIO01 (sample SAMN16585339, study PRJNA669376) | soil metagenome | isolation source: Crop rotation soil | place: USA: Cullars Rotation, Alabama | collected 2011
CCGCGACAACTTGTCCACGTGGAATTCTAAGCTTAGGATCCCAATGTGCTGGAAAGATCGCGCTCGCCGCCGGCGCGGCGACGATTATTCAAGCCATCACCTCATTCAGTCTCTCGCAGGTTTTGGGAGTCGCAGCCCAGCGTGCGATTACGGAAATGCGCAAGAAGGTGCAGGCGCATGTGGCCCGCTTGCCAATCAGCTATTTCGACTCAACCCAGATGGGGAAACTGCTTTCGCGGATCATGCATGACGCCGACGGCATTCGTAATCTGGTCGGCACCGGGCTGGTACAACTTGTCGGCAGTTTTATCACCGCGGTCGTGGCTCTTTGTGTTTTGTTCTGGCTCAGCTGGCGCCTGACCTCAATCACAATTTTGGTGCTGGCGGCATTCGGCGGCGCGCTTTCTTTCGCGTTTACGCGCCTGCGCCCTTTATTTCGTGAACGTGGCGAAATCACTGCCACACTCACCGGGCGGCTGGCTGAATCGCTCGGTGGCATTCGCATCGTCAAAGCCTACACGGCTGAGAAGCGTGAAGAGCTGGTCTTCGCGCGTGGAGCGCACAAACTTTTCCGCAACATCGCAAAGTCGATGACCGGCGTTTCAGCCACGACTGCATTCTCGTCTTTAATCATCGGCGCGGTCGGCGTAGTGATCATCCTCGTCGGTGGACCCTCAGTCGTGAGCGGAAAAATGACGATTGGCGATCTGTTCATGTACGTTCTGTTCACCGGCATGATGGCGATGCCGCTTATCCAATTTGCGGCGATTGGGACGCAGATCACCGAAGCTTTTGCCGGACTTGATCGCATTCGCGAAGTGCTCGACATGAAGACCGAAGACGATCAGGACGCGTTTCGCGAACCACTGCCGCAGGTTTCCGGCGAAATCGAATTTGAAAACGTTTCCTTCGAATACAACGAAGGCGTACCTGTACTCAGGAACGTTTCTTTTACTGCGCCGGCGGGTTCAACCACCGCGCTTGTGGGATCCAGCGGCTCAGGCAAAAGCACTTTGATCAGTCTCGCGATGAACTTTAATCAACCGCGATCGGGCGAGATCCGGATTGACGGCAAAGATCTGAAAACGCTGCGTCTGCGCGACTTTCGTTCCTACCTGGGCGTGGTGATGCAGGACAATTTTCTTTTTGATGGCACGGTTGCCGAGAACATTGCCTTCTCAAAACCTCACGCCACGCGCGAAGAGATTCAAACTGTCAGCCGGATTGCGCACTGCGAAGAATTCATCGAAAAATTCGAGCTGAAGTACGACACCGTCGTTGGTGAGCGTGGCGTAAAACTTTCGGGCGGGCAACGCCAGCGCATTGCGATTGCTCGGGCGATTCTTGCCGACCCAAAACTGCTTATTCTTGATGAAGCAACGTCCAGCCTGGACAGTGAAAGTGAGGCTTTCATTCAGGATGGACTTCGGCAGCTTCGGCGCGGTCGCACCACGTTTGTGATTGCACACAGACTTTCTACCATTCGCAGCGCCGATCAAATCCTGGTCTTGGAAGATGGCGAGATCGTTGAGCGTGGCACTCACGAGGAATTGCTCGAGGCCGGGGGCCGTTACCGCCAGCTTTACGACAAGCAATACAAGTTTGAGCGGAACCAGTTTATTAATCCGGGCGAGGACTTCACGCCGGAACCTTTGCTCGCAAAGCCCGCAACGCGCCTTTCGAATCTGTGATCTGATCGACTAACCCTTCGCATTCACCAGCCCTATCCGCGTTGACCGAATGCAGACTTTGTAATAGTCTACGCGTTGTTTTTGTGAGCCTTCCTTTCCAGATGCTTTAATTATCGGGAGTCAAAATCAATGAGCCGGTTCTAAAGCCTGCTCAGAGTATTCAGCGCGCTTTCCTCTCGTTCCCGCTGACCACAAATGCGGTAGTAGTTTCGACGCATAAAATCGGGTGAGTTCTCTCCCAGAGAATCTTTCATGCATAAAACGGCGCGCACTATGAATCATTCACAGCCTCAAACAATCACTTGCCGCTCAGGTGTTCGCACGATCGTAATCATGGTTTTCCTGGCCTTGATCGTCTTGGGAGCGGCGCGCGGTGCGCGAGTCTCAGCCTTTAATTCCAGTCTCCAACAGTCAAATACTCAGGACTCCAAACAGACCCAGTCGCGCGAACTCAGCATGGGGCAGCCGATCGAACGAGAACTTGCGGCCGGCGCGTCCGATTTCTATAGCATCTCGCTAACTCAAGAACAATATTTGAAAGTTGTGGTTATGCAGAAAGGGATCGACGTGGGCGTGAAGCTTTTCGGAGCCGATGGCCAACAGATCGCCGAGGTTGACAGCCCGAACGGAACTGAAGGGCCGGAGCCGTTAGCCGCGATACCAACGTCCGCAGGTCAATATCGGATTGAAGTGAGATCGCTAAACGCCAAAGGCGCCCCCGGGCGATATGAAATAAGGTTGGAAGAATTGCGTGACGCAACGGCAAAAGATCGCGATCGCATTCAGGCGGAGAAAGCGATTACTGACGCCGAAAAAATTTTGGCGCAGGGAACCGGAGAATCCCACCGGAAAGCCCTGGAGAAATACGAAGAGGCGCTCCCACTTTTCCGGGCCCTTGGAGAGCGACAGCGGGAAGGTTTCACACTTAACAGAATGGCGGTGCGTTACCAATTGCTGGGCGAGAGCGAGAACGCGCTGCGATATCACAATCAAGCTCTATCGCTGAGGCGCGCGATCGGAGATCAACAGGGAGAAGGACAATCGCTCTATAACATCGGGTCCGTCTACCTTGGATTAGGCGATAGCCAGAAGGCGCTGGATTACTATCAACAGGCTCTGCCGATCATGCAGGCGGCGGGGGATCGTCCGACAGAAGCCAAAATCCTTAACGCTATCGGCACCGTTTACTCAAATCTGGGCAAGCTGTCTGAATCGATCGATTTCCATAACCGGGCGCTGGCCCTGCACCGCGCCGTGGGCAACCGCTTGAGCGAGGCCGTAACCCTCAACAACATGGCGGCTCCTTACACTCTCATGGGTGAGTGGCAAAAGGCGCTCGATTACCACAATCAAGCGCTGGCACTTATTCGTGAGATCGGAGACCCGCGATATGAGGCTCAGATGCTCACGAATATTGGCTATCTCTATTGGCAACTTGGCGAGAACCAAAAGGCCCTGGAGTATCACAATCAGGCTCTGCCGCTACGACGCACCACCGGCGACCGCAATGGGGAAGCCTTGACGTTGGTTAGCATCGGCGCAGTCTACGCCGCGCTGGGCGATGAAAGGCAAGCTCTTACTTATTATGACCAGGCGCTCGCTCTGAGTCGCGCGCTCGGGAATCGGCACGGCGAAGCGGACGCGCTCACAAGCATAGGTATTGCGTATACAGCACTCGGTGAGACGCAGAAAGCGCTCGACTCTTTCAACCAGGCATTGCTGCTGCGAAGGGCATTGAGAGAACCTTTGGGAGAGGCGGGCGCGCTCAACCGAATTGGGATGACTTACGCATCGTCGGGAAAGCACGCGGAAGCGGTTTCCTATTTAGAAAAGGCGCTGTCTCTGCAACGGCTGGTCGGCGCCCGGAATGATGAAGCCGGAACTCTGGCGAATCTCGCCCGCTCCGAGCAGGCGCAGGGCCGTCTCGCCGAGGCTCGCACGCAGATTGAGGCGGCGCTAAATATTGTCGAGGGGATGCGGTCCAAGTTTGGCGAACAGCTGCGCACGTCATTCTCGACGTCCACCCGAAAGTACTACGACGTGTACATCAACCTCTTGATGCAAATGCATCAGAAGGAGCCGCTTGCCGGCCACGATGTGACTGCCTTTAGCGCAAGCGAACGTGCGCGTGCGCGCAGCTTACTCGACCTCCTGGCTGAATCGCGCACTGATATCCGACAAGGAGTAGATCCGGCCTTGCTTGAGCGAGAGCGTTCGCTGCAACAGCAATTGAATGCCAAGTCGGAGCAGTTGACCCGTCTGCTTAGCAGTACGCACGCGGAGGAACGAGAGACAGCGGCGAGAAAAGAGGTCGAGGCATTGGTATCAGACTATCAGGATGTTCAGGCACAGATTCGGGCGAAGAGTCCCGCGTATGCAGCCTTGACGCAACCTGAGCCGCTTTCGCTAAAAGATACTCAAAGCTTGCTGGACAATGAGACGGTACTGCTGGAGTATGCGCTCGGCGAAGAACGCAGTTATCTGTGGGTGGTGACGCCGGAGCGGATCACCAGTTTTGAACTACCAAAGCGCGCCGATATTGAAACGGCAGCAAGTGCCTTGTACGAATCGATTACCGCGCGAAATAAATTAATTCGTTTCGAGACCCCCGAGATCAAGCAGGCGCGCGTTCGTCAAGCTGATGCCGAGTATTTTGATCGCTCAATGATTTTGAGTCGAATGCTTCTTGGTCCCGCGGCCGCATTGCTTGGAAAAAAGCGAATGTTGATTGTCAGCGATGGCGCATTGCAATACCTGCCGTTCGGCTCGCTGCCGATCCCGGAAAAGCGCGGACAGCCGCAACCGCTAGTCTCCGCCCATGAAATCGTAAGTCTACCGTCCGCGTCCACCCTTGCGCTGCTGCGAAAAGAAGTCAACGGCCGAACTCAGGTCGCAAAAAACGTAGCAGTGATCGCTGATCCGGTATTTCAGGATGATGATCCGCGCGTCAATAGCTTGAACGGATCCGTTTCGAACCACCCAAAAGGAACTCGCGTATCCCTAACCGCCGTTGAAAGGTCGGTGAGGGACACAGGAGAAACGGAATTTCAGCGATTGCCATATAGCCGCCGCGAAGCTGAGTGGATCACGGCCCTTTCACCCGGCTTGACGAGTCAAATGTTCGTGGATTTTGACGCCAACCGCGCAACCGCGACCAGTGCGAATTTGAGTGAATATAAAATCATTCATTTCGCCACGCATAGCTTGCTTAATAGCAAACATCCCGAACTTTCGGGAATCGTCTTGTCACTGGTCGACAAGTCGGGACAGCCGCAGGACGGATTTTTGAGACTCAACGAGATTTACAACTTGAAATTAGGCGCCGACCTCGTTGTCTTGAGTGCGTGTCGCACGGCGTTGGGCAAGGAAGTCAGAGGCGAAGGCTTGGTAGGAATCACCCGGGGTTTTATGTATGCCGGGGCTCCTCGCGTCGTGGCGAGTCTTTGGGCCGTCGATGATGCGGCTACTGCTGAATTGATGAAAAGGTTTTATCGCGAAATGCTCGTGCGTGAACAACGTCCGGCAGCAGCGCTACGAACCGCGCAGCTCAGCCTTTGGAACGAGAAGCGCTTCCCGCCTTACTATTGGGCTGGCTTTGTATTGCAGGGCGAGTGGAAATAGTGCCCCACGCTACTCCGGCTTTGTACCCGTCTTATGCTGAAGGGCGGCCTGTAGATCGCGTGCAAATTCATCTGCAATAAGCGTCACCGTTCCCCGATAACGTTTGGTACGCCAGATAGTCTCGCCAGCCGCGTTCACGAACCGCAGTTGAACCTGTCCAATCTGATCACGCGTCGTGTCAGACGGGCGCACGATTGACACCGAGGGCGTGATGGCGGCATCGGCCTCGTCAGCATTGGTAGTTACACCAACTCGCGCGCGTAACTTTTCCACCAATTTGTCATGCAGGCTTTGGCTAAACGCGTCCTGACCGAATGCCATGAAAAAGACATTCCGGATTCCTGCAATTGATTTGATTGCCGCCATCGTTTGGCCTCTGGTTCTTTCCGGAGTAGGAGAGACTTTAGCGGACGGCGCGGCCAGGGGAACTGAGGCGATGCGTTGCGGCGACGGACTCGTTTGCGGAAATGGCGAAGCCGCGGTTTGGGGGGTCGGCTCAACTTTGGCTATCAGGTCGTCGGAACGCCAAGTCACAGCGAGTAACGCGGCCACGCTCAAACCGATCGCCGCAATCATGATTAGTGCCCATGCGGGAACCGGAATCTTAGAACCACGAGGCCCTACCGCCCTGGTCCGTGATCGATTTGTAAGTTGCGCCCACAGTGATCGCGGTGGCGCGGCGTAAGCGATCTCAACGAGCGAGCCATTTGATGCTACCGGCGTAATGGTTAATGAAATCTTTTGACCACCCTCCAGGGTAATTGCATACATTTCCGGCTCTGCTGAGACAGAGTCACCGTTTTCATCGATGACCATATGACTCGCCATCAGCAAATCCCGATTCTTTTCACGTCCGTACACTTCAATTAACGTCGCGCCAGGCGTGAGATCGAAACGCGTACTGCTTGGTCCACCGTCAAGGGTTAACCGCGCCGTCTCAACTCCATCAACCAAAACGCGCAGTGATTCTGGTTTGAATTTTTTTCGGTTTTCCCGACCATCTTTTAGTGTCCCGCGGATCTCGGTGATCTCGCTGTCGCTTAGTTCAGAACGGTCACGCTGATCGGGTGGCATAGTGCCCTCAAGGAAGAATTGGGGCAGCGCGAGACTCTGCTCCGGCGGAGCAAGCTTGAGTGCTTCAGCTATTTTCGCAAAGCAAGGCGGGTGCATTAGCGCGTGGATCTGACTTGCCTGGCTCGACTGAAGTGGAGTGATGGTGTTCCAACCGTCAAGCTCGCGTGGTAGCTCGCACATTGTGTCCCAGGGCGCGAACCGTGTTAAGTATTCGAACACCAAAGCGCTAAATGTATTCGAATCGGGATCCAGTTGGAAGCCCTTCTCGCCACGCGCACCTTCCTGGATTTTGAGGAACTGATGAAAACGCCGCTCAAGTTCTTCAATCAGCTTGCTCTTGCGCGCACGATAATAAGCGTCGGCTTTCCGGGTACTGCTGTCGGGATCTTGAAAAACGAGATCGTAAATGGCCACGGCTTCCGCCGCACTGTAGCCGTAAACGAGCCGGCTCAGTCCGAGTGATACGTGAAAAGAGTTGCGTCTGAAGGTGGTCACAACCAGATGTTTTAGATAACGAATAATCATATCGTCGCGGGAGAGCGATACCTTCTTTCCGGCTTCCTGGTTTGTTTCATAGGTTGCCGATTTGCAGAGCAGCAGAATTTGAAACCACTGGGCCGTGTTCCATCTTACCTTCGTCGGTCTGTCCGGATCATGGCGATCAGCTTCAACTTGAGCCGAGAGCCTGACCTCCACGGCCTCTAGTGCCGCCGTGACGATCTCCAAAGCATAAGCGCGGGTCTCTTCAGTAAAGCGGAAAATCGAATGAGCTAGCTCAAAGGCCCGATTGAGCGAAGTCTGATCGGTCAGTCGGCGAGCTTCGCGCGCCGACTTGCCACTGTCCCGTTTGGGCATGAAAAGGATACTAGGCCACCTCCGATTTCGTCACCGTATGATTTCTTGGCGTCTCGCCTGACGCTCCATCTTTAGCTTAAGTTTTTTAACTTTCCTAATCATCACGACTTTTTAGCTTCAGAAGCGAACGCCTGTGCGATCTCGCTTGAAAGATACGCCCCGGATTTCAGTCGAACCTTCACATTCGAATCAGCGCGCATGACTTTTTCAAGAAGTCGTACGGTCGTCTGCGCCGTTCGAGCGTATGTTTCGCAACTCCAGAGCGCTTTATTGCTTTCACGCGGTTAAGCGCCGTCATGACCTGAGGAGTTCCAAAGACCGAGCCAGAGTTACTTCCGAATGGGGCGGTGCTCTCGCCGCAAACAGCATAGTCAGCAACCCGACGAATAAGCATGTTAGCTCCGGGTATTACAAAAGGTCCGTCGGGTTGTTCGCATGCGGCGGCCACTAATCACACATCGGACCATCGCCACCACCGTCAAAGATCGAAGGCGCGACACCAATACGAGAAGCGAAAATCCGTCGGCCTCTGTGCTTATTTTGGTTGCGCCGCAAGCGCCGCCACCACCCATCGATATTGCCGCCCCCACCTCGCAAAGATGTCAGAGAGCAATCAGCGGCGATCACAGTCACGAAAAGAGCGCGGCCTGTGCGTCAGTTGCGGCCGGCGCCCTCAATTCTGGGGCGTTCGCTGCCTCGTCTGCCGGGAGCTGTTCGGAAAAAACGGGCATCCTCTCCCGCTTGGCGCGCGCCGAGCTCTTAAGCTCTATCGAAATGCCGAACTCCAATTCGAAATCGAGCAGAGGCAGGCTCATGCACGGTTTGCGATCCGAAAATTGCTCGCGGACGAAACCATCAGGGGTAATCGCGCCCGTGCACTGTATCTGTACGCGGGACTGGATACCGGCAGCTGGCGGACCTATGGCGAAGTTGCGCGTGTGATGAACCTCAGTCACGAGCGCGTGCGGCAGTTGCTTTACAACTCAAAACTTATTGTTTCCCGGATGCTTAACGACGGCGTTCCCTGGAAACCTCTGACCCGCGAGGTGACCCAACGGGCTTGGCCGAAAACACAACTTATCCAGCCGGTTACTGACTCAAGGAGTTCAATCAATGTTCAAGCAAGCAACGCCTAACGGCGTGCGCGTCCCCGTGTGCCGTACTTTCAGTTCTTGGATCAGATCGATCCGCGCACAACCCTTACTTCGTTGCTTATCCACCTGATGACCCAGGAGATGTCTTTATGTCTTACGTTCGTTCTGCATTTGTTTGGTTAAGAGTGTCCCTGAAATCGATTGCTCCAAAACGGACGCTACTTGCGGCGTTGTTGGTAGCGGCATCATGCGCCATCTGTATCTCTCCGGCGATACACCGACACGCGCAACCGTTCGTGTTGATTCAGCCGGCAAGCGCCGCTGCGCCGGTGACAGTACAAGCGGCCGGTCGAGGTAAGCCATTTTTCAATTTCGCGGACGGCCGGCAAATGGCCCACGTGTTTCGTGTGCAGAACGATGCCAGCCGGGCTTTGCAGTCAGGACGAGCTACGCCGCGGGCGCTCGCATCAGCGGATCTCGATGGAAATGGTACTCCGGATCTGGTCGTCGGTTACGATATCGGCGGAACCGGTATCATTGCAATTCAGCGTGGCAATCCCGACGCTTTCGCCCCCACCGACGATTCAGTATTCGTGCGCCTCCAGCAAGGCTACAATCCGGCGTCTTTGCTTCCTGATACCGAAGTCTATCAAGTTCCCGTTCCCGCCGACTTTGTTGCCGTAGGAAATTTTAATCGAGGCTCTGCGAAAGACATTTTGATCGGGGCTAAGGGGGGCGCACTTTACCTCATGGCCGGCAACGGCAACGGATTTGGCATACCCGAACTGATTACCTTGCCCGGCCCCGTAACAGCTTTGGCTGCCGGCGAGTTTCGCGCTGCCGATGGCATGACTGACGTGGCCGTTGGCGTCACCAGTCCCGGCGGTGATGCTTTGCTTATTTTTGATGGCGCCGAAGGTTTTTCCAATCCCATTGCCCAGTTTCCATTAGCCGGGCCCGCGAGCGGGATTGAGTTTGGCGGCCTTGACGATGATCCCTTCCGAGATGTGGCTATAGCGGCCCGTAACGAAATCGATATCGTGCACGGGTGGGGTCGAAAATCTTCAGTAGCTTTATCGACGCGCCTCCAACGGATTGAAATCGGATCAAACCTACGCGGATTAGCGCTCGGAGAATTTACCTGGGACCGGGACGGTCGGACCGAGATGGCTGCATTGACTGACGACGGCATCGTACAAATTGTTCAGCAGCAACGACTCGATACGCGCGAGTTCACTGACGTGGAAAAATCAAAAAGAACCAGATCTACGGTCCAAGGCACACCGTTCAATGGAGACATTGAATCCATTTCGAGCTGGCAACCGGGAAAATTTTCAGGCTGGGTCAAGTCGAACTCTTTTCCTGCGGGTAACGTGAGCTCGGCTTCGCTTAAGCCTTTAATGAAAACGCATCTCTCTAATCGTGAGATGGATGAGATAACCGTGGTTGGAAGCGAGCAATCAAAACTCAAAATCGTGCGCCCGAATAGTCGAATTAGTCCTGTCGCACGCGAAGAAACCCAAACCTCGCCACCATCAAAGCTTAAGAATCTGCGCGCAATGCCATCGGCCGAGGCTCAACCTGCAACCGACGACGCGACCGTCGCTTTGGATGTAGCCAGTGAGCCGATTGCCATGCTGACCTTACCGAAGAAGATAAACGGTTTTCAGGACGTGGTGACCTTAAGTGCCGGGCCGGAAGCGCTCAGTATTGTTCCCAACGCCCCGAATACCACGATTACCGTTGACCGCACGGACGATCCAAACGGGGCTAATTTGGCTGCAGCCTCCGCGTGTACCGCAGCAGGCAATGACTGTAGTCTGCGCGGTGCACTTCAATTCGCCAATAATCCAGCTAACAACAACACCACGATCAGTCTGCCGGCAAACACATACGTCTTGTCCACCAACGGTACTAACGCCTCCGGTTGTGACGGCAACACCGTGGGCGACCTTGGCGCCAATCAGACGATGTCGATCGTCGGCGCGGGAGCCGCGACCACTATCATCCAGCAGAACGGAACCGGACCAGCCAATGACGGCGACCGTGTGATGTGCATGAATGAGCCATTCACACTGGATCTTGTCTACAACTTCTCAGGCTTCACGATGGTTGGAGGCCGGGAGGGCACGGCGGCCGGGACCGGCTCAATCATCGGCGGCGCCGGCATCATCGGTGGCGAGAAGGGCAATGTGCTGACACTGACCAACGTCGTCCTTGCAAATAACCAAGTAACGGCAATCGGAAGCGGAAACGCCGGCGGCGGCGGCATCCAGATTACCGGCGGCGATCTCAACGTCACCAATTGCACAATTGGTGGCAGTGCCGGTCCCGGTGCTTATACCGACCGTACCAGCACTAACACTGCAAATTCACAAGCAGGCAGCGGCGGTGGTCTAATGTTTACTCCGTCTGCGCCCAGACACACCGCATCGACAGGTGACTTGACCGTTACCGGATCGACTTTCAGCCGCAACACAGCCTCGTCGCTCACGGCGGGCGGCGGTGGCGCCGACCTTTTGATCGCTGCTTTTGGATCACCCGGCGGTATCGGTACCGGGTCGGCGACTTTCGGTACTTCAACTTTTTCAAACAATCAGGCACTCGGGACCGCGAGTGGCGGCGGCATCATCGTTGAGTCTCTTGGGACGACGGTCGCTACTACCAGCTTCACGAATAACTCGGCCGCAAACAAAGGCGGCGGCATTTTTGTCGCGGGCGCGAGCTTGTTGTTGAATGGGACCACGTCGAGTATCACGTTTACGGGCAACACAGCGACCAATGGCGGGAGTAGTGTGTCTACGTCGGCGGCGGTTACCGTCGATGGCACTAATACCACCATCGGCGGCTCCATCGAGGTCAATACCAATGGCTCATGGACCAACAACGCGGGCAGCACGCTGGCGCCCACTGACGTGGTGGTCACGGGCGGCACCTTTACGATGAATAACAGCACGATGAACGTGAGCGGCGACCTGACGATTGGTCCCGGACCGGTGGTTGGCAGCACGTTCAACGGCAACACGGGTATAGTCAATATTCAGGGAGATTTTGTTTTGAACGCTGGTGGCTCGCCGGCGACGACTTTGAGCGCGGGCACCGGCACGTTCAACTTCACCGGCACGGGGACGCAGAGCATTTCGAATGGCACCAGCATTACGTTCTTCAATCTGACAGATTCGAACACCGCTCAGGCGTTGACACTCAATAACAGTCTTGCCGTTAACGGTAGTCTCAACGTGAACGGTGCGAACGCGGTTCTCTCGCCAGTGGCGGGAGCAGTTATCAGCGGTACCGGAACACTGACCGGTACGGGTACAGCGCGGGCTTCGCGCATTGCAGCGACCGCGGACTTCCTGAATCAATACACGATCACAAACAAGACACTGACGAATTTGCAAATCGACTACAACGGCACCAATAACCAGACAGTTAACAACACCCCGGCTTACAGCCGTCTCAGGATTTCGGGATCCGGCATTAAGACGTTGCAGGGGAATACCGTCATTACAAGCAATCTCGACATCGCCAGCGCAACCTTTGCGAGTGGTAACAATAACTTTGCTCTCGGCGGCAATTGGACCAACTCCGGTACATTCACTCCCGGTACGGGAACCGTGACTTTCCAGGGCGCGAGCGGAACACAGGCTCTTTCGGGTAACACCACGTTCTTCAACCTCACTCTGAATAACTCTGGCGCTACAACGAATTTCAGCAACACAACCACGACGATTAGCAATGACCTGGTCGCGACTGCGGGGACCATGGATGGCAGCACGTCGACCATCGTGTTCACCGGCGTCACGGATAACGCCGGCGCGATCAGCGGTGCGGCTGCGAAGAATTTTCACAACCTGCAAATTAATAGTCCCGCCGCGATCAGTAACACAACCGGCGGAAACATCACTATTGAGAACAACTACACAAACAGCGGCACGTTTGCCCAAGGAGCGGGCCTAACCACGATCTTTGACGTCGACAACGCTGCCGATGGAGCACACACGCTCTCGGGCGCGGGCACTACGACGTTCGGCAATTTCACAATTAATGCCTCGAATACGGTTGACGCCGGTTCGCACAACTTCAATGTTGTTGGCGCAACCTTCACGTCTACCGGCACGTTCACCGGCAATACCAGCACAGTCACTTTTACTGGCGGCGTGGCCCAATCGATTACGGGCAACGGTTTGAAGAATTTCGCCGGGTTGCTGCTCAACAATGCCAACGGCGTTTCACTGCTTGACGGAACGCAGGCAGTGGATGCAGCCGTCTCTGGCCTCCTGACACTGAATACGGATTTAACCGTTGCGACCGGAGCGATTCTTCAACAAAGTGGCACTTCATCTGGCGTGGCCGATGTGCTGGGCACAGTCAGGCGGCTCGATCTGGGCGGCACGACAAGGTCATTCGGCAATCTCAACAATACGATCCAGATCAACTCCGGAACGCCGCCCCTGCAGTTGGATTTCAATCTCGTCAAAGCCACGCCGACCGGATTTCCGAGCGGAGTCAAAGTAGTTCCGCGCACTTATGCTTTAACGCCGTCCGGCGGTTCGGGAATCTCAGCGACCCTGAGACTACGTTACCTCGATCCGTCTGAACTCACCGGTCCGGGAATCACTGAATCAAGATTGGTTTTGTGGAAGGACACGACGGGCAGCGATAACTGGGTGGCGCAGGGCGGCACCGTCGATACGGCAGGCAATCATGTCACGCATAGCGGCATCAGCTCGTTCTCTGAGTGGGCCATCGCCGAAGCTGCTGACCTAACACTCAGTAAGGCGAACAACGTGAGCGGCTCGGCCGTGGTAGGTCAGGCGTGGAACTGGACGCTCACCGCGGCCAACACCGGATCGCCCGCGACGTTCACCGCCGGTCAGACAATCATTAGCGACGATCTGCCGAACAGCAATATCAGTTACGGCACGCCGGTCGTGCAAAATGCCACCAACCTTACGGGCAGTGCAAACATTAGCTGCTCGATTGTGAGTAACAACCTGACCTGCACGGCCAGCGGTGGATCCGTCACGTTCGACTCAAACCTCGGCGCCAGCAGTTTTGAAGTAGTCTTCACGGCGACTCCCCAGGCTACGGGCACATATCAGAATCCGCGTACCGGAGGCGGTATTGCGAAGATCGATCCGAACAACGTTGTCGCCGAAAGCAACGAAAGTAATAATTCACCGACCGCTAACACTGTGACAGTTGGTAAAGCCAACACGACGACCACGATCAACTCTGACATTCCGGATCCGTCGGTCGTAGGCCAGTTAGTAACTGTCACATGGAGCGTCGCGGTAAGCGCGCCTGGATCACTGGGTGTGCCGCTCACCGGCAATGTCACAGTGAGCGACGGCACCAGCCAGTGCACCGCGGCGGTTTCCGCCGGCCAGTGTGACGTCATGTTCACTTCAGTGGGCGCGAAGAGCCTTACCGCCACTTACGCGGGTGACGCGAATTACAACGGCAGCGCTTCCACGCCCGCCACGCCCCATCAGGTGAATAAAGCGGACACGACGACACTGATTACGTCTGACAATCCCGATCCATCGACACCGGGTCAGTCAGTAATCGTTCAATGGACTGTAACGGTGAATACCCCAGGTGCGGGCACACTGACAGGGAATGTTACGGTGAGTGATGGTGTGGACAGTTGCAATGCTCCGGTCGCGACCGGCCAATGTACTGTGACCTTGAGCACCGTGGGTACTCGCACTCTCACTGCCACTTATCCGGGCGATTCAAACTTCAATATGAGCTCTGATAACGAGACTCATGAGGTGGTAGGCGCGGCGGCTTTTGCCGGTGACGGTAAAGCACCGGAACCAACCTCAGGTCAGGCGCCGCTGCTGTTTACCATAACGCTGGATGCGCCTTCTACCGGCGGAATATCCGTAAACTATGCAACAGCTGATCAGTCACCAGCGGCCGGCCACGCGGTGAGTGGCGCGTCGTGCACACCTGGAGTCGATTATTTGTCTACAAATGGCACGGCCAGCTTTGCGGCTGGCGAACAAGTAAAGACTGTTCCGGTGCAAATTTGTTCCGACGCCACGGCTGAACCTGATGAAACGTTCCTTTTAATCCTTAGTGCACCAACGGGAGCAACTATTCAGGATAACCAGGCCGAAGGCACCATAACCGTCAACACTCCCGGCACGTTCCTCATCAGTGAACTACGCACCTCAGGACCGGGAGGAGCGGGCGATGACTTTGTCGAGCTTTACAACAACACTGATACGCCATTAACAGTCGCAGCCAGCGATGCTTCAGCAGGTTATGGCGTGTTCAAGCAGAGTACAGACTGCGATGCCACGCCAGTCTTAATCGGAACGATTCCGAATGGCACGGTGATCCCGGCTCGCGGTCATTACCTGGTGGTAGGCAGCCAGTATTCGTTGGCGGACTATGGAGGTTCAGGCGCGGCCGCCGGCAATCTGACGATGATCTCGGACATTGAGAGTGACAAAAATATTGCGGTCTTCTCGACCGCAGACATTCAGAACCTCTCGAGTGTGCGGAGGCTTGATGCAGTGGGCTTCGGCACAAACATCGGTGGAGGAGTGTGTGACCTGCTAAGAGAAGGCACGACACAACCACCGGTGGCAGGCTCAACCACACAGTATTCGTTCTTCCGCAAACAGTGCGACTTTGTGAGTGGCGCAGGTTGCACCACGCCCGGGACACCGAAGGACACGAACGATAACTCGGCGGACTTCATGTTTGCGGATACCCAGGGGACATTTATCTCCGGTGTTCCGCAACACCTGGGAGCACCGGGACCAGAGAACCTTGCTTCTCCAATCAGGCGAGATACTTCTGGCGTTGATGTGTTCCTTTTGGATAACACGACTACTACTTCGCAGGTCCCGAACCGGGCGCGTGACTTCACCAGCGTTCCCGCCAACAACTCGACGTTTGGCACGTTGTCGGTCAGGCGGCGAGTGCAGAACACGACGGGCTCGACGATAACGCGATTGCGGTTCCGCATCGTCGAACTGACGACGTTCCCGAGTCCTGGAGGAGGCATCGCGGATCTTCGTGTGATTAGTTCATCGCCAGCGGTACTGTCGGGCATCAATGATGCGGCGACATGTGCTTCGACGGGTACACCGACGTCCGTGCCGTGCCAGGTGACGGCGCAGGCTACGGTGCTTGAGACGCCGCCGGCACAATCGAGTGGAGGCGGTTACAACTCGACGGTGTCGGTGTCGATACCGGGCGGGTTGGCGAACAACGCGAGCATCGACGTCAACTTCACGCTGGGAATTCAAACAACCGGTACGTTCCGCTTCCTGATAATCGTCGAAGCCTTGCCGTAGCTGGTGGGCAGTGAGCAGTCAGGAGCGGCAGCTTTGCCACAAAAGACCGCCAGGGTGATCGAAATGTGATCACCCTGACGGTTTTGTTTTGGAGTGCACTGGTCAGCTCAAGTAACGCGACAGCATTGATATTAACTTTCGCGAGTCAACAGGCTTGGCTAAGAAATCCGTGCAGCCGGCAAGGATCGATTTTCCGCGCCATTCCCAACGGTTGTATGCCGTGCAGGCGATGATCGGAATTTTCGCCAGTCGTGGGTTTTGCCTGAGGATCTTCGTGACCTGACAACCATCCATGAGCGGCATGCTCATATCAATCAGGATCGCGTCAGGTTCGTGACGGTCAGCCGCGTCTAATCCCTCCACGCCATTGTCGGCCTCAATCACGCGATAACCGGCGACTTCCAGCGTCACTCTCAACAACTCGCGAACGTCGTGATCGTCTTCAACCACGAGTACGGTCAACCCCTTGTCCATATTTCCCTTGAAGTGTGCCGCAGTCCCCAATCAACATCTAAACCTCGTCGTCTGGTTTAGCGCTTCCCTCGGATGAGCAAGCCGAGCAACACGCCCGCCGCCGCCGAAACCAAAATCGCCTGTCCGGGCTTTTGTCTCGCAAAGTCTTTCGCCTTGCCGGCCAAGTCTCCGAGATCATCCGTTGCGAGGCCTTTTAGTTTTTCCCCGATGCTGCTGACTTTATCGCCGAGATATTCCTTTGCCTGCGAAACCACATCGGAAACTCTATCGGAGTAATCGCCGGCCGGTCCCGCAGAGCTGTCCCGATTCGCGAAGCTCTCAAGACGCGCTTCGACGTCTCCATCTGAAAATCCACCGTTGCCGGCGCCACCCCAGTCGGATTCGTTGTTTTCTGTGGCCGCGCTGAAATTGTTCTCCATTAAGTTTCTCCTCTGTACGAATCAAGATCGCGTTCTGTAATTTAGTGAGAGCCCATCAGCAATTGATATGCCCCAGCCCGGTTGAGCTTTGCCGCAGATTTTGAGCCGGTAAGGTCGCGTACTTTTCGCGGAAGGGTACGCATCCCGGTATTGATTAGATTAGAAACATACAACTGTAAAAGTTTTTTCCAGTTCGCGTTTGATCGATTCTCGAGTGTCGGTCCGCGACCAAAGGGCGAATTCCGCCAACTATCAGCGCCTCGACGTTTGCGGAAATCGACGGCATAGTCATTGCTTTCCGGACGAGACCATTTTTAAGGAGATTCGAAGACTTCATGAAAGACCAGCCGGCGATCGGAAACACGGTGTCGGACGAAACGGGACAGTTCGACGCACGGTTCATCTTGTGGCGAAAGTTTTGCACTGAACGCGGAATCGCCGTTGAAACGCTTCCCGGCGATCTCACGGGCGACGCGAAAGTTCAGTGGGAAAAACTAAAAGAAGAGGAATTCGGTGCAACGCGCAAGCCGCAGCGCCCGGAGAGCGGCTGATCAGCCGACGCCCGCAATGACTCGGCCACGAACGGGCGCATCATCATTGATTTCCAATCTCAGAGCAGTCGTGATTGGCTCCTGTCATCGCCGCCTTTTCGTTCTTCCGAACCAAGCTCATAATGAATTCGTTAATCCGCACAGAAGATGAAGAGAACCCGGATCTTTGTAATCCCTGTTGCAGTTTTCATACTGCTGTTGGCGGCCCTGGCGCCGGCTTTAGCACAAGCGCCACTGCCGCCGCCAACGGGTTACGTGAATGACTATGCCGGAGTTGTCGACAGCGCGTCGAAGGCGCGTATGGAAGCGACGCTAGGTAATCTCGATCGTCAACAACAGATTCAAATGTCGGTTGTGGTGGTTGAGACGACAGGCGGTCAGGATATTTTTGATTACTCGCTGGCGGTGGCGCGCGGTTGGGGCATTGGAGCGAAGGACGCGAAAAAACCAAGCCTGCTTTTGCTTGCGGCAATCAAGGATCGCGCAGGCTTTACGCAAGTGAGCCGCCATCTTGAGGGAGATCTTCCGGACGGACTGGTGGGCCAGATTCAGCGCGAGAATATTGTCCCGGCATTTCGTGCCGGAGAATACGGCCGCGGCCTGGAGGATACGCTGAACGCGTACATCGGTATCATTGCCGCGAAAAATGGATTCAGCACCGAACCAATTTTTGGACCGGCGAAAACAAATTCACCGAGACGCTATACCGAAGGAAAGAAAAGCTCGTGGAGTTCCTGCGTCGTCGGGATCTTTGTAATCGCGATAATTCTGATCTTCATCCTGCGCGCCCGCGGACGTGGCGGTCCGGGCGGTGGGAGCGGTAGTTGGCTCACCTGGTTATTAATTAGTTCGTTGCTGAACAGCGGCCGGGGCTCTCGATCAAGTGGGTGGAGTGGCGGCGGCTTCGGAGGCTTCGGTGGCGGCGGAGGAGGATCTTCCGGTGGAGGAGGCTTTGGTGGTTTTGGCGGCGGCGGTGACTTCGGCGGAGGCGGAGCCGGTGTGAGTTGGTGACCCTGAGTCTGAAGCAACGCAAGCTGACGACTTGCAGAGGAAAAAGCATCGCGCGCGGTTGGCCCGTTACATCACGCGCATGAGGCGCGTTCAAATTTTTAGAAGGAGAAGCGAATGGGAAAGACAACACTAATTATTTTAGGAGTCGTGGCAGTGATAGCGCTTGTCATTGTCTTCGTGATGTTCGGTTCCTACAACGGACTGGTTGCTAAACAACAGAAGGTCAAGGCGGAATGGTCCGGAGTTGAGAACCAGATGCAGCGTCGCGCTGACTTGATTCCAAACCTGGTGGCGACGGTGAAGGGAATTGCGGGCCTGGAAGAAAGAGTCTTTACGAAGATCGCCGAGGCGCGATCAAATCTGCTTTCAACCATGCAGAATCCGAACAGCACCACCGAACAAAAAATTGCGGCGGACGCAAACCTGACTCAGGCAATGCGAGATGGCGGGTTGCTGGGCACGGGCGGACGATTTCTATCGATCACCGAGAATTATCCTCAGTTGAAAGCCAACGAAAGTTTTCTCAAGTTGCAGGATGAATTAGCGGGCACGGAAAACCGCCTGACCACGGCGCGCCGCGATTACACCGTAGCTGCACAGGATTACAACACCACGCGCAGCCGCTTTCCCACGGTGTTGGTTGCCGGTTTGATGGGATTCAAAGAGGAGCCGTACTTTCAGGCTGATCCGGGCGCACGTGAAGCGCCTAAGGTTGATTTCAGCAAGTAACGCACGTTGCCGGAAAGTTCCTTTTCAACGGGCACTGCTCAATTTGCTCCAGAGAACAGTGGAGGATGATGGCCAACAAGTCTGACTCAAAGGCGCTCAGCCGTCTGATCGAGGATCTCCGCGCGGCTCACGGCGATAATCTCGCGTCGATCGTTTTATATGGATCGGCGGCGGCCGGAGACGACGATGGACAGCGTTCCGATCACAATCTGTTGATTGCTCTTAAGCGGATTAGCTCGGACGATTTGCGCGCGGCGCACAAAGCACTGCGCAACTGGCTGAAGCTTGGCCAACCGATGCCCGTCTATTTCACGGTCGACGAATTGAAAAGGGCTGCCGACGTTTTTCCGATCGAATTCCTGCAAATGGAAAAAGCGCGAAAGGTTTTGCTCGGAACCGATCCGCTCAATCTCGTCGAAGTTTCGCGTGAGAATCTGCGTCATCAAACCGAATACGAACTGCGTACCAAGCTGATTCAACTTCGGCGTCTTTACGTTCCAGCGTCGAATTCAGTTGAACGGTTAATGGCGCTGATGACGGACAGCCTGGCGAGTTTCGCCGCTTTGTTCCGCGCGGCCTTGATCCTGCATGGAGAGGAAGCTCCCCTCACAAACGCTGACACGGTGCGCGCGATTGTACGTTTATGTGGCCTGGACGCCTTTGCGTTCGACGAAATTCTCGAGCTGGCAAAGAAAACTACTTCGACGATGACCGAAGATCAGGCTAACGAAGTTTTTTCGGCTTACATGGCCCAGATTGAGCGAGTGATTCAGGCAGTGGATCGGCTCGAATGAAGTTCGAGGCTGACTTGTCACTGTTTTCGTCTTTCGCTTTGTGGCCGCACTCGCAAGAGGCTGCTCCTCGCTTATGAAAGCTGAGATTCCAACTTCTCTGTGAGTCGCGCGGCTTCGCGCACAAAGTGTGGTGACTGACATTGATTGACCAGTTGCTGGTACCGCGTGAGCAGGTCGCCGGCGAACTGCAACTTTGCGGTCGCCTCGTCTGTTTTCTTTTCTGATCCAAGTTTCTTTGCCACTTCGATCAGCACTTCAATAAAAAGCGGACCCAGCCAAAGTTGGCTGACGCGCGACTCGGTTTCCGAAACAATATCCGAAGCCGCGGCGCACAATCGCTCAGCCTCATCGAGTTCACCCCGGCGCCAACGAACGGTGGCCAGGCAACGATGGGCTTCGAATCGCATGTAAAGTAAACCGGTCGTTTCGCTGGCGGCGAAGTTTTCCTCGGCAAACATCAACCCCTGATCCAGGAATTCGCGACCGGCTGGCGTGTCGATACCCACGCGGGTCGCCTGGATCGCTCTCAGCTCGGCAAAGTTCCCCTTCAAAAGATTTCCTACGCGACGTTCGCCGGTGGCTTCGGCCAGCGCAATCCCCTCGGTATATTCACGTTCCGCGCGTTCATAATCACCGCCGTAACCCGAACACATGGCCGCCACAAAGTGCGTCCATGCGCGACGCTCGCGCGAATGAATCCGCTCAACGATGACGCGCTCACGCTCTGCATAATCAAGACCGACTTCATATTCACCGAGATGAACTGCATTTTCGCCCAGAAATTCGTAGCCCATTGCCTGCGCGAATGACACATTAAGCCGCTCGCCAAATTCGATCGCATGACGGGCCCATTTATTTGAATCTTCGAATTGTCCGTAGTGTTGATAAGCGCCGGCGAAATAACCGTAGACCTGCGAGATCATCGGCGCGGCAAATGTCGAAACTGAATCAGCCGAAGCGGCGGGCTCGACCAGATCCACCGCGCGCTGCAATAACTCGATCGCCTTCCGATGACGTCCGGCAAGATGATGAAAGCGCGCCTCGTTCGACAATGCATTCGCAGTCTCCAAAGGGTTCTTGACCGGATCCAGAACTTTTAACGCTTCATGAATGTATTCAACACCGCGCTGATTGCCGGTAGCCACGAGTGAGCTGGCGGCCTCGCATTGAAGCCGTGCGCGCACAAACGGATCGTCGGTCAGCATCATCGCGCGTTCGAAGTGTTCAGCCGCTGGAATTAAATCTCCGTGCGCCCAATAGGTCTTGCCGATGGCTTCCTGAAGCGCCAGTTGTTCTTCAACAAGTCCGAGCGCTTCCGCACAATCGAGGGCGTGGCTGTGCGCCGCGATCACTTCGTCAAAAGCAAAGACGCGCTCGGCTTCTGTCGCGGCGCATTTTGCGTACGCCAGACCCTGCTGATAATCGCCGGCCTGAATGTAGTGATACGCCAAACGCTCAACCGCGCAACTACCGGCCTGGCGTTCAAGGCCTTCCGCCGCATGGCGGTGCAGCCGACGCCGGCGAATCGGATTCAGCTCTTCGTAAAGGACTTCACGGATTTTGTCGTGGGTAAAAGTAAACGAGTCATTGCTGGTGGCCGTTATCAACTGAGCGTTCGCCGATTCATCAAGCGCATCAAGCAGCGCATCTTCGGAAGCGTTTTCCGTCGCTGCCTGAAGTTCATTGAAGCTGAATGTTTTGCCGAGCACGGCCGCCACGCGCAAAATCTCGTTGGATTTATCGCTCACACGATCGAGACGATTGCCGATCGCCTCTTTGACACTCTGAGGAATTACCAGCTCGCCCATCTCGCATCGTTTCCATCGCCCGCTTTCACGCCGCACTGAGCCTTGTTCAATCAGAGCTTTTAAAACCTCTTCGATGAAGAATGGATTGCCTTCAGTTTCGCGATGCACGGCTTCGCCGAATTCTCCGCTGACCGCTTCACCGAGCAGCGCGCTGAGTTGCGCGTTTGTTTCCGCGAGCTCAAACCGGCGCACGCTGATTCGCGTCACTAACCGTTCGCGGTTCCAATCAAGTAGAGCGCGCGCCAGCGGATGAGCGCGGTCCAATTCAGTTTCGCGATAACAACCGAGGATCAGCACACGCTCTTCGCGCATCTGGCGCAAGAGATGGCCCAGCAGCCAGAGAGTGCCGCGATCGGCCCAATGAAGATCGTCGACATAAAAAAGCAAACCACTCTTGCGCGCCAGGTTTGAAAAAACTTTTGCGACTGCGTCAAAGAAAAGCAGCCGTTCTTCATTCGGAGCGAGTTCGGCGTGTGCGGGAAAGGGACCTAGACGGTTTTCGATTTCGGGCGCGAGCTTGGCAATTTGCGGCGCCGCGTCGGCGAGAATTTGCCGCAGCGCTTCATCATCTTTTTGTTCGCGCACGAGGCGTCGAAATGCTTCGACGAAAGGCAAATATGGCGTGGTGGCTTCGTATTCATAACAACCGCCGGACAGCACGGCCGCACCATCCACTGCTGCTTGAATTGTGATCTCTCGCGCGAGTCGGGTCTTTCCTGCGCCCGGTTCGCCACTCAACAACACCGCATGACCGTGGCCTTCCAGCGCGCGTTGCCATAGTTGGCGAGCTTCGGTCAATTCGGCTGTGCGGCCAACCATTCGGCCCCGCGAAAGGGCATCGAGTATGGCGACTGCGGCCGCCGCGTCGTCGGTAACATCAGGATCGGACAGCGAGTTTCGTAAAGCCGCTGCAGTTTCGCTGGCAGTGGCAAAGCGCGCGCTTGGGTTCTTTTCCAGTAGACGCAGAATTACGCTTTCCAGAGCCTTTGGTAGATTTGGATTCAACACCCGAGGCGGCACAACCGGAGCATGCACATGCTGCGAAACCACAGCGAGCGGATCGCTCCCGGTAAACGGCAGACGCCGCGTGGTCAACTCGTAAAGCAGTACGCCAAGCGCGTAGAGATCGGCGCGCGCATCAACCGGTTTTCCGAGCGCCTGTTCAGGCGCCATGTATGAAGGCGTGCCGAGCACGAGCCCGGCTTGTGAGATGCGTGTGCCATCACCCGGCAGCGCCAGGCCGAGGTCGGCAAGTTTCACCGAATGACTGCCGCCGGACAGCAGAACATTGTCAGGCTTTAAATCACGATGAACTATTTTGTTGGCATGCGCGTGCTCAAGCGCGGTGCAGATTTGTAATCCGATTTCGACGATGCGCGGCAAGTCGGCCGGCGGCGCGTTACTCAAGCTCGGTCCCTGCACCAACTCCATTACAAAAAACGGAGTGCCGTGGCTTTCGCCGACATCGTAGACAGAAATGATGTTGGGATGATTCAATGCCGCGGCGGCGCGTGCTTCACGAATGAAGCGATCGCGCGAATCCGATGACGTTGCTTCAGAAATGACTTTGATAGCAACTTCGCGCATTAACTCGAGGTCTGTGGCGCGGTAGACAATTCCCATGCCCCCACGTCCGATAAATGAATCCAGGCGGTATCGTCCACGCAGCACCGCTCCGACCGAGAGGGCCGAGTGCAATTCATGCGGAGCCATTTTTTGGGTTGCCTGGGAATCGTTCGTCGCCATGGGAGGGAAAGAATAGCAATTAGCGCAGCGAGAGCGAAAGCAGCGGCCTGTCGCCGCACTCCAAATCAATCCAGCCTGAATTTCTTCCGCCAGTCCTGCTTTTCTATGAGCGCGGGTTGGTCTTTCTTATCGAGCAGAAAATTCTCCAGCACCAGATAGTCCATCTCGGTCCGCATAAAACACCGATAACTGTCTTCCGGCGTGCAAACAATCGGTTCGCCGCGCACATTAAAACTGGTGTTGACGATCAGGGGACATCCGGTTCGGCGCCTGAAGGCGTCGAGAATTTCCCAGTAGAGGGGATTCGTTTCGCGCCGCACAGTTTGAATGCGCGCGGAATAATCCACATGCGTAACGGCCGGGACGTCCGAACGAGCTACATTTAGCTTCTCAATACCGAAAAGCTTTTCTTCTTCGGCAGTCATTTTGCGGCGATGTGCTGATAGAACGTCTGCGACCAAAAGCATGTACGGACTGTCGCCATCCAAGTCGAACCACTCAGAAACGTGCTCGCGCATCACGCTCGGAGCGAAAGGCCGAAAACTTTCCCGATACTTGATCTTGAGATTCATGACGGATTGCATCGCCGGCGAGCGCGCATCACCGATGATGCTGCGGCCGCCTAAAGCTCTGGGGCCAAACTCCATCCGTCCCTGGTGCAATCCGATAATTTTTTCCGACGCGAGCAGTTCCGCGATTACTCCGGGTAATTCCTCACGCGAATATTTTTTATACGGGAGATTATTTTCGCGCAGAAACGTTTCAATCTCTTCGACCGTATGTCGCGGCCCAAGGTACGAGCCCTTCATGCCATCCTCATACGGAGGCAACGTGCCACCAACATCTTGCGGGTGATCGAAGGAGTTCACATCCGCGCGACTCTTCCATGTTCCAGCGTTTTCAGCACTGACTCGCGCATTTCCCAGATAGCGATGCCACACCGCAAGGGCGATGCCGACGGCGCCACCGGCATCACCGGCGGCCGGCTGAATCCAAATGTCTTTGAATGGACCTTCGCGCAGTATGCGGCCGTTGGCCACGCAATTGAGTGAGACCCCACCGGCCATGCAAAGCCGTTTCATGCCGGTTTCGCGATGAACATGGTGCACCATCTTGAGCATCACTTCTTCAGTGATCACCTGAATGCTGCGGGCCAGATCCATTTCACGCTGAGTAATGTTCGATTCCGCCCGGCGCGGCCGTCCGCCGAAGATTCGATCAAAAGCAGTGTTCGTCATACGGAGTCCCTGCGAGTAGCTGAAGAACTCGTGATTCATGCGAATGCTGCCATCGTCGCGCACCTCGGCCAGCTTGTCCTTTATTAACGCGACGTACTTCGGTTCGCCGTAGGGCGCCAGGCCCATCACTTTGTATTCACCGCTATTCACGCGGAATCCGGTGTAATAAGTGAAGGCGCTATAGAGCAGCCCGAGACTGTCGGGAAAACGCAGTTCTTTCAGCAGCGTAATATCGTTGCCCCGTCCGACTCCCATTGAACTGGTGGCCCACTCGCCGACGCCGTCGATGGTAAGAATCGCCGCCTCTTGAAAAGGTGATGGGTAAAAGGCGCTGGCCGCATGACTTTCGTGGTGATCGCCGAAGAGAAGTTTCCATGGAAACTTTTTACCGGCTTTCTTTGCTTTGCGTTCGTCGGATTCGCCGCTCGCCTTGCCCATCTCTGTGCGGATCAAGTCCGGCATCCAGAGTTTCTCTCGGATCCAAAGCGGCATGGACTTGAGGAACGAGCGAAATCCGAGGGGTGCGTAATCGAGATATGTTTCCAGGAGCCGATCGAATTTGAGGAGCGGCTTGTCGTAGAACCCGACATGCGTCAAGTCGTCGGCAGTGATGCCGGCTTCGCGGAGACAATAACGCGCGGCATTTACCGGAAAGTTGTGATCATGCTTTATGCGAGTGAAACGTTCCTCCTGGGCGGCTGCGACAATTTCACCGTCGGCGACCAGACAGGCAGCCGAGTCGTGATAAAAGGCGGAAACGCCGAGTATGTAAATTGGCTGTGGCAATGACCGGGTGAGTTAAAAAAGCGTGTAGATAAAGGGCGCGATCGCGGAACTCTTTGCCAGCACCAGCACGACGCCGAATACAATCAGAGTGATCACGATCGGAGCGAGCCAGTACTTCTTGTTCTGTCGCATGAATTCCCAGAGCTCGCTGATGACCTGAACTTTCGACATCAAACTCCTCAATACATCTTTTCGTAGTGCCGCGGGTTTCGCTGCCGCTCCGAGTAGGGTTGCCAATACGAGTCGCTCTTTGCCGCACGCCGATTGAGCGGGTCCCAGCCCATTAGCCTTTTGATCAGACCGATCGGCGTGACGATACCAAAGAAGACCACACCAAGAATGATGCGCGTGGTGATGAAGGAGAGAACTTCCGCGAGTCCCATCCAGGCTTTGTTGGGCCACACGAGCGCCCGGGGCAAAACCAGTCCGAGCAGCACCAGCAACGCGCCGGCGGCGACGAAATATTTCGAAACGACTGGAAACTTTCCACGATAAAACCACCAGCCGCTTAAAAGGAGCAGGACGCCACCCACAACCAACCCAAACTCACGTTCGCGCCGCATGTTACGCCACCCATAATCCTAGAAACCAGTGCGTCACGCAACGTGCTGTGTCCAATGTGGCATGCGCATCTTGCGTGTGATCTGATGGGCGTGACGCCCGCGCCACCCGTGCTAAGATAGCGAACTGCCCCGTAATGTTCGCATCTAAAAACACTGACATGATTGATATTCGCAAACATCGCTTCACATTTGTTTTCCTGAGTCTGAGTACCATCGTTGCCGCTGTGGCGCCGTTGTTTTTAATCGCCGGCTGTCATAGCTTGCAGCAAACGCCTCAAGAGCTGAAAGCACGCGAAACCCTGCGCTCAATGACCCGCGGCGGAGTCCTGCCCGCGGAAGACGCGGTAGTTCGGATTGAATCTGATTATTCGAAAACTACGGCCGGTGCGTTAGCCAGACTAGTTCATGCGCGAATCCGTTTGAATGTTCGTGACTACGCCGGTGCGGCCGGCATTTTGGACACAAGCGCTATTCGCGATTACAGCGTGATCGGGGATTACGGGTTGTGGATGCGAGCCAACGCTCTCGAGCAGGCGGGCCGTCGCGCCGAGGCGCGGAGCGCTTATGAAAGACTGGCCAACGACTATCCGAATTCTCTGCGCGCGCGCGAGGCGCGGTTGCGTGTCGGCCAGTTTCAACTGCAAGACGGTCAGGCCGCAGTCGTAACTGAAATTCTGAAGCCGCTGGCAGCGCGTGACGATGCTGCCGCCCTGTTACTGACGGCAAAGGCTTACGAACAAACCGGCGACAGCACTCGGGCACTCGCCACTTATCGCCGCATCTATTTCTTTGCGCCGGCCTCTGCCGAAAGTGCGGACGCAGCGGCGGCGATCGCGCGCCTCGCTTCATCACTGGCCGCGGCGAGCGCGGAGGAAGCAAACGCTCGAGCGGAAAAGTTATTTGCAGCGAAACGTTTTGGCGAAGCCTACGACGCCTATACCGAAGCCGCCACTCGTTTCGGCGGATCCATGGAACTACAATCACGCCGCGCCATCGCAGCGGCCAATGCCCGAAAATTTCCCGAGGCTGCTACCGCTCTCGCGGCGATTCCCACGTCGATCGGCGATGCACGCGCCGAGGCCATGTACAATCTTGCGCTCTCGTACGGCCGCGCGAAACAATGGGCCCAGGCGCGCAGCACCGCCGAAGAATTGCGCCGCACTTTTCCCGCCAGCATTTGGACTACCCGCACGTTTGTGCAACTGGGCCAACGCGCCGAAGAAACAAAAGACGACGTAAACGCGAATTACTATTACCGTGCAGCTGTGAACTTCTATGCGGGGACTGTCGAAGTCACGCCGGCACAATTCTACATAGCCTGGCAGGCGCACGAGGCAAAAAGTTTTCAGGAGTCAGCGCGGCTCCTGACGGAACATCTCGCCGTCTATGCCGGCAACAACACTGATTTTCGAGGGAAGGCTGCGTACTGGGCCGCTCGTGATAGCGAACGCGCCGGTAAGATCGCCGAAGCACGCGCTCTTTATGAAGGACTGCAGGCGCGCTATGACGCGAACTGGTACGGCTATCTGGCCAAACAGCGCCTGGACAACATGGCGCGCAACGGAAACAACGCGCGGCAACAGTTCCCGGCGGATTCGTCGGTTGGTCGAGCCGTGGCAAACCTCAAGACCGTCACCGTGGCTGAAGAAACTGCCGGGCCAAATGAGGACCAGCGCATTGCCAAAGCTGATCAACTGTCGATCATCGGCACCGAAGACTGGGCTCTCGAGGAATTGGGCGCTGCTGCCGCGGTCGCTCCAAATAGCCCGCGGGTAAATCTCGCAATCGCGAAAATTTATCGCGCAAAGAACGACAACGTGCAGGCCTTGAATTATTTGAAGCGCAGTTATCCTGACTATTCGCAGATGAAGCCCGAAGAGATGCGGCGCGACGAATGGGACGTGTTCTATCCGCTCGCATACTGGGACATCATCAAGCAGGAAGCGCGCGCGCGTAATCTCGATCCATATCAGGTCGCAGGTTTGATCCGGCAGGAAACCGTCTTCAACCCACGCGCAATCTCTTCAGCCCGGGCGTATGGACTGATGCAACTACTCGTTCCCACGGCGATAACCACTGCGAAGAGAGTGGGCGCCGATCGATCGATCACGATGGAAGCGCTGTTCGAGCCGCGTCTGAATATTCAACTCGGCACGGCCTATTTTCGCGATCAACTTGATAAGTACGGCCGGATCGAATACGTAGCGGCGGCCTATAACGCCGGGCCGGGCCGCGTGGTGCAATGGCGGGCGACTTTGCCTTTGGAGATCGATGAATGGGCCGAGGAAGTTCCGTTTCGCGAAACCCGGCTCTACATTCAGGGCGTCGTGCGCAACACGATGCAGTATCGCCGGCTTTATGACGAGAACGGACAGTGGCGTGCTGAGGTGGGCGCGCGCGCAGTTTATCCAACGCCGAATTCGACCCCAGCCACTGACTCAACGATCCGCGTGCGGAAAACACCCAGCGACGAGGAAGAGTAAGAATCCTCAGATTACGCAGATTCAAAAATTTAGTCAGTTAAGGAGGAATACGGTTTCACCGCCAAGGCTCAATCGTAACGTTAGAACCCCTTACTGATTTTTCTTATCTGTGAAATCTGTGGATTATGTACATTCTCAAAATCAAATCTCACCAGCGCGAGGAACTCGTTGAATTCACCGATGAGGTGCAGAAGAAACTCACTGAGTCAGGCGCCAAAGAAGGCCTGGTTACTCTTTACGTGCAGCACACAACCGCCGCACTGACCGTTAACGAGAACGCCGATCCCGACGTGCCGCGCGACATGCTGCACGCTCTCCGCACTTTAATTCCGCAACACGGCATGGGCTTTCATCACGGTGAAGAAAACTCTGACGCTCATATCAAAGCGAGCCTGGTCGGTCCCAGTGTGACCATTCCATTCCTTGACGGCGAACTCTTGCTGGGTCGTTGGCAGGGAATTTTTCTTTGTGAGTTCGACGGCGGACGCGAACGCAAAGTCATAATGATGGTGCGATGAAGTCAGAACCAAAAGCGGTAGGCGACCGGGTGTCTCTCCTCTCTATTTACATCGGGGAATAATTAGCCACCACCGCCCTGGCAAAGTTCGACGAAACGCTCGATGTCTTTACGGGTGCGTTCCAGCTGCCGCCGGCTTTCGAGATAAGCTTCCCACTGTTTGGTTTGGGTGAGCGCTTTTTGCGTATCGTCATCGAGCGCCTGGGCCATTACGGCGATCAGATCGCTGACCACGCGTGTGTGATCGAGGAGTGACTCGATGATCGCGTGCGCGAGTTCCGCTTGAGTCGGATCACCTTCGACCCGAGGTGGGTCCTGAGAATTAAGTGCAGTATCGGCCATGGCTTCGAGATTCTGGCGATGAGATGTTTATAGACCGGTCCCACGGCAAAAGGAAGTGAACTGCGTTGCGAATAATGTCGTGAGCGCGATTTCTCTCTGCGGGTACTCTGCGAAATCCTCCGCTTTCTCTACGGTTAGTCCTGGTGTTTTACGGTTAACCACCGAGAGGAATCCGGGGAATGAGTGACTTCAATACCAACTTCCGCGAATAAAAGGAAGCTCGGACACTTCGCCGAGACTTTCTCCGACCTTCACACTCGTACCCGGCTGCAGATAGTCGTACTTCAGATAGCCAAGCGCAATGGTTCGCTCAAGATGCGGCGAGAATGTTCCGGAAGTTACTCGCCCAATTTCTTTTTCCTCCGCCGACAAAATCTTTGCGCCACTTTCAATCGCCGCATCCTTCTCAACAACAATTCCCGTCAATTTCTTAGCGACGTGCCCGCGGTGCTTGATGCGCACGATAATTTCCTGTCCAACGTAACAGCCCTTGGTAAAGCTCACCGCATCGTCGAGACCCGTCTCGGTTACCACATTTGATTCATCCATATCGAGGCCGAAGCGCGCTATGCCGGCTTCTATGCGAAGAATCTCACGCACGTTCTCGGTTACCGCAACGGCTCCGGCAGAGAATAGAGCCTCGCGCAAAGTTTCGGCGGCGGCGTGCTCAAGAAATAGATCGAACCCGTCTTCCGCGGTGTGGCTGTATCGAACAATAGTCACGGGCTCATTTTGCCAACGAAACTGCCCGGCCGCCGTTCGATCTAATTCGTTAACCTGCTCGCCTATAATTTCGGCGATCATTTTGGGGGCCGCGGCGCCCTGAATCGAGAACTGCGTCACGTCATTCGAAAGATCAGCGACGTGGAAATCGCCGGCCAGCGTGAATCGCTCGAGCAACTTGACGACCGTCGCACCCGTGGCTTTTTCCGTATCGATGAGGAACCCGTCTTCCCGATGAATTACGCGCACTGCAGCCAACAGCCGTCCCTGCACATTTGCAAACGCAGCGGGCATCCACGAGTTGGTAGAGAGCGTTTTCATGTCGTTGGTGATGAGGCCGTTCAGAAAGGGCACGGCTTCCGAGCCGCTTACTAAAAAGCGTCCTCGCCCCGCCAAGTCGATCACACCTGCTCTGCCACCACGTACGGCGGCATAACCTGGATAATTGTTGCTGTTTTCGAAAGGGTTCATTGCTGGAGCAGCTCCGTTAGGAGTGACATGTTTATAACACCAATGTTAGGTGTCGCGTCAGTACCCGGAGCGGTAGCGAGCTCGTCACGAACGTTGCAGCAACCAGAGATACCGCATTAATCCTATCGGTGCGGGCGTTGATCCACGCCACTCTCTTCTGACGCTGAGACTTTTCACACAGACTGTTGACTTACACTGTTACTTCGATTAGAAGTCCTTCCGCTTATCTACCCTTTCAAAGTTCACTGGAGGAAAAATGCGTAGAATACTGTTCCCCTTTCTGTTTCTTCTCGTGGCCGCCTTGCCGGCATTGGCCCAGGACGCAACTAAAGTTGATTCGAAGCACTATAAAGTCGAGTTCGAAAACTCTCGGGTGCGCATCCTGCGGGTACATTACGGTCCGCATGAAAAGTCCGTGATGCACAGTCACCCTGATGCGATTGCCGTCTTTCAGCAGGATGGGCGAGTGAAAATGACTTTTGCGAATGGAAAAACTGAAGAGCGGGACATGAAAGCCGGCCAGACACTGTTCACTCCGGCGGTTCGCCACCTGCCTGAAAACATGACTGAAACCGATATGGAAGTGATATTAGTGGAACTAAAACGGCCGAGGCGCAGGCCTGCGCCGAAAGCCCCGGCAGCACCCGCAAATCAGTAGCTGCGGTTACTTCATCTTGGAAATTATGGCGTCCGCAAATTGATTTGTCGTGGCGTCCCCACCGACGTCACGAGTGCGGACTTGGCCTTCTTCGAAAACTTTCAGCATCGCTTTTTCAATTCTCTCGGCTGCATCGCGTTCTTCGATGTGGCGCAGCATGAGAATTGCCGACTGCAAAAGCGCCGTCGGATTTGCAATACCTTTGCCGGCAATATCAGGCGCAGAGCCATGGACGGCTTCGAAGACCGCGCCTTTTTCGCCGATGTTCGCGCCCGGCACCAGGCCCAGCCCCCCAATCAATCCTGCGCATAAATCGGAAACAATATCGCCGTAAAGATTCTCGCAAAGCAGGACATCGAATTGCTCAGGCCTCATCACGAGCTGCATCGACGCATTGTCGACAATCATGTCGACGGCCTGGATCTCCGGATGATCTTCGGCAACCTTATGAAAACATCTCAGAAACAATCCATCTGAGAGCTTCATGATGTTCGCCTTGTGGACGGCGGTAATTTTCTTGCGTCCTTCGCTCAGCGCATAGTCGAACGCAAAGTGCGCGATTCGCGTCGAAGCCTTGTCAGTGATGATCTTCAGACTCTCTACCACGCCCGGAATAATTTCGTGTTCGAGGCCCGAATAAAGACTCTCGGTATTCTCGCGCACGACGACTAAATTCAGATTAGGATTGCGACAAGGCACGTTGGGCAATGCACGCACGGGTCGGAGGTTCGCGTAGAGATCGAGGGCTTTCCGTAAACCGACGTTGACTGAGGTGAAGCCTTTTCCAACCGGCGTGGTGATCGGACCTTTGAGCGCCACCTGGTTTCGTTTGATCGATTCGAGCAGCTCTTCCGGCAGTGTGACGCCGAACTTATCGAGGGCCGGCTGGCCGGCGATGTGTTCTTCCCATTCGATCTTGACGCCGGTAGCTTCAATGATAGAGACGACTGCGGATGCGACTTCGGGCCCGATGCCGTCGCCGGGAATCAGTGTGATACGATGAGCCATAAGATGTTGGCAGTAAGCAGTGAGCAGTAGGCAGCACAATCCACCATCCACCTCCTCAGCTTCTGCGTTAAGTTAATGAGCATAATGGTTTGATTGATAACTGACAAACTAACCGACAGTTGATGCACAGGGGCGACACGTTTGATTCGAAAAAGGCCGACGTGATCATCGTCGGCGGCGGCGTTATCGGACTGGCAATCGCGCGCGAGTTGGCGCAGCGGAATGTGCGCAAATTGATCTTGCTCGAGCGCGGCGAGCCGGGGACAGAGGCGAGTTGGGCCGCGGGCGGCATACTCGCGCCGCAAGTCGAAGCCGATCGGCCCGACGAATTCTTCCGCTTAGCATGCGCCAGCCGCGATCTGTATCCGGAATTTGCCGAAGCTTTGCATCAGGAAACAGGAATTGATGTCGAGCTCGAGAAGGCGGGCACGCTTTATGTGGGCTTCACGGAGCCTGAAGAGCAAGAAATGCGTGCTCGTTACGAGTGGCAATCAAACGCGAATTTGCACATCGAATGGTTAACCGGAGACGAAGCGCGCACGCTTGAGCCAAAACTTTCGCCGAACGTTCGTTGCGCGCTGCGATTCCCAAATGATTATCAAGTTGAGAATCGCCGGCTGGTCCAGGCTCTGATAAGTTCCAACAAAAAATTAGGCGTTAAGGTACTGACGAATTGTGAAGTCCGTTCCTTGCGGATTGACCACCAGATAATTACCGGCGTTGAAACCTCTTCCGGCTTTTACCGCGCGCCGGTCGTGGTGATCGCCGCAGGTGCGTGGTCATCGCAAATCAAGCCCGCAAGCGTGACGATCGATCCGGTGCGTGGTCAGATGCTTTGTTTTAATGCGCCGCAGGTTGCTAGTCACGTTATTTACAGCGCCCGCGGTTATTTAGTTCCGCGGCGCGATGGCCGTTTGCTGGCGGGCTCGACCAGTGAGTCGGTGGGCTTCGACAAGCGCGTCACGGATGCAGGCGTGCAGTCGATTAAGTCAATGGCTTTTGAAATCGCACCCTCACTGCAGAGTTCTCCGTTGGCGGATTCGTGGGCCGGTTTTCGTCCGCGTGCCGAGGACAATTTGCCGGTAATTGGTGCTGATGAAGCGGCAGCCGGATTGCTTTACGCGACCGGACATTATCGCAACGGGATTCTGTTAGCGCCGATTACCGCGAAAATTATCGCTGACACGGTTCTTGAACGTGGAAATCCTTTGGTGGTGGAAAAGTTTTTGCCGCGCCGATTTTGCGGACTTAACGCGTGAGATGAAACCAACATGCGAAGATCAATTTACAAATTGCACACGTGGCTCGGCTTAATTGTTGCGATTCCGGTTTTGGCGTGGGCCAGCAGCGGACTTTTGTATGCGTGGCCAAATGCAGTCGAAGGCGGAAAGATCGAGACGATCGATGCAACGCGTGTGAGGGTCGCGCCGTCAGATGCTTTAGCGAGGGCGAGCGAGGTTGCCGGGAAAAAACTGCCGACGACGGCGCTGACTTTGTTAATGCGCCAAGGCCGCCCCGTTTACCAGGCAATCGGTGGCATGGGCGCGGATTCCCTGCTTATTGATGCGGAAAACGGCGGAGTCATTAAGACGCCACCGCCTGGCGCGCTGACACGATATTTTCGACAGGCCCATTTTTATTTCTTTGCCGGCTCGTGGCAGGTGCCGCTTCTGATTTTGTTGGCGGCTTTAGCCACCCTGTCAGCGTTGTCAGGCCTCTATTTGAATTTGACGCTGTGGTTTGGGAAACTGTCGGGGCGAAAGTAGAAGATGGGAGTTTCACTTTTTAATATCGCGATTGCGTTTGCGGGAGGCCTTCTGTCCTTCCTATCGCCGTGTGTTCTTCCCCTCGTCCCGGGCTACATCTCTCTGATGTCAGGGGTTACCGTCGAAAATCTGCAAAGCGACGGTCGTGGTTCGCGCAAGGCCGTAATTGCCAACTCGCTCGCGTTCAATGCGGGACTTTCGGTGATCTTTCTGATACTTGGCGGCACCGCCGGACTGTTGGGCGCAGCCATCATCAGCAATCCATGGGTAAGAATTATCGGCGGCCTGGTGATCATTGTGTTCGGTCTGCATCTGATCGGCCTGCTCAAGATCAAATATCTTTATAAGGACACGCGCCAGTTTTCGAACGAGAAGCCGCGCGGCATCTTCGGGTCGCTGGTTCTGGGCATCGCCTTCGCCGCCGGTTGGACGCCATGCATCGGTCCCATTCTTGGCGGCATTATCGGACTGGCCGCGACCAGCGGAGGTTGGAAGAGTGGATTGATACTGGCGGCGTTTTATTCGGCGGGGCTCGCGGTCCCTTTTCTCGTCACCGGATTAGCTCTCAATCAGTTTCTCGGTTTCTACACCAGGTTTCGCCGGCACCTGCATAAAGTCGAAGTTGTTTCCGGAATTATTCTGATTTTGATCGGCCTGCTCATCATGAGCAATCGCGTGACACTGCTCGCGAGTTCGCGACTGGCCGCATGGTTACCAAATCTCGAGTCTTACATCAAATTACGCGAGGATGGTCCTTTACCAAAGACCGGCAACGTAGCGCAGGCGCAACCGGCCCCGGATGTGCAGTTCACGAAACTGGACGGCAGTGCTTTGCGCTTGAGTGATCTGCGCGGACGTGTGGTGCTGCTGAATTTTTGGGCCACCTGGTGCATTCCGTGCCGTTCGGAAATTCCGACGCTGAGCGCGATGCAGAAGGATTTCGAATCTCGCGGCTTGAGCATCGTCGGAGTTTCTTATGACGACACTGCCGATTTGGTGCAACAGTTTCAAAAGCAGCTTCCGCAAAGTTACCAGGTCGTGCTCGGCGGCCGCGAAGTAGGATCGCAGCTTCCGGCCTCGCCGCTGCCCACGACTTACATCATCGATCGTGAAGGCCGCATTCGCGAGAAGTTAATTGGCGAACGCAGCCGGCTGGCATTCGAATCATCGATAAAGCCATTGCTTGAAGAGACGCCGACCGCGAGCCTGAACAAGTGATTCAAGAATAACCATGATGAAAAGAATAATTTTTGGTCTGCTCATTATCGCCACAACCCTCGCGGCATCGACCGCGCAGGGAAGTCACGAATACGCCCCGATCCAGGAAAAGACGGTCAACTATAAGAACTGGACGCTGAACGATTTGGCTAACAACAAGCCGACCAGTCTGCGCTCGCTCATGCAGGGAAAAAAGCTGGTGATGGTGCTTTACTTCGCGCCATGGTGTCCCAATTGGCGTAACGAAGCTCCGGTCGCCGCGAAGCTTTATGAGAAATACAAATCGCAGGGCTTCGAAATTGTCGGTGTCGGCGAGTACGGTACGCGCACTGATGTGCAGGCTTACTTTGCTACCAACGGAGGCGCGCCATACCCGGTCGTGATGGAATCGGAATCGCGCGAGGACCGCGACAAGACCGCACACTTCGGCTATCGTCAGTTGACCGGTGATACGCGTAAATGGGGATCGCCGTGGAATATCTTTCTCGATCCGGCAAAGTGCAATACCACCGGAGACGTGCTCACCGAAAAGGCTTTCGTGGTGAACGGCGAACTGATCGAAGACGAAGCCGATAAATTTATTCACGATCGTCTCGCGGCCAACGCGGTAATCACCCCGTGTAAACAGTGACGGCGCCCCGCGCTACATCTCCCGAAGCAACTGAAACGGTATTGCTGTCGGCCTCTGCCGAGGACGCCGGACAGCGCCTTGATGCTTTTCTGGCCGCACACGTCGGCGGTTGGAGCCGTTCACGTTTGCAACGCGTGATCGATGACGGCGATGTTTTGGTGAATGGACGTGCTGCGAAATCTTCATACAAGCTGCGCGCGCACGACGAAATTGAAGCGGATCTCTCGACGCTTCCACCCTCGACGTTTCTTCCTGAAAATCTTCCTCTTGAAATCATATTTGAAGACGACGACTTGATTGTGGTGAACAAGCCAGCCGGAATGGTTGTGCATCCGGCGGCGGGCGCGTCGTCAGGAACACTCGCGAACGCGCTGGCGTTTCATTTTCAAAAGTTATCCACGGCGGGCGGCGAAGCGCGGCCCGGAATTGTTCACCGTCTGGATAAAGACACTTCAGGATTGATGGTAGTAGCCAAGACCGAAACGGCGCACGAAGACCTCGCCGATCAGTTTCGCAACCGCGAAGTGTTCAAGTCCTATGTGGCGCTCGTTCATGGTCAAATGGAGCAGGACTCCGGCGAAATCGATCAGCCGATTGCGCGTGATCCGCGTCATCGCACGCGCATGGCCGTGGTGCGCACCGGCCGCTCGGCGCTCACGCTTTACCGTGTGCGAAACCATTTCGCGCGATTCAATCTCCTGGATATTGAATTGAAGACGGGTCGCACACACCAGATTCGAGTGCACATGGCCTGGTTGAAGCATCCGGTCGTCGGTGACGAGACTTACGGCAGCGGCCGCGATAAGACGATTCTCGATCCAAAAGTGCGTGGCCACGTGGCAAAGCTCGGCCGGCAATTTTTGCACGCGGAAAAGCTCGGATTTCGTCATCCGCGAACGAATGAGCGGGTTGAGTTTTATAGGAAGTTGCCGGGCGAGTTGAGCGATCTCCTAAGTCTGATTGCGGGCGAGTGAGGTTCTACCCCTGCTGGCCTTAGGGCAACGCGCTGAGAGAGAATAATTCAGAAATCCAGCGTTAGAACTTCGGCTTACAATCACGGAGATCCCTCTAGCGGTTGACAGGCAGCCCGCGCTGCCGCAAGATCATTTCCATTCCCCCAAAAACTTGATTAGTTCTCGACGGAGCTTAACCGCGCGCGTACTTCTCTCTCTCTGACGCCGGAGTGGCTTGGCGGCGAGTTGATCCACTTAACGAAGGAGCAAAAAGTATGGCTAAGAATTTTGTGACGGGATTTTTTAAGACGCGCGCCGCTGCGGAAGCCGCCGTCGATGCAATTATTAAACGAGGCTACACTCGTGACGACATCAGTGTGTTGATGTCTGACGCGACCAGAAATAAAGAGTTTGCCGTCCAGACTCGATCTCACGCCGCTGACGGACTGGGAATCGGAGGCGCGATTGGTGGCACCGTCGGGGCTGTGTTGGCCGCGATTGTGGGAATCGGCACCGCCATTGCCATTCCGGGCATCGGGCTGGTAGTCGCGGGCCCGATCGCTGCGGCCCTCGCAGGAGCGGGTGCGGGCGGCGCGACCGGCGGATTAATTGGCATGCTGGTTGGCACCGGCATACCGGAACATCGCGCCAAAGTGTACGAAACGGGCGTTCGCGGCGGTGGCATCCTGCTGGGCGTTGAAACCAAAGAAGGCGACGATGTCGATAAGCTGGAAACGCTGCTCGAAGACATCGGCGCCGAATACGTTCGTTCGGAATAACGCGCTGCGTTTGCGATTGGCTGACTTGTCAGCGCTTTTACTTGCCGTAACTTGGCGGCGAGCGAAAAGCGGGGACAAGTCGCCGCGCGTCCAAAAACCCGCGCACAAAATTTGCCCTTGCCTTTGCTGACTCAATCGAATAGCTTCTAAACTCGCCTGACCTAATCAAGCAAGATGCTTTCGCTCAGCATTTCAAACATTATTCCGCCTGCAGTGTCGCTGGCGCTCGCACTGGTCCTGACTCCGGCGGTGCGCCTTTTGGCTAGGCGTCTGGGTTTTATTGCCAAGCCCAAAACTGATCGTTGGCACAAGAAACCAACCGCAATGATGGGAGGCGTAGCCATCTGGCTGGCCGTGGTCACCACCTATTTGTTGCTGGTTCCCCATACGGCACACAGCTGGGTAATCGTCACCGTCAGCACTTTTCTTTTTCTGGTCGGATTGCTCGATGACCTGATTCACATTAAGCCTTATCAAAAGTTAATCGGTCAGATCGTGGGTGCAGCTGCGATCGTTAATTACGGTTTGACCCTGCCGTGGACGCGTTCGATTTCAGTCAACATGGTCATTACGATCTTTTGGCTGATTGGTATTACGAATGCGGTCAACCTGCTGGACAACATGGACGGGTTGGCAACCGGAATCGCGGCGATCGCTTCCGGCTTTCTCACTCTCAACTTTATTGCGAGCAACCAGCCGACAGAAGCCGTAATCATGGCGGTTTTTGCGGGCGCGCTTTTAGGGTTTCTGATTTACAACTCGAATCCGGCCTCGATCTTCATGGGCGACAGTGGGTCGATGTTCATCGGATTCTTTCTGGCGAGTTCGGCATTGATAAATCTTCCCGGCGGTCGATCGCGCAGTTTTCTGCCGGTGCTGGCGGTGCCGATTCTGGTGCTGTTCATTCCGATTTTTGATACCACGTTCGTGACGCTGTTACGCAAACTTTCAGGACGGGCCGTTTCACAGGGCGGCCGCGATCACACGTCGCATCGTTTAGTCGCGCTCGGCATGTCAGAACGTCGCGCGGTGTGGATGCTTTATGGTCTGGCCGCGGTCTCTGGTTTTCTGGCTATTTCTTTGCGGGCCTTGCGCACGGATGTCAGCTTCGCGTTGCTCGGTGGGTTCTCGATTGCTTTGACTTTGCTGGGCGTCTATCTCGCCGGGGTTAAGGCCTACGATGAAGAGTCGGACGTTCTCACTGCGAGAGACAAACCGCTTTTCGCATTTCTGATCGATTTTTCTTACAAGCGCCGCATTTTTGAAGTTTTGCTCGACGTTTGTCTGATCATGCTGGCGTACTGGACGGCCTACGCGATTAAGTTTGAGGCCTTTTCGCAAAGTCCGGCCTGGCGGCTGTTTTTACGGACGCTGCCGATCATTGTGGTCGTACGACTGGCGGCATTTCTGTTTTTTGGAGTTTACCGCGGCATCTGGCGGTACACGAGCATTGATGATCTGGTCGCTTTCGCCAAAGCCGTAGTGGTTGGCTCGATCATCAGTATCACGATCATACTTTTCAAGTTTCGTTTCCAGGGATTCTCGCGCACCGTTTTTATCATTGACGCGCTGATGATGATGATGTTACTGGCCGGCAGCCGCATGGCATTCCGATTTTTTCGTCAAATGCTGCCCTCGGGCAATGTGGCCAATGGCCGGCGGGCTTTGATTTATGGCGCGGGCGACGCCGGTGAGCTGCTGTTGCGCGAGTTGCTCAATAATAAGGAATTACAGTGCGCGCCGATTGGTTTTATGGATGACGATCCCAACAAGCGCGGCAAGGTCATACACGGTTTTCCCGTCTTTGGCGGTAACGGTTTGCTGAATCAGATCGTCACGCAGCACAATGTCGAGCAGATCCTGATTTCGAGCCCGCGTATTACGCAGGGGCGCATCGACGAAATTCTCAGGGAATGCGAAGCGCAGAATATCGAATTAAAGCGCATGGCGATCACGATTGAAAATATTGGCGAACATCGCCTGGGCGTAATCCCACCCGCCGCTTCGAATGGCGACACCTAAGTCTGCTAATGCCACGATCAAGTTCCCTAAACGTCGTCATCCTGCCCCTGGACCGTTTTGTTCTTCGGTTCATTTTATTAATCCCGCTTGTTCTCGCACTGCTTGGCGGCTGGTTTTCGATCCGTTGGTTGCTGGGTAACTCGATTTCCGAAGCCGCGTCGACCGGCGAAAATCCGAATATGGAGCTGACCCGAATGGGCGCGCGGTGGGCGCCGTCAGATCCTTTTGTTTACTGGCGTCTGGGTGTGCTGACGCAACGAGAATTCAGTCCCAACAACCTGGACGAGACGGCGCGTGACTTTCAAACCGCCGTCCAGCTTTCTCCAAATGATTTTCGCTACTGGGACGAGCTGGGAAGATCTCTGGAAGCGGTCGGCAATACTGAAGGAGCCGAACTGGCCTCGCGCCGTTCCACCGAACTCGCGCCGAACTACTCGTATCCGCGCTGGCACTACGGCAATCTCCTGCTGCGACATGGGAAATTCGACGAAGCCTTTCCAAATCTATTCCAAGCCGCCCGCGCTAACCCGCAACTGTGGCCGCAGGTGCTAAATCTTGCGTGGCAGGCCTACGACGGCGATGTCGATCGCATTGCGAACGAAGCGTGTAAAGATCCGGCGGTGCGCATCATGTTTTCGATTTACCTGATTGGCGTCAAGAAGATCGACGACGCGGTGCGCCTTTGGAAAACGATGAGTGTCGCGGATCGACAGCGATATATCGAGGGCGGCCGCGAGTTGCGCAAGGCATTGTTCGAGGCAAAGCAATTCCGCGCGGCGCTGGAAATCACACGCGAGATTGAAGATCAAAGCGAAGTGCCGTTGCCTGACCAGTTCTTCAACGGTGACTTTGAAAAGCGCATGTCGATTCCCGTGACGAGGAGTTTCGGGTGGACGATTGGTTCCGGCGTGCAGGCGCAGGTGTCGATCCAAGGCCCCGGCCACACCGGCCAAAATGGAATGCGAATCGTGTTTAGCGCGCCCAATAAACTGGATCGCGTCAATGCTTTGCAGACAATTGTCGTCAGTCCTGAGACGCAGTATCACCTCGAATATTGGGCGCGCACCGAAAAGCTCGTGAGCGCTAACCCGCCCGTGATCGTGGTGTTGGATGCTGCCGACGGAAGCCCGCTGGGAACTTCGGCGCCGCTTGCGACTGGCGATAACGATTGGCAAAAGATGTCTGTGGATTTCAAAACCAAAACCAATGACGGCATTACGGTAACCATCGGCCGTCTGCCTTGTTCGGTGGGCGATGTCTGCCCCATGTTCGGCACAGTCTGGTATGACGATTTCATCCTTCAACGCGGTGGCAGTGCCGGCGGCTCACACTGAGCCGGCCGTGACTTCCGCAGAGCGGCAAGCCAATCCGGAAGTCCGGCGGCGCCACACTTTGGCGAGCCGGCTTGCTTTCCTGATCATCTGTGTTTCGATTGCATTGACCACGCTTGCATTTGGCACAGTGCACAATTGGGCATTGGCGCTGCTTTGCCTCAGCTGCGTTGGTCTTATCTGTTTATGGGCAGTGGACGCCGCGGTACTCCGCTCCGCGCAGATTCCCGTTAGCCCGCTGCAATGGCCAATCCTGGGAATGATCATTCTGGGAGCAGTGCAGTTACTTCCGCTGCGCACTCATAATAGCGGCGGACTGCCGATCGAGACCGTGCGTTCGCTCTCGCTTGATCCTTACGCGACGCGGATGGTGATTCTTCTGGTCGCCATGTTGCTGGTTTATTTTCTCGCTACAACACTCTTTACGGATTCCCCACGGCGCCTGCGCGCGCTGGTGCGGACCATCGCGATCTTCGGTTTTCTTCTGGCGGTCTTCGGCTTGACCCAATCGTTTACCACTGACGGCTCGCGCGTTTATTGGTTCCGGCAACTCACGCAGAGCACGGCTTTCGGACCGTTCATCAATCGGCATCACTTCGCCGGATACATGGAGTTAGCGGTGGCGATTCCTCTTGGTCTACTTGTTACGGGGTCGGTGGAAAGTTACAAGCGTCCGCTTTACGCCTTTGCCGCGGTGGTCATGGCCATGTCGTTAATTGCAACTAATTCGCGTGGCGGCATTATCAGTTTAGGCGGCGAAATCTTTTTCGTTGTGTTGGTGGCAAGCTTCAGCTGGGGAAAGAAAAAGGACCAACCGCGTAGTCAGCGAGTTCGCGGCGCATTGTTGCGTGCCGGACTTGCATTCGGTCTGGTCATTGTTTTGATCGGCGGCGCCGTACTCATCAGCGGCCCCGAAGTTTTCACACGCTTCCTCGGAACGCCGATCGCCGAAGATCCGACGACGGGACGCGGCCATTTCTGGAGTGTAACGATAGACGTAATTCAGGCCTATCCCTTTATTGGATCGGGTCTGGGCTCATTTCCCGCGATTTATCCTCGCTATGACACGCGCAATGGATTGTACCGGCTTGAGCAGGCTCATAATGATTACCTGCAAACGCTCTCAGACGGCGGAATAGTTGGCGCTCTGCTTGGCATTGCGTTTATCGCGATTCTTTTTCAGAGAGGCTTTGCGCGCCGAGAGACGCACGACAAATTCAGGCGCGGTGTCTCGACGGGCGCACTGGCAGGCTGCTTCGCTGTGTTGATTCACAGCTTCTTCGATTTCACGCTGCACACGACGGCCAACGCACTTTTGTTTTTAATCCTGGCCGCGTTAGCGACGCAGGATACGCGCGTTAATACTACTCATCAATATCGCCAGCGCCGGCGGCGCCGGCGACGATCATTCCCTGGTAAAGAGGATCGCGTATCTGACGAAGTCGGTAAGCCGGCTGACGCGCCCTCCCCTTCAGTTGCCCCGGCCTGAGCAACGTATGTCGCGTTTGTAAGTTCTGCGAAAGACGTTGTAGTCTGTTGAGCGCTTTCCCGATTGAACGACAACACCTGCCTTCTTACAGGAGATCGATTTTTTAGTTTCTGCCGTGGCCACCGCCAAGCTCAGTCAAGGTTTCGGAGTTAGAGGTAAGGAAACAGAAGTTACTGTGCCTCCGACCCTGCCCGGGTTCTGTCTCGAGGCCCTGCTGAGGCACAACAAACCCGATGCCGTCAGTGAAAAACGCGGCCGCGAATGGGTACACATCTCTGGCGTCGAATTCACGCGGCGCGTGCGTCTGGTCGCACTGGGCCTTCGCGATCTGGGTATTCAACCGGGAGATCGCGTCGGCCTGATTTCTGAAAACCGGCCGGAGTGGTCCATCGTCGATCTCGCGATTTTGAGTGCCGGCGCCATCACCGTCCCTATTTACACCACGCAATCCGTCGAGCAGATTCGGTTCATCCTCGAAGATTCGGCTGCGCGTGCGCTGGTAATTTCCGGCGATAAGATTTTGAAACACGCGCGTCCGGGTTTTGAAGGTCTGGATGCGTTGCAGGACGTAATCGTTTTCGATCCGAAGGCCGTCGCCGGGGTCTCTCGCAGCATCAGTCTGGCGGACGTCGAAGCGCGCGGAGCGCGTGTTGAGCGGGAAGATCCGGAAGCTTTTGATAATCTGCTTGCGCGCGGACGCGCTGACGATCTGGCCACCATCCTCTACACGTCGGGAACAACCGGCGAACCGAAGGGCGTCATGTTGACGCATGAAAATTTCATTTCAGATGTGAGGTCCATTACCAAAGGCCTGCCAATCAGTCCGAACGACGTTTCGCTTTCAGTATTACCGCTGTCGCATATTTTCGAGCGCACCGTCTTTTATGTTTTTTGCTATATGGGCGTCTCAGTAAATTACGCCGCCTCGTTTGATCAAGTCGGAGAGTTCTTGCGCGAAGTGCGCCCGACAATCATGACGGCGGTGCCGCGCCTTTTTGAAAAGGTCTATCACCGCATCATTAAGAAAGGCATGTCCGCTGGTGGATTAAAGACAAAAATCTTCGAGCGTTCGCTGGCGATTGGGCAACGTGTCGCCGAGCTGGAAGACAAGAAACAGCGAGTGCCGATCACTTTGCGCGCTAAACACGCCGTGGCCGATCGGTTGGTGTTTACTAAATGGCGTGAAGGAGTCGGCGGCCGCTTGCGCTATTTCGTTTCCGGCGGCGCGCCGCTTTCGCCGACGCTTTCGTACTCGTTTCTGGGCGCCGGTATAAAGATTTTGCAAGGCTATGGCATGACCGAAACCTGCATCGTGTGCGCGAACCGTCCCGACGACAATCGGGTCGGCTCAATCGGCAAACCATTCTCGGGAATCGAAGTGGCGATCGCCGATGACGGCGAAATGCTGGTGCGCGGTGGAAATGTAATGCGCGGCTACTATGGCCACCCGGAAGCCACCCTCGCGGTGATGCGCGACGAGTGGTTTGCCACCGGCGATGTCGGGTACATGGACGAGGACGGCCATCTCTTCATCACTGATCGCAAGAAAGATTTGTTCAAGCTTTCGAACGGAAAGTACATTGCGCCGCAGCAGATCGAGAGTCTTTTAAAGCAAAGCGAGTTCGTTAACCAGGTAGTCGTGGTTGGCTCAAGCCGAAAATATCCGGCGGCGTTGATTGTTCCTGATTGGGAGGCTTTGAAAGGAGCGATGCGCGCAGCCGGCGAAGAAATTGCTGCCACTCATGCCGGGATCGCCAGGCAGCCTGTCGCGGCGAAGATCGTGCAAAGGGATGTCACGGGCATCACCGCGCACCTGGCCGATTACGAGCGCGTGCGTCGCGTCACTCTTCTGCCCGACGAGTTTTCGATCGACAACGGTGAAATGACACCCACCCTGAAAGTTAAGCGCGCGGTGATTGACGAACGTTACGGCGACCTAATCGATGAAATGTATGGAGGGGCGTGATCTCGTTGCCACCGTTCAAGCAGCCCGCTTTCGCTTTTTCTCCGTGAAAATCAGCCGGACCAGCCACGCAGGCATCGACCAGGTGCTGCCGCCAGGATCTTTCCGCAACATCACTCGACTGTCGTCATTTAGGCAGGTCTCGACCACCGTCACCGTCGAATAACCTTCTTGATAGGATCGACCAATCAAGTCGAGGTTAGGATTGATCTGTTTCTTTTGCCTTGAACGAAATGGCAAAGTTATTTGTCTCTCACGCATAAGCATCTGTCGGGCAATGACCCGGTTCGTTAGATTGAAAAATGGTCAAAGAAGTTGTTTAGAGCGATTGGGTTTTTTCAGCGGCGAATTATGACGACGCCAGGTTAAGCTCGGATGAACGGCATGAGAGACAGGGTTAATGCGTCTTTACGATTTACTTACTTTGAGTTCGCTTAGCTGTTGCGCGAGATTATTTCGAATGGAATCTTGGTGTCGGCAAGGACTTGCCACCGCGCGACACGGCCATCTTTCACAACGGCTTTCCAGGCTGCCGGCAGCCGCCAACTCTCTGCTTCGTTTCCCTTGAATGAGCCGCCGGCGAAACCAAACAAAGCGAACGTGCCGCCCTTCTCAAACACTTCAGTCACTTCAATGTAGTAATCAGGAAACCATTCGAAATAGCCGCGCCAGCCCGCGGTCATTTTGTCCTTACCAACAACTTCATTACCGTGCGCATCGACGAAGACGTGATCGTTGTTCATAAGCTGGCCAAGGCCGTCCACGTCATGCGCGTTGATGCAGTCGATGAAGGACTTGATGGTTTCATTCATGCTTTGCGGTCAGTCCGTGAGAATGTTAACCAAAAACCTCTTTGAGAAATTCTTTCGTGCCGTTCGGGCCTGTCAGTTCCAGCCTGATTGGCCCGCTGTTGGACTCGACCACGACAGTAAACCGCAGGAACGGACAACACTGTCGCTCGAGACCAATCATCGAGCCGATTCGCGCAAGCAGGTGCTCAGCACCTTCGCCAAAAGAATACGCGTAGCCATTATCCAGTTCCTGCACATCACTGACGGCGTTACGTAAGTCTCTAATGATGCTTTGCCGCCGTTCTTCAAGTTCGGCGTTCGTCAAAGTGCACGCAATCGGCAGATTGTCCATAAACTTCGCGGTTAGGTTAATAAATTAGGGCTTCAATAATCGTAGATCGTCAGCGTTTCGCCAGCCACTCTGCTACGTTGCTCACGTAAGTCTTCACGTCGTTCAATTTTTCCGGTTGCTTTCTTTCCAGCACAGTGGGATCCGAAGCTTGGAATTCACGTGACTTGAAGTCGCGGC
>JADMIO010789735.1_pt1 | contig 45448 bp, 54 predicted proteins | sample 8958161 | NCBI WGS metagenome assembly JADMIO01 (sample SAMN16585339, study PRJNA669376) | soil metagenome | isolation source: Crop rotation soil | place: USA: Cullars Rotation, Alabama | collected 2011
GCCGCGACTTCAAGTCACGTGAATTCCAAGCTTCGGATCCCACTGTGCTGGAAAGGTCGATGGCCAGGCCTTCGTATTGGTGGAACATCGGCGAATGCGTCGCGTCGGAATCGACGCGATAGGTGCGCCCCGGCGCCACGATGCGGATCGGCGGCTTCTGCTTGAGCATGGTGCGCACCTGAACCGGCGAGGTGTGGGTGCGCAGCACGTGCTGCGCGCCGTCGGCCTGCTTGGCGACGTAGAAGGTGTCGTGCATCTGCCGCGCCGGATGGTCGGTCGGGATGTTGAGCTTGGTGAAGTTGTAGTCGTCGAGCTCGATATCGGGCCCTTCGGCGACCGAGAAGCCGAGATTTGCGAAGATCGCCGTCACCTCGTCGAGGACTTGGCTGACGGGATGGATCGTGCCTACGGGTTCGGGGCGCGCGGGCAGGGTGACGTCGATGCGCTCGGACGCCAGCCGCGCGTTCAGCGCCGCGCTCTGCAGCTCCGTCTTGCGTTCGGCGATGGCGCCGGTGACGCGGTCGCGCAAGGTGTTGAAGAGGGGGCCGTTGGTCTTGCGCTCGTCGGGCGACATCGCGCCCAGCGATTTGAGCAGCTCGGAGATCGAGCCCTTCTTGCCCAATGCGCCGACGCGCACGGCTTCGAGCGCGGCCTCGTCCGAGGCTGCGCTCACGCTATCCAGGATCTGCTTTTCGAGTTCGTTCGTCACGTGCGTCATCCATCAGGAAAGAGTGCGATCCCGGTGGACTTCAGCAGCGAGCGTTACGCCTTGGCCTGATCCACCAGCGCCTTGAAGGCCTCGGGCTCGTGCACCGCCAGATCGGCGAGGACCTTGCGGTCGATCTCGATGCCGGCTTTGGCGAGCCCGCTGATAAATCGGCTGTAGGTCATGTCGTGCAGGCGGCAGCCGGCGTTGATGCGCTGGATCCAAAGCGCGCGGAAATTGCGCTTCTTCTCCTTGCGGCCGATGTAGTTGTGCTGCAGCGAACGGTCCGCCGCGGCATTGGCCGAGGTGATGGTGTTCTTGCGGCGGCCATAGAAGCCCTTGACGGCCTTGAAGACGCGCTTGCGGCGCGCATGGCTCGGAACGGAACGGGGAGCGCGCGACATGGATCAGAACCCTCCGCCGTAAGGCATCCAGCGCTTCACGCGCCGGGTCTCGGATTCCGAAAGCACCGCGGTGCCGCGCAGGTCGCGCGTGCGCGCCGGCGAGTTGTTGATCAAGCGGTGGCGCTTGCCGACCTGATGGGTCTTGATCTTGCCGCTGGCGGTGAACTTGAAGCGCTTCTTGGCGCCGGACTTGGTCTTCATCTTGGGCATTTTGCGGATACTCCTTGGCCCTCGATGGACCGGTCGCATTGAGAGTCGCCACGGCATGCCCTGCCGGGCCACTCACGAAAGAGCGGGCGTCTTAAAGGGGAGCCTTGCGATTTGCAAGGCTACTTCTTCTGAGCTTCCTTCGGCGCAACCGGCTCGGCCGGCGTCTCCTGGCGGTCTCGGGTGGGGGAATCGCTGGATTCCCCGGTGACGCCGAAGTCGCGCGACCGGCTGCCGGCCAGGACATGCTCGAAACCTTCCGCCGTCAGCCCGCGCTTGAGCAGCTCGCGCACGGCCGCGGCGCGGCTGGGCATGCGCACGGAAAAGCGCCAAGTATCCAGCGCTTCCAATTCCTTAGCGGTCAGCATGATCTGCAGTCTTTCGCCACGCATCAGATCCGCGGCCATCCCCGATCTCCTTTCCCCCGAACGCTATAATACCGCAGAAAATAACTCACTTACTCATTTTACTCATTAGCCTCATAACCACGTCAGAACGCATAAGCTGTCTAATGGGTTCAATTACAAATTAACCCATTGAAAATATTAGATTTTTTTATTGACCTTCAAGTGTTGAGGGTGCAAGCTGAGGCTTGATTGGAGGTCCTATGAGTTCCGCCGACATCGTCTCGCTGGTCACCAAGACCCGCTCGGACTCCACCGTGATCGACGAGGTCAACCACCGCGTCGCCAACCACCTCACTTTGCTGGCCAACCTTGTCCAGGGGCAGGCCGCGGTTGTCGCCAAGGGCCCGGCTCAATACACAAAGGAGCAGGTGCAGGACGTCTTGCGCGAGGTCGCCAGCAAGCTGATCGGGGTGGGCCAGCTCCATCGTCGCCTGGTCGCCATGCAGCCGGACGAAGCCATCGATCTGGGCGACTATCTGATCGAAAGCTCGTATGCCCTCGTCAAATCGCTGTCCCTGGAAAGCCGCGTCGGCATCGTCCACCGCCTCGACACGCGCTGTCCGGCCAAGAGCGAGCAGGTGCAGACGGTGGCCCTGATCGTGGGCGAGATCATCATGAACGCGATCAAGCACGCCCATCCCACCGGCATCCCGGTCGAGATCTCGATCTATTGCGGGCGCAATGCGGCCAAGCGCGTCATCGTCGAGATCGGCGACGACGGCGTGGGCCTGCCCGAGAAATTCGACGTGCGCCGGGACGGCGGCACGGGCTTAAGGCTCATCCGCCAGCTCGCCGCGATGATCTGCGCCGATCTCGACATTCAATCCGACAGCCTGGGCACGCGCTTCGCGCTCACGCTTCCCGCCGGTTCCTGACGTCTCGGACGAAAGGCCGCCACAATCCTTCGTCAAGTTGCGTCCCTGTCTTCGGGGCATGCATGAAAAATCTCGCGACTTGGGCGCGGCGGATGGCCGTGTGGCTGTTCTGGCCGGCTTTTGCCGTGGTGGTCTGGGGCGAGCTGACCCCGCACCCGCCGCATCTGGAAGTCGAGACCTCGGACAAGCTTCTCCATTTCATCGCCTATTTCGGACTGGCCGGGATCGCGGCCACGGCCTTGGGCCATGGCCGGCGGCTCGCTTACGCGGTCCTGGCGCTGATCGCGCTGGGCGGGCTGCTCGAGATCCTCCAGGGCTTCACCGGCCGCGACGCCGAATGGCTCGACGAAGCCGCCAACAGCCTGGGCGCGATCGCGGGCGCGCTGGCCGGCCTTCTCTTCTTGCGCCTCATCCGCTCGCGTGACTAGGCTCACCCATCGGAGAGGTGACGCCATGTTCAAGGAATTCAAGGAATTCGCGATGCGCGGCAATGTCGTGGACCTTGCGATCGGTGTGGTGATCGGCGCGGCTTTCACCGCCATCGTCAACTCGCTGGTCAAGGACATCATCACGCCTCCCCTGGGCTGGGCCACGGGCGGCATCGACTTCACCAACTTCTTCGTGGTGCTCAAGGGCGGCAGCTTCACCACCCTGGCCGAAGCGCAGAAGGCGGGCGCCATCACCATCAACTACGGGGTCTTCCTGAACGCGATCCTGAGCTTTTTGATCGTCGCCTTCTGCCTGTTTCTGCTGGTGCGCCAGATCAACCGGCTGGTGACGCGGCCGTCGGCGCCGCCGCCTTCCGCGCCGCCCGAGGACGTGACCCTGCTGCGCGAGATCCGCGACCTGCTGAAAGCGCGCGCATGAGGCTGCCGGTTCTGGCGGCGGTATTGCTTGCTGCCGCGCCCGCGCGCGCGGACGATGCGAGCGACATGGCCAAGACGGTCGAAGGCTTCTATGCGGCCTATGCGACCTTCCACCCGTCAGACGGCATTCCCGACGCCAGGGGCCGCGCGAAATACGCGCCCACCATCTCGCCGTCGCTGGAGAAGCTCCTGGCCGAGGGCGAGCGCGCCGAGGACGCCTTCGCCAAGGCCAACAAGGAGTCGCCGCCGCTGCTCGAGGGCGATCTCTTCACCTCGAACTTCGAAGGCGCGACGGCGCACAGGATCGGCGCCTGCGACGCCAAGTTGAAAACCTGCAAGGTCGATCTTACCTATGACGACCGCAGCCAGAACCCGAAGGACAAGCCCATCACCTGGACCGACACGGTCCATCTGGTGGCGACGCAAAGCGGCTGGCGCGTCGACGACATCGGCTACGGCGCCACCTGGGCCTTCGGCAACAAGGGGCGGATGCGCGACACGCTGACCAGCGTGATCAAAAACGCGAGCGACTAGGAGGCTCGACCATGACAGACAAGAAGTTTCCCGTCGCCAAGAGCGACGCGGAATGGCTCAAGGATCTGGCGCCCGAGGCTTACCGGGTGCTGCGCCAGCACGGAACCGAGCGGCCCGGCTCCAGCCCGCTCAACGCCGAGCAGCGCCAGGGCGAATATCTCTGCGCCGGCTGCGGCGGCAAGCTGTTCGACTCGGACACGAAGTTCGACGCCCATTGCGGCTGGCCGAGCTTCGACAAGGCGCTGGACGGGGCGACCGAGACCTCGGTCGACAACAGCCATTTCATGACGCGCACCGAGGTGCACTGCGCCAAATGCGGCGGGCACCTCGGTCACGTCTTTCCCGACGGCCCGACGGCCACGGGACTGCGCTATTGCATGAACGGCGCGGCGCTGAGCTTCGCGCCCGATAAGTCTTAAGCGAAGCCGCCCTCGCCGTCCGGCGGCGGAGGCGCTGCCATCGTCTCGGGCATGGCCGGGGCTGCCTTCGGCGCGCGGCGCTTGGCGGCGCGCTTGGCCTTCTTGGCAGGGCGCTTCGCGGCCGCGCGCTTTGCCGTCTTCTTCTTCGCGGCCTTGGCCTTGCGCTTGGGGGCTGCGCGACGCGCCGACGAGGCGCGGGCCTTCTTCGCCGCTTTGCGCTTGGCGGGCTTCGCTTTCGATTTCTTTTTGGCTTTCTTCTTCGCCATGGGTCACTCCCTTGAATGGAATCGGGAGATTGCGCGCGAAGCAGGCGATGGGCAAGCGCTACTTGGCTTTGAGCGACTCCAGCGTCTTCAGAATCGCCTTCACGTCATTGGTTAGTGCTTCGAGACGCGCGGCCTGAAGACGCTCGTGCGTTTCGTCGTCCGCGTCGTCGCCGCCGATGTCGCCGATGTCTTCCTGGATGTCCTCGACGTCCTCCTTCAGGTCCTCGACGTTCTCGCCGAGCTCCTCGACGTTCTCCCCCAGCTCTTCGACGTTCTCGCCGAGCTCCTCGATGTCCTCCTGGATGTCGCCGACGTCCTCCTCGACGACCTTCAGGCTCGCGCTCTGCCGGTTGACGCTCATCTGGATGAAGATCGCCAGATAGATCGCCTCCAGCGACACCACGTTGGTCAGGACCGCGAACATCAGGCTCCACGACACCAGGCCGAACATCGATACCGCGAAGAAGGCGATGAAAGCGGCCGTATGCAGCGCCAGCGAGGCGGGCGAGCCGATCCATACGATGACCCGCTCGATGCCCTTGAGCGCGTCTTCAGGCTCTTGCGTGCTGGTGGTCGACATGGCGGGCCGGCTTCCGGGGAACTCGGCCCCAATGAGCCCGTTACAGCGGAAAATCAAGCCCGTCCGCGCATGAACTCGCGGTCACGGATGGGCCGGCGGCGCATCGGCGAGATAGCTCGCATAGACCCATCCGTCCGACGCCTTCGCGCCTCTGAGCTTCACCCTGACCCAGTTGCCGTGACGCTCCAGCGAGGCGAGCGCCGCCGCCTTGGGCAGCGTGGCGACGATGTCGGCGGTCTTCGACGGCCCGCTTCGAACGTTCGCGGATTTGAGGATCGTGACCATATGGGCGGGCGCCGCGGCCGCCGCGGGCGCGGGCGTTGTGGCGGCGACCGTGGCGGGCGGCGCCGTGGGCGCGATCCAGTCCATCGGCGAGCCATAGAGATAGAACATGACGGCAAGCGCCGAGAACGCGCCGACCAGAGCCACGTCGCGGACGGTGCGGCGCGTGCTCAGCGCCTTGCGCTCCTCGCGCTCCGCCGCCTCGGCCTCGGCCTTCCACTCGTGCTCGGCCTTCTGCATCGTCAGCCGCGCCTCGGCGGTCCAGCGCTCGCGCGCATGCTCGCTGTCCAAGGTGAGCTGCGCGATCTCCTGCTCGCGGGTGGCAAGCAAAGCCTGGAGGTGGCCGAAGTCGCGGCGCAGCTGCTTGATGTCGTCGCTGTCGCCGCGCTTCAGCAGGGCGTCGGCATGGGCGCGGAACTGGTCGCGCTCGGCCTCCAGCTCCTTGATGCGCCTGGCGTTGCGCGCGAGCTGGACCTGCGTCTGGTTCTGCACCTCGGCCTCGAGGGTCTGCAGGCGCGCCGTCTCTTCGCGCTTCGTTTCGGCGAGCTTGGCCGCCAGCGTTGCCTCGGACTGGGCCCGCCAGTCGGCCTTGGCCCGGTCCAGCACGGTCTGCGCCTCGAGCCGGGTCTGCGCCAGCCTTGCATGCGCATCGACGCCGGCCTGCTCCATCTCGGCGCGGGTTTTCGCGATGGTGCGCTCGCGCTCCGCGATGCCGCCCTTGAGGCGGCCGATCTCGTCTTGGAGCCGGCGGATCTCGTCTTCATGGGCGCCGAGCGCGTCGGCGCGGGCGGTCTGCGCGTTCAGCTGGGCCTGGACGTCGGCAATGTCGCTCTCGCGATCGGCGATGGCGCCGTTGGCGGAGGCGAGATCGTCGTGGAGGCGCTCGACTTCGGCCTCCAGATCGCGGATGCGTCTCGACGCTTCGCTATCGGCGCGGTTCTGGGCGCGTTCGAACTGCGCCTTGGCCTCGGTCAGCGCCCGCTCCGAGCGCTCCTGCCATTGGTGCCGGGCGTCGGCCAGCTCGCGGCTTTCGCGGTCGCGCCAGGCGCCTTCGGCCCTGGCGAGGGTGGTCGCGTTTTCGCGCTGCCAGGCGGCCTGCGACTGGGCGAGCTCTTCCTCGCGTCCGGCCAGCGATTTCTTCAGGCGCTGCACCTCGTCGCGCAACCGCTTGCGCTCGGCCTCGTCGCTGCGCTCGCGCGCGGTCTCCGCCGCGCCGCGGCTCCTGGCGCGGTCGAGCTGCGCCTGCATCTCGGCCAGCTCCTTGGCGGCGCGCGCTTCGGCTTCGGCCAGACGCTTGGCGGCACGGCCTTCCGCTTCGGCCAAAAGCTTGACGGTGCGCGCATCGGCCTTGGCGACGTCTTCCTTGGCGGCGTCCTTGGTGGCTTCGCTCCTGGCAGCATCGTCGATGCGTGTCTGCGCGCGCTCGCGCTCGAGCATCTCGGCGGCAAGCTTGGAGCTGGCGGAAAGCTGATCCTGCAGCTCCCGCTCGAAGCGCTCCCGGGCGGCGACCATCTCCGCCTCGCTCTCGGCAAGCGCGGCCTTGGCGTCGGCAAGTGCGCCACGCAGGCGGGCAAGCTCGCCGTCGTCTTCGGCGACGATGCGCCGGGACGCGGCCGGCTTCTCGGCCATGACGGGTGGCGGCGGCGCGCTGCCGGTCGAGGAGAGCGGATAGTCGATCAGGGCCAGCGTGCCGCCGTCGCCGCCATCGAGGCTGACGATGCGGATGCCCAGCGTGCAGATCTCGGCCGCGCCCTTGGGCGGCAGATAGGCGAGCCCGTCGAGCTCGTCCGACATCAGCGACCAGGAGCGGTCGCCGTTGTTGTGGCCGCGGGTCAGCCGGCCGCGCGGCGGCAGGCGCTCGACGCGCAGCGACAGGCGTCCGTGCTTGCGATAGGGCGCGATCAGGGGGCCGAGGTCGAGGACGACGGGACGCGGCGCCGCGTCGTCGTCCTCCATGCTGCGCATCACCGCGTCGGCGACGATCGCCTCGGTTGCGCCCGACCTTTTCGCATATCCGGTGCCGCGTTGCGCCATCGCGCCTCACCCCACTGAGGCGTCGAGTTTCGCACCCGCGCGTATTCAGAGGCCTTATGCGCGGCGCCGGAATTGATTCAATTTTTCCGTAGGCGGCCTACAGAATCTGCAGCCCTGCGGAAAGTTTTGCCGACGGCGCTTGCAGGAAAACCCCGGCAAACGGCCCTTTTGCGCTTGGCCTAAGGCTTGCTCTCCATCCAAGGCAACGCAACGCGCCTTTCCACGGGGAACGCCATGACGCTTCACACTTCCAACTTTTCCATGCTGACCGCCAGCGGCGCGGCCCAGCCCCCGCACGACCTCTCGGGCAGCAAGATCGGCACCGTCCACAGCTCGAAGCACGGCGACGGCACTTTCCAGCGCACCTTCGAGGAGGTGAACGGCCAGAAGACGATCGACAAGACGGTCACCTTCGCCGACGGCACGACCAAGACCAAGGAGCTGGTCGTGACGATCAACGACGACGGCTCGAAGACCATCACCAGGACCAATGCCAACGGCAAGGTCTCGACGATCCACGAGACGAAGGTCGACAACGGCGACGGCACCTTCTCGCTGACCAAGGACATCACCAACGCCAAGGGCAACACGACCGAGATCGCAGGCACCATCACCCGCTCGCATGGCGAGGTCGACAAGAGCCTGACCTGCACCAACGCCAAGGGCGAGGTCGAGACGCTGAACCGCCAGACGGTCAAGGACGGCCAGGTGGTCACCCACACCGCCACCGGCACCGGCTATGCCGGCCAGGCGATCGACAACGAGTCGACCTGGACGACGTTCGTCTAAGGATGCGCGGGCGGCGGACCATGTCTGCCGCCCGTTTCACGCATGGTGGCCGATGGCGGTCGCATGCGAATCGATCGCCAGCTCATCGCAGTGTTGCTGGCTGCCGAAGGCGCAGGCATAGACCTTGGTGAACTCGGCCCCGAGCAGGAACACCTGCGCCGAGTAATAGACCCACATCAACAGCAGGATCAGCCCGCCGGCAGCCCCATAAGGTTTCGCGATGGCGGTGCTTCCCAAGAAGTATACGAGCACCACCTGGCCCAGCTGGAACAGGGCCGCGGTGCCGAAGGCGCCCAGCAGCACGTCGCGCCACTCGAGGTCCTTGTTGGGCAGCACCTTGTAGATCGCCGCGAACAACAGCGCCGCGAGCAGGAACGACACCGCGTTGTTGATCAGCGCCAAGGTGAACTGGGTGAACGGCGTCTCGACGTCGATGGTGTGCTTGAGCACCGAGATGACGCTGCCGATCAGCATCGAGAAGACGAGCAGCACGCCCAGCGCCACGACGAGGGCGAGCGAGCGCGCCCGTCCGCGCAGCAGCCTGGGCAGCACCGCACCCTTGGGCGGCACGCGCCAGATCGCGTTCAGCGCGTCCTCCATCTCGCCGAACACGCCCGAGGCCGTGACGATCAGCACCACCACGCCCACGATGCCGCTCAGGATGCCGCCCGAGGTGGCGCGCGCGTTGCGGATCGCGGCCTCCAAGAGCTTCACGCTGTCGTGACTCATGATGTTGCCCAGCGCGTCCGAGATCGCATGGCGCGCCTCGTCGCGGCCCATCACCAAGCCGGCGATGGTGACGCAGATATAGAGCAGCGGCGCGATGGCGGTCACGAAATAGAACGCGATCGCGGCGCCGCGGGTCAGCGCCTCGTCGGCGATGAACGCGTTTAGACCGGCGCGGATAAGCTGCCAAACCCTGCTGAGCATAGAAGAAGCCGAACGACTCCGCGATTGAAACGCTTGAGGATGCGGTTCGTTGCCGAAATCGCAACCCTTCCGAATGCATCCCCTTGGCGCGCAAAGCGTTTTTCTTTTTGAAACAATTGAGGCGCGGGCATTGGCGACCGACCATCACCCCGGTCATCGCTCCGTCTGGGAGCGCGACGCAGACGCCTTCACGCGTCACTGGCGCCGCTTGCGCGACCATGCGCATGCGCGCTGGCAGCGTACCCGCTGGTCGTGGTCGCTGTTCTGGCGCTGGGCCGCGACTGTCTTTGTTGTCGTGCTCCTCTCCGCGATCGCCTGGCTCTATTTCCTCGACTGGAACACGATGCGCGGAGTGGTGGGACGCTATGTCTCGCATCGCCTCGGCCGCGCGGTGAAGATCGAAGGCGACCTCAAGGTCCATCTCTTCACCTGGACGCCGAACCTCACCGCCGATCGCGTCACGATCAAGAACCCCGATTGGGTCACACAGAACAAGCTCGCCGCCGATATCGGGCGCTTTGCGATCGCGATCGAGCTGAAGCCGCTGTTGTTCCGCGGCAAGACGATCCTGCCCTATGTGAGCTTCGATCGCCCGGACCTCCTGGTCGTGCGCGACGCGAGCGGGCGCAACAACTGGGAGATCGCGGGCCGGAAGGACGGCTTCGACCTGCCGCCGATCCGGCGCTTCACCGTCACCGACGGCCACGTCACCGTGGACGACGCGGTGCGCAAGATGGTCTTCGTCGGCACCGTCAATTCCAACGAGACGCGCGGCGCCGGCGACCGCGCCTTCCAGCTCACCGGCGATGGCACGCTCAACCGCAACACGTTCATCGCCGACGTCCATGGCGGCGCGCTGCTGAACGTCGATTCCGGCAAGCCCTATCATTTCGCGGCCGACGTCCATTCGGGCACGACGCATATCGCCGCCGACGGATCGATCACCCGCCCGTTCCATCTCGGCCGGTTCGGCGCCAAGGTCACGTTCGAGGGCGCGAGCATGGCGGACCTCTACTACCTGACCGGCCTGGTGCTGCCGCCGTCGCCGCCCTACCGGCTCGACGCGACGCTGACCCGCGACGGCGAGATCTATCGCTTCGACAAGATGCATGGCGTGGTCGGCCAGTCGGACCTGGCGGGCGACATGATGGTCAATGCCGGCCAGACGCCGACTTATCTCCAGGCGACGCTCATCTCGCAGCGTCTTCGTTTCGTCGATCTGGGTCCGTTCATCGGCGCGAAAGCGGCCGCGCGCAGCGCGAAAGGCCTGCCGCCCGCGAAGCCCGCGGCGCCGGCGGCGAGCGCCTACCTGCTGCCCGACACGCCGCTCAACGTCGACCGCGTGCGCCAGATGAACGCCGACGTGACCTATGACGCGGCGCGGGTGGAATCGCAGGACTTCCCCTTGCGCGAGTTCCACATGCACCTGCTGGCCGACAACGGCGTGATGACCTTCAATCCGCTGACCTTCGATTTCGCGCGCGGCAAGCTCTCGGGCGCGATCAAGATCGATGCCACGCACCAGGTGCCGGTGACCGACGTCGACGCGCGGCTGAGCGGCATCCAGCTCGCGCAGTTCATGAAGGAGACGCCGCCGCCGGTCGAAGGCACCTTGGAGGCGCGCGCCAAGCTGCGTGCCGCGGGCAGCTCGATCCACAAGGCGGCGAGCCACGCCTCCGGCGCGGTCACCTTCGTGGTGCCCAGCGGCAAGGTACGCCGCTCCTTCGCCGAGCTGACCGGCATCGACGTGCTGAACGGCGTGGGCCTGCTCATCGCCGGCGACAAGAGCGACACCGATCTGCGCTGCGCGGTCGTCAAGTTCGGCGCGCGCGACGGCAACCTCCAGTCCGAGCAGCTCGTCGTCGACACCGATCCGGTCAAGATCACCGGCAAGGGCAGCATCGATCTCCAGGACGAGACCATGGCGCTGGAGGTGAAGGGCGAGCCCAAGGAATTCCGCATCGGCCGCGTGCGCGCGCCGATCACGGTCGGTGGGCCGTGGGACCGTCCCCGCGTCGGCATCAAGGCCTCGGGCGCGATCGCGCAAGGCGGCATCGCCGCGGCGCTCGGCCTGCTCAATCCTTTCGCGGCGATCCTAGCCTTCGTCGATCCGGGTCTGGCCAAGGACGCCAATTGCGCCGCGCTGACCAGCGGCGCTTCCAAAGGCGCGGCGCCGGTCAAGCCTACCAAGGTCGGACCTGCCAAGCACGCGCGGCATTGATGCGGCGGCTAGGGGGGCCTTAACTCGTGACGATGCCCAAGCCCGAAAGCGTGCTCTGCCCGTCGCCTGCCGGCCTCTATTGCCCGCCGGGCGACTTCTACGTCGATCCGATCCGGCCCGTCGCGCGCGCGGTCATCACGCACGGGCACTCGGATCACGCGCGCTCGGGCCACGGCACGGTGCTGGCGACGGAAGAGACGCTCGCCATCATGGCCGAGCGCTATGGCGAGAATTTCGCAGAGAAGACGGAAGTCCTTCGCTATGGCCAGACCGTGTCGCGCAGCGGCGTCGACGTCATGCTGGCGCCGGCCGGTCATATCCTGGGCTCGGCGCAAGCCGTGGTGCGCGCCAAGGGCTTCACGGTCGTGGTCTCGGGCGACTACAAGCGGCGCAAGGACGCGACCTGCGCGGCGTTCGAGCCGGTCGCTTGCGACGTCTTCGTCACCGAAGCCACCTTCGGCATCCCCGTCTTCTGCTTTCCGGAAGACGGCGACGAGATCGCGCGGCTGATGAAGTCGCTGGTCCAGTTCCCCGAGCGCACGCATATGGTCGGCGCCTATTCGCTCGGCAAGGCGCAGCGCGTGATCATGCTTTTGCGCGCCGCGGGCTACGACAAGACGATCTATGTGCACGGCTCGGTCGAGGGCTTGAACGCGCTGTACGAGCGCTTCGGCGTAAAGCTCGGCGCAATAGAGCCCGCGACCGTCGACAAGTCCAAGAAGAAGGATTTTGCGGGCGCGGTGGTGATCGCCCCGCCGTCTTCCATCGACGACAAATGGTCCAGGCGTTTCAACGATCCGCTGCCCGCTTTCGCCTCGGGCTGGATGCGGGTGCGCGCGCGGGCCCGCCAGCGCCAGGTCGAGCTGCCGCTGGTGATCTCCGACCACGCCGATTGGAACGAGCTGACGACGACGATCAAGGAGGTCGCGCCTGGCGAGGTCTGGATCACGCATGGGGGCGAGGATGCGCTGCTGCGCTGGTCGGAGCTCAATGGCATCAAGGCGCGCGCGCTGTCGCTGGTGGGTTACGACGCCGATGAAGGCGAGAGCTGATGCGCGCTTTCTCGAGCCTCCTCGACCGTCTCGCCTTCACGCCGCAGAGGAACGGCAAGCTCGTGCTGATGCGCGACTACATGCGCGACACGCCCGATCCCGAGCGCGGCTGGACGCTCGCGGCGCTGACGGGTGGCTTGTCGTTCGACGCGGCCAAGCCCGCTTTCATCCGCAAGGCGGTCGAGGCGCGCATGGACGCGCAGCTCTTTGCGCTCTCTTACGACTATGTCGGCGATCTCGCCGAGACGGTGGCGTTGGTGTGGCCCAAGAAGCCGGGCGCCAATCGCGAGCCCGAGCTGTCTGAGGTCGTGGACGCGCTGTCGTCGGCCACGCGCGCGCAGGTGCAGAAGCTGCTCGAGGGTTGGCTCGACGCGCTCGATGCCGATGGACGCTGGGCCTTGCTCAAGCTGCTCACCGGCGGCTTGCGCGTCGGCGTCTCGGCCAGGCTCGCCAAGCAGGCGCTGGCCGAGATGGGCGGCGTCGAGATCTCCGAGATCGAAGAGGTCTGGCACGGCCAGCATCCGCCATACGAGGACCTCTTCGCCTGGCTCGAGAAGCGCAGCGACAAGCCTACCGCCGAGACGCCGGGCCGCTTCCGTCCCGCGATGCTGGCGCAGGCCATCGAGGACGCCGATTTCGCAAAGCTCGACCCGAAGGACTTCGCCGCCGAATGGAAATGGGACGGCATCCGCGTCCAGGCGGTGAGCGAGCGGGGCTCGAGGCGCCTCTACAGCCGCACCGGCGACGACATCGGCAAGTCGTTCCCCGACGTGCTCGATTTCCTGAATTTCGAAGGCGTGATCGACGGCGAGCTTCTGATCCTGCGCGACGGCAAGGTCGAGAGCTTCGGCGACCTGCAGCAGCGCCTCAACCGCAAGACCGCCGACGCCAAGCTGGTCGCGAAATACCCCGCCGGCATCCGTGCCTACGACCTGTTGCTCGACGGCGAGGAGGACCTGCGCACGCTGCCGTTTCGTCAGCGCCGCGCGCGGCTGGAGAAATTCGTCAAGGCGGCCGCCTCGCCGCGCATCGACCTGTCGCCGCTGCAGCCGTTCGAGAGCTGGGAGGCGTTGGCCAGGCTGCGCGCCCATCCGCCGGAGGGCGACGCGGCGCTGGCCGAAGGGCTGATGCTCAAGCGCTGGGATTCGATCTACGAGGCCGGCCGGCCCAAGGGGCCGTGGTTCAAGTGGAAGCGCGACCCGCATTTGATCGACGCGGTCTTGATGTACGCCCAGCGCGGCCACGGCAAGCGCTCGGGCTATTACTCCGACTATACCTTCGGTGTCTGGCGCGAGGACGCGAACGGCGACCGCGCGCTGACGCCGGTCGGCAAGGCCTATTTCGGCTTCACCGACGAAGAGCTGAAGCGCATCGACAAGTTCGTGCGCGACAACACCGTCGACCGCTTCGGGCCGGTGCGCGTGGTCAAGGCGAGCAAGGATTTCGGGCTGGTGTTCGAGGTCGCGTTCGAAGGCCTGCAGCGCTCGACGCGCCACAAATCGGGTGTCGCGATGCGCTTCCCGCGGATCAACCGCCTGCGCTGGGACAAGCCCGCGCGCGAGGCGGACGAGCTGGCGACGTTGGAGAAGATGCTGGACTGAAAGGTTACGAGCTCTTCTTCTTGCGCTTGGTCGACTTCTTCTTGGACTTCTTCGACGACTTCGCCGTCTTCTTCGGAACCTTCTTGCCCTTGGCGCGCGCTTCCGAAAGGCCGATGGCGATGGCTTGCTTGCGGCTCTTCACCGTGCCGCCTTTGCCTCCTTTGCCGCTCTTCAGCTGGCCGCGCTTCTCCTTGTGCACGGCGCGCTCGACGTCCTTGCCGGCGTTCTTGGAATATTTTCGAGCCATGGGCGTTTTCTCCTCTGCTGCAGAGGCAAACGCGCAAATGTCACGAAAGAAGCAGGGTCAGCGCCTTGCGGTAGCGCGCCGCGATCGCGTCCCGCGCTACGTGGCGGCCGCGCTCGACCACCTTGCGCCCGCGCCGCCACACGCAATCGACGGCGCCGCCGCGCGCGGCGAAGATCCACCCGTCGATGAGCGCGTCGCCGTCGCGGCCGATCAGCGCCGGGTGCTCCGCATCCAGGCTCACGATGTCCGCCGTGTCGGCGATGCCCAAAGCTTGCGCGCCGCCGGCAAGCGCCGCGCGATAGAGCGTGGCGCCCGTCGAGGCGCCTTCCTGCGGTGCCATCACGTTGCGCGCGCGATGGATCAGGCGCTGGCCGTATTCCAGCACGCGCAGCTCTTCGGCGGCGTCGATCAGCACGTTCGAATCCGAGCCGATGCCGAAGCGTCCCTCGCACCACTGCGCGGGGAACACGCCGTCGCCCAGATTGGCCTCGGTGATCGGGCATAGCCCCACCACGGCGCCGCTCGTGGCCACCGCGCGCGTCTCGGCCTTGGTCATGTGGGTCGCGTGCACCAGGCACCAGCGCGCGTCGACGTCTGCGTGCTCCAGCAGCCATTCGACGGGACGCAGGCCCGACCAGGCCACGCAGTCCTCGACCTCCTTGATCTGCTCGGCGATGTGGATGTGCACGGGGCCGGGATGCGCGGCGACGAGCGCGAGCTCGTCCTTGGTCACCGCGCGCAGCGAATGCGGCGCCACGCCCACCACCGCGTCGCCCAAAAGCGCCGCTGCGTGGTCGCTGGCTTCGAGCAGCGCGGCATATTCGTCGGGGGTATGAATGAAGCGGCGCTGGCCGGGCTTGGGCGCCTGACCGCCGAAGCCGGAATAGGCATAGAACACCGGCAGCAAAGTGAGGCCGATCCCTGTCGTCGCGCAGGCCGCCGCGACACGCGCCGCCATCTCGCCGCGATCGGCATAAGGCGCGCCGTCCTTGTCGCGATGCAGATAGTGGAACTCGCCGACGCGGGTGAAACCGCTTTCGAGCATCTCGCAATAGGCCATCGCGGCGATGGCCTCGAACCGGTCCGGGTCCAGCCGCTCGACGAAACGGTACATGACCTCGCGCCAGGTCCAGAAGCTGTCGCCGGTCGGGCCGCGCGTCTCGGCCAGCCCCGCCATGCCGCGCTGGAAGGCGTGGCTGTGCAGGTTGGGCATCCCCGGCACGCCGATGGCATGCGCCTCGTCCTTGGGGCCGCGCGCGACGCCGGTCTCGACGCGCGCGAGCCGGCCGTCCGCAACGGTCAGCCGCACGTCGCGTGCCCAGCCATCCGTCAGAAGCGCCTGCCCGAACCAGAGTTGATCGCCGTTCGCCATCCAGCGCAGTCTATGCCGATGGATTGGCTGGAAGTACATCCGGGCAGCGCGCCCCTGGTCGTCAGTTTCCCCCATGCCGGCACCGACCTGCCGGCGGAGCTGGTGGATCGCTACGTCTCGCCCTGGCAGGCGCGGCGCGACGCCGACTGGTGGGTCGACAAGCTCTACGATTTCGTGCGCGACCTGGGCGCCACCACCGTGCGCACGGCGATTTCGCGCAGCGTCATCGACGCCAACCGCGATCCGTCCGGCGCCTCGCTCTATCCGGGCATGGCCACGACCGAGCTCTGCCCGACGACCGATTTCGACGGCGAGCCGCTGTACCGCGACGGCCGGGCGCCCGACGACGCCGAGATCGCGCGCCGCCGCGAGGCCTATTTCATGCCCTATCACGCCGCGATTCGCGCGCAGCTCGACCGTCTGCGCGCGCGCCACGACAAGGTCGTGCTGTTCGACGCCCATTCGATCCGCTCGCGCATCCCGCGGCTGTTCGAAGGCGAGCTGCCGCAGTTCAACATCGGCAGCAACGACGGCAAGAGCTGCGATGCGGCGCTGACCCGCGCGATCAAGACCGTCTGCGAGCTCTCGAAGCACAGCACCGTCGTCAACGGACGCTTCAAGGGCGGCTGGACCACGCGTCGTTATGGCGAGCCCGCGAAAGGCATCCACGCCATCCAGCTCGAGCTCTCCTGCCGCGGCTATATCGACGAGCCGGACGTGCCCATGCCGGACAACTGGCCCACGCCCTATGACGCGAAGCGCGCGGCCGCGCTGCGCAAGGCGCTGACGGACGTCATCGGCGCCTGCCTGGCTTTCGCGCGATGAAGGTTCTGCGCGCCGCCGATCGCGTCGCGGTGCCGTGGAAGAACGGCGGCGGCGTCACGCGCGAGGTGATGGTATGGCCCGAGCGCGCGGGCTTCGACGATTTCGAATGGCGCGTCAGCATTGCCGAGGTGCGCGGCGCCGGACCGTTCTCGCGCTTTGTGGGCGTCGAGCGGGTATTGGCGATCCTTGAGGGCCGCATGCGGCTGGAATTTGCCGATCGCGTCGTGGAGATCGATGCCGAGAGCGCGCCATTGGTCTTTTCCGGCGAAGAGAGCTGCCACGGCACGCCGCTCGCGGGTCCCGTCACCGATCTCAACGTGATGGTGCGGCGGGCGCGCGCCGCGGTCGAGCGCGTCGCGGCGGGCGTCGTTCTTTCTGCGGAAACGATCTTCGTCGCCACGGAAGCCGGCGTGGCGCGCGCCGGCGACGCGCGTGTCGCGTTGCAGCCGCTCGACGCCCTGCACTGGGCAGGCAAAGAGCCGGTGGCCGTGGACGGCGCGGGGCTGGCGATCCGGCTTTCCGCGCCTCTAGCGCCGGTATAATAAAATAATTTTATCGTATAGGTTGTTTTCGTCGCATGGCCGTCGCATATTGTCCCGCGTTTAAACGAAAAGGATATTGCCATGCTCAAATCATCGTTCTTGGCGGCAATTCTGGCTGCCGGCGTTCTTTCGATCCCTGCTTCGGCGCAGATCGCGCCCAACAATCCGGTCGGCTTGTGGGAGCTTCATTGGTCGTTCGACACCAGCGCGCCGATGGCGCGCGTCGGCATCCAGGACATCTGCTTCCTCAGCAACGGCACCTGGTTCGGCACCACCTTCCCGGCCTGGAGCGGCCACTGGTTCCAGAAGGGCAACAGCGCCGCCGGCAACGGCGATCACGTCAGCATGACCGGCAACTATGCCAGCAACGTCGGCAATGACGGCTTCCAGATCGACTTCCAGGACGTGAACGCCATGAGCGGGACTTGGAGCGAGTGGCGCGACAACTTCGTCTTTCTCGCCTGGGTGCGCGTGAGCTTCGCGCGGCTGAAGGGAACCTGCGGAACCGACGACATGCAGAACGGCGGCGCGCCGGGCACCGACGACGAGAACCCCGTGGGCAAGATCCGAAAGTAGCCGTCGCGCAAGCGCGCTCCGGCCGTCCTCCCCTGGCCGGAGCGCGCCCGTCGGTGCTAGCCTCGCGCGCCGTCCGCTGAGGTGTCCCATGTTGCGTTGGTTTGCCCGGTCGCTTGTGTTGTCGCTTGCGCTTGCCTTCGCTGCCGCGCCCGTCCAGGCACAGACCTACAAGGCGCTCGCGCATCAGCCGCCCGACGGCGCGCTCATCACCTTCCAGATGACCGACGGCACGGTGCTGGCGCAGGGTTTCGGCGAAGCCGATTGGTGGAAGCTGACGCCCGACAACAAGGGCTCCTATCAGAACGGCACCTGGGCGCGCGTCGCCGATCTGCCGTCCGGCTATCAGCCGCTCTATTTCGCGTCCGCCGTGCTGGCCGACGGACGCCTGGTGATCCAGGGCGGCGAGTACAACTTCGACGTCTTCGCCTTCACCAACATGGGCGCGGTCTACGATCCGCTCGCCAATACCTGGACCAACCTTCCGCCGCCCCAGGGCTGGCAGAACGTCGGCGACTCGCCGTCCTCGGTCCTGCCCGACGGCCGGCTCCTGCTGGGCCTCAAGTTCAAGAAGAAGGTCGCAGCCCTCGATCCCGCGACGCTTGCCTGGACCGAGCTGCCGTCCGACAAGAAGAACGACTTCAACGCCGAGGAGGGTTGGACCTTGCTGCCCGACGGCACGATCCTCACCTTCGACGTCAAGGCCCATCCCCAGAGCGAGCGCTACCTGCCCGAGCGCGGCAAATGGGTAAGCGCCGGCAATACACCGGTCGACCTGCGCGGTCCGCAGAACTGCTGCGGCCGCTGCATCGTGGTGCCGCCCAAGAACAAGTGCTACGATCCGCCGGGCGAAGTGGGCCCGGGCATCCTGCGCCCCGACGGCACCGTATTCGCGGCGGGCGCCATCCCCGACGGCGAAAGCCACGCGCATACCGCGGTGTGGGTTCCGCCCAGCGCCGGCGACAAGCACGGCCATTGGGTGGCCGGCCCCGATTTCCCGAACGGCGACCAGGCGAGCGACACCTATGCCTCGCTCTTGCCCAACGGCCATGTGCTGGTCGAGGCCTCGAGCGGCTCGCTCTACGAGTTCGACGGCGCCGCGCTCACGCGCGCGCCGTTCAACGGCGCGGGCGGCGCGCTGATGGTGCTGCCGACGGGCGAGGTCCTGGTCGGCGGCGGCCATGTCTATGCCTCGACGGGAACCTACGATCCGTCCTGGGCGCCCACCGTTGCGGCGGCGCCGTCTTCGGTCGCGCGCGGCCAGAGCTATGCGATCTCGGGCACCCAGTTCAACGGCTTGAGCCAGGCCAATTCCTTCGGCGACGAGGACGCGACCCAGACGAACTATCCGCTGGTGCGCATCACCAACAACGCGACGGGCCACGTCTTCTATGCGCGCACCCACGACCACAGCTCGATGGGCGTGGCCACGGGCGCGGCCGTGGTGTCGACGCATTTCGACGTGCCGGCGGCGACCGAGACCGGCGCCAGCAAGCTCGAGGTCGTCGCCAACGGCATCCCGTCTCAGGCGGCGAACGTCACGGTGAACTAGGCTTGCGAGAATTGGGCTTCCGGGCGAGCTGGATGAGCGCGACGGTGTCGTAGAATCCATGGGCGAGGATCACCGCCCACAGGTCGAACTCGCTCGCGACGAACAGCACGCCATAGAGAACGGAAAGCTGCGCCGCGATCAACGCGCGGCGCGGACCCGCAAACAAGTGCATGGCGAGGGCAAGGACGGCGGCGACGGCCACCGCGGGCCATATGCCGATCGCGAAGCGCAAGGCGCCGACCACGATGCCGCGCAACAGAAGCTCTTCCCCGAACGCGCCGACCGCCCAGCAGAGCGCGATTCCCAGCAGCAGGTTGCGCGTCGAGTCCCTGACCGAAAGATAGCGGCCGGACATGGGCTTGGGCGCGAACAGCTTGGCCGCGACCCATTCGGCGGTCGGCGTATAGGCGTAGAGCACGCCGGCCCAGAAGATCGCGAACATCGCCGTGTGCAGCGCGGTGACCGGCGCGGCCAGCCCTAAGCCCGCCCAAGTGAGATGAAACCCCGTCATCGCCGCTCGATCATCTGCTGCACGAAGGGATGGAAGTGGCCCAGGTAGCGCGCCTGCACCTGCGGCAGCTGCCAGTCGTTGGGCGTCAGCGTCTTGCGGCAACCCGGCGCGCCGCAAGTGCAGAAATCCTGGTCCCAGACATAGTCGTCCTCGTCGTGGTTCCAGGTGCCGTGATCCAGGGTGATCTCCTCGCCGGCCGCGATGTCGCGGCGCGCGACCAGCGTGACCTCGTCGGCCAGCCAGGAATTGGCGTCGCAGGAATGGTTCAGGTTCTCGTCCAGGCTGGCTTGCGGATCGTCCTCGCGCAGCGCCAGGTAGACGCCGTCGCCCACCTGCCAGATCGAGCGCATGCGATAGACCTCGGTGTCGAAATCCTCGGGCGAGATGATCTCGCCGCCGAATTCCATCAGCACCTCGCCGGCCGCGATCGGCGCTGCCGCGATCACGCCCTGTCCGTGGATGCGCGAGGGCCCCCGCACGAGCTTGGGACTGATCCGGGAGCGGGGGAGATAGGAGCGCATGCCGAGACTGATAGCCGCGTTCGCATCGGAACACTATACGCGAACCGGGTTGACAACTGCAGGTAGAATATGAATTGATAGTAATTATACGTTGAATCATTGGTCGCAGATGATCGAAGGGGTGTTCGATAATCAGGCGCGTGCTGATTGCTTTATCTTTGGCTCTGCCGATTTTCGCCGCAAACGCGCAGGCGGACCAGACATACGAGCCGGGCGTCGACAGATAGGGCGGCGACTTCATGAATTTCGAAGTCGATTCCGGTCTGTTCGCGGATACGGTTTGCCCCGCAAGCTGCGAGAAGAACGCGTTCTGCAAGGCCTGGACACTGGTGAAGGCCGGAATTCAGGGACCAAAAGCCAGATGCTGGCTCAAGAACACCATCCCGGCGAAGTCGGTGAACTCCTGTTGCACCTCCGGCGTGCCGGCGAGGGCGCTCGAGCTGGGCGTCGACAGGCCCGGCTGGGACTACAAAGGGGTGAAGGTCGACAACGCGTTCTCGTGCCATGCGATATGCCACAACGACAGCAGCTGCGCGGCATGGACTTGGGTCAGGTCCGGCTTCCAGGGCCAGGGGTCGCCAGCCATGTGCTATCTCAAGAAGCCCGTCCCGGACGCGGTCCCGAGCAATTGCTGCACCTCCGGCGTAGCCGACCACTCGACCCCGCCCGGATAGGATTCGCGAAGGCTGGCCCGCCAAGGCGAAGCGACGCGGGACAGGTTGGCTTGCCGAGCCGTAGCTCGCGGCAACCAGTCCGCCTTCGCACTTTGTGCTTCGGCGCGGCAGCCCTCTCTCGCTTCGCGAGCGAAGGCTGGCGCACCCGGCAGGATTCGAACCTGCGACCTTCGCCTTCGGAGGGCGACACTCTATCCAGCTGAGCTACGGGTGCGTGTTGGGGGCGTGTTTAGCGCGGCTGCGTTCATCGGTCCAGTTGCCAACCAACATCGCGCTTGACCGCGGCGCGGCCCCCGCCCATGTCAGAACCTTCACATGGAGGGTTGCGATGGTTGCGTTGCGTATTGCTTTGGTTGGATTTGTGGTCGCGGGCGCCGTGCCCGCACTGGCGGCGGTGGTGCCGGTCCCGGCCGTTCCCGGCTCGGCGAGCACGCTCGCCTACGGCATCAACGACGACGGCGTGGTGGCGGGCGCCTTCACCGACGGCCAGGGTAGCCAGCACGGCTTCTTCGGCACGCTCGACGGACGGTACACGACCTTCGACGCGGGCGCGGGCGGCACGGTCGCGCGCGCCATCGACAACCGCGGCGTGATCGTCGGCTTCTCGAACGCGGATTCCGGGGACGCCGGCGCCGAGCCGATCTTCGAGCGCAAGCGCAATGGCGACATCGTCGGCGTCACGCGCCAGGGCCAGCAGCTTTTCGGCGCCGCCTACGGCATCGAGAGCCGCAAGAACCGCTTCGTGGGTTTCTGGTGGAGCTCCAACCTGCATCAGGCGATCGCCTTCCGCGGCCATGACGGCCGGTGGAAGGACGACGTGCGCATCCACGACGTGCACCAGGCGAGCGCGGCGCACGGCATCAACGCGCACAACGTCGTGGTCGGCGGCTTCTTCCGTCCGCCCATGCGCGGCTTCGTGCTTCAGGGGCGCAGGCTCACGGTGGTGGACCATCCGCATGCGACGGCGACCGAGCTGGAGGCGATCAACGACAACGGCGTGGCGACGGGCCAATGGGTCGACCGCCAGGGCCACACCCACTCGTTCCTCTACGATGTGGCGACGGCGACCTTCGCAGACATCGGCATCAAGGGCGCGACCGACGTCTTCGCCTATGGCATCAACAACAGCGACAACGTTGCGGTGATGACCGACAAGGGTGCCTTCGTGTGGTGCAAGACGCGCGCCGCCTGCCCATCATTCGCCAAGTAAGGCAGCCGAGGGCGTCCTCCGGTCGTTCCCTTCGAGGAAACGGAGGACGCCATGAGGCCGGGATGCATCGCGGGCCGACGGATCGCGCAGAACCTGGTGAAGAGCGGGAAGTAGCTAGCTCCGTCCGCCCAGCTCCTTCATCAGCCGGTAGGTGAACTCGACCGATTCATAGAACGCGCCGACCTCGCGCCGCTCGTCGCGGCCATGCGCGCGCACGTCGTTGACGTCGGCCCAGCCGCCGCTGACGCCATAGCTCGGGATGCCGGCATTGCGGGTGAAGATCGAATCGCTCGCGCCCGCCGCCATCGCCGGAATCACCGGCACGCCGGGCCACATGGAGTGGACCACCTTCTCGACCGAGCCCAGCACCTCCTTGGTCGGCGGCGATTCCGGCGCCTGCACGACCATGTCCGGATGGGTGATCTTGATCTTGGGATCGGCCACGACCTTGGCAAGCACCGCTTTCACGCCGTCGACCGTCTCGTCGGGCATGATGCGGCATTGGACGGTGGCGACGGCGCGCGCCGGCAGCGCGTTCTCCTGCACGCCCGCGTTCAGCATCGTCGCCACGCAGGTCGAATGCAGGATCGCGTTGATCGAGATGTCGCTCCTGGCCAGGCGCGCGGCGGCTTTCATGTCCATCGGCTGCTTCGCGACGGCCAGCATGTCGGCGCGCTTCTTGCCGGTCTCCAGCATCGCGCGGCGCTGGAAGTAGAGCCGCGTCGTCGCATTGGTCTTGTAGGGGAATTGGAAGTTCGAGAGCCTCACCAACCCTCTGGAGAGATCGTAGATCGCGTTGTCGGGGCGCGGCTCGGACGAATGGCCGCCCTTGTTGGTGACCTCGAGGTCGTAGGTGACATAGGTCTTCTGGCTGGTCTCGACGCCGTAGTCGAGGCGCTTGCCGCTCACGATCTCGCCGCTGTCGCCGTCGGGATTTATCACCAGCCCCGCGTCGACAAGGTCGCGATGCTCGCGCAGCAGGAACGCGGGCCCGTCCTGCTCCAGGCCGACTTCCTCGTCGGCGGTGAAGGCGACGATGATGTCGCGGTCGGGAACGAAGCCTTCCTTCTTCAGACGGATGAGCGAGGCCGCGACGGCGGCGTCCTCGTCCTTCATGTCGGACGTGCCGCGGCCGTAAAAATAGCCGTCCTTCTCGGTCAGCTGGAACGGCGGCAGGGTCCAGTCCTCGGCTTTGGCCTCGACCACGTCCATGTGGCAGATCCACATGACCGGTTTTCCTTTTCCCTTGCCGTGCAGGCGCACGACGACATTGACCTGCTTGGGATATTGGGTCTCGGGCACGATCTTGACATCGTCGGCCGCAAAGCCGCCGTCGGTCAGGTATTTCGCCAGCACCTGGGCGACGCCGCCGGTGCCGACCTCGTGCACCGAATGCACCGCGATGATGTCGCGCAGGATGTCGTGGGCGAGCTGCTTGTTGTCTTCGGGCGGCACGGGCGCCGCGGCGCCCAGCAGAAGCGCCGCCGCGGCGACGCCCAGTTTCAATTCGCGCATCCTGGTTCCTCTCATTTCAATGCTTTCAAAGCCGCGGCGACGACCTCTTTGGCCGTCTTCCACACCTTGCGTTTCCATTCCGGCGTGTCGGGATAGAAGGCGGCGCGGATCTCCTTGCGGATCGCTTCGCCGTTCCTATGTTTGCCGCCCGCGAAGCGATGCAGCCAGTTGTCCTTGCGCAGCGCGTTGAACACCCCGCGCGGCGGGATGGTGCCGGCCTCCAGCGCCGCGAAGGTGAGCTCGGTGCGCGGCAGCCACTTCGCGACCGCCTTGTCGACCGTTCCGGTCAAGGGCGCCGAGACGGATTCGCCCGCCTCGCTCGAGCACACGCGTTTCCCCCACATCTTCCTGGCGCGCTTATAGGCGGGCGAGCCGGGCAGATCCTCGGTGATCATCTCGCCATAGCCGAAGGGGCCGAGCCCGGTGTGGAAATCGACGACGATCAGCTTCTTCACGTCGCGCAGCTCTTCCTTGAAGACGTCGCGCAGCATCAGCGACGACCAGCTCTCTTTCGATCCGCCGAAATAGAGCCCGTCGGGATATTTGTACTGGCCGCGGGTGATCGCCTCCTGCAGCGCGAAATCGCCGTGCTTCTCGGAGTAGGTCTTCAGCTTCGCGTTCGCCGCGCGCATCGTCGCCTTGACGATGTCCTTGGGCGCGATCCATTCGGCGAGCGAGTCGTAGGCCCTGTTCTTCGGCGGCTTGCCGTGGTCGACGAAGTTGCGGTTGATGTCGGCATTGTCCTCGTTGACGCGCCGGTCCCAGGCGAAGCCGTAGGGATTCAGCGCGTGCAGCAGGACGACCTTCGCCCCCTTGGGCGGCTTGAGCAGCCTCTCGCGCAGCATGCCGGTCTGCACGCCCGAGCCGAAATAGCCCTCCACGCCGTGCGTCGCCGAGATCATCAGCAGCGCGGTGTCGGCATCGCGCTCGCCGATGACGGCGGTATCCAGGAACAGCGGCTTGCCCTTGCGCGTCCGCGCGCTCGGATGCCAGCGCGAGGTGGTGCCGAGGTCGCAGGCCTGCGCGGCGCTCAGGAAGTTGGCGCGCGCGTTCGCGTAGTCGGACGGGAAATGGTCTTCGCACTTCATCTATTTCAGGACCGCACGGAAGGCGCCGTCCCAATCGGGGCCGGGCGGATGGGTTTCGTACCAGGCGATGCGCGACAGATGCAGGTCGTAAAGCTTCTGGCTCGCGCCCGACAGCTTGCGGCACTGGTCGATCAGCTCGCGCGTCTTTTCCCATTGCTGGGTGCGCAGCGACTGGAAGATGTGGTCGTGAAAGGTCGAGAGCGCGCGGAACTTGGGGCTGGCACGCATCACCGGATTGCCGAGCAGGGCATAGAGCTTGACCGGCGCCGTGCCGATCTCGACGAAATCGGCTTCCAGGAAGGCGAAGCCGCGCTCGGCCGCCTTGCGCGTGTCCTCGCTGACGATGATCGCGGGCCCATAAGTGCCCGACAGCGCCTGGATGCGCTGCGCCATCACCGCGGGATCGCCGACCGCGGCATAGGTCGTGCGGCCATGGCTCTTGAAGCCGCCGGCGATGGCGGGGCCGGTGGAGATGCCGACGCCGATCTCGATGGGGCTCAGCGAGGTGCCGTCGATGCGGCGCTCGTGGGTGACGATCTCGTTGACCTTGGCGACGGTGTCCATCATCGCGCTTGCCGCTTCGCAGGCGTGGATCGCATGCTCGGGATCGTCCAGCGGCGCGTTCCAGAAGCACGAGAAGCCTTCGGTGGAAATGCGCTCGATGGTGCCGCGATGGGCAAGCACCGTGTCCATCAGGGGCGCGAACACCTGGCGCAGCAGGCGGGTGAAGGCGACGGGATCGTCCTTGAAGCTCGCGGCCAGCTCGGTGAAGCCGCGCACGCCGCAGACCAGATAGCTCACCTCGCGCGTCTCGCCGTCGAGCTTGAGCAGCGCGGGATTGCGCGCGATGCGCTCGATCAGCGGCGGCGAGAGCGAATCCGCGAACGCGTCGTGCAGCCGCGCGCGCACGCCGGCCACCTCCATCACCCGCGCGGCCGCGCCCGCGGCGAAGACGAGCGCCAAGCCCACGCCCGGCCCCAGCGCGTCGAACAGCACGCGGTTGGCGCTGAACAGGTGCCAAGAGATCGCGCCGGCGCCGGCGATCGCGGCCACGGTGAAGGCGCCGCCCCACCACACATTGAAGCGCACCAGCAGATAGATCGCGGCCATGCCCAGCAGCAGAAGGCAGGCGAGCTCCGCCTTGGCCGCGCTCGCGGGCCGGCGCAGCACCTGGCCGAGCAGGATGTTCTCCATCGCCTCGGCATGCAGGCTCGCTTCGCTCATCGCGCCGAAGGGCGTCGCGGCGGTCTTCGCAGGCGAGCCGACATAGACGATGGTATGGGTGAGATCGGGAAGCGCCGAGGCCGAGAGTTCGCGCGCCGCGGTGTCCTTGGCGAAGGCAAGCCACAGCGATCCGTCGGGCGCCGTCGGCAGGTCGCGACCGAACGCCTCGATCCCGCTCGTGCCGGCTTGGCCGCCTAGAAGCTCGCCGCCATCGCCGGCACGGAAGGCGAGCCGCTTCTTGTTCTCGGCTGCGCGCAGCACTTCGGCGTCGAGGCTCGCGATCGCCTTTCCGTTCAGGCGGAAGACCAGCGGCATGCGGCGCAGCCGTCCGTCGCGATCGGCGACGAGGTTCAGCGCGCCGCTGCCCGCGGTGCCGGATGCCAAGTCCGCCACCGGTCCGTCGGCGGCGGGGAAGTCCGGCGCATGGCCGAAGGGATCTTTGTCGCCGGCCGCTGCGAGCCTGCCATGCGGCACGAAGCCGTTGCCGCCGTCGCCGAGCCTGAAGCCGGTGACGGTGGCGATCTTCGCGAATGCTTCGCTCAGCGCGTCGTCGGGCGAGGGCATGTGCTCCAGCGCCTCGCGCGTCGCATCGAAGGAGGGGCCCGGCGGGATCTCGCCGATCAGGTTCTTGGGCGAGGCCGGATCGGTGCTGTCGAGCGGCGTCACCAGCACCGCAAGCTCCGCGCCCTGCGCGCGCAATCGAACAAGCGTCTTGGCCAGCGCCGCGTGACCGAGATCGTCGGTTTCCAGCACCTTGACCGCGAAGCCCCGCCCACGCGTGTCCGCATAGGGGCGCGGGGCGGCGCGCTGATAGGAATCGAACAGTCCGCCGCGCAGCGCCGTCGCCAGCCCCGCCCAGTCGCTGCCGAGCGCGATCAGCGCGATCGCAAGCGCGATCAGCGGTAGCGCCCAGACGGAACGGGGGCGGTCGCGGAAATTCATCGAAGGGCCCAACAGCTCGCTTTTGTTATCCTATCACGCAGCGTGGCTCTTTGCGGAAGCGCATTCCGCGCAAACGCCCGTGATTTCTATCGTTTCGCGCTCGACGGTCAGGCCGGCGCGCTTTGCCGCAGCGGCAAGCGCCGCATCCAGCGCCGCGTCCTCGATCTCGCTTGCCTTTCCGCAGGCGCGGCACAGGAAGAAGCGGCTTCGGTGGGCTCGCTCCGGCGCGAAGCAGGCGACGAAGGCGCTCAGCGAATCGATGCGGTGCACGAAGCCCTGGTCTTTGAGGAAGTCCAAGGCGCGGTAGACGGTGGGCGGCGCTGGCCGTCCGCCGTCGCGGGCAAGGCGCGCCAGCACGTCATAGGCGCCCATCGGCGTGTGGCTGGCGAGCACGATCTCCAGCACCCGGCGGCGCAACGGCGTCAATCGGGCGCCCAGGATCTCGGCCGCTTTCAGGCTTCCCGCCATGCAGGCCTGATGATCGTGGCTCATCGCGCGAGCCTCGCGCTCAAGCTGGACAGGCCGAACAGGGCGGCCGCGGCGAGCACGATGGCGGGGCCGGCGGGAATGTCCTTCCAATAGGCCAGCGCCAGTCCCAAAGGCGCGCTCGCCGCGCCGATCAGGCTTGCGAGGCCGGCCATCTGCTCGGGACTCCGCGCGAAGGGCCTGGCGGCGGCGGGAGGAATGATGATCAGCGCCACGATCAGCAATGCGCCCACGACGCGCAGGCCCAGCGCCACCAGCACCGCGACCAAGACCAGGAACACGGTCTCGGCGATGGGGCTGGCGCGGCCTTCGGCTTTGGCGATGTCGCCGTTCACCGCCGCCATCAGCCAGCGGCGCCAGAAGACGGCGCTCAAAGCCGCGACGATGGCGCAGATCGCGGCGATCTCGCCGACGTCCACGCCCGACAGCGCCAGCACGTCGCCGAAGAGATAGCCGATCAGGTCGGTGCGCACCGTCTCCATGCTCGACAGCAGCACGAAGCCCAGCGCCAGGCCGACATGGCCGACGACACCGATGCTGGTGCCGACCGGAATCAATCCGTCGCGGGCGCGCGCCATGATCAGCGCGGACAGGATCGCAAGCACCGTCACGCCGATGAGCGGATCGATGCCGAGCAGCAGGCCTGCGCCCGCGCCGAGAAGGCCGATATGGCCGATGGATTCGCCCAGATAGGCCATGCGCCGCCACAGCACGAGCGAGCCCAAGGGTCCCGCCGCCGCGCCGAGAATCCCGGCTCCCAGAGTCGCGCGCCACAGGAAGTCATCCATGGGCATGGTTCTCATGATCGTGGGCATGACTGTGGTCATGACGATGGACATAAAGCGCAAGCTCGCCCGCGATGCGCGGCCCGAACATCTGCGCGAAAGCCGGGTCGCGCACGACCTGCTCGGCCTTGCCTTCGCAGCAGACATGTCCGTTCAGGCAGACGACGCGGTCGGCCTGCGCCATCACGACGTGCAGGTCGTGGCTGACCAAGAGCACGCCGCAGCCGATCTCGTCGCGCAGCTCGGCGATCAGGTGATAGAGCGCGGCCTCGCCCGCGACGTCGACGCCGGCCAGCGGCTCGTCGAGGATCAGAAGCTCGGGCCCGGTCGCGATGGCGCGGGCCAGCAGCACGCGGGCCATCTCGCCGCCCGACAGCGCCACGAGCTGGCGGCCCGACAGCGCCGCGATGCCGACGCGGGCGAGCGCGCTGTCTGCCGCGGCTTCGGATGCGAACAGGCGCAGGAAGCGGCCGACCGCGACCGGCATGCTGCGGTCGCGCGGGAAGTTCTGCGGCACATAGCCGATGCGCAGGCCGGGCTTGCGCGAGATGTCGCCCTTCGCAGGGACCAGCCCCAGCAAGGCTTTGAGCAAGCTGGTCTTTCCCGAACCGTTGGGACCGATCAGGGTGACGATCTCGCCCGCCCGGATGGCGAAATCGATGCCTTTCAGGATGTCGGCCGCGCCCACGCGCAGGCTGAGACCGGTGGCGGCGAGGAGGGGGGCATCGGACGGCATGTTATAACATAACACACGCTCCCAGACCGCCGGCAAGCGGAGATCGTCTATCTTGTGGCTGACCAATCGCCCAAGACGTGGAACACACTCTTGATGCAGGACAGATTGCAGACCGAGATCTGGACGTGCGTCTTGTCCTTGAAGCCGCTGCCTTCATAGAGCGGCTCGCCCTCGGGCAGCAGCGCCCGAACCGTGTCGAACGGTTCCCGGCTTTCGTCCTTCATAGCTGTATGCAGATAGTTGACCACCGCGCAGTCCAAATAGCGCAAGACGAGATCAGGGCTCGAGTCTTTCGGCGCCGACTTGTTCACGGGCATCGAAAGCTCGGCGTCACGCCGCGTCGTCTTGAAGGAGTGATAAGCCGAACGGACAAGCTCCGTTCCCATACGCGTCGTCAGATCGAGACAATTGCCCAGATCGACGACGGCACCGACAACGAAGGCCTTTTTGTAATCGCCACGGGTGTGCTTCTGAAGCGCCCATTCATAAGCGCGTTGCGGATCGGCTTCCCAGAAATAGGCTCCGTTCCCTAGCCAATCGAAATCGCGCGTGCTTTTTATGATTTCGATCTGCCCATCGACCGCCTGCCTGCCAATGGCCTCATCGCATCCGTGGTATCCCAAGACGAAAGAGGTGTGCAGTCGGCTCACTTGGACTTGGCTTTGGGTTCTCCGCCATACTTTTTAGCAAGCCTGCCAGTTTTCGTATATATGCCGGTTCTGATAAGAGCCGCGCGTGCGGCTTCCGGAGTCTTGGTGTTCTTGGCCGTGTAGCTCCGGATCGCTTTCAGGATGTCCTTGTATTGTTTTTCGTTCATAGCTCGCTATCCAATCCGCAAGATATAGGGCAGCAACGGCTCTTACGCCTACCAATTGTAGCAAATATCCGCCGGTCTTGGGAAGCGTCGAGCACCGAAACGCGATGGCCGCCGCCACATCAAGCAAATTTTAGTGACGCTGCCGTCATTTTCCTTGAAGTTTCGGAGATAGAGCGTACCTTCCACCGCACAGCTACCCCGGAGGCGCGTATGGACAGCAATATCACCAAGGATCCTGCCTATAACGCGGTCGATCCGCACGATTTCCCGGCGATGCTGGAGGTCGACCGCTACGGCGACCGCTCCACCGCCTTCGACAAGATCATCTCGGCGACCCACGACCATTTCTGGGACCCGCTCGACAAGAAGTACATCGACTTCACCCAGCCCTTCGATCTGGAAAACGAATACCTCGTCAATCCGGCGGCCAATGCCGACCTGCGCACCGCCATCGGCGAGAAGCTCGACGAGAAGGGCAAGATCAAGCTCGTCAATCTCGACGTGATGTGGTCGCTGTCCTCGATCCTGCACGGCGAGCAGGGCGCGCTCGCGCTCTCGGCCTCGCTCTGCCACATCCTGCGCGATCCCGGCGCGCAGGAATATGCCGCCAACCAGACGCGCGAGGAAGCCCGCCACGTCACCGCCTTCTCGGCCTATGTCAAGGCGCGCTGGGGCAAGCCGGCCAAGGTCGGGCCTGCGCTCGGCAACCTGCTCAACGAGCTCGTCTCCTCGCCGCTGGTGTGGAAGAAGCTCGTCGGCATGCAGCTCCTCGTCGAGGGGCTCGCCATGGGCGCGTTCGCGACCTTCTTCAAGGAGACGCGCGATCCCTTGATGAAGCACCTCATGCAGATGGTCATGACGGACGAGGCCTTCCACCACAAGTTCGGGAAGATCTGGGCCGACCGCACGATCCCGAAGCTGTCGAAGGCCGAGCACGAGCTGATCGAGGATTGGGCCTGGGACGTCTTCCAGGTGCTGCTCTACAACCTGGGCAGCCCCGACCAGAAGGCCTGGATCTACGAGGCCTGTGGGCTGGATCCGATGTGGTGCCAGCAGGCGTTCATGGAAGCCTTGACCGATGCCGGCATCCGCGAGGAGCTGCAGGAATCGACCAACATCTTCCGTGTGCTGATCAAGACGCTGCTCAAGGCGGGCATCATCACCGACCGCACGCGCGGCAACTATGCGGCCTATATCGACATGGCCGAGCTCTATGCCGAGGGCGACCGCATGGTCGGCGACGACATCGCCGAAGAGGGCATCAAATACCTGATGCAGCTCAACGGCGGAAAGATGCTGATGACGCCGTCGATGCTGGCGGCGGAATAGTCAGGCCGCCCCGCGGACGTCAGTCCGCAGCGAACAATCGCGGCCGTCAGGCCGCGAGCAGGCGTCCGCCCGTGAGCTGGTCGAGCCGCGTCAGCGTATCGGCCAGCATCATCGCGCCGTAGTCCAGGTTGCCGTGTTTCGCGTCGAAGGGTGGCCCTTTGGAGCGCATCTGGAAGCGCACCGGCGCGTTGTTGAAGGTCACGTCCATGAAGCCCGGCCGCACGACGGTCTCGGGCCGCTGCCAGACGATCTCGGTCTTGTGCCGTGCCGCGACGGCTTCGGCGGCGCGCCGCGCGCAACCCACGAACGCTTCCACGAACTCGCCGTCTCTCAGCCAGGGCTGCGCCTCGTCCTCGGCGACGCGCTCGGAGACGAAAGGCGCGCCCGCGATCAGGATCGGTGCGTTCGAAAAGCGCTGGATATGGCCGATCAGGCGCACCGCCATGCTGTCCTCGAGATAGGTGTCGATCAGCGTCTCGAGCAGGCGGTGCGAGCACAGCGGATGGGCGCCCTCGAAGCGCCACGGCACGGTGACGCCGCATTCCTGGATCAGCCGGGGCACGTCGACGCCGAAGCCCGCGCCCACCACCAGGAAGGCGTCGTAGCGGTCGATGTCGATGCGGTCGAGCCCGCCCGAGGTGTAGCGCAGCTTCTCGACCAGCTCGTCCCGGTACGCCACCAGGCTTTTGCCTTCGCGCTTCATGTCTTTCATCAGCCGGTTGGGCGCGGAGAAGAACGTCGCCTCGACGCCGTCGCGAAGCCGAGGGCGGCGCTGGTCCCACGCCAGCTTGAAGGCGGCGACATGCGAATTGCCGACGACGCAAAGCGAAAAGCTCACGGAGCGAAAGCCTCGAGCAGGACGTCCTCGCAGATCGCGTCTTCCTCGGCGCTTTGCTCGCGCTCGCGACGACGCTGGGGCCGCACGCGGCGCTCGGCCTTCGCCTCGGGCTGCGCGGCCTCTGCCGCCGCATGCGTGCCGTGCTGCTCGAAGAACACGCGCATGACCGCCGCGACGCCGCCCGGGTTCACCGCGCGCATGTTGGACTCGTAGAAGAAGCCGCGCGACCACGGGCTCGCGACCAATTCATAGGAGGGGAAATAGTCGATGCGCGCGCTCATCTGCGCGAGCTTGCCGGCGACGGCGCGCAGCACCGATTTGGAATAGGTGGTGGCGATGAGCACGTGGTCGTCGGTCGCGGTCGCCGTCAACGGCACCGGCGAGACGGTCAGGATCACCTTGAGCTTCGGGTTCCACAGCCGCATGAGCTCGAAGAACGCCTCGAAATCGGCGAAGACCTCGTCATAACCGAAGTTCTTGAAGACGAAGAGGTCGGGATCGTAGTCGCCCGCGATCGTGCCCGGCGCGGTCGGATAGACGCGGCCGGTGTCCTTGCGCACCCAGGCCTCGGTCAGGCCAAGCGTGAAGATGAAGACGTCCATCGTCTCGAACAGGTGCTTCACCTTGGCCAGGTGATGGCGGCGCAGCTCCAGCACCTCCTCGACCGTGTCGGCGCCTTCGGGCTCGACATTGGGGCGCAGCGCGTCGAAGAAGCGGCCGTCCTTGCTCCACACGTCGCGTTCGTCGACGAAGCCGCGCTCGGCGTCGCGGGCGAGCTGCAGGAGCTGGCGCACGGTATAGATGTTGCCGTAGCGCGCCGAATAGATGCTGTAGCCGAACGCCTTGGCCTTCTCTTCGTCCAGCAGCGGCGGCTTGGGCTCGACGTCGAGCACGGAAAAGCCGTTCCGGCGCAGGAAGTTCGCGACGTGCTGCGCGAAGCAGCTTCCGGCGGTCGCGATGCCGTCCTTGGCGCGAAGCTCGAATTTCTTCGTATAGAGCCCGGTCGCGGTCAGCAGGTGGGCATCGCTCACCGCGCTGCGCCAGAAATGCTTCGGGTCGCGATTTTCGTAAGGCGATCTGGTCATGCTCGAGACTGTATCACGCGATGACGAAAAAGCGCGAGCAGCAACAGGCCTAAGGAGAGCGCGGCGCAGGCCCAGCCGAAGGCATCGCCGATACGGTCGTAGAGCGTGCCGCCGCCCGTGCCTGGCGCCACGTCGCCGACAAGCGCGACGAAGCCCGGCATGGCGCCGCTCGCTTGCCTGGCCGTAATGCGGCCGTAGGGATCGCTCAAGGTGAGCAGCCCGTTGCGCGACGCGCGCGCCATGGCGAAACGGCTCTCGACGCTGCGCATGATCGCAAGCCGGGCATGCGCGAACGCGTCGGCCTCGAAGTCCCAGGCCGGCACGGCGACCAGCCGGGGGTGCGTCGCGTTCGCGTCGCTGCGCAGCATCGCCGGGAAGTCCATGTCCTTGCAGATCTCGACCATGCGACTCCCGGAAATTGCCAGCGGCGCATCGCCCGGCGCGAAGGCCGCTTCCAGTCCCGGCACCAGCCGCCGCTTCACATAGGTGAGCGGCTTGGCGGCATGCGGCTGGAACACCCAGGCGATGTTGCGGCGCGTGGCGCCGGCGCGCTCGTCCAGCCCGATGACCAAGGTTGCGTTCCCGGCATCGGCAGCATCCTGCAGCACGCGGCGCGCGTCCTCGCGCCAGGCGTCGCTGAGGATCGCGGTATGCTCGGGCATCACGATCAGCGGCGCCTCGAGCCTGCGCGCTGCCGCTGCATAGCCGCCGATCACGTCCAGCGCGGTCTTGCGGTCGTCGGCGAAAGCCTTCTTCGCGATCGCGTCGTTGGCGATCAGGCCGACGCGCACGGGCTCAAGCGTGCCGTGCATGACCACGGCCCCATAGCCGGCATTGAGCGCGAAGGCGCCTGCCGCCAGCGCGGCGGGCAGCGCGGTGCGCATGCGCAACGATAGCGCCAGGCCGCTTGCCACGAAGCCGAGCAGGAAGGTCACCGCCCACAGCCCGAACAGCGACGCGCCCTGGATCAGAAGCGGCATGCCCGCCTGGCTGTAGGACGGCGAGGCTGCGGTGCCGTCGGGGCCGAAGGACGCGACGAAATCCCAGGCCGTCCACAGCGCGGCGAAGGCCACGACGCCGGCCAGCGGATGCAGGCGCCTCGCGACGAACCGCGCGCCGAGCACGACGGCTGCGAAGAGCAGGCACGGCACGGTGAAGATCACCGCAAAGGCCTGCCATGGAAAGATGCCGCCATAGGCGGTCAGAAGATTGGTCGCGCCCAGCGCCGCCGCGGCATAGGCGGCCGCCCCCACGGCCCAGCTGCGCGCCGGCCCAAAGGCCAGCCACAGCACGGGAACGGGCGCGACCCATGCCAGCCACCAGACCTCGCCCAGATTGGTCGAGAGATAGAACAGAACGCCGCTCGCCAAGGCGCAAAGGATCTCGATCATTCGGCCACTGTCGTGGGGCCAGGCCCCGTCTTGCAACCCGCCGCGCCCTCGGCTATGAATGAACGTTCATTCATAGCGATACCATGGGCGGGAGCGAGGGGAAGCAGGGCGTGACGGCGGTTCGCAAGGTCCAGTTCGACAAGCGGGCACGGCTGCTCGAGGCGGCGCTGGCGCTGTTCGAGACCCACGGCTTCGACGGCGTGGCGGTGCCCGAGATCGCGCGCGCGGCCGGGGTCGCGACCGGCACGCTCTATCTCTATTTCACGGACAAGCAGGCGCTGGTGAACGCGCTCTATCGCCATTGGAAGCAGCGCTACAACGACATGGTGCTGGCGCCTCTGCCGCCCGGCCTGATCGTGCGCGACCGCTTCACGACCTATTGGCAGCGCATGACGGAATTCGCGCGGGCCTATCCCAGCGCCGTGCGCTTCATGGATTTGCACCACCACGCCGCCTATCTCGACGACGACAGCCGCGCGCTGTCGCGCCGCTATCTCGAGGTGGCCGAGGCCTTCGCGCGCGATGCGAAAGCAGAGGGCGCGATCCGCGATCTCGATCCGACGATGATCGTGGCGCTGACCTGGGGCGCGGCCGCGGGGCTGGTGAAGTTCGCCGCCTCCGGCGCGCTCGCGCTCGATCAACGAACGTCAACCGCGATGGAAGATGCGCTGTGGCGCGCCATCGCCAAGGAAGGGAGCTGACATCATGGCCCGCAAACGCAAAGGTGAAGGACAGACCGCGCTCGTCACCGGCGCCTCGACCGGCATCGGCGTCGACCTGGCCGAATGCTTCGCCAAGGACGGCTACGATTTGATCCTGACCGCGCGCTCGGAAGCGCTGCTGAAAGAGGTCGCCGACCGCCTCGCCGCCAAGCACAAGGTGAAGGCGGCGACCGTCGCGCTCGATCTCGGCCAGCAAGGCGCGGGCCGCAAGCTCGCCGACGAAATCGCGGCCAAGGGCTTGAGCGTCGACGTGCTGGTGAACAATGCGGGCTACGGCACCGCGGGCGCGCTCGACGGCTCGGACGCGGCGGACCAGCTCGGCATGGTCGATCTGAACGTGCGCGCGCTGACCGAGCTCACGCAGATCTATTGGCCCTCGATGCTCAAGAACAAGCGCGGCGGCGTGCTCAACGTCGCCTCCACCGCCGCCTTCCAGCCCGGCCCCTTGATGGCGGTCTACTACGCGAGCAAGGCCTTCGTGCTGTCGTTCTCGGAAGCGCTTTGGCGCGAGGCGCTGGGCACCGGCGTGCATGTGAGCTGTCTTTGTCCTGGCCCAACGGCGAGCAAGTTCCGCGAGCGCGCCGGCACCGGCAAGACCAAGCTCAAGAATCTGGGCACGCCGATGAGCGCGGAAAGCGTCGCGCGCCTGGGCTATCGCGCCTTCCAGAAGAACCAGCGCGTGATGATCACCGGCTTGCGCAACCGGATGCTCGCCCGCCTCGGTCCCTTCCTGCCGCGCAAGGCGCTGCTCAACACGGTGCACAACATTCAGAGCCCGGCTTAAGGAGCGTCCGAGAATATCTGCTCGATCGTCAGCCCGAACACGCGCGCGATCCGGAAGGCGAGCGGCAGGCTCGGATCGTATTTGCCGGTCTCGATCGCGTTGACCGATTGACGCGAGACCTGGAGCCGCTCGGCGAGATCCGCCTGGCTCCAATTGCGCTCGGCGCGCAAGACCTTCAGCCGGTTGTTCATCGCCGCCACCATGCGGCGATGCCCTGGGTGAAGCCGACCGCGCAGACGAAGATGAAGAAGGGATACATGCCCGGCAGCGGCTCGACCTTGGCGAACTCCTCGAGAAAGCCCCAGACGGTCATCGCCGCGACCGCGAGCCCCGCGCCCCAGATGAAGGCCTGCACGCGGATGAAGCGCCGGTACTCGTCCTCTTCTTCGGACAGGAAGCGAAGCATCGCCCAGATGGCGCCCAGCACCGGCAGCGCCGGCGTCACCGCCGCGGCATAGAGCAGCCAGCCTTGCGGGATCTGGCCGTGACGGGTTGCCCAGGTGACCGGCCAGAGCAGCGCGATGTAGAGGCCCATGAAGGCTGCCAGCCTGAGGACATAACGTTTCTCGCTTTTCGCCATGACAAGTACCCTTGTTGTTTAGACAAGTATACTCGTCATCTCCGGCCACCTTTGTCAAGGGTGCTTGTCAATGGTAGGGTGGGCCATGGCCGAATTCGTCTCCATCGCCCGCACTGGCGCCGTCGCCACCGTCACCTTCGACCGCGGCGACGGCCGCAATGCCCTGTCCAAGCAGCTCATCCTCGAGCTCACCGAAGCCGCGCACGGCTTCAAGGACGACCTCGAAACCCAGGCGGTAATCCTGGTCGGCAAAGGCGCTTTCACGGCAGGCGCCGATCTGAAAGATCCCGGCCTCGACCGCCGCCGCGCCAACGGCTTGCTCGAGCGCCGCCACATGGTGCGCATCGGGCCCGAGCTTTGCGAAGCCTGGGAGCGCGTGGAGCAAGTCACGATCTGCGCCATCGAGAAATATTGCATCGGCGGCGGGGCCGCGCTGGCGGCGGCATGCGACTTCCGCATCATGGGGCGGGCTGCGCATATGCGCCTGCCCGAGATCCCGCTCGGCATGAACATGAGCTGGCACGCGGTGCCCAGGCTCGTCTCGCTCATCGGCCCGTCGCGCACGAAGCAGTTCGTGATCTTCGGCGAGAAGGTCGAAGCCGAACAGGCGCTGGCCTGGGGCTTGGCCGACGAGGTGGTCGACGACGGCCAGGCGCTTGGCGCCGCGCAAGCCTGGGCCGCGAAAGTCGCCGCCCTTCCGCCCAACGCGGTGCGCATGAGCAAGGTCTCGGTCAATGCGGCGGCGAACGCGCTGCATCACGCCACGACCTTCATGGACGCAGACCAATACGCGCTGGCGACGACGAGCGAGGACTACAAGGAAGCGATGCGCGCCTTCCTGGAGAAGCGCGATCCGAAATTCACCGGCCGCTAGTGCGGCGAACCCGAAATTCGCCCGCACGCGATGCCAGATCCGGCGCGAATTTCGGGTTCGAAGCCACACTAGCAAAATATTGTTCCTAGTGTGGTTTTCGGATCGGAAGCTCGCAAACCCGAATGCGGGTGAAGCTTGCGAACTTCCGATCCACCACACTAGTCGGTCACCACCGTCATGCCCAGGGCGCAGTCGCCCATCAGCTCGCGCACGTCCGCGATGCTGGAATCCTTGCGCATGTAGTCGTCGTCGATGAGCTGGTAGTAGTAGTCGACCGGCTTGCCCGGCGGCGCCCATCCGTCGATCTGGAGACGTGAGCTGCGCCTTGTGCCATCCCGCTCGGAATAGTCGTAGCGGATGATCAGCGGCGTCGAGCCGAGACCGGTTTCGACCTCGACCTTGTCGACGCCCTTCGCATTCGACAGCGCTTTGACCGCGCACTCCACCTCGGCGCGCTCGAGCGGCGGCAGCGTCTCGAGCGACGCACAACCGGCCAGCGGCAACCACACCAACATCGCCACACCGCGCATCATCGCGCGACTATGCCCAAACCGGCGCAATTCGGCCAATATCGCGGGACATCGTGGCGCCGTTGGGGGGTGACATGCGCGGTTTGCTGCTTGGTCTTATGACTTTTCTCTTCGCCGCGCCGGCTGTGGCCGATTGCGCGCGGCCGGCCATCGCGCCGCTTCGGGAGGCGATCGAGCATTCCTGGCCCACGGAGAAGGAACAGGACACCAACGTCCCGCCGCGCGAACGCGCCGCGATCGCCGCGATGAAGGCGGGCTTGAAGATCTATGTCGCCAAAACGGTTGCCTGCCTCGGCGGCGACGACGCCAAGGCGCTCGAGGATTCGCTCGCCCAAGGCGCGCCGCTGGTCGACTTCCATGTGCGCCGGCTGAGCGACGATACGATCGGCGTGGTGGCGAATTTCGGCCTGCATTGCGTCGCCGACAACACGCTCACCCTGTTCACGCGCAGGGACGGCCGGTGGCGCCGGCTGATGCATCTGGAGTCGCCTTCCTACAAGTCGGTCGACGGCGCCTGGGACATGTTCGGCTACGAGCTTTCGCCGCCGGACAAGGCGGGGCAGCGCTTCGTCGTCACCAAGACGGTCGCGGGCTGGTGCAATTCGGAGTGGTCGACCATCCGCTATGCGCTGTGGCGGCCGGGTAGCGCCGCGCCCGTGTTCCAAGGCAGCGACGAGGTGTGGTGGGGCGGCGAGGATTATGGGCGGCTTAAGCTCGGCGCGGATGAGTTCGAGCTGCGCTTCCACGGCCCCAGCGTCGACGGCGGCCGCCACAATCGCGAATGGGTGCGGCATTTCGCGATCCGCAACGGCAAGCCGGTCCGCGTCGCGCCTTTCGCCGACCGGCCCGACGATTTCGTCGAAGAGTGGATCCAGTCGGGTTGGACGCAGGCGCGCGGCTGGACGGCGCCTGCCATCGTGCCGCTGGTGGACGAGGTCCATGCCAAGTTCCACGACCAGCCCTATGGCGAGTACAAATCGATCCGCAGCTGCGGCGGCGACACCCGCGAGATCGAGATCGAGCCCAGCGGCGCCACCGCCAGCCTGTTCTTCCAGGTCACCGGGACTCCCGAGGACTTCCAGCTCACCGGCCTCGCCAATGCGTCGCGCTGCACGGGCGAAAGCCTGTTCGATCCGAACAACCCGAACTGGCCTTGACGCGCGCCCAAGAGCCGGTTGGCCTTGCGAACCGAATTCAACGATCATGATCTTGTGGTTTTGAGAGAGGAGCACCCTAGATGTCGACTCAAATGTCGGGGCGGGTAGCGGGCAAGATCGCGCTGGTGACCGGTGGCGCGCAGGGCCTGGGCGAGGCGGCGGCGCGCATGCTGGCCCGCGAAGGCGCACGCGTCGCGGTCGGCGATGTGAACATCGAGGGAGCACGGAAGGTCGCCGCCTCCATTCCCGGCGCCATCGCCATTGCCCATGACGTCACCCAGGAGAACCAGTGGCAGGCGGCGCTGGCCGAGGTCGAGCAGGCCTTCGGCGGCCTCCACGTGCTCGTCAACAATGCCGGCATCGGGCTGACCAAGGATCTCGAGGACGTGACGCTCGAGGAGTGGCGGCGCGTCCATGCCATCGATCTCGACGGCGTGTTCCTGGGCTGCAAGCTTTCGCTGCCCTTGATGGCGAAGACGGTGAAGGCGACGGGGCTGGGCGGCTCGATCGTCAACATCTCGTCGATCTCCGGCATCATCGCCGGCCACAACATGGCGGCCTACAATTCGGCCAAGGCGGCCGTGCGCCATCTGTCGAAATCGGTCGCGCTCTATTGCGCGCGCAAGGGCTACGGCATCCGCTCGAACTCGGTGCATCCGGTGTTCATCGCCACCCCGATCCTCGACGGATTGGTGGCGCGCTACGGCAAGGACGAGGCTTACGCCAAGCTCGCGCGCCAGGTGCCGCTCGGCAGAATAGGCGAGCCCGACGACATCGCCTATGCAGTGCTTTATCTCGCCTCCGACGAGTCGAAATTCGTCACCGGCGCCGAGCTGAAGGTCGACGGCGGCATCTCGGCGATGTGAGCCTTTCGCGAGAGGAGCTATTTCGTCAGCCGCATGGCGACCTGCGCCAGCAGCACGCGCGCGCCCTTGCGCCCCAGCGCGCGGTCGGTGACGGCCTGCAGCCGTGCCGCGATCACCGTCACGTCGGGCTGGCGGAAGGTGCGCACCTGGGTGGCGGCAAAGGCCATCATGTTGCGCACATAGGCGTCGCGCAGCACCGGCATCGCATGATCCGCCTCGGCGCGCAGCGTCTCGTCGGGCACGTCGATGCCGACGCCGATCATCAAGAGACCGGCCGGATGGTCGTTCGCCACGATGGTCGCATAGATCGGGTCGACCATCAGATAGGATTTGGACTGGGTGACCTTGTGCACGGCCTGCTTCTTGTCGTCGGCGGCCTGCGCGGGCACCATCGCGACGACGAAGGCGGCAATGAGGACGGCGAGACCGGGTCGCATGACTAAGCTTTCGCGTTATGCTCCAGCTCTAGCAAAACAGGGTAAAGCGATGGTTACTGCAACGAGATTGGCGCTGTTTCTGGGGCTTTTCGCGACCTCCGCCATCGCTGCCGACCAGCCCGGCACGATGCACCACGTCAAGGCGTCCGAGCTTCCCAAGCCCTTTGCCACGCCCGCCGTCGACAATTCCTCGCATGTCGTGGCGCGGCCCAAGGACGCGATGCCGCTGGTGCCGAAGGGTTTCCAGATTTCGGTCTATGCCTCGGGGCTGACCCAGCCGCGGTTCATGGAATTGGCGCCGAATGGCGACGTGTTCCTGTCCGAGCCCGACGCGGGCAAGGTCACCTTGCTGCACGGCGGCAAGGCCTCCACCTTCGCCAGCGGCTTCGACAAGCCGCACGGCCTCGTCTTCCATAACGACGCGCTCTTTGTCTGCGACCTGATCGCTGTGTGGCGCGTGCAATACAAGGACGGCAAGGCCGGCGCCAGAACGCGCGTCACCAAGGACGGCTTCGGGCCCTTAGGCGGGCATTTCTCGCGCGACATCGCCTTCGACAAGAACGGCGTGCTGTACGTCGCCATCGGCTCGATGAGCAATGTCGACGAGGAAAAGCCGCCGCGCGCCACCGTGCAGAAGGCCGACGCGCTGGGACATCTGTCGACCTTCGTCAGCGGCACGCGCAATCCCGTCGGACTGGTGCTGAAGCCGGGAACGAACGATCTCTACATCACCGTCAACGAGCGCGACGGCTATGGCGACGGGCTGGTGCCGGACTATTTCACGCGCATCACGCAAGGCGAGTTCTTCGGCTGGCCCTATGCCTATTCCGGGCCGCATGCCGATCCCGACTGGGGCAAGAAACGTTCCGACCTCGTCGCCAAGACGAAACTGCCCGACGTGCTGTTCCAGGCGCATTCGGCGCCGCTCGGCATCGCGTTCTACGAGGGCGGCCAGTTCCCGGCCGAGTACAAAGGCGACGCTTTCGTATCGCTGCACGGCTCGTGGAACTCGGGCCGTCCCACCGGCTACAAGGTCGTGCGCGTGCGTTTCAAGAACGGCAAGCCCACGGGCGAGTACCAGGATTTCGCCACCGGCTTCTGGGACGGAACCTCCAGCCCGGCCAAGGTCTGGGGCCGGCCGGTCGGCCTGCTGGTGCTCAAGGACGGTAGTCTTTTGATCGCCGACGACGCGGGGAAGACGGTGTGGCGGGTGACGTATGGGGGGAAATAGAAAAAAGGGCTTGCCGAGCCGTAGCTCGCGGCAGCCAAGCCCGGCTTCGCCCTTCGGGCTACGCCGCGGCAGCCTTCGCACGCTTCGCGAGCGAAGGCTGGTGGAGCTGAGCGGAATCGAACCGCTGGCCTCCTCATTGCGAACGAGGCGCTCTCCCAACTGAGCTACAGCCCCAAGCCAAGACTTAGGTCCGCCGGGATGGGCTCCGGCGTGGGGCGGGGTTGTAGGAAGCGGGGGCTTGTCGTGTCAAGGCACAGACGCCGCCCGCGGGCGCCCGCTTGCCCGAGGCCCGATCCGCGCTACATAAACCAAAGCGATTCCCGCGTGAAAGGCGGATTTCCATGCTCGGCCCGGTCGTGATTGCGATCCTCTATATTTTCAACACGCTGATCGACGTCTACCTGTTCGTCGTCATCCTGGCGGTGGTCGCGGACTGGCTGATCGCCTTCGGGGTGCTGTCGCTGCACAACCAGCTGGCGCGCTCGCTGGTCAACATGCTGAGCGCGCTGACCGAGCCGGTGTTCCGCCAGGTGCGCAAGATCCTGCCGCCGATCGGCGGCTTCGACCTGTCGCCGATCATCGTCATCGTCGCGCTCAACGTGATCCAGATCCTGGTCAACGGCTATGCCGCGAAGCTGATATTGCCGTCGGCGTGACTGCTGGAACGACTGGACGCTTGCGGATCCGGGACGGCCGCCTGCTTTTCCAGGTGCGGCTCACGCCCAAGGGCGGGCGCGACGCGATAGACGGCTGGGCATCCACCGCCGACGGCCACGTCCATCTGAAGGCGCGCGTGCGCGCGGCGCCGGAAGACGGGGCCGCGAACCGCGCGCTGCTGGCTTTGCTCGCGAAGGAGCTCGGCGTCGCCCGCTCGGCGCTCACCCTCGAAGCGGGCGCGAAGGCGCGCTTGAAAAGCGTGAGCGTCGTAGGCGATACAGCGGCGCTGAGCGAGCGTCTGAACGGGTGGGGCCCATGAGCGCCAGGATCATCGACGGAAAAGCTTTTGCCGCCCGACTGCGCGCGCGCGTCGAGGCGGAAGGCGCGCGCATGAAGCGCGAGCACGGCGTCGTCCCCGGGCTCGCCACCGTGCTCGTCGGCGACGATCCGGCGAGCGAGGTCTATATCCGCAACAAGAACAAGACCGCCGAGGCGATCGGCTTCCATTCCGTGCATCGCCACCTGCCGGCGGATGCGAGCGAGGCCGAGGTGCTGTCCGTGGTGCGCGCGCTCAACGCCGACAGCGCCGTGCACGGCATTCTGGTGCAGATGCCCTTGCCTCGCCAAGTCCGCGAAGCCGCGGTGCTCGACACGCTCGATCCGGCCAAGGACGTCGACGCGCTGACGCCGACCAATGCGGGCCTGCTGCTCAGCGGGCGGGCGAGCCTCGTCTCCTGCACGCCCGCCGGCGTGATGATGCTGCTGAAGGAATATGTGGGCGACGTGGCCGGCATGGACGCGCTGGTGATCGGCCGCTCGCTGCTGTTCGGAAAGCCCGCGGCGCAATTGCTGCTGGCGGCGAACGCGACCGTGACGATGGCGCATTCGCGCACGCGCGACTTGGCCGCGGTCTCGCGCCGCGCCGATATCCTCGTCGCCGCCATCGGCAAGCCGGAGTTCGTGCCGGGCGATTGGGTCAAGCCCGGCGCCGCGGTGATCGACGTCGGCATCAACCGTGTCGACGCGGGCGCAGGCAGGACGAAGATCGTGGGCGACGTCGCTTATGACGACGCGGCAAAGATCGCGGGCGCCATCACGCCGGTGCCGGGCGGCGTCGGCGCGATGACCATCGTCTGCCTGATGCGCAACACGTTGATCGCGGCGGCCGCCCTCGCGGGCCTGCCGCCGCCGCAGGTGTAGCGCCGCGCTAGCGGGCCTGCCGCCGCCGCAGGTGTAGCGCCGCGCTAGCGGGCCGCGTTGCCGCGGAGCTGCAGGAACAGCCCGGCGACGCCGAAGACAAGGCCGGCCCAGACCAGAATCTGGCCGATGTTGCTCAGCTTTGCGCCGCCGCACACGATGCAGATCGGCTCCGGCGGCGTGGGCCATACGATGATGCCGCAGATGATGATGATGAGCGTGCAGGCGAAAATCATGATGATCTTCATGGCAATGCTCCTCGCGAGACGATGCTCCGCCGCGGGCAAGCGCGGCCGCGCGCCCGTCGGCACGACGAACCGAAATTCGCGCGCGGGCTAGGCCGTGCGGGCCGCACCCATCTGGGTGGCGAGACCGCCGATCCCCAGCACGATCGAGATGCCGCCCAGGATGTAGTCGAGCTGCGTCGCGGGAACGCCGCAGGCGATGCAGACTGGTCCCAGCGGCGTGATCAGCAATGCTCCGACGAGAATGAGCCAAGCCCAGGCAAGCACACCTACCCATTTCGGCATAACGGCCTCCTTCGGGAGAAATATGTGCGAATCAATCACAAGTAGACTTGCCTGACAAGCCTCGGACCGCCTCAGAGCCGCGCCTTCAGATCCTTCGCCAGGCCGTCGGGCCCCACCTGGTCCTCGTAATAGGTCACGAAGCGCCCGTCCGGCCCCATCAGATAGAGCACGCCGGAATGGTCCATCGCATAGGCGCCGCCGGGCAGCGGGTGCTTCGCGGCGAAGACATGATAGGCGCGCTCCGCCCGGGCGACGTGCCCCGCATCGCCGGTGAGCCCGACGAAATCGGGACCGAAGCTCTTCAGATAGTCCTTGAGCACCTTGGGCGTGTCGCGCGCGGGATCGACGGTGACGAAGACGGGCACGATGCGCGCGCGTTTGGGGCCGAGCTTCGAGAGCGCGTCCGACACCATCGCCAAGGTCGTGGGACACACGTCGGGGCAGAAGCTGTAGCCGAAATAGACCAGCATGAAGCGGCCCTTGAAGTCGGCTTCGGTGCGCGCATGCCCGTCCTGGTCGATCAGCGCGAAGGGCCCGCCGACCGTGGCCGTCCCGCTCGCGACGGTGGTGCCGAGCTTGGCGATCCGGTCGCCCTCATGCCAGACGAGCCCGCCGAGCGCCGCGGCCAGCATCAGCACATAGGGGACGAGGGCGATGGGCATGCGCAGCATCGCCCGATTCCTATAGGATCGCCGGGCCTCCAGGAACGTGGCCAAGAAGCGCAACATGAGCGACACCACCGCCGACCAGCCCGTCCGGACGGGTGCCGAGCCGCCCGCCAATCCCCCCGTCCGCTTCCTGCCGACGCCGGCGGAGCGCGGGCGGGTCAGGCTTCGCACGCTGTGCAATCTGCGCTGGCTCGCCATCGGCGGACAGTCGGCGGCGCTGTTCGTGGTCTATCTTGGCTTCGACTACCGCCTGCCGATCACGCCTTGCGCGGTTTTGATCGGCATCAGCGCGGCGCTGAACGTGGCGCTGACCTTGCGCTATCCGCCCAGCCACCGCCTCACCAACCGCGATGCCACGGTCTATCTGGCCTTCGACGTGCTGCAGCTGGCGGCGCTGCTCTATCTGACGGGCGGCATCGCCAATCCCTTTGCGCTGATGTTCCTGGCGCCGGTCGTCATCGCCGCGACCACGCTCAACTTGAGCAACACGCTGATCCTGGGCGCGCTGGCGCTCGCCTCGGTGTCGCTGATCTCGGTGATGCACGATCCATTGCCTTGGGCGCAGAACGAGGCGGTCGCGCTGCCCTTGCTCTATCAGGCCGGCATCTGGGCCTCGCTCGTCATCGGCATCGGGTTCACCTCGGTCTATGCCTGGCGCATCGCCAGCGAAAGCGCGCGCATGTCGGCGGGCCTCGCCGCCACGCAGCTTGCGCTGGCGCGCGAGCACCGGCTGGCGGCGCTCGGCGCGCTCGCGACCGCGGCAGCGCATGAGGGGAAAG